>Ga0102952_1000424_pt1 | contig 16278 bp, 12 predicted proteins | sample SalPon2A_C_D1_MG_FD_78506 | JGI IMG/M metagenome (GOLD analysis project Ga0102952, IMG submission 78506) | Soil microbial communities from South San Francisco under conditions of wetland restoration - Salt Pond MetaG R2A_C_D1_MG | ecosystem: Environmental > Terrestrial > Soil > Wetlands | place... | reverse complement strand
CCCGGACCAAAGTACTGTTCTCATGGAACAAGCTCTCGACGATCGTCACCGGCCCGAAGACGCCGCCGCCCTCGAAGCCTGCGCGGTTGCCGAAGAAGCTCAATTGCTCGCCGTAGAACCCGAAGTCCTGCACGGCGATCGCACCGCCACGACCGTAGTCTCGGGTTTCCAGGGCCTCGGCCAGGTTGTCGCGGAACTCGACGTTCTGGACGAAGGCCACGACCTCGCGGCCGAAGTTCAGAGCGCCCCCGAGGGGCACGGACTCGGGGTACCCGACCGCCCGGTTGCCCTCGAGCAGCTCGTTCCGGAGCGAGATGGTTCCCGCCGCCATGTGCACGCCGCCGCCGCGGGCGCTCATGCCGGTGAAGTCCTTACCGAAGACTTCGTTCCAGCGGATGCGTCCGTCGCGGAGGTCGATCCGGGTCTCTTGGGCGAACAGTCCGCCGCCGACCGCGGCCAGGTTCTCGCGGATCCCGCACTGGACGGTCTCCAGACCGCCGCCGTTCACCACGTAGAGCCCGCCGCCACGGCCGCCTAGTTCTCCGCAGTGCGTCGAGGCCTCATTCTGCCGGATCTCGCAGTCGTACATCGAGAGGAAGGACTCACGAGCCCCGACCCCGCCGCCGGCGGTGGCCCGGTTCTCGGTGATGATGTCCTTCCAGACGTTGAGCTGGGTGCCCTCGACGAGCAGCCCGCCGCCGACCCGGATGCCTTGACGCACGGTGCCGATCCCGTGGGTGATCGTGAAGCCCTCCAGGATCGGGCTGAAACAACCGGTCGTGGCGTCGAACTCGGGGTCGTTGCCGATGACGCTCACCACCGATCCGAGGTTGCCCCCGTCAATGATCGTCACCTGGGGCCCCTCGAGCGAGATGACCGCCAGGCACTTGTGGTCGATCAGGACCGTCTCCTCGTAGACCCCGGGGGCCACGAGCACGGCGTGTCCGCTCAGGGTCGTCGGCCGCTGAACGGCGTAGTTGATGCTCGTGTAGGGATCCTCCGGCGTGCCCGTCCCGGGCGCGGTCCCGTGGACGTCCACGTACCAGATCGTAGTCGGCGGAATGTCCGGTGTGTACGTGCTGGGCAACACCAGCTCGCCTTCCGCCTTGGTGACCTCCATGCCCTGGGGTACGACCTGACCGAAGGCGCCGACGGTGAACGCGGCGCCGAGGGCGAGCCCCTGACAAACTGCTAGCGATTTCATGGCTTCCTCCTGGAAGGGGATTTGGGTCCATCCTTCACGCGAGCCTTCTGGTCCGTCGCACCCGTGGATCAAGGTGGCGACGCTGCGACCCGTCCGGGCTACTTTTCCGTACCCAGGGGGCGCCGTACGGGCACCTCGGACGAGTGCGCGCCGGGTGCGGCGAGGTCGGATCGCCGCCGCCGTTTCCCTACAATCGCCGGCCCATGGATCCCTCGTCGACTCGCGGGTGGCGCGCGCTCCCGATGCTGCTGCTCGCGGCCTGCGCGACCCCGCCGAAGGAGCCGCCGCCCTCTAGGCCCGGCTGCTGGAACGGTTCGTCGAACGGGCCCCGGCGACCGGCTTCCCGCCCCGGTGCGACGCGGCTTCGGCGGCGGCGAGAACGAGCCGCTGCGCACCCATGCGGACGCGGCGGCGGACGTGTGGCTATCTAGCAGCTCCGGAGCTAGCTCGCGCTCAGCTCGAGCGATACCAGAGGTAGGCCACGTAGCCGCCGAACAGCAGCGCGCCGCCCAGGCGCGAGATGCGCCGGCCGGGCCCGAAGGAGAGCGGCAGCAGGATCGCCGACAAGGCGGCGACGAAGATCAAGTCGCCGTGACCGGAAGCCGGCACGGGCACCGGTCGGATGACCGAGGTCACCCCGAGCACGAACAGCAGGTTGAAGATGTTCGAGCCCACCGCGTTGCCCACGGCGAGGTCGGTGTGGCCGCGCGCGACGCTCATGATCGAGGTGACCAGCTCCGGCAGGCTGGTGCCGACGGCCACGATGGTCATGCCGATCACCGCCTCCGATATGCCCAGCCCGCGGGCGAGCGCGGTGGCCGCGTCGACCGTCACCTTGCCGCCGTACACCAGCGCGCCGAGGCCGAGCACGGTCAGCCCCAGGCTGACGATCAGCGGCGTTCCCGGAGCGGCGGAGTCCGCCTGCGCCGCGCGCGCGCCGCGCTGCCGCAGCGCGTCGCCGATCGTGTAGTACAGGAAGACACAGAACAGGAGCAGCAGGATCACGCCGTCGGATTGCGAGAACGCATCCCGCTGGGCTCCGTCCCCCAGGCCCACATCGAGCGCCATCGCCAGCGCGACCAGGGAGGCCAGGGTCATCATCGGGATCTCGCGGGTGATCACGCCCAACGGCATGCCCACCGGTCGGACGAGCGCCGTCAGGCCGATCACCAACGCGATGTTGGCGACGTTGGAGCCCACGATGTTGCCGAAGGAGAGCTCGCCGCTGCCGCGCAGCGCCGCGGAGACGTTTACCGAGAGCTCCGGCGCGCTGGTGCCGAAGGCCACCACGGTCAGCCCCACGATCAGCGGCGAGACGCCGAAGCGCGCGGCGAGGGAAGCCGAGCCGCGGACGAGCATGTCGCCGCCAACGACGAGCAGCACGAGTCCGCCGGCGAGGATGAGGTAGTCGTGGGTCACGGGCACGCCTCGAACCGCGAGTAGAAACTCGCCCACGATCCCGATCTACGGACGAGAGCTTATTTTTCGGGTTGGGCGGCGGTCGCCTCCGCGGGCCCGGCGGGAGGGGCGCCCGGTTGCGTCGGGCGCGTCGGGCGATTCGGTTATATTGCCGGGCGCTCACACCTCGCCGGGAAACGACATGCAGACCATCGCCAAACCCGACCTCGAGTCCCTCTCACGCAACTTCCACCACTGGCAGAAGACCGGCGACCTGGTCGACCAGTGCATCGACCTGATGCTCAACCTGCGCCAGAGCGGGCATCCCGGTGGGTCGCGCTCCAAGGTCCCGTTGCTGGTGGCCAGCACGCTCGGCGCGGGACTGCGCTGGGACGTCCGCCGTCCGGAGTCGGCCTTCGGCGATCGCTTCGTGCTGGTCGCCGGTCACTGCGCGCCCGCCGTGTACGCCCTGCTCGCGGTCTACAACGAGGCCCTGGCGCTGCGCTACGAGGAGACCGGGGACGAGCGCTACCTGGTGCCGCAGGCGGAGGAGCGGGCCCTGCGCTGGCCGGAGCTCTTGTGGCTGCGGCACAACGGACACCTGGCCGGGCACGCCGAGATGGAGGGCAAGACGCTCTTCTTCAAGTTCAACACCGGGCCCTCCGGGCACGGCGCGCCGGCCGCGCTGGGTCAGGCGATGGCGCTCAAGCACGCGGGCGCCGGCAACGTCAGGGTGTTCGCGATGGAGGGCGAGGGCGGGCACTCCGCCGGGGTGCACCACGAGGTCAAGAACTCGGCCTTCGGCCTGGGGCTCGACAACCTGATCTACCTGTTCGACTGGAACGACCACGGCATCGACGCGTTCGCCAACAGCGAAGTCGTCCACGGCACGCCGGCCGAATGGTTCGCTCCCTACGGCTGGCGCACGGCCGGCACGGAGCACGGCGAGGACTACGGCGAGATCGCGCGGGTGCTGCTGGAGATCGTCCACGCCGACGACACCGGCGGGCGTCCGGGCATGGTCTGGGTCAAGACGCGCAAGGGGCGCGGCTACTACAAGTTCGACGCGCCCTCGCACGGCGCCGCCCACAAGCGCAACTCCGAGCTGTTCTGGAAATGCCGCGCCGACTTCGCCGCCAAGTACGGCGTGGAGTTCGCCGGCCACGGCGACACGAACGACCCCGGCGAGGAGGTCTGCCGCGAGCAGACCCGCGGCTGGTTCGAGACCGTGTTCGAGGTGCTGCGCGGCGACCGCGAGCTGGTCGCCTACCTGGCCGACACGCTCGTCGAGCTGGGCGAGTCGCTGGCCGAGCCCGAGAGCTTCCGCCTGCGCGGGCCGGCGAACCTGGCCGAGGACCGCTCCTGGCTGGCGCCCGACCGGCTGCCGGCGGAGCTCTACGCGAAGGCCGGGGACAAGCAGCCCAACCGGGTCGGCTTCTCGACCTTCGGCGCCTGGCTGAACTCGGTGGCGCGCGAGCGGATGGGCCGCCCGCTGGTGCTGGCCTGCTCGGCGGACCTCGCCGACTCGACCAACGTCTCGGGCTTCGCGAAGGGCTTCGGCGACTGCGAGGGCTTCGGCTGGTACGAGCGCGACAAGAACCCCGGCGGCTGCCTGATGCCGCAGCAGATCACCGAGTTCGCCAACTCCGGCCTGTCGGTGGGCCTGGCCACGGTGAACCTGTCGCGCGCGCCGGAGGAGGAGTTCCTCGGCTACTGGTCGGCGTGCTCGACGTACGGCTCCTTCTCGTACCTCAAGTACGGGATGATGCGACTGTTCTCGCAGCTCGCGCAGGACTGTCCGCTGAAGGTGGGCAAGACGATCTGGGTCGTCGGCCACTCCGGTCCGGAGACCGCCGAGGACAGCCGCACGCACTTCGGCATCTTCGCTCCGGGGGTGACGCAGCTCTTCCCCGCCGGGCACGTGATCAACCTCGTGCCCTGGGAGCACAACGAGGTGGCGCCGCTGCTCGCCGCCGCGCTGCGCACGGAGTGCCCCATCGTCGCCCTGCACCTCACCCGCCCGGCGGTGCGGATCCCCGACCGCGCGGCGCTCGGCGTGCCCGCGCACACCGCGGCGGCCCGCGGGGCCTACGTGATCCGCGACCACGACGCGAGCCGGCCGAAGGAGGGCACGCTGATCGTCCAGGGGACGAGCACCACGGATTCGCTGTACGAGCTGCTGCCGCGCTTCATCGCCGGCGAGGGACCCAACGTCAAGCTCGTGCAGGCCTGCTCGTGGGAGCTGTTCCAGCGGCAGGAGGCGGCCTATCGCGACGCGGTTCTGCCGCGGGCCGACTGGCTCGACTCGACGGTGATCACCAACGGCGCGCGCCGGCTGATGCACGACTGGCTGCCGCACCGCGTGGCCGAGGAGTACGCCATGAGCTCGGACTGGGACGACCGCTGGCGCACCGGCGGCAGCGTCGACGAGGTGCGCCGCGAAGCGCACATCGACCCCGAGAGCCTGTGGCGGGGCATTGCCCGATTCGCCGCCGAACGCTCCGAGCGTTTGCGCCGCATCACACCGGAGCCCTGACCCTCAGCGGTCCTCGGCGGCGCCGGGCTCCTGCTGCGGTGGCCCGGAAGCACGGTCCGGCGACCGACCGCGGCCGACGTCGCTCCACCATTCGACGAGCTGCTGCTCCAACCGTCCGGCGAGGTCCGCGTCGTAGTCGGCGTCGCGCAGCAGGTCGTGTTGCTCCAGCGGATCGGCGACCACGTCGTACAGCCGCGCCTGCCCGTCCGGCCGCCGGAACATGTACTTGTACCGCTCGGTGCGCACGGCCTGGAAACGGCCGCGGTTCTCCCACAGCGGGTCGCCGCCGAAGGGCGCGCCCGCGGGGGCGGACGCCTCGGCGAACGCGGGCCGGGGCGGCAGCTCGGCGCCTCCCAGGGCGGCGGCCAGGGAGCGGCCGTCCAGCCCCGCGGGCGGCGTCAGGCCGAGCAGCTCGAGCACGGTCGGCGCGACGTCCACCAGCGACACGACCGCGGGCACGCGGAGGCCGGCGGAGCCGCCGTGGGGAACGCGCACGACCAGCGGGACGCGCAGCTCGGTGTCGTAGACGCTCGAGCCGTGGGAGAAGACGTCCGCGTGCTCGAACAGCGTCTCGCCGTGGCCCGCGGTCAGCACCACCAGCGTGTCGTCGAGCAGGCCCCGGCCGCGCAGGTCGTCGAGCAACCGGCCGATCTCGTGGTCCACGAAGGCCACCTCGGCCGCGTAGTCGCCGGCGAGCTCGCGGGCCAGGTTCGCCGCCTCGACGAGCGAGTCGGAGGCGCGTTCGCGGAAGCCCTCCTCGACGTCGGCGAGCGAGCGGTACCCGGAACCCGCCGCCGCGCGCAGTCGCGGCGCGACGTGGGCGATCTCCTCGGCGCCGTTCGCGGTGGCCAGCGGGCGCCCGCGGAAGCGACCCTCGAACGGCGGCGGCGGTTCGTAGGGCGCGCACGGGTCGCCGTAGTCCACGAAGACGAACCAGGGGCGTTCACCGTCGCCGGTGTATCCCGGCCAGGCGAGCGCGGCGTCGGTGACCCGGTCGGCGGGGCGCTCGATCGGCGGGGCTCCGGAAAGGCGCCGTGCCGGGGCGCCGTCGAAGTCCTCGAAGCCGGCGTCGAACCCGGTCTCCGCGCCGAGCCGCGAGCTGCCGACGAAGCCGGCCGTGCGGAACCCCGCCGCGGCCAGCAGCTCGGCCAGCAACGCGTTGTCCGGCGCGACGCGGTAGCCGTCGCGGGCCACGCCGTGGCGGTGGGGATAGTCGCCGGTCAAGAGCGACACGTTGGCCGGCAGGGTGGTCGGCGTGGGGCTGATCGCCGCCTCGAAGAGCGCGCTCTCTTCGGCCAGTCGGTCGACGTTCGGGGAGAGGTCCCGCTCCTGCCCGAAGCACCCCAGGTGGTCGGCGCGCAGGCCGTCGACCGAGATCAGCAGCAGGTTGCGGGGCGCGCCGTGCGAGCCGCCGCCGCACGCGAACAGCGTCGTGCACGCGGCGATCGCACACCCGTGGACCGCGGCGCGGAAGTGCATCGGCGGGCGCTCAGTCCTCTTGCTTGCGGGAGGGCTTGAACTTGCCGAGCAGCCCCAGGTCGAACAGCGCACCGGCGATCACGGCGATCAGCCAGTAGCTCTCGACCGAGCCGTGGTTGTAGATCACCAGGCCGTACGCCAGGGTCGTCATGGGCATGAACAGGAAGCCCAGAACGAACCACAGGAGGCGCCCGGAGTAGGCGGCGTCGAGGTAGTCACTGAACAGCCAGACCAGGATCAGGATCACCCTGGGAATGGCCAGGCATCCGGCGAGCGTGCGCATGGCGACAGTCTGCGCGAACCGCCGGGGCGCGGCAACCGCCCCCTCGCCCCGGCCGGACCTCGGGCCGGACGTCCGGGCGGGCCCCGGTGATCCGCTCCCCGGCTCCCTTGATTCGGGGGACCGCAGGTACGATGCTCCTAGCGCCGCGAGGAGCTCTCGGGAGCGTCTTCCCCGCGACAGGAGTCCAAGATGCATGTGCTCGTCGTCGACGATGACCCCGCGCTGCGGGCGTACGTTCGCGAAGGCTTGGGCGCCCGGGGCATCGAGTGCACCGAGGCCTCCGACGGGGCCGAGGCCCTGCGGCAGCTCTCCGAGCGGGCGGGCCAGTTCGACCTGATCCTGCTCGACGTGATGCTGCCCGCGCAGTCGGGTTCGGACCTGCTGCTCGACCTGCGCGAGAAGGGCAACGAGACCCCCGTGATCTTCGTCTCCGCGCTCGACGCGGTGGAGGAACGGGTGCGCGGCCTGCGGCTCGGTGCCGACGACTACGTGGTCAAGCCCTTCGCCTTCGACGAGCTGGTGGCCCGCATCGAGACGGTGATCCGCCGCCGCCGCGTGCTGGCGCCGATCGAGGCCGGCGATCTGCGACTGGATCTCAACCGACGGCAGGTGTCCCGCGGCGGCGAGGCGGTGGACGTCAGCCCGCGCGAGTTCGACCTGCTGCTGGCGTTGACCCAGGCCGACGGGCAGGTGCTCTCCCGAGCCGAGCTGCTGCGCAACGTCTGGGGCATCGAGAGCGAGCCCTCCACCAACCTGGTGGACGTGCACATCGGCCGCCTGCGCCGCAAGCTCGACGCCTACGGCCCGCAGGTGATCAAGACGGTGCGCGGCAAGGGCTACCGGTTGGTGCCCGCCAGCTGAGAGCACCTCCCGAGGTCGGGCCCTGGAGCGCCCCGCGGGGCCGGACTACCCTGGGGCCATGAAGGCACGTACCGCCGTCCTGCTCGCCTCGCTCGCGCTCGGCGCTTGTCGCAGCGCTCCGGACTACGGCCGCCAGCTGCCCGAGGGTTGGCCGGCGCTGATCGAGCTGGGTCCCGGGGAGGCCCATCCCGCGTTCGGGTCGCAGTGGCGCGAGCGCGCCGAGATCCTGCCCGCCCTCGAGCGCTCGATCGCCTGGACGCGCTCCAAGCACAGCGAGCGCTTCTTCCCCATCGAGGGCATCGACCACGCGCGCGCGCTGGCCAGCCTCGAACGCTTGAAGGAGCTGCTCGAGGAGTCGCGCTCGGAGGAGGACTTCGAGCTGGCGATGGCCTCCGAGTTCACCGTCTACGAGAGCGCCGGCTGGGACGGCGAGGGGGGCGGGGTGCTGTTCACCGGGTACTGCACGCCGATCCTCCCCGGTCGGCTGGAGGCCGACGACGAGTTCAGCCACCCGCTCTACGCGCTGCCCGACGACCTCGTGAAGGGCGAGGACGGCGCGATCCTTGGCCGGCGCACCGACTCGGGCACCGTGCCCTACCCCACCCGCAGCGCGATCGAGTCCAGCGCGATGCTCGCCGGCAAGGGGCTCGAGCTGGTCTGGCTGCGCGACCCCCTCGACGCGTTCATCGCCCACGTCAACGGCTCGGCGTTCATCCAGCTGGAGGACGGCCGCCGCATCGGCTTCGGCTACGCCGGCAAGAACGGGCGCGAGTACACCTCGCTCGGGCGCGAGCTGGTACGCGACGGCGAGCTCGACCGCGACGAGGTCGGCCTGCCCGCGATCCGCGCCTGGGCCGCCGCGCACCCCGACCGCGTGCAGGAGTACCTGAACCGCAACGACTCCTACGTGTTCTTCACCCCCATCGAGGGCAAACCCCGCGGCAGCCTGAACGTCGAGGTCACCGGCTCGCGAACGCTGGCCACCGACAAGACGCTCTTCCCGCGCGGCGCGCCGGTCTTCGTGACGACGCACCTCACGACCAAGAGCGGCCAGCGGATCCCCTTCCGCAAGCTGCTGTTCGACCAGGACACCGGCGGCGCCATCCGCACCGCGGGGCGCGCCGACATCTACCTGGGCATCGGCCCCGAGGCCGAAGGCCTCGCCGGCCGCACGCAGTCCGAGGGCCAGCTCTACTACCTGTTCCTGAAGCCCGAGGCGTTCGCGCTGCGCGAGATGGCTCAGTGAGCCCGGCTGCAGGCGCTGTCCCGGCGGCCCCCCGGCGATGACCGCGATTCGCACGCTCGCCTCCTCGAGGTTCTCGAGCGCGCCGGCCCTGCTGCTGCTCGTCGCGTTGCTGACCTTCGTCGGTCAGTTCAACCACGGCCTGTGGACGCCGGACGAGCCGCGCGCCGCGGAGATCGGCCGGTCGATGCTGGAGAGCGGCGACTACCTCGTCCCGCGGCTGGCCGGCGAGCCGTTCCTGGAGAAGCCGCCGGCGTACTGGTGGGCGCAGACGGTGGGCTACCGGCTGTTCGGCGTCTCGCCGGGTACCGCGCGCCTGCCCAGCGCGGTGTTCGCCATGCTCACCGTCCTGTTGACCTTCGACATGGCGCGGCGGATCGCCGGCGACCGCGCGGGTCTGCTCGCCGCGTGCGTGCTGATGACCACGGTCAACTTCCACAACATGCACCGGGCGATCACCGATCCCGCGCTGGCCTGCTTCGTCGCCCTGGGGTTCTGGGCCTTCCAGCGCGCGGCCTTCCCGCCGCGGGTGAGCCCCCCGGCGGGCTGGGTCCTGCTGGTCTACCTGGCCGGGGGACTCGCCTTCCTGAGCAAGGGCGTCGTGGCCCTGGGACTGCTGTTCGGTCCCGTCGCGATCTACCTGCTCGTCGCGCGGCGCTGGTCCCTGTTGCGCTCCTGGGCGCACTTGCCGGGACTGCTGCTGCTCGGCGTCCTGTGCGCGGCCTGGCCGGTGTTGCTGTGGCAGCGGGGCGGCCACGCGCTGCTCGACCCGTTCCTGATCGACAACGTCCTCGGTCGCTTCGCCTCGGAGGGACGGGACGTCGCTTCGCTGGGACACCGGCGCCCGCCCACCTACTACCTGTTCAACGGCCTGCCCGAACTGCTGCCCTGGCTGGTCGTGCTGCCGGCGATGGGACGGCACCTGTGGCGCCGGCGCGGGCCGCCGTCGTCGCTGCCGCACGGCCTGAACTTCTTCGCCGGGGTGCTGCCGTCGGGCCTGCTGCTGCTCTCCGTTCCCGAGACCAAGCGCGCGCTCTACATGCTACCGCTGCTCGCGCCGATGGCCGTCGCCGTCGGTGTCTGGCTCTCGATGGAGTGCATGTTCGGCGGGCGGGACGCATGGGTGCGCACGGCGCTGCGCGCGCTCTGCTCCCTGGCGCTGCTGCTGCACGGCCTGTTGGCCCTGGCGGGCGGGACGCTGTTGGCCGCCGCGGCGGGCGCGGAGCTGCCCGACGAGATCCGCGAGCTGGCCACCGCGCGCCCGGCCGCGCCCTTCCTCGCGGGCCTGCTGCTGGTCGCGGCGGCGACGGGCGTGGTCCTCATGGTCCGGGAGTGGCGGCGCCGCGGGCCGACCGTCCGCGGGGCGACGACCGGATTCTGCGCGGCGATCCTGCTCGTCAACGTCGCCGGCTATCCGCTGGGCGACGGCGCGAAGGACCTGGAGCCGTTCGTGCGACAGCTCGACGAGCGCGGCATCCTGCAGGGCCCGCTGATCGGATTCCGCCTCGACGAGACGACGCGCGCCCTGCTGCCCTTCCACGGCGGCCGCATCGTCGAGACGGTCGAGTCGCCCGACGAGCTGCTCGCCCGGCTGCACGCCGAGCCGGGGACGCGGGTGCTCACGCTGGCCAAGAAGCGCCGGGCGCTGCCCGCGGAGGTGACCGACGCGCCGCCGATCCTGCGGTGGGCCGCGCGCCGGGACCGGACCTACGAGGTCTACGGGGCCGCGCTGGACGCGAGCTCCTCCACCGATCCGTAGCCCGGGCCGTAGCCCGGGCCGTAGCCCGCGCGCCTCGCCGGGACCCGGCCGTGCGGCGGGCGACCCGGCGGGCTCGCCGCCGCGCCCCCCGGGCGCCAAACCCCGAGTTGCACGGCATCTGCGGCGATTTTGCTCGGCAGCCCGTGCGCCATGCGGGCTAGCATTGGCCCCGCCGAACGAGGCCTCCTCCGGACCGGCCCGATCCACGGCGCCACGCATGCGCTCGTGCCGCAGATTCCACCACCGCGCGGACAGGCCCCTTCGGGGCTCGCTCGCGATCTTCCCGGCCCGAGCCGCGAGCTGAACCATGACCACGACCACGTACCTCCCGTTCTCCAGGCCCACGATGGGCGAGGAGGAGGTGTCCGCCGTGGCCGAGGTTCTGCGCTCGGGGTGGATCACGACGGGTCGCCATTGCAAGCAGCTCGAGGACGACTGCGCCGCGATGACCGGCGCGCGACACGCGGTCGCGCTGACCTCGGCCACGGCCGGCATGCACCTGGTCCTGCAGGCGCTGGGCATCGGACCCGGCGACGAGGTGATCACGCCCTCGATGACCTGGGTGTCCACCGTCAACCTGATCACCCTGCTCGGCGCCACGCCCGTGTTCGCCGACGTCGACCGCGACACCTTGATGGTCTCGCGGGAGACGGTGGAGCCGCTGATCGGCGAGCGCACCAAGGCGATCGTCCCCGTGCACTACGCCGGCGCGCCGCTCGATCTCGCGCCGCTGCGCGCCCTGGCCGCCGAGCGCGGCATCCCGCTGATCGAGGACGCCGCACACGCCATCGGTACGCGCCACGGCGACGTCCCGGTGGGCGCCTCGGGTACGGCGATCTTCTCCTTCCACCCGATCAAGAACATCACTACCGGCGAGGGCGGGATGGTCGTCACCGACGACGCCGAGCTCGCCGAGCGGGTGCGGCGGCTGCGCTTCCACGGCCTGGGCGTGGACAGCTACGACCGCGAGGTCCAGGGCCGGTCGCCACAGAGCGAAGTGCTCGAGCCCGGCTTCAAGTACAACCTGCCGGACATGAACGCCGTGCTCGGCGTGGTGCAGCTGCGGCGCCTGGACGAGTTCATCGCCCGCCGCGCCGAGCTCGCGGCCGTCTACGCGCGGGAGTTCGCCTCGCTCGACGAGATCCTGCCCCTGGGCCCGCCGCCGGTGGCCGGCCGCCACGCCTGGCACCTGTACATCGTGCGGCTGGACACCGAACGCTCCGGTCGCACGCGCGAGGAGTTCATGGCCGCCCTGGGCGAGCGCGGCATCGGCACCGGGATCCACTTCCGGGCGGCCCACGGGCACCGCTTCTACCGCGAGCGTCCGGAGGCGCAGCGGGCATCGCTCGCCGCCACCGAATGGAACGACAGTCGGCTGTTCTCGATCCCGCTGTTCCCCGACCTCACCGAGGAGGACGTGCGCCGCGTCGTGAACGCCATGCGGGAGATCCTGAAGTGAGCCCGCCGGCATCGGTCTCGGTGGTCGTCCCGGTGTTCAACGAGGAGGCCAGCCTCGGCGAGCTGATCGACCGCTGCATCGGAGCGTGCGGCGAGATGGACCGGCCGTACCAGCTGATCCTCGTCGACGACGGCAGCAGCGACGGTTCGCGCGAGCTGATCGAACAGAAGTCCCGCGAGTACCCGGGCCGGGTGACGGGCGTGTTCCTCAACCGCAACTACGGCCAGCACAGCGCCGTGATCTGCGGCCTCGCCCACGCCACGGGCGAGACCGTGGTCACGCTCGACGCCGACCTGCAGAACCCGCCGGAGGAAATTCCCCGCTTGGTACGCAAGGCCGACGAGGGCTACGACGTCGTCGGGACGGTGCGCCAGAACCGGCGCGACACGCTGTTCCGGCGCATGGCCTCGCACCTGATCAACACCATGGTGATGAAGAGCACCGGGGTGATGATGCACGACTACGGGTGCATGCTGCGGGCCTACGACCGGCGCGTGGTCGACGCGATCCTCGACTGCCGCGAGCGCAGCACCTTCGTGCCGGTGCTCGCCAACGGCTTCGCCCGCCGCACGACCGAGATCGAGGTCGGCCACGCCGAGCGCCAGGCCGGCGTCTCCAAGTACGGGTTGATGAAGCTGATCAACCTGATGTTCGACCTGATGACGACGATGACCACCGGCCCGCTGCGGCTGTTGACGGTCATCGGCGGCGTGCTCGCGGCCTGCGGCATGGCGTTCGGCGTGCTGCTGTTGACGCTGCGCTTGATCTACGGGGCGGACTGGGCCGGCGGCGGCGTGTTCACGCTGTTCTCCGTGCTGTTCTTCTTCCTGGGCATGCAGTTCTTGGCGATGGGTCTGCTCGGCGAGTACATCGGCCGCATCCAGATCGACGTCCGCGCGCGCCCCCGCTACTTCGTCGATCGCGAGGTGCGCGGCGGCGACTCCCTGGAACCGTCGCCGCCGCCGAAGTCCTCCGAGGAAACGCCCATGCGGGAGCACCAGAACCGATGAGAGCCCTCGTCTTCGCCTACCACGAGATGGGCATCGCCGGCCTGCGCGCCCTGCAGCGCGGCGGGATCGAGATCGCGGCCGTCTTCACGCACCCCGACGACCCGAACGAGACCCCGTGGTTCGGATCGGTGGCGGAGTTCGCCGCCGAGCTCGGGATTCCGGTCCACGCTCCGGAGGACGTCAACCACCCGCTGTGGGTCGAGCGCATCCGCGCCCTGAAGCCGGACGCGATCTTCTCCTTCTACTACCGCCGCTTGGTGAGCCAGGAAGTGCTCGACATCCCGACCGTCGGGGCGTTCAACCTGCACGGCTCCCTGCTGCCGAAGTACCGCGGCCGCGCGCCCGTGAACTGGGTGCTGGTCAAGGGCGAGCGCGAGACCGGCGTGACCCTGCACCACATGACCGCCGCGCCGGACGCCGGCGACATCGTCGGCCAGCGGGCCGTCGCGATCGACGAGGAGGACACGGCCCAGACGCTGTTGCGCAAGCTGGTGGATGCCGCGGGCGTGCTGCTCGACGAGCTGCTGCCGAGCATCGCCGCCGGCACCGCGCCGCGGACTCCGCAGGACGCCTCGCAGGCCACCTACTTCGGCGGCCGCCGCCCGGCCGACGGCCTGCTGGAGTGGGATCGCCCGGCGCGCGAGCTGCATGACCTCGTCCGCGCCGTCACGCGACCCTGGCCCGGAGCGTTCACCTACCTCGGCCAGCGCAAGATCTACGTCTGGCGCAGCAGCGCCGAGAGCCGCGACGGCGATGCCGCGCCGGGGACCGTGCTGTCCGTCGATCCGCTGGTGATCGCCTGCGGCAGCGGCGCGCTGCGCGTGGAGTTCGGGCAGGCGGAAGCAGGCGTGTACACGCGGGGCAGCCAGCTCGCGCGGGACCTGAACCTCGTCGCCGGGAGCCGCATCGGCCAGCGAGCGGAGCGGCGCCGGGGCGACCGCAAGCAGTCGGTGCTGATCCTGGGCATCAACGGCTTCATCGGGCGCGCGCTCAGCGAACGGCTCATCCGCAGCGGGCGCTACCAGGTCCACGGCATGGACATCCGCTCCGACAACCTCGAGGACCTGCGGGACGCCTCCGACTTCCACTTCCACGAGGGCGACATCGCCATCCACCGCGAGTGGATCGAATACCACGTCCGCAAGTGCGACGTCATCCTGCCGCTGGTCGCGATCGCCACGCCGATCGAGTACACGCGCAATCCGCTCCGCGTGTTCGAGCTGGACTTCGAGGAGAACCTCCGGGTCATCCGCTACTGCGTCAAGTACGACAAGCGCGTGATCTTCCCCTCGACCTCCGAGGTGTACGGCATGTGCACCGACGAGGAGTTCGACGAGGACTCGTCGAGCCTGGTCCTCGGACCGATCAACCGGCAGCGCTGGATCTACTCCTGCTCCAAGCAGCTCCTCGACCGGGTGATCTGGGCCTACGGCCAGGAGCGCGGGCTGCGGTTCTCGCTGTTCCGCCCGTTCAACTGGATCGGTCCCCGCCTGGACACGCTCGACGCGGCGCGCATCGGGTCGTCGCGCGCGGTCACGCAGCTGATCCTGAACCTGGTCGAGGGTTCGCCGATCCAGCTCATCGACGGCGGCGAGCAGCGGCGCTGCTTCACCGACCTGCGGGACGGGATCGAAGGGCTGTACCGAGTCATCGAGAACGAGGGCGGCAAGTGCGACGGCGGGATCTTCAACCTCGGCCATCCGGACAACGACCTGAGCATCCGCGAGCTGGCCGAATTGCTGGTGCGCCTGTTCGAGTCCCACCCGCTGCGCAACGAGTTCCCGCCCTTCGCCGGCTACCGCGAGGTCGAAAGCCACTCGTACTACGGCACCGGCTACCAGGACGTGCAGTTCCGCAAGCCGCGCATCGAGAACGCGCGGAAGCGCCTCGGCTGGACGCCGAAGATCGGCGTCGAGGAGGCCGTGGCCAGCACGCTGGAGTACTTCCTGCGCGACTGCGCCGCGCGTCAGGGTCCGGCCGGCGAGCTCGCTCCCGCTCCACGGGCGCCGGCCGCCCGCCCCGCGCGACGGGGATGAGGATCGGGCTGCGGATCGACGTCGATACCCTGCGGGGAACCCGGCTGGGCGTTCCGGCGCTGTGCGTGGATCTCGGAGAGCGCGGGATCCGGGCGAGCTTCTTCTTCTCCGTCGGCCCCGACAACATGGGCCGTCACCTGTGGCGGCTGCTGCGGCCCGAGTTCCTGGTGAAGATGCTGCGCAGCGGCGCGCCCAGCCTGTACGGCTGGGACATCGTGCTGCGCGGCACGCTGCTCCCCGGGCCGCGCATCGCACAGCGGGTGCCCGACGTGCTGCGCCGCGCCGCGGAGGCGGGCCACGAGATCGGCTTCCACGCCTGGGACCACCACGCCTGGCAGGCGCACTTCGCCGAGCTGGGCGAGGAGCGGATCCACGAGCTCACCGTCCGCGGCATGGAAGCGCTGCGCGCGATCACCGGTGCGGCGCCGACGGCCTCCGCCTGCGCGGGGTGGCGCTGCAACGAGACCGTGCTCCGCGCGCAACGCTCGATTCCCCTGAGCTATCAGAGCGACTGCCGCGGCGAGTGCATCTTCCTGCCGCTCGTCGACGGCGAGCCGCTCGACCGCCCGCAGGTGCCGGTGACGCTGCCGACTTACGACGAGCTGATCGGCCGGGACGGCATCAGCGACGCGAACTACAACGAGCACCTACTGGGAAGGCTCGATCCCGAGCGGCTCAACGTCCTGACGATCCACGCCGAGGTCGAGGGCGTCGCCCGGCGCGACCTGGCGCGCGACTTCTACGACCGCGCGCTGCGCGCCGGCTGGAGCTTCGTGCCGCTCGCCGAGCTGCTGCCCGACGCGGGCGAGCTGCCGCTCGCGCCCGTCGTCGAGGGCCGCATCCCCGGCCGCGAGGGCACGGTCGCCTGCCAGGGCGCGACGGCGGGGGTCGGCTCCTGGGCCGGGCGCGCGGAACGACGCGTGGCGGGCGGGCGCTGAGGCGGCGTCCGGCGAGAGCTCAGGTCGCGACCGCGGAGGCGCGCGGGCGGTACTGCAGCACGTAGAGCATCT
>Ga0102952_1000423_pt1 | contig 16282 bp, 17 predicted proteins | sample SalPon2A_C_D1_MG_FD_78506 | JGI IMG/M metagenome (GOLD analysis project Ga0102952, IMG submission 78506) | Soil microbial communities from South San Francisco under conditions of wetland restoration - Salt Pond MetaG R2A_C_D1_MG | ecosystem: Environmental > Terrestrial > Soil > Wetlands | place... | reverse complement strand
TGGGTTCAGCAACAGGCTTTTTACCCCCTGCATCAGGAACTGATGTAGACGAATCATATTCCATGATTTTGGAAAACAGATGGATGTTTCCAATAATAACTGGCCTTGGAGGACTTGTTGTTGGATTAATCTCAACAAGATTTGCACCAGAATCTCAAGGCCACGGAACAGATGCTGTAATAGATGCATTTCATAACAAGAATGGCGAAATAAGATTACGAGTCCCATTTATCAAAGCAATAACATCGGCAATCACTATTGGAAGTGGGGGAAGTGGAGGAAGAGAAGGCCCTACTGCTCAGATATCAGCAGGGATAAGTTCGTTTTTAGCCAAGTTTTTCAAATTTGATGAAAGAGAGCAAAGAATAGCTGTTGCCGCAGGATTAGGTGCTGGAATTGGAAGCATTTTCAAGGCACCGTTAGGTGCAGCATTATTCAGTACTGAAATTTTTTACAAAAGGGATTTTGAAGTAGATGCATTACTTCCTTCACTCATAGCTGCAGTTACAGGATTTACAATTTTTGGGACATTTTTTGGATGGTCTCCAATATTTGATATCTCACAAAGTGCAATAGTTTTTGACGACCCTTCTTCTCTCATAATCTATGCATTATTGGGTTTAGTTTGTGCTGCAGGCGGAGTGGCTTATGTCAATTGTTTCTACAGAGTACAAGCTCTTTTTCAGAAAATGAAACTTCCAATTTTTATAAAACCTGCAATCGGTGGCGCGATTGTTGGTGTTATCGCCATGTTTGTGCCTCAGGTGTTAGGTACTGGATATGGTTGGTTACAGATAGGAATCTTCAATGATCCAATGTTTTTTCCATTATGGATGCTATTAGGAATCGCATTACTCAAAATAGTGGCCACATCTTTTTCCATAGGTTCTGGAGGAAGTGCGGGAATATTTGGGCCAGGACTTGTAATAGGAGGGTTTTTGGGAGCATTTGTTGCTACATGTTTTCACGATATAGGAATGTTTGAATCAGTAGATGTTAGCACAGTAGCAATCATAGGAATGGTAGCATTTTTTGGAGGAGTCTCAAAATCACCCCTGTCTACAATAGTAATTGGAAGTGAAATGACACGAGGATATGCTCTTCTTCCTGCAATGATCATATCTGTTGTTATTGCATATTCAATCATGAAATTAGATACAACAATTTACAGGAGTCAGGTCACGGATAGATCTCAGTCTCCAGCTCACAAGAAAGAGTATCAGATTCCATTACTAAAAAAACTACTAGTAAAAGATTCTATGGATACTTACTATCCATCATTGCCAATTACTTCTACAATCGAGGAAATAACTGAGAAGATAAAAAATTATGGAACCGAGAATATTTTGATCACGGAGAATCAGAAATTTGTTGGAATCATAAACAAAAACAACCTAAATGACTATTCAGACACAGCATCATTAGTTAAAACTGTGGATGCAGTCACCCCAAGCGAATCTCTCTATGATGTGATGAAGAAAATGTCAAAGATCAACACAAATGAATTACCAGTAATAGATTCTGACTCTGAAAGAGTACTAGGAATTATTTCACTTTCTGGAATGATGCGCGTGTATGACCTTGAGCTAGGAGTGCCCAAAGATAAAACGATGAGACTTTCAGGTTCTACATGATAAAATTACATATGAATAAAGAGCATTATTGATTTTTCAATAAACCATATGCATACGTCTTCTCTCGTTGGGTTTTGTCAAATCGGTTAAACGCTCCTTATTTCGTTTATAACGAAATTAGATTTGTTTCATGTTATCTATAGAATATTGCTGCAAAGGAAATTGAAATAACCATCCAATTCTAATTTAAGAAAATAAAAACAAGATTTTTGATCGGATCGCTAAAAAATAAGATCGCAAACTGTAACTGTTTAATTCAAAATACAACTATTTTACAGAGATAATTAATATGAGAAAACATGTATTCACATAATTATTTCAAATAACTAGGAAGAAGTTTGGAAGATAACGAAAGAGTTAGGGAAAACACCATGATAAAGATAATTAATGATAAATAAAGAGGATAATTTGAGATAAAACATGTCAAAATGTGAAGAATGTGATGCAGATATTTCTGTTCCAAGTGATGCACTTGAAGGAGAAATTGTAACATGTCCGGAATGTGGCGCAAGTTTTGAATTAGAAAAAAGTTCAGACGGTTTCCAACTAAAGCCTGCCCAAACGGTTGGCGAGGATTGGGGACAGTGAGTCCTGACGTTACTATTCTTTACGATACCATCCGTTGGGAAGAAAAAGCTCTGCTAGAAACGGGTAAAAAAAAGAACATCAATATACAGATGGTCGATTGTAAGAAATTAGCATTAGATTTAGAAAAAAAACCGGAGGATTATGGTATAGTCATTCAGAGATGTGTGAGTTATTACAGAAATCTTCATTCAACTGCAGCACTTGAAGGTCTAGGAGTCAGAGTAATCAACTGTCTCAACACGGGTGTTTTTGCAGGAAATAAATTATTTACACACATGTTACTAAAAAAATTTGGAGTTCCAACACCTGATGCAACAGTTGCATTTTCAAAAGAAGCTGCGTTGGCATCTTTACAAATTAAAGGATTCCCAAGAGTTATCAAACCAACAGTTGGTAGTTGGGGAAGATTAATTTCAAAATTAAACGATATAGATTCTGCAGATGGGATTCTTGAAAGCAGAGAAAACATGTATCCAATTTATCAGATTCACTACTTGGAAGAATTTGTACAAAGACCACCAAGAGACATCAGAGCTATAATGGTAGGAGATAAGATAGTGGCAGCAATTTATAGAATTTCTAAACATTGGAAAACAAATATGGCACTTGGTGGAACAGCCGAACCCTGTAAGATAACACAGGAAATGGAAGAAATGTGTATAAAGGCAAAACAAGCAGTTCAAGGAGATATTGTAGGTATAGATTTGATGGAAAGTGATGAGAAAGGACTAGTTGTACATGAGATCAACAATACAACAGAATACAAGAATACTGTCAGAGTATGTGAAGTGGATATCCCATCCGCAATGCTTGATTACGCACTAAGGATAGACAAGTAAGAATTGGACACAAATTTTACAGTAACACCAAGATTTGCAGTGAAGATGCTTGAAAAATCACTTAGACTATACACACCATCTCTGAGTGAAAAATCAATGGCAGAGTTTTTAGCTGACAAATGCGATGATTTAGGATTTGAAGATATTCAAATTGACGAGGTAGGAAACATAATAGCAAAAAAAGGTTCAGGTTCACCAAAAATTATGTTGTGTGGACATATGGATGTTGTTCCAGGAAAAGTCAAAGTTAGAAAAGAAGGCGATGCACTTTATGGACGTGGAGCATCAGATGCAAAAGCACCACTAATGGCAATGTTGTTTGCTGCAGCATCAGTTCAAAACAATAACGGAACGGTATATTTTGTAGGAGCTGTAGATGAAGAAGGAAACGCTACAGGAATTAAAAATCTTGTAAAGAAAGAGATGGGTATTGACTATGCAGTTTTTGGAGAACCGAGTGGAATTAAACAAGTTACAATTGCATACAAAGGAAGATTAGCAATAAATCTCAAAATTAGTGTTGAGGATAGTTCTCATGCAAGTGCACCATGGTTATCAAAAAACGCAATTCAAGAATCAATGATTTTTGTAAAAGAACTCAAAGATAGATTGGAAGCAAATCAAGAAGGTAGATCCAAAGGAATGCTACTCACTATAACCATGACAGAAATCAAGGGTGGAACAAGTCATAATGTAACACCAAAAGATTGTGAGACCACTTTTGACATCAGAATTCCAGTAGATATGAACTGTAAAACTATCGAACAAAAAATTTCAACTTTGGTAAAGGAAATTTCTCAGGAAAGAGAAGTTGAAGCATTTTACTCAATTCTCGATGAGACGGAACCATTTGAAGCGTCTCATACTTCACCATTAGTTAGAGCATTCACTCTTGGAATTATGGAAGTAGAGCATTCAAGACCATCCCTAATCAGAAAAACAGGTACGGGAGACATGAATGTTTTAGGTAACCAGTGGAGTATTCCTGTGGTTACATATGGTCCAGGGGATCCCCATGAAGCACATACAATTGATGAGAAAGTCTCAATTGATGAGTATCTAAGAGGCATAGAAGTTCTCAAAAAGACTCTACAGCATTTAAAAAGACTTCACGATAGAAATATTCAGTAATGCTTTGGTTTGTAGGTTTAGGAATTTCGGGGTTCAAATCAATTCCTAGTGAGGCATTAGATGTTTTATCAAAGGCAGATATTGTATACCTTGAGCAATTTACCAGTCCAATAGGAAAATCAGATTTGATTAAAATCAAAAATGCCACAAAAGGAGAATTCATACCTGCAAAAAGATGGTTAGTTGAAGATGGCAAAGAGATTTTAGAAAATGCAAAGAAAAAGAAAGTCGTTCTATTAGCATATGGTGATCCATACATTGCAACAACACATATTGAGTTAAGAACTAGAGCAATTGAAGAAAGGATTAAGACATATTCAGTTCATGCATCGTCATCTCTTACTTCAATGATTGGAGAATGTGGTTTACATTTTTACAAAGTTGGGAGAATTGCAACAATCATGAGTGAAATAAAATCACTCACAACACCATATTATGTAATTTACAAAAACATCATCGAAGGAAATCATACTGTACTTCTTTTAGAATATAATCAGGACAACGATTTCTTCTTAGATCCTAAAGATGCATTAGACAGATTAGTAGAAACAGAAAAAGGACAAAAACGAAATGTGGTAAGTCCATTCACATATGCAATAGTTGCGTCTAGAATTGGGTTCAAGAATCAAAAAATAATTTCAGGTAGAATCTCTAGTTTAATGAAGATTGATTTTGGTAATCCCCCACACACAATAATTATTCCAGGAAGATTACACTTTACAGAATCAGATGCGCTCAAAATATTTGGTAAGTGTGTCGATGAACCATATGATAACAGTGAAAAAACAGAAAAGATTTCAATTCAAATGATGAAAAAATATGTCCCAATGGTAAGAAATGCACTTGAAGAGATCACACCTTATTATAAAGAACAAAAAGAATTTCATGGAATTTTAGAAAATGCAAAGATGTATGTTCAAGATGCAGAAAAATTCCTAGAAGAGGATCAAGATGAGGTAGCAATTTTGAGTATTGGATATGCAGATGGCCTTGTAGATGCATTAAGATTGGCAAAAGGCCTTGATCCAAAAATGTAATTTTTAACGATGAATTAAAGAGAGGGTCTAGAATACAAAAAACATTGGAAAAAAGTGAAAAAATAATTCTTTCTGTCATTTACGTATGCCAAATTCAAGGAGATGCGCCTTTTGAGATAATTAAGGAAAAAGTGACGCTATCAGATGACGAAATTGATTCAAAGATTGACGGATTAATTAAAAATCAACTGGTAAACGAGGATAGAAAAACACTAACTGAAATTGGCAGAGATTCATTAAAAATAGTATTAGCAGGAGGAGTTTTTGATATAATTCATCCAGGTCATATCTACACCTTAAATGCTGCAAAGAAGTTGGGAGATGTTCTAATTGTGGTTGTAGCAACTGACAATACAGCAATAAAGATGAAGAAAAGAAAGCCACTACATTCACAAAATCAGAGACAAGAATTGGTAAATTCACTTTCAATGGTAGATCTTTGTTTGATAGGACAAGAAGACGATATTTTCAAAACGGTCAATCATGTCAAACCTCAGATAATTGCACTAGGTTATGACCAAGTTCATCAAGAGCAATTCATTACAGAAGGATGTAAAAAAATTGGTCTTGATGCCAAAGTTGCAAGATTACAATCCCCAATCCCAGAAAGTTCTAGTTCTAAAATAGAGAAAGAATACGGGGAATCAATCTATGGAATTTAGGAATTAATTGGAATCTTAATTGAGACTTTAGAGCCATCTTTTAGTTTTGCAGTTTTTCTCAAACAAGATTTAGAAATCAATTCTATAATAGAGTCATCATGATGAGTACGCTCAAGCATGATTAATTCGCAATTTGCAGAATTATTTAGTTTGGCTGCAAAGCATTTAACCCAGCCATAGGTTCTCTTGCCATCTGAAAAACTGTTGATTTTGATGCCATCTAAAGTTTCAAATTGTTTTATGGCTTCTTGATGAATTTTTTGATCTAGTCTAACATTTAGTGTTCCAGGAAATGGAATGTATCCAATTTTTGATTGAAATTGTTTTGTGTACCCTTTTAATCCCATATAGTATGCTCCCTCACCCATTCCAGAAACTAATGTACCTTTCAGTTCAAGATGAGAGGGAGACGAGTCCAAACTTTTCTGTAAAATAGCTGATAGTTTTACCATTTCAGAGAATCCGTTAGGAGTAATTTTTATAGATATGTTTCTCCCGTTAATTATCCTCTCAATGAATTGATTGTGTTCTAATTCAACAAGATGTTTAGATGCTGCCTGTTGTGATTTCTTTATGCTCTTTCCTAGTGATGATGTAGTGATGGAGACATAGTTATGTTTTGCACCTTTGGATAAGAGATAAGAAAGAGTTAGGATGTGCTGAATCTTAAGTTCAGTCATCTAAGATCCTAAGATACGCCCAGATCACCAAATGTTTTTAATGTCATCCCTTCAGAATTGGACAATTTGGCAATTCTATGTCCGATTACACATTCAACGCCAGCATTTTTGGCACCTTCCAAAAGTCTCTGAGTGATAATTCCATCCAATAAGAGATATTTGATTCCAGATTGAGATAATAATTTACTTACAACTTCACTGATTGGGACTTTGAATATTTCATTCTGATCACTATCTAATGCGACTGCTTCAAGAGTCTCATTGAGGTTTGGAAAGACTTTTGTTGCCAATTCTGCAACGGGTTGGTCATCTTCATTTTTGAGTGCAGGTACTGGTTTTCCATGCTTGATTTCATCAGCAACAGGCCTTAGAAGTTCATCAATTCTTTGTGGAGTCAACTCTTCAACTTCAGTATCAGGATCTGCCTGAAGCTCATAATCTAACGTAACTACAGATTTAAGCTCTTTGAGAATAAATCCACCTGCTCTATCACCGTCAATGAAAGCAACAACAGTATCTTTTGAATTACATAGTTCTCTGATAGATTCATCAATTTTTGCACCTTCAATCGCAAGTGCGTTGTCATATCCAGCTCTTAAAAGATTGATTACATCAGCTCTTCCTTCAACTAGAATTACCCAATTAGAATCAAAGATACCAGAACTACAGGTTAATTTTGATGGACCATATGTTGCTAGTTTTCCTGCATCACCTTGATGAACATCATTTAACATACTTTCACCTTCACTTACAGTTTTTGTTGCCCATTTTTGCTTGATCTCCTTTGCACGTCTTACAATGTCTTCTTTCTTTGCAGCACGTACATCGTCAATTGATTCTAATTTGAATTTACAATCAAACGGACCTACTTTGTCTATGCTTTCAATTCCGGCTGCAATTAATGCACAAGTATCAATATCTGTACTCATAGGGATTAAAGCATCACCAATAGTAGTATTTGATGTAGATTTAGCATTAACTTCAATGCGACCTACCTTAGAAACTCGTTGCAGCTCATTCAGATTCATCTCAGGGCCTAACAGTCCTTCTGTTTGACCAAAGATAGCTCCGATTATATCTGCTCTTTCAACAAGTCCATCAACTTCGTAGGAAAGTTTAACGTGATATTTGACAATTCCTGATTTACCGGACATAAGTTCATCTCCTTTATTTTCATAATTTGGGTCTCTGCTTTCGATATATAAGGTATCGCAAAAATTGTTCAAAAAAGATAGTTTTTTCAGAAAATATGCTTTGTACAGCATATGCTAGAAGTATAAAAATTAAAAATAATAAAATTGTTTATTCAGTGCTAAATGAGTGACCACATGAACAGGATTTTGTAACATTTGGGTTATTAATTTTAAATCCAGAACCCATTAGGCTTTCAATATAGTCTACGTTTGCACCTTGCAGATGATCAACACTATAGCTGTCAATTAGGAGTTTGACTCCATTTTCTTCCATGATGATGTCATCTTCTTCTGGTGCTTTTTCAAAGCCCATTCCATAAGATAGACCAGAACAACCGCCACCTTGAACATATACTCTAAGATATTCAGGAGATTCGGCTTCTTCTTTCATAAATTCATGGATTTTTTCAGCTGCTTTTGCAGTGACTGTAATCATCTTTTGTGATTGCTCAGTTGCCATAATGAAGAAAATGATGTTTCAAATTATAATAAGCTTTTCCCACCCAACACACTAGTAAACAAAGAAATTGCCAAATTTTCCAATTTATTTTAATGATCTGCAATGTGCTTTACTAGATCACTTGTGGTAAGCATTCCAATAACTTTGTCATCATCAATGACAGGCAGTTTTCGGACATTTCTTGTAGACATTAGATCAGATGCTATCCATAGATCAGAGTTGGGATCAATCGAGATTAAAGGAGAAGACATAATTCTTCTAATCGGAGTATTCACAGGAAAAGAATGAGCGGTGATTTTTAGGGCAAGGTCCCTATCAGTTACAATCCCAACCGGCAGATTATTTTCTAAAACAATAACAGCACCAACTCCAGTATCCTCCATCATCCTTGCAGCATCAAATGCAGTAACGGATGAATCAATGGAAATAACGGAATTATTCATAATTTCTTTTACATAGGTTTTTTGTTGAATAGGATCAGATGAAGTCATAGATGGAATTTAGGAAGTCAGATATTTCAAAGGATCAATTGAATTTCAATCATGATAATCATGTTCATTAAAATCAGAGCCTAACGTTACGGATAAAATTACTGTGTTATCTGTTGTTTGAAATTTAAGATCTTTATCAGGTAAGAAGTTGTGAAAGACTTGAGTCAATAGTTGCTCTGTAAAGAGTGACCATGTTAGACCCAAATCATGTTGAATCAAAAAGGTGTGCATGTCACCTTCAACTCTATGAGCAGAATTCATTCCAGATGACTTCATGTAATCTTCTAATGTTTCAAGACATCGTTTTAAATCATATCCACCTTTGATGAACAAAACAGTATCCTTAATCACAGGAAACATCAAAGTGATTATTTCATCGATATCTTTTCCATCTAGTTCCACTCCTAAGGATTCCACAATTCCTTTGGGAACTGGAATCATTCCAATTTTATTAGAAAAACGATCCCATTGAACATATTTTTCCATAATTTGTCTTACGAGAACATTTTGTGAAATGCCTTTCTGTATTGATTCTGCTTCCAACTCTGCAACCAGTTTTTCAGGTAGTCTGTATGTGATGCTCCTAGTAGCTTCTTTTTTAGAAGAATGAATCTGCCTTTTCGGAGTGAGATTTTCTTCCATCATCATACATCAAATAGAAATTAAAGTTAGGAGGTATTGGACGGATTCGGAACTAGTTCCACTGTCGTAACTTCCAAATCACATCGAAGTGAGATAGATTTCACTCTACTTTTGTATAGAAAGTACTTTTTTCCATCCTGATTAATGGAACCGGAAATTGCAAGCAGTTTTGCATCATAGAGGGTTTGTAGCCTTCGATATACTGTGCTAATTGGAATCTTTTTTTCACCAGATATTTCCATTGCAGATTTGGGCTTTTCTAGAGTGTTATGTAGAATTTGTTTGCAATATTTGTCAGCTAGGATTTCTAAAATTACCTGCTTTCTTTCATCATCTATTATTTTTCGGGATTGAATCAATTCTTGCATGTAAAAACATTATCTGAATCAGATATAATTAACCAGTTTACACTGCAAGACAATGCAAACTATCAAAAAACAGATGACAAGAACGTTTTTCAGAGTTATTACTATTAATTTGAAGATTTGTCTTCATAAATTTATTATTGGATCACATAAGAATCCATCCTCAAATTACTAGAAATGAGAAACCACTTGTGATTTAATTGAGCAAAAATAAAAATAAATCATGCAGAAAAAATATAGTTTGATAGGAGTTCCAATACTGCTAATATTTTTTGTAATAGCAGCAGCAAATATTCAACTTTTACCAAATCAAAATACAGAAACACAGAGTATCTCAAATAATCAATCAGAAAGAGTATCGGAAATAATACAACCACAAACTGCCGAAGCAGAAGAGCAATCAGTTCGAGAATATACTTTAGTGATTGAACAAACAGATATCCAAGTATCGCCTAATGCGGTTTGGCATGCCTGGACATACAACGGTACAATTCCTGCACCAGTGTTAAGGGCTTCACAAGGTGAACTTTTGAAAATCAGAGTCATAAACAATCATGACATTGCCCATAGTTTGCATGCACATATGACAGATTATGATATGAAACATGATGGTTCTCCAGTAAATGCAATTACGGGTATAGGAGCAGGTTCAATAATTCAACATGGTGACGAATAGACGTATGAATACAACTTGGACACATGGGGAACTACTTTCTTTCATGATCACACCTCTTCTGAAGGACATGGAATAAAGGATCACATATTGCAAGGATTGTATGGTGCCATAATAGTTGAAAGAGATCCTCCCAAAACCTACATTGACAGAGACATAGTAATTGTCATGAACGAGATGGGTTATGACGTAGAGAAAACAGGTCCGGGTCCAACACCATATTTCATTATGAATGGTATGGGAATGCCTGGAGGTGAACATGCTTTGAAAAAAATATTTGAAGAACAAGGATTTGACGGTGTTGCAGCTCAGTTCAATTCTACAATGCCAGTATTCAAAGCAAAAGTTGGAGAAACAGTCCAATTTCATGTCATTAACCTTGGAGATCAAATACACTCATTTCATCTACACGGTCTTAAAATGACTTCAAGTGCTGTACAACGTGGTACAAACATTCAAGGAACTACAGTTCCACTGATTCAAGGTACTCTTGAGACATTCATTGTTACTCCAGATAAACCTGCAATATGGTTATACCACTGCCATGTTGTAAGTCATGCTGACGCAGGCATGATAGGTCTATTCATAGTAGAAGAATAGTCATCACTTTTTTTATTTTTTATAGAAAAACATGAAAATTATGAGGACAAACATAAAAAAAAGTAAAAATCACATCTAAAAATGGACTAATCATTTAAAATCCTTGAAAATAATTATAAAGCATGGAATGCATGCCAAGAAAAATATCGATTCTAGCAATTGTATTTTCAATTCTACTAGTTTCTGTTTCAACAAATATTGTAAATGCAGAAATAATTCCAGAATGGGTAAAAAATAATGCGTTATGGTATGGTCAAGGGGTTATTTCAGAGACAGAATTTCTAAACGCTATCAAATTTTTGATAGAAAATGATGTCTTGGTGATAAAGGATTCAGAAATGAGATTTTCTAAAAACATAGATGCAACAGTGATAATTCCTAATGGAAACTCGGACATCGGTAATGTTGGATTTTACTTGCCATTGAATTTAGAAATTCCTGTTGGCACTACAGTGACGTGGGTTAATGAAGATTCAGTACCACATAATATTCAAAGTCAGGACGATTCTGGAAAAGTTATAAACATCTTCAACAGTTCGCCATTAAATACAGGTGACAGATTTGAGCACACATTTGATGAAGAAGGGATCTACAAATATCATTGCTCATGGCATCCATGGCGAGTTGGATTAATTACTGTAAATTAGAGATACAGAAATTCCAACTCTATTTTTTGAATAAAATAAAAATAAAATTAGAAATAGCTATTTCTTGGACTTGTTAACAAATGCTGTCATGCGCTCTTCTCTATCAGGATGAGTAAAGCAATTTCTCCAGGCAAGAAGTTCTATTGCGAGACCAGTATCAAGGTCTGCGTTTCTTCCTTTATTGATAGCAACTTTGGACATCTGAACACCCATTGTAGAGTTTGCAGCTATTTGTTGTGCCATTTTCAAAGATTCTTCTTGTAATGATGCAAGAGGAACTACATGGTTTACAAGACCAATCTCTTTTGCCTCGTCTGCTTTTACCATCTTACCAGTGTAAACAAGTTCTTTGGCTTTTGCTATTCCCACAATTCTCATCAATCTTTGGGTTCCACCCCATCCAGGAGGGATTCCAATTGTGACTTCTGGTTGACCGAGTCTGGCAGTATCTGCAGCTATACGAATATCACAAGACATTGCAAGTTCACAACCCCCACCTAAAGCAAAACCGTTAATGGCTGCTATGGTTGGCTGTTTTACTAATTCGACTGTTGCAGTTACAAGTTGACCAGTTTTTGCATATTCTACTGATTCATCTGCAGTGATTTTTGACATGTATTCAATGTCTGCACCTGCAGAAAATGCTTTTTCACCCTCACCAGTCAAAATGATAACTTTGACATCATCATTGAGATTGAGATCTTCAAAAGTGGTGATCAGTTCTTTCGCAACATCGGTGTTCATGGCATTAAGTTTGTCAGGTCTGTTAATTTTGACAGTGCAAATGCCATCAGAAGTAGATGTGGTAACTAGTGACATGTGATTTGCCAAGTAATGAGAAACTTAAATGTTATCTATTTTCCGCGTACTCTGCCCCATTGCGATAATGCAGATGCAGATGCAACCCAAGTTCGAAGGTCATGGTAAACTGGAACATTGTGTTTCTCAATCAATTTTGTCATTTTTTCAGTATACGGACCACCATTGCCACCAGCTAGAATGGGTTTCTTATTTTGCTTTGAGAGATCAGCTAGATGATCAACAATTGTTTCTTCAAGTGGATCATCTTGGAAGACAAACCACGGCATAGCAATATCAATATTCTTGTCATCTAAGAATTGTTGAATGACAAATTTATAGTCATCTGCAGTTGCACCACCACCTACATCTGCAGGATTACCATTATGAATAGGAACAGTTGGTGGAAAACGAGCCTTTATTTTTTTGAGAAGTGTTGGTGATAGCTTTCCTATTGTAAGACCCAATCTCTCTAATTGATCAATTCCGCCAATCATTGGACCAGCGCCATTGCTAGTCATAGCAACACGATTACCCATTGCAGGAGGTTGCCATGCTAATGCCTTTAAGACTCCAACTAGTTCTTGATAACTATCAACTGAGATAATTCCTGCTTGCTTGAATGCACCCATAATGATTGCATTTGAACCACCAAGAGAACCAGTATGTGATGCGGCTTGTTTTGCACCTGCAGCAGTTCTTCCACTCTTCCAAATTACGATTGGTTTCTTTGTTTCTTTCATTACACGCTTGGCAGTATTGATAAATTTTCTACCATCACCAAATCCTTCAACGTATAACCCAATTACTTTTGTTTGAGGATCATTTGCAGCATACCATATCATATCTGCTTCATCAACATCAGAACGATTACCAAAACTAATCATTTTGGATAACCCAAACACATCAGCACTTTCCAACATGCTAATTCCCATGGTTCCACTTTGTGAGAAAAATGCAACATTTCCTAATTTTGAACGTACCATTCTTTCTTGTCCTTGGAATGCACAATCAAGACGATTTGCAGCATTGAACATTCCAATACAGTTTGGACCAATTACACGAATTTTGTGTTTTAATGATAATTCTTTTACTTCAGCTTCCATTGCGGCTCTGTCACCACCAAGCTCTTTACCGCCACCAGAAACTATTACAACATTATGAATTCCTTTATTTGCACAAGTCTTCATAATTGGTCCACATGCTGCAAGATCAACACAGACAACAACCAGATCAACCTTGGTTTCTATTGCATCTAATGATGGATAGCATTTGATTCCAAGAATTGACTCTTGTTTAGGATTAATTGGATACACTTTACCTTTGAAATCTTGTTTACCAAGTGCATCTAATACAGAATTACCAATTTTCCCGGGTGTTGCAGATGCGCCAATAAGTGCAACTGACTCTGGAGTAAAGAATGATTCCATTGATGTAATGTTGGGTTTTGCTTTTGAGATTGAGTTCTGTTTTAATTCATTATTAAGAATAATTTTTGCATCTACTACAAAGTGGGATTTTGGATAAACAACTACTGGATTAAAGTCAATGCTGTTAATATAATCTGCATTTTCTACACCTAACTTTCCAATACTTACTAACATTTTTGCGGTCATGTTAAGATCAATCGGGTCACTTCCTCTGAATCCTTTTAGTAGTGCTGCACCCTTGAGTTCATTGAGCATAGATTTTGCATCGGAAGTAGTTATCGGTAACATTCTAAATGCAACATCTTTCATTACTTCAGTCATAATTCCACCTAGTCCAACCATAATTACAGGACCAAACTGTGGGTCATTTTGAATGCCAACGATTAGTTCAACACCTTTTGGAACCATCTTTTCAAGAAGAATTCCTTTAACATCAACTCCTTTCTTTTTAGAAAGACGGCCATACATATCCTTGAATGTCTTTTTTACATCATTGACATTATCCAATCCAACTTTAACACCACCAACATCTGTTTTGTGTAAGATTTGTGGTGAGACTACTTTCATAACAAGTGGAAAACCAATTTTCTTCGCTTCTTTTGCAGCATCTTCAGCAGAAGTCACAAGTGCAAAAGGTGGAACATTAACACCATATGTTTTGAGAATGGATTTTGATAACTCTTCTGTGATGACTTTGTGATCGGTTTGAATTATTTCCTCAAAAATTTTTTTTACTGCAACCATCGCTCAATCCATGGAATCAAAATTAACTATATTAAACTTTGGTCAAAGGTTGAAAGATGATTTGAAATTATTGTAAAAGTTATTCATGTTTGATTTTACAGTTGAAATATTTTTAACTATATCGGAACGGATTTTTTGTGGATCAATGTCAGGGATTTTTTTCAATTTTTCTTCAGTATTGTCAAGCCACAAGTTGACCATCTCTTCATTTACTTCCAAATGAAATTGCAATCCGATTGCGCTTTTGTATTGAAATGCTTGGTTAGGATAATAGTCGGATGAGGCCAATCTGATGGCCCCCTGAGGTAAATCAAATGTATCAGCATGCCAATGAAATACCGTAAATGGGTTTTTGAAGCCAGAAAAAAATGTAGAATTATTAACAACTTTCAAATCATTATAAAACCCAATCTCTTTTTTTGGTCCTTGGTATACTTTTCCGCCAAAAGTTTTAGAAATTAACTGAGACCCCAAACAAATTCCAAGAACAGGTATATTTTTTTCAACACAATTTTTGATTAGATGTTGTTCTGCATGAAGATAAGGCAAGTTGTCATTTGCACTTTCAGGCGCACCCAAAATTACAATTAGAGAAAATTGCTTGTCCGGAAATGGTTCATGTTTTGCATTGATGGAGGTAATCTCAAAGTCGTCATTTTTGAGAAGATCACCTAAATATCCAGAACCTTCTATTCGAGTATTTTGAACAAGTAAGACATCAGACATTATTCTTTATTGCCAAAAGTGCTTAATATGTTAAAACGAATTAAATAATATGCTAGTTTCTGAACAAGAAATCTTAGAATTGAAAGATTTTATTTTTGAATTAAACTCTATTACCAATAGCGTAGTTGTAGTTGAAGGAAAGAAAGACTCCAATGCATTAAGAAAACTTGGATACAGTGGAGAGATTTTAGAATTTCACAGATTTGGAGGGATTGTAAATTTTACAGATTTGGTTGCAAATTATCAGAGATTGATTATTCTTTTTGATAGCGATAGAAAAGGCAGAGCATTAACTGGAAAAACAATGCAGTTGTTACAGAGAAGAACCAAGGTGGATCTTTCTTTCAAAAGAAAACTTCGAACCATAACAAAAGGAAAAATAATTTTTATAGAACAACTAGTCTGTTACGAATCTTTTCTGATCTAATATTATGGCCAAATGCCTTTTTGGTCAAATGCCTCAACAACTCTTGAAACTGCTAAAGCCATTGTAGCCTTTCTCATGTTAACCTTATGTTTCTTGGACATTTCATATGCATCTTTGAATCCTTTAGTAATATTTTTCTCCATTTTATTTGCTACCTCGTCAAATGTCCAATAGTAACCCATGTTATTTTGGACCCATTCAAGATACGAGATACATACACCACCAGAGTTTGCTAAAATATCTGGGATTACTAAAATTTTCTTTTGGAAAATGATTGGATCAGCTTCTGGTAGTGTTGGGCCATTTGCAGCTTCTGCAATAATTTTACATTTCAGATTCTTTGCAATTTTTGCATCGATTTGATTTTCAAGTGCACCCGGAACTAGAATATCACATTTTGCAGTAAGTAATTCTTCAGTTGATACCTTTTTACTTCCAGAAAATCCAACTACAGAACCAGTTTTTTCTTTGTGTGCAATAAGTTGACTGACTTTGACTCCTTTTTCAATTAAGAT
>Ga0102952_1000419_pt1 | contig 16306 bp, 10 predicted proteins | sample SalPon2A_C_D1_MG_FD_78506 | JGI IMG/M metagenome (GOLD analysis project Ga0102952, IMG submission 78506) | Soil microbial communities from South San Francisco under conditions of wetland restoration - Salt Pond MetaG R2A_C_D1_MG | ecosystem: Environmental > Terrestrial > Soil > Wetlands | place... | reverse complement strand
GGCGTGGCGTTCCACGAGGGCGTGCGGGTGACGGACTATGCGATCGACGGCCGAAGGGTCGCCGCCGTGGTCACCGATCACGGCACGATCCGCGCCGAGACGGTGGTCAACGCCGCCGGCATGTGGGCCCGCGAGCTGGCGGCCCTGGCCGGCGTGCGTCTGCCCGTCGCCGCGGTCGAGCACCAGTACCTGGTGACGGAGAAGGTGGTCGATGCCCCGCCGCAGATGCCGACGCTGCGCGATCCGGACAATCTGTTCTATCTCAAGCCCGAGGTCGGCGGGATCGCGGTCGGCGGCTGGGAGCCGGATGCCGTGCCGTTCGGCGCCGAGGGCATTCCGCCCGACTTCGGCCGCGAGCTGCTGGCCTCGAACTTCGACCGCTTCGAGCAGATCGCGACGCTCGCGGCGGAACGCATCCCGGTCCTCGGCGAGGTCGGCGTGCGCAACCTGATCAACGGCCCGATTCCGGTGTCGCCGGACGGCGAGCCGATCATGGGACTCGCGCCGGAGCTGGACAACTACTACGTCGCCTCCGGCTTCACCGCGGGCATCGCCGCCTGCGGCGGCGCCGGGCGCGCCATGGCTGAGTGGATCGTCGAGGGCGAGCCCGCGATGGACCTCTGGGCCTTCGACGTGCGGCGCTTCGGGCCGCAGCACGAGTCGACCAAGTACCTTCACGAGCGCGCCGTGGAAAGCTATGGCCGCTACTACAAGATCCATTGGCCGGGCGAGGAGATGACGAGCGCGCGCGGCGCCCGGCGTTCGCCGCTCTACGAGACGCTCAAGGCGCGCGGTGCGGTCTTCGGCGCGCGTTTCGGCTGGGAGCGCCCGAACTGGTTCGCGCCGGCCGGGACCGAGCCGGTCGACCGCCCGTCGTTCGAGCGGCCCAACTGGTTCGACGCGGTCGGCGCCGAGCACCGCGCCGTGCGCGAGCGCGTCGCGCTGATCGACCAGTCGTCCTTCGCAAAGTTCGAGGTGACGGGCCCGGGCGCCTTCGCATTTCTCCAGTGGCTGGCGGCCAACGACCTGGACAAGGCGCCGGGCAGCGTGACCTACACGCAGCTGTGCAACGCGCGCGGCGGCATCGAGGCCGACCTGACGATCACGCGCTTGGCCGAGGACCGCTACTATATCGTGACCGGCAGCGGCTTCGCCGTGCACGACGGCAACTGGGTCGCGCGCCACATGCCGACGGACGGCTCCGTCGTGCTGCGCGACGTCACCTCGGCGCGCGCCGTGATCAACCTCTGCGGCCCGCGGGCCCGGGAGGTCCTGGCCGCGGCCTGCGACGACGACGTGAGCAACGCGGCCTTCCCCTTCATGCAGGCGCGCGAGCTGCGCATCGGCTATGCGCCGGTGCTGGCCCTGCGCGTGACCTACGTCGGCGAGCTGGGCTGGGAACTGCACGTCCCGACCGAGTACGCCGCCCACGTCTACGAGGCGCTGCGCGGCGCCGGCGAGCCGCACGGCCTGGTCGACGCCGGATACCGCGCCATCGACACCCTGCGCATGGAGAAGGGCTATCTCTATTGGGGCGCCGACATCACCCCCGACTACACGCCCTACGAGGCCGGTCTGGGGTTCTGCGTGGCGCTCGACAAGGGCGATTTCCTCGGCGCCGAGGCGCTCGCGCGCGTCAAGCAGAGCGGGCCGCGGCACCGGCTCTGCGTCTTCACCCTGGAAGCGCCGGCGGAGGCACCGGCGGCGGTCTCGGGGGGCGAGGCCATCCTGCGCAGCGGCAAGGTGCTCGGCGTGACCACCAGCGGCAACTACGGCCACACGATCGGCCGCAGCATCGTCTTCGGCTATCTTCCGTCGGAGGAGGCCGGCCACGACGATTACGAGATCGAGGCGTTCTGCGAGGCCGTTCCGGCGCGCCGCCACGCCCGGTCGCTCTACGATCCCGAGCGCCGGCGCATCCTGGCTTGAACGGGGAGGGGCGAGACATGATCGACGAGTCCGTGGCGGCCGCGTTGCGGCGCATCCCGCGCTTCGCCGAGGTGCCGGCGCAGGATTTCGGCTGCGAACGCCTGGGCGGGCTGACCAACCTGGTGTACCGGATCGATCACGGCGGCGAGCGTTTCGTGCTGCGTATTCCCGGCGCGGGCACCGAGGAATACATCGACCGCAAGGTCGAGGCGCACAACGCGCGCGTCGCCGCCGAGGCCGGGGTGAGCGCCGAGGTGCTGTTCTTCGACGACGGCGACGGCCTGATGCTGACGCGCCATATCGACGGCTGCGTCACGATGAGCCCGGCGCTGTTCGCCACGCGCCCCGGCGCGCCGGCGCGCGCCGCAACGGCGCTCAAGCGCATGCACGACTGCGGCAAGACCTTCGAATTCCGCTTCGAGCTGTTCTCGATGATCGACGACTATCTCGGCATCCTCGCCAAGCGGCAGGCGACGCTGCCCGAGGGCTATCACGACGTGGTGCGCGAGGCGGCGGCGGTGCGCGAGGCCCTCGACGCTCACCCGGCGGCGCTGGCGCCGTGCCACTGCGACCCCCTGACCGAAAACTTTCTCGACGACGGCCGGCGCATGTGGATCGTCGACTGGGAGTACTCCGGCATGAACGATCCGCTGTGGGACCTCGGCGACGTCTCCGTCGAGGCCGGCTTCGACGAAGCGCAGGACCGCGAGATGATGCAGGCCTATTGCGGCGGCGAGCCCGCGCCGGCGGTCTTCGGCCGCATGGTGATCTACAAGGCCATGTGCGACCTGCTGTGGACGCTCTGGGGCCTCATTCAGCACGCCGACGACAACCCGGTCGACGACTTCTGGGCCTATGCGACCAACCGCTTCGCGCGCTGCCGAACGCTGATGGCCGAGCCCGACTTCGCCGGCCATCTCGCCGCGGTGCGCCGCGGCGCGTGACCGGACGGCGCGCCGCAGAGGCGCCCGGCGCACGCTTCGGCACAACCGTGCCTTGCGGTGGCCGGGGCTTTTTTTCTCCTTATAACCGTATAATATTTGTGGGTTATTGCCGGGCAGAGAAAGGCAGGCGCCGCGATGTTCGATCCGAAGGCGATCGACGACCCGAAACTCGAACGGCTGTTCAATTACTGGAGCGACAAGGCGGTCTCGAACCGTCCGGCGGCGCGCGCCGCGATCGACCCGACCGAGCTCGGCGATCTCATCAAGAACCTCGCATACCTGGACTTCGACCCCGACCGGAACGACTACGTCTTCACCCTCGCCGGCAGCCGGGTCGAGGAGATGACCGGGCGCTCGCTCAGGGGCGTGTATCTCTCCGAGGTCGTCGACGGGCCGCATCTGGCCCAGACCCTGGCGCGCTTCGCCATGGTGCTGGAGCATGGCGAGCCGCACTACTGCGAATGCAACCTCGCGTTCCTCGGCCGGCCGCAGTGGCCGGCGCGCCGCCTCCTGCTGCCGCTGTCGCGCAACGGGCGGAAGGCCGACTCGCTGCTGTTTGCCGCGGTCTTGCAGCCGCACTGAACGACTCCGCGGCGGCACCTTTTCTCCATTCGACTCTTGACCCGGGACAGGCGCGGGCCTAATGGCGGACTGGTCGCTCAAGGCCGGACGCAACGGCCGCGTTGCAAGGGAGAGAGTTCCGGAATGCTCACGCTGCACAGCCGCGCGGATCTGACGCTCGACAACCTCTTTCGGGTCGCCTGGCAGGGCGAGGGCGTCGACCTGGCGCCCGAGGCCGTGGTGCGGATCGGTGCGGCCCGCGCCGCCTTTCTCGACCTGCTCGACAGCGACCAGGACCTGGTGATCTACGGCGTCACCTCGGGCTACGGGCAGAACGCGCACCTGCGCTTGACGCCCGAGGAACGAAAGGCCCATGCCCGGCGCCCGGCGCACGCGGCGATGGCGAGCTTCGGCGAACCTCTGCCCGAGCGCGTCGCCCGGGGCATGGTGTTCGCCCGCCTCGCCAACTTCATCGAGGGCCACGCCGCGGTCTCGCCCGAGCTGGCGACCGCCGTCGCCGGGCTGCTCGACGGCGCGCCTCTGCCGCCGGTGCCGCTGCTCGGCAACGGCTGCGCCGGCGAGATCATGGCGCTGTCGCAGCTCCTGACGCCGCTCGCGCAAACCTTCGAGCTGGGCGAGAAGGAGAGCCTGGGGCTGATCAACGGCAGTCCCTGCGCCGCCGCCCTGCTGTCCGACGCCGTGCTCGCCGCTCGGGGCCGCCTGGCCCTGGCGATCGAGGTGTTCGCACTTTCCACGGAGGCCATGCTGGCGCCGCTCGAGGCCTACGACGCGGCGCTCGACGATCTTTGGGGCGATCCGCATCAGGCGGCCGTACTGCGCGAGCTGCGCGGCTATCTGGCGGAGGGCGCGGCCGAGCGCCGGCCCTACCAGGCGCCGGTCAGCTGGCGCATCCTGCCGCGCGTGCTGGGCCAGGCCCGGCGGGCGCTGGCGCAGGCCGAGGAGGTCGCCGAGACCAGCCTCGGCGCGGTGAGCGACAACCCGGTGTTCCTGCCGCCCACGCAGCCGGGAGACAAGGGCCGGGTGCTGTCCAACGGGGGCTACCACAACGGCGCGGCCTATCCGGCGCTGGACAACCTGGCGGCCACCTGGGCCGACCTGGCGCTGCTCTGCGACCGGCACGTCACCAAGCTGCTCGACGGCAAGGTGTCGCGGCTGCCGCATCAGCTGATGCTCGGCGACGGCTACATCGGCTGCGTCGGCTTCGCCGCCGCGGGCTACGCCGAACAGGCGCGTCAGGCGGCGCAGCGCAGCTTCCTGCCGGGCAGCGAGGGCGGCGGCTTCGGGCAGAACGACGTCGCGGTGCCGACCTTCCTGGCCTGGCGCAAGGAGAACGAGGCGGGCCGCTGCCTGGAGGCCGGCCTGGCGCTGGTCGCGGCGATCGCCAGCCAGGCCCTGCACGTCACCGGCCGCGCCGCGCCGCCCCGCCTGGCACCGCTCCTGTGCGAGGTCCGCGGCCACTTTCCGCCGGTCACCGAGCGCCGCCCGGTGGGCGCGGACTCCGAGCGCCTGCGCGCCTGCTTCACCGCCAAGGCCTATGCCGGCGCCGGCGACCTCGGCGCGGCGCCGCGGGGGCGGCTGCAATGAAGGCCGCCGTGTGCCGCGCGTTCGGCACGCCCCTGGTCGTCGAAGAGGTCGAGATCGCGGCGCCGCGCGCCGGCGAGGTGAAGGTCAAGCTGGCCGCCTGCGCGATCTGCCACAGCGACATCTCCTATGCCGAGGGGGCGTGGGGCGGCGACCTGCCTGCCGTCTACGGCCACGAGGCGGCCGGCGTGGTGGCGGAGGTCGGCCCGGGCGTTGCCAAGGTGGCGCCCGGCGATCATGTCGTGGTCACGCTGATCCGGTCCTGCGGGCACTGCCGCTCCTGCGCGCGGGACCTGCCGGTCGCCTGCGAGACCCGCTTTCCGCTCGATCGCGACACGCCGCTGCACGGCGCCGGCGGCGAGGCCCTGGTGCACGGGCTGCGCACCGGCGCCTTCGCGGAATACGTCGTCGTCGAGGCCTCGCAGGTCGTCGCGATCCCCGACGACATCCCCTTCGACAGCGCCTCGCTCCTGGCCTGCGGCGTGATCACCGGCTTCGGCGCCGTCACCAATACCGCGGCGGTCCCGGCCGGCAGCGACGTCGTCGTGATCGGCACCGGCGGCGTCGGGCTGAACGCCGTGCAGGGCGCGGCCCATGTCGGGGCGCGCTCGGTCGTCGCGGTCGACGTCTCGGACGGCAAGCTGGCCGCGGCGCGGCGCTTCGGCGCGACCGCGACCGTCAACCCGGGGCGGCAGGACCTGGCTGCGGCGGTGCGCGCGGCGACCGACGGGCGCGGGGCCGACTACGTCTTCGTCACGGTGGGCGCCAAGGCGGCCTTCGACCAATCCTACGGGCTGCTCGCGCCGGCCGGGGCCGTCGTCCTGGTCGGCATGCCGGCCAGCGGCGTCCTGTCCGCGTTCGACCCGGGCACGCTGGCCGGCGCCAGCCAGCGCATTCTCGGCAGCAAGATGGGCTCGGCGCGCATCGCCGACGACATCCCGCGTCTCGTCGGCCTCTACCGCGCCGGACGCCTCAAGCTCGACGAGCTGATCACCGGGCGCTATGCGCTGGAGGAGATCAACGAGGCGATCGCCACGGTCAACCGCGGCGAGGCGCTGCGCAACGTCATCCTGTTCGGCTAGGTCCGTCCGGGCCGGTTTCGAGCGGGCCGGACTCGGCTGAAACTGGGGCGGCCACGCGGATCTTGCGGGCGCGTCACAAATTTATTCTGGCCCCGCCCGCACCGTCTCCGTTACCCTAACCGAAATAATCGGCGGAACCGCCAGCGACCGGGGAGAACAGCGAAATGAGCAGCAATCAGCCGTCAGCCCCTGTGCGGCCGACCCGCCCTGCCGAGGCCGGCAAACAGCGCCCATTGCCGAGCGGCGTGGTCGGACTGTCGGCGCTCGAGCGGGGGCGCGGCCCGCAGACGCGCGAGCGCACCCCCAGCGGCACGCTGATCGTCGGCCAGGGCATCCAGGTCAAGGGCCAGATCGAGTCCTGCCGCACCCTGATCGTCGAGGGCCGCGTCGAGGCCTCGCTGGCGGCCGACACCCTGGAGGTCCGCTCCGAAGGGCGCTTCAAGGGGACGGCCCAGGTCGACAACGCGGAGATCTCGGGCAGCGTCGACGGAACCCTGACGGTGCGCGACCTGCTGACCATCAAGTCCGGCGGCCGGGTGTCGGGCACGCTGCGCTATGCCCGGATCAACATCGAGACCGGCGGCGAGATCGCCGGCGACGTCGGGGTCGGCGAAGAGGCCACGGCGCAGACCGCCGGCAACGTCGCCTGAATCTTAAAGTTTGACCTGAGAAATTTCCTCTAATGAGCTGACATCGCGGCCAGTATGCTGCGATGGACTGCGAGGTAGCCGGGCGCCTGGACGGCGCTGCGCCGGCCCAGTTGCGCCTGCGCGGCTGGCAGCGCGTGGAACGGGACGGCCGGGTAGGCGTGGTGCGCGGTGTGGTAGCCCATGTTCCAGGTCAGGAAGCGCACGGCGCGGTTGCTGTGGGTCGTGCGCGAGTTGCGCAGCATGTCGGGCACCAGCGGGCAGCCGGTGTGCTCGGCCAGCAGGAAGAGCCGCAGGAAGGGCTGGCCCAGGAGGACGGGCCCGATCCAGACGAGCAGGGCCGCCGCGCTGCCGGTGGCGGCCGAGAGCGCGGCCACCGCGGCACAGGCCGCGAGCAGGATGCGGGACTCGCGCACGATGGCGGGGCGCTGCGCCGGCGCGATGAAGGGCTCGGTCACGCGGCCGGCGGCCTGCCGCGGCAGGGTCCGGATGCGCTCGATCCAATAAGGCAGGCCGGAGGCCTGCCACAGGTAGCGCGCGCGCGTCGTCGGCTTGGGGCACGCCAGCTCCGGGTCCCGCGCCGGGTCCTGGGTGTAGCGGTGATGGGCGAAGTGATAGGCGCGGAAATACCCGGGCGGCAGCAGGAGCGGCGCGCCGCAGAGCCAGGCGGCCGCGTCGTTGAGCCGCCGCGTGGCGAAGGCGGTGCGGTGGATCGTCTCGTGCAGCGGGCAGAACAGGAAGATCAGCACGACTCCCTGGGCGAGCAGCGCCGGGCCCAGCCAGAGGCCGCCGCGGCTCAGCCAGACCGCGGCGCTCGTGCCGCCGAGCAGGCCCAGGTGGCCGGCGAGGCGCAGCGCCCCGCGCCGGTCGGAGCGCCGGGCGAGGCGCTTGAGTGCGGTCCGGTCGAGGGTGCCGGCGGGCGCGAAGGTCTCCTCCATGCCCGCCAGTCTAAGACAGTTCGGGGTCGCTCCGTAGGGGCTACTCGACGAGGACGGCCTGGGCCATGAGGGGGTTGCCGTTGAGCAGCGGGTCCGCGAGCTCGATCTCGCTGTTGCCGGTGAACTCGATGGTGTCGGCCACGATCATGGTCGAGCTGCCGTTCAGCTCGGAGCCGCCGGCGAACTTCACGGCCTGGTTGGGAAAATAGAGGATGCCGGTGAGCTGCGATTCCGAGCCGCCGGTGAAGCTGTGCGTCGCACCGGCCTCGGCCGCGCGGTCCTGGTAGAACAGCACGCCGATCATGTCGCCGTCGGTCGGCGCGCTCAGGGTGACGTGCGCCCCGCCGGCGATCGAGACGTTGGTCGTCGCGGCCGTGTCCGGGGTCAGGTAGAACGACACCTCGCTGCCGGTCACCGTGGCCTGGCCGTTGATTGTCAGGCCGGCGTTCTTGAGGACGTACTGGCCGGCGTTGAAGTGCACCGTGCCGTGGGTGTTGATGCGGATGTCGCCGCAGTACACGCCGGGGTCCAGATTTTCGTCGCCGGTGTCGATCTGCACGCCGTTGTTGTCGCAGGTGTTGTACGCCGGCGCCGGGAGCAGGGCGAGCGGATCGCTGACGGCCAGGGCGCCGCCGACCGGGGCCGGCGTCGTGCAGTCCACCGAGAACCCGCCGACGACCTTGATCTGACTCGCCGACAGGCAGCTGTGCCCGCTCTGCAGCAGCGCTGCCGCCGCGCTCGAATTGACGAAGACGCCGCAGCCGAGCGACACCTCGGCGTTGCCGGCGACCTTGACCGCGGCCGGGTCGCTGGGATTGAGCGCCCACATGCAGGCCTCGGTGTTGTCGGCCATGGCGACCGCGCGGGCCGTGATGACGGTCGGGCCGTCGAACAGGAGGCTGGAGAAGAGGCCGTTGATATGGCGGCTGACCACGACCTCGACCGAGTCCGTCGAGCCGGCGAACTGGCCGGACTGCGGCGGGTAGTTCACGGTGACGGTGTCGCCGCTCGCGGCCGCGAAGCCGTTGGCTGCCGCCTCGGTCGTCGCGGCGGACGATATCTCGGCCGCGTTTCCGTAGGTGCCGAGCGCGACCAGGGCCCCGGCACGGGCGCTCGAATCGGCCGCGCTCTGCGCCGCGCGCACGTTGGCGTACCACAGGCCGATGTCGACCCCGAGGCCGGTGAATCCGATCAACACCGGGGCCAGCAGCGCCGTGTAGATCGCCAGCCCGCCGGCGCAGTCGCGCCACAGCCGGCCGATCCGCCTGCGGCCCCTAGGAAGCGATGGCTTGTGCCATTTCGTCATGTCGTGCCCGCCTGTTGTCGGACACAAGAATGCCACGCGCGTGGTAAAGAATTCGTTCCCTCGGCGACGAATATTGAGCAATCCAAAGGGTTTGCACCGCTTTTATCCCAATTTTTCGGTATCGGCCATTCGCGGCCGCCCCACGCCTCTCGGCTGTGCCCGTCGCCCGCCGGCCCGGGGGGCGGGGACCGCGGCCCGCCGGCGGCGCCTCGCGGTGCCGCGTGGCGCCGACTCAGAGCCCGGTATCGGGGGCCGCTCCCTCGGCGACCGCGACGTCCCCCTGCACGAGGCGGAGATCCTCGCTGTAGGGCGTGTGGATGCTGTCGATGTCGTAGTCGCCGCCCATGCCGAACAGACCGGCCGAGTAGGTGACGTGAAGCCGCCACCGCAATCCTTCGAGATAGGGCTGCTTGGTCTTGGGATCGACCCGGATCCGCAGCTCGATCCACTCGGGCGGACTCCAGGAAGCGATCAGCTTTCGGGTCAGCGCGGCCGGCAGGTTGGTGATGTCCCGTACGTCCCGCAGGATGCGCCGCGCCGTGATCTTGCCCTCGGAAATCAAGGCTTGATCGTAGGTCACCCGAAAGCCGTCGCCATAGGTCTTGGATATCGTCAGGGTCTGCGTCCCGGCGTTGCGCGCCAGTGTCTCCTCCATGCGGATCGGATCGTCGCTGTAGCTCGGCAGGTTGCCGCGCTGGGCCTGAAGATCCTCGATCTTCGCTTGCCGCTCGGCGATCTTCCGCTCCGCGTCGGGATCGGCGGGCGCTTCGCCAAGATACTCCCAAGGCTCCTTCAGACGTTTGAATTTCGCCTGGGCGATCGTCTCGCCGGATTCCGGATTCTGCCAGCGATAGGCTTTATCGTTGCGCAGCCGCTCGATCTCGTCCTGCAGGCGGGAAATCTGGCGATCCAGCGTGTTGCCCGTGTCTTCGCTGTTGGTCGCGGAACCGGCAGCCGGCTCGATGTCCCACACCGTGCCCGGGTTGACGGAATCGAACGGCTCGCGCCAACGGCCAAACAGCGATTTGCTGATCTCTGCAATCTCGGCGTCGGTCAGGACGGACAGGCCGTCGTCGACTGCCTTCACCGCCAATGCCACGCCGTCGCCGTTGGGATCCGGACGGCTTACGACGTCGCCCCTCAAGCGCAGGTCGAAGCCGTCGTTCGCGCCGTCCGCGGTTTCCTTCGCCTTGATCCTGATCTCGAAATCGTTGCGGTTGGGCATCCAGGTAAGCTCGACCCGGTCGCCCCGGTCGCCGACCTCCAGGACGTGGTGCTTGGCCAAGTCCTTCGCGGCCTGCTCCTGCGCGGTGTCGAAAGCCTGCATCAGGCTGTCGAACTCCGGTCCGGCAACCGGCTTTCCCTGACTGCGCAGCCAATCCTTGAGCTTTTCGTGCTGCGCGCGAATGTCGCCTTCGCTCAGGAGATCGGACAGAACCGCCCACTGCTTCGGATCGCCGGTGTCGAGTCCGAGCGCCTCCGCGAACTTTGCGGCGGCGCCGGGCTCGCGAATCTGCTCGGTTGCCCAATAGCGCACGCCGGATTCATGCAGAATCTCCTGCGCGCGCCGCCGAATCGCCTTTTGCGCCGGATCGTCGCCGCTGTCGCTCCGGAGCGATCCGTCTTGGGCCAGGAGATCCTTGGCCATCGAGGCCAGATTCGCCGGCACGCCGTCCGCGCGGGCCAGAGTCGGATATAGGCAGAACAGCGCGACGATCAGCCAACGACACAGGCAATGGCTGTATAGGCCGCACACTAATTCGCGATTCACGGCGTCGCCAAATCTTTGCAAATTCTGTATTCGATTATAAGGCAGATGGAAATCGACATCCAATATCGAATCACGCGACAGATTAGGAGGTATCATGCCCTGTATTCTGCGAATTCTTTCGGCTGCGCTACTGATTGTCGCGGTGATCGCGCCCAATGCCGGACACGCCGCCGCGAACATCCTGTTCATCCTCGACGGCTCCAACTCCATGTGGGGCCAGATAGACGGAAAGAGCAAGATCGAGACGGCGCAGGCCGTGCTGACGGGCCTGCTCTCCGAGCTTCCGGCCGACACCAAGCTGGGCCTGATGGTCTACGGCCATCGCGACAAGACGTCGTGCGACGACATAGAGCTCTTGTCGCCGATCGGCGCCGACGACGCCGCTGCGCTTACGGCCAAGATACGGGGACTGCAGCCGAAGGGAAAGACGCCGATCGCGAAGGCGCTGGATTCGAGCGTCGCCGCCTTCGCGAATCGCAAGGGGCAGAACAACAACGTCGTGCTGATTTCCGACGGCGTCGAAACCTGCGGCGGCGACCCCTGCGGCGCGGCGGCGCGCCTGGCGGCGGCGGACATCAAGGCGCGGGTCCACGTCGTCGGTTTCGACGTCGGTGCAAAGGAGCGCCGGCAGCTCAAGTGCATCCCGGCGGCCGGCCACGGAGAGTATTTCAGCGCCAAGAACGCCGAGGAGCTGAAAGTGGCGGTCTCGGAGGTCCAGCAGGTGGCGCAGGCGGCGCCCGCCGAGCAGCCTCCGGCGCAAAAGAAATACAAGGAGGTCTTCCGCGACGATTTCAACGGCGACGAATTGGCCGACCAGTGGGAGGTCGCGAATCCGGACCCCGATTCCTTCATCGTCGAAGACGGCGGCCTCTTGATGCTGGCTAGCGGAGGGTCGCAGTCGCTCGATTCGGGTCAGGCGCCCAACATCTTCAAGCTGTCGAAGCCCTTGCCGAAGGGCGACTGGGTGATGACCGCAGCGCTTTCCGTCGATTTCCAGACCGCGCAGGAAGCGCCCTTTCTCGGCCTCTATCAGGACGAGAAGAACTATATCGTCGTGCAGCCGCGGGCTTACACTTGCGGAAACTGGGGCGACCGGCTCTGCTTCGTCGTCGAGGAGGTCAAATCGGCGAAAGGCAAAGTCTCGCGGTTCGTGAAGCGGCTGATTTGGGAGAAAGGCGACTTCGAGAACTTCAAGTTCGCGGAGGCGGCACAAACCATACCGCAGCCGATCACTCTCAGGATCGTCAAGGAAGGGCGGAAATACCGAGGCGGCATCCTTTGGTCGCAGACCGATGCCGAAACGAAACAGACGAACGAAGATTGGATCGATCTCGAGAATTTCACGGTCTTGCGCGAGAAGGGCGTACCGGCCTTGGGCATCTATCAGACCCAGAACTCCAATGGCGAGTCGACGGCCACGGTGGACTGGATCAAGATCGAAACGCCGGAATGAAAGGCGCGCGCCGCGTCCGGAACGGTCGCGTCATCGCCCGAAGGCCGGCGGTCGTGATCGGCGGGTGATCCGGCAGCCCGAGTCTCCGGCTGGATAGGTGGCGGCATGCGTTGCGCTATCGCACGACCGGTCCAGGCAGTGGCCCTCGTCGTCCTTCTGGTGTTTTGGGGCGCGGCCGCCTGGGCGCAGGTCGCGCCCCGGCAGTCGGATATCGACGCCGAGCTGGCCGCCGCCCGCTCGGACCGCAGCTTCGCCGCGGAGCAGCACCGAAAGGCCGGCGAATGGCGCGACCTGGCGGAGCAGGCCCGCCGGAACGCGCAAGGTTCTCTGACCGACCAGGACCGGAACCGGTGGAACCTGACCGCCAAAGAGCGCGACATCAAGGCGGAAGAATACGAGGCGGACGCGAAGCGGCTCGATGCGAAGGCGGCGGAGAAGGAGGCCCATGCCGCCGAGCTGCAAAAGCAACTGACGGCCCAAACGCAGGCGCAGGAGCGCCAGCGGGCCCTGCGAGAGCGCCAGGCGCAGGACTTGCAGGCGCAGCAGGGCAACGAAAAGGCCGGCGGGGGCAAGAAGCTCGCACTCGCCGACGCCCTGGGGTTCTGGCGCATCGACGGCGACGACACCCCATTCGTGATTGTCCAGCAGGATCCCGATTCCGAGGCCTATCCCTATCGCCTCGAGGCGCACACCGCAAACCGGGTGTGGAAAGGCAACTACGAACCCGCCGACGAGGGCGACGCGGCGCGGCAGTTCGATGCCCGCATGACCTTCACCTACAAGCCGACCGCCGAGGAGATGAATCCGGAGATTCCGCTCTGGGCGCGTCAGGAGATCGCCGGAAAGCTCGAGTGGAAGATCGAGATCAACGAGCCGCAGGCCTGCGGCGCGGAGCATCTCGACCTGAAGTGGTTTCCGGGGGAGGTGAGCTGGCGGCAAGGTGACGACGGCGGTTCCCGAAAGGTCTGGATCTCCGGGCGCGGCGAACCGCGCGAGCTCACGCTGGTGCCGGAAGAGTTCGAACCCACGGACGCCTACGTCGCGACGACCCTCAATCTTCGCCCACCGGGCTTCGGGCGCATCACGAAGGATTCCTCCGGAGACTCGGCTCTGGTCCCCCCTGAGCCGATCGAATCGCTCGTCCTCGGCCAACCGTTTCACGTCGACGTTTCCGTTCCCTACGAGCTGGCCAAGAAGATGGGCGAGACGATCACGGTGAACGTCCGCGGCTTGAATGGCGGCGGCGCGGAATCGGTGGAACTGCAGCGCGGCGCGTTGCGCAAGGGCCGTCCGGCGCGCTACACGGAGTATCGCCCCTTCGTCATCGGCGGTGCGCCGCCCTTCCTTTCGCAGAGCTGGTTCGATCGCGTCGGCGAAAACAAAGACACGCTCGGACTCGACCCCTCGAACGGCGAATCGATCGAATTCAGCTATGGAGACGCACGGCAATTCGTACCGATCTACAAGACCGCAGAAGACTTTTTCATAGCCCGCTACCTCAGCGCGGCAAACCGGTTGAGGGGCGTCTACACCGGGGTGCTCGCCTTGCCGACTGCGACGCGGGAGGAGAAGGAAAGCGCGCATCTGCGGCTGCAGTTGCTGAAGAACTTCTACGCGCTTCTGGCCGACGAGGAGCGTCCGAATTGGGTGAAGCTGGCGATCGCCAAGCGCTATGTCGGAAGCCAGTCCGACGCCCTGCAGATCGTCTCGGGCAACGGCAAGGTCAGCATGAACGGCAGCGGCCTGGTGACCATGTCCGATTACGCGCGCGGGCAGCGGATCGCCATGGCCGACGACAAGCTGCTGTTCGATTCGGAAGGCCACCTGATATTCATTCCACGGCAGTTTCGCAACGACGACGAGCGCGTGGGCGACCGCAACCCGAGCGGGCGGTTCAAGGGCGTCTTTTGGACGTCGCCCTACGAGATGGTGACGACCCAGCGGTTTCTCGACGATGTATGGCGTGAGCGCGTCAAGACGGCGCTCTCGAATTTCTCCGTGAACATAACCAAGGGCCTCTACGACTGGACCCTGTCGATGGCGCAGATTTCGATAGGCGGGTTCAGCATCGGCGTCACCGACATCTATGCCTTGACGGCCGGCACCGACCCCTACGGGCACCACCTTTCCGGCAAGCAGAAGCTTCAGATCGTCGCAAACGTTCTGCTGTCGAATCTCGTGGACTACGCCAAGTCGCAGTACTTGCACCAGGAGGGGAACCGCCTGCTCGGCTATGGCGCGCCCGGCGACCGGGCGATAACGGTGCGCGATGCGGTGGAAGCACTGCGGGGGCGTACCGTCGCAACGAAGAAGGTCAAGCTGGTGGCCCCGGAAAAGGCCGTGCCTCCGGATTTGCCCAAGACTCTGAGCCGGCGGCAAAAGGAGACTGCCGTGCCGACCCTGGCGGAGGACGACGGCATCGATCTCACGCGCCCGGTGCAATGCGCCGCGCCGCCGCGCGCCGGTCCGCCTGCGCACCCGGGCCCCCTCGACATGCCGGCGCACGACGTCGGCGACGTGAATGTCGTAGACGCGCGCTACGGCGCCAACGCCAGTTACGATCCTGCGGAACCCAGGTCCGAATACGTTCAAATGTTCCAGACCTGCAATACCGGCGCCATACTGACCGCCGCCAAGCGCGATTCCAACGTCGAGTTGAACAACGACGTATCCGTGCTGCGGCTGATGGCGGAAAACGACGTCTTCGACGGAAAGCTGCGCGACATCGACCGCGCGTCGCATCCTTTCGTGCACGGCTACGACGAGAAGGAGGCCGCGGCCTTCGCCCGGCTTCTCGGCCGGGAAACCGTTGAACTGCCGAGCGGCAAGAAGCTTTCGCTGCGGGCGCTCGAGCATTGGCGGGAGCGGGGCTGGGCGGCGAAGGTCGTGATTCACGCGCGCGATCAGAAGTCGTCCGAGAATCTGCACGCCGTCGATTTCATCGGGGTCAAGCGGGAGGGGGAGGGGTGTTCCAGCGAGGTCGAGATCTTCGACCAGGACATCGGCCGCAAGGTCACGCTGCCCTGGGAAGATTTGGAGGACCGCATGGCGGAATACCCGGTCCTGCTGCATCGCCCGGAGAAGGGGGCCTCCGGGGCGGCAGAGACCGCTTCGACCGCCCCCACGCGAGGCACGCCCGCGCGGGGCGCGCCGCCGCGCGCCGGCCGCGGGCCGCGGCCGGCGGTGCCGGAGCCCGAGGAGTTCAATCCGCTGTCCGACGAAGGCGAGACGGGCGTGCCGCAGATCGTCAAGGCCGCGGAGGAAGAGATCAAGGTGCTGACGGCCAAGCGGCGGACGGATGACGGATTGACCTCGGCCGAGGAAGCGCGCCTGACCCAGGCGCGGATGACCGTCAGGGGGTATCACGATCAGATCGCGCGGGCACAGGCGGAGGCCGAGTTCCAACAACTCCAGGCGGCGGCGGCGGAGTTCGATTTCAGCCGCCTGCCGGCGCCTCCGAGGCCCCAAAGGACCCTCGTGAGCGGCCGGTCGCCCCGCCGCCAATTGATCGGGGGCGATGCGGCGTATCTGGCGTCGATCATGGACGGCTCCCACTTCGAGCCGACTCAGAACCGGGTCTTCGCCAGCCTGATCAACGGCTACGTACAGACCATGCTGGACGGCGGCTTTCCGCAATCGCAAAGCGGGCACGGAATCGAGCTGACTCTCATGGGGCCGCGCACGACCGCGACGCGCGAGCAGATGCTGCTGGCACCGGGCAACTACAATTTGCAAATCCACGAGGGGCACAATCGCCTGATTGCGGCGCAGATCGTTGCGCGCCTGGATCCGTCGCGGCAGATGTTCGGCGGCGACAACCCGATCATTCCGTTCGACCAAGTGGAAATCGTTCATCATTCGGACCGCAAATTGGTCCGCTCGGTGACCACGTGGAACCGCGGCGTCGGCGTCGATCCGTAACCCGATCGGCCTGGCGGCGGCGCCCGGCCGCTCCTACGCCCGCAGCGCCTTGGCGTGGTGGCGCAGGTGGTCCTCGACGAAGCTCTGGATGAAATAGTAGCTGTGGTCGTAGCCCGGCTGCATGCGCAGCTCGAAGTGCTGCCCGGCGGCCT
>Ga0102952_1000418_pt1 | contig 16336 bp, 16 predicted proteins | sample SalPon2A_C_D1_MG_FD_78506 | JGI IMG/M metagenome (GOLD analysis project Ga0102952, IMG submission 78506) | Soil microbial communities from South San Francisco under conditions of wetland restoration - Salt Pond MetaG R2A_C_D1_MG | ecosystem: Environmental > Terrestrial > Soil > Wetlands | place... | reverse complement strand
GCTCTTCATGATCGGAAGCCTCGCCGACCTGGACGGGGAGACGACCCGTGGCTGAAGGCACGCTGCGGCTGGTGGTGCGGACGCCGGAGGGTGTCGTCTTCGAGCGTGCCGTGACCTCGCTGCGCGTCCCGACCGACACCGGCCAGGTGGGCCTGCGACCCGATTCGGAGGCGGCGGCACTCGTCGTGGAGCCTGGCCTCGTTCTCGCGGCGAGCGGCGAGGGACTCCGCTTCGTGGCGACGGCCGGAGGGCTGCTGCGCTGCGACGGCGCGGAGGCCGTGCTGCTGACGCCGCTGGCCGTGTTCGGCGACGGCGCGGAGGCCGTCGCCGAACGCCTGGCGGCGGCGATGCGCACGCCGGGTCCGGACCACGAGCTGCGGACCGTCCTCCAGCGGCTCGAGACCGGGATCCTCCAGGAGCTGCGGCGCGGCTCCTCGACGGGGCCGCATGGGGGAGGGCCCCTTGGCTGAGCGCGGCGAGCCGGAGCCTTCGGAGGTGCGCCCCGACACCCGTCGGTCGCTCGAGCGCGACGTCGGGCGCCTGTCGCGCCGCGAGCCCGACGCGGCGTCGTTCTGGCGCTCGCTCTCGGTGCTCGGGACCGTGGGCTGGTCGATCGCGCTTCCCGCCGCCGCGGGCGCCTGGCTCGGACACCGCCTCGACCTGCGGTTCGACAGCGGCGTGCGATTCACGCTGATGCTGCTCGTCGCCGGCGTGATGCTGGGGAGCATCGTCGCCTGGCGCGTCGTGCGCGAGCAGCGGAAGTAGGCGCGATGGAGTCTCGGATCTTCGGCGAGTGGGTGGTGTTCTCGGTCGGCCCGATCCCGGTGACGGAGACCATGCTCACGTCGCTCGCGATCTCGCTGGCGCTCCTCGGCCTGACGCTCGCGCTGCGTCTCGGGCTCGAACGCTCTCCTTCGGGCACGCCCGCCGCCCTGGCGCTCTGGACCGTCGAGTGGCTCGACCAACTGGTGCGCGACGTGGCCGGGCGCGCCGAGCCGACGCTGGTGATGCTGTCCGGGAGCCTCTTCCTGTTCATCGCGGCGTGCAATCTCTCGGGCCAGCTCCCGGGCGTCCGTCCGCCGACGGCGAGCCTGGCGACGACCTCGGCGCTGGCCCTGATCGTGTTCTTCGCGGTCCCGGTGGCCGGGATCCGGGCGCGCGGCGTGCGCGCTCATCTGCTCGGCTACCTCCGGCCGAACCCGCTGCTCGCCCCGCTCCACGTGATCTCGGAGCTCTCCCGAACCGTCGCGCTCTCGATGCGCCTGTTCGGGAACATGATGTCCGGGCACCTGGTCGTGGCGCTCCTGGTCGCGCTCACCGGCTTTCTCGTCCCCATGCCGCTGATGGCCCTGGACGTCCTGATCGGGCTCCTCCAGGCCTACATCTTCGCCATCCTGGCGACGGTCTACGTCGGCGCCGCGATCCGTACGGGCGAGGCCTAGCGGGCTCCGCCGCCCGCCAGCGGGGCGCGGAATTGCTCCGGGGTCCGCCGGCGGGCTCTGCCATACTGCGCCCTCGTGAACGGGAGGGCTTCGGCGATGCGACGTACACGGATGGTCGGCCTCTTGGGACTGGGTCTCGCGGTCGGCGGGGTCGGCTGCTCGGATCCGGCGCCGGCCCCGGAGCCCGAACCGTCGCCGGCCGAGACCGCGGCCCCGGCGTCGGCGCCGGCGCCGCTGCCGGCGATCCGGCCGGTCGACGCCGCGCGCATCCTCGGCGCCGACGGCGCGCCGGGCGAGTGGCTGACCCACGGGCGCGCCTGGGGCGAGCAGCGCTTCAGCCCGCTCGACGGGATCGACGCGAGCAACGTCGGCGAGCTCGGCCTCGCGTGGTGGGCCGAGCTGCCCACGAATCGCGGCATCGAGACCACGCCGCTGATGGCCGACGGCCGGCTCTACGTCACCGCCTCGTGGGGGCACGTGCTCGCCTACGACGCCCGCACCGGCCGCGAACTCTGGCACTACGACCCGCAGGTGCCCAAGGACTACGGCCGCCACGCGTGCTGCGACGTCGTGAACCGCGGCGCCGCGCTCTGGGGAAACAACGTCTACGCGGCGAGCCTCGACGGCCGGCTCCACGCCCTCGACCGCGACACGGGCGAGGTGGTCTGGGAGGTGGACACACGGCTCAACGACGTGGACTCCTACACCATCACCGGCGCCCCGCGCGTCGTGAACGGAAAGGTCGTGATCGGCAACGGCGGCGCCGAGATGTCCGTGCGCGGCTACGTCACGGCCTACGACGCGGCGACGGGCGAGCAGCTCTGGCGCTTCTTCACCGTGCCCGGCAACCCGGCCGACGGCTTCGAGGACGAGACCCAGAAGTGGATCGCCACGACCTGGACCGGCGAGTGGTGGAAGAACGGCAAGGGCGGCGGCACCGCCTGGGACTCGTTCGCCTTCGACCCCGAGCTCGGCCTGCTCTACATCGGCGTCGGCAACGCCGCGAGCTGGAACCGGAAGGTCCGCAGCCCAGGCGGCGGCGACAACCTGTTCGTGTCGTCGATCGTGGCCGTGGACGTCGACACCGGTGCCTACCGCTGGCACTACCAGACCACGCCGGGCGACCACTGGGACTACACGGCGACGCAGCACATGATCCTGGCCGAGCTCGTGATCGACGGGAAGCTGCGGAGCGTGCTCATGCAGGCGCCGAAGAACGGCTTCTTCTACGTGCTCGATCGCAAGACCGGCGAGCTGCTGGCGGCCGACAAGTTCATGCCCGTGACCTGGGCGACCGGCGTCGACCTCGCGACCGGGCGGCCCATCGAGGCGCCCGAGGCCCGCGAGACCGAGAAGGACCAGCTCATCGTGCCCGGGCCGAGCGGCTCGCACAACTGGCACCCGATGACCTTCAGCCCCGTCACGGGCCTGGTCTACATCCCGGCGAAGGTGTCGAGCGGCGTCTACCACGACGACTTCGTCACGAAGCGACGCAAGACGATCTGGACGGTCAACTACGCGGTCGAGAAGATGGTGGCCCTGCCCGACGAGCTGACGACGGAGCAGCGGGCGAGCCTGGGCCCGGAGCTGGCCTCGGGCATCCTGATCGCCTGGGACCCGGCGCAGCGCAAGGAGGTCTGGCGCGTCTCGACGGGCTTCTACTCGGGGAGCGGGCTGCTCTCGACGCGCGGCAACCTCGTCTTCCAGGGCGACCTGTCGGGCCACTTCAACGCCTACGCCGCCGACACCGGGGAGCCGCTCTGGAGCTATCCGACCCAGGGCGGGATCATGGCCTCGCCCATCACCTACGAGCTCGACGGCGAGCAGTACGTGGCGGTGGCCTCGGGATGGGGCGGCGAGAGCGGCCTCCCGTTCGGCGCGGTCAGCGGCCCGCTGAACATGATCAACATCAGCCGCGTGATGGTCTTCAAGCGCGGCGCGAAGGGCGTCCTCCCCGTCGTCGAGACGGTCGAGCAGGCGCTGCCGGCGCACCACCTGCCGTCGGCCCCGCCCGAAGCGATCGCCCAGGGCCGCGATCTCTACGACACCTACTGCGCCTTCTGCCACGGCGGCAACGCCATCAGCGGCGGCATCGTGCCCGACGTCCGCTACCGGCTCGACGAGATCCACCCCGCGTGGCAGTCGATCGTCCACGACGGCGCGCTCGCCGCCAACGGCATGCCCGCGTGGAGCGAGTTCCTCTCCCGCGAGGAGGTGGACCGGATCGAGGCCTACGTCGCCCACGAGGCGACGCTCGGCCACGAGCGCGGCGAGCGAAGGCTCGTCCGGCGCTAGACGTCGGCGCCGCCCGATCGCGGGCGCGGACCTCGGGCGACGCGGGGGCGCGGGGCGGCGGGTCGCTCGCCGCCCGATCGGCGGTGCCCTAATCTCGATCCCCTTGCAGGCAGACGCGGGCGACACGACTGGGTTCGCGACGCGGCCGACCGGACGTTCCGAGGCGGGCGGGTGCGACCTGTGCGGCGCGGGCCGCGGGCGCGTGGTGGCGGAGGCCTCGCCGCTCAACGCCCGGATCGTCGAGTGCGCCGGGTGCGGGCTGCTGTACGCCTCGCCGCGCATGTCCGACGCCGAGATGGACGCCTTCTACGAGCAGGGCTTCGCCATCGACCCGGGCAGCCGGCTGCGCGCGGGCGCGGGGCTGCCCAACCAGCGGAAGGTGGACAAGGAGAAGCGCCAGAGCACGGACTGGGCCCTGGCCGTGATCGACCGCCACGTCGACGTCCGGGGCAAGCGGGTCCTGGGGCTGCGCTGCCGGACGGGCGGCATCTCCGAGGCGCTCGCGGCGCGGGGTGCGACGGTGCACTGCATCGAGCCCTTCGAGGCCAACGCCAGCTACGCGCGCCAGGTCCGCGGGCTCTCCCACGTCCACGTGCTGCCGTTCTCACAGCTTCACGCGTTCGGTGAGACGGCCCCCGGGCCCTTCGACGTGGTGGACGTGCTCGCCCAGCACGTGCTCGCCCACGTGGCATCGCCGAGCCGACTGCTTTCGGAGATCCACGCGGCGCTCGTGCCGGGCGGCCTGCTCTTCCTCGACGAGAAGGACGTGCTGCATCCGGCGCTCCACAAGACGCCCTCGATCTTCGAGTCGGGCACCGCCCATCAGTACCACCTCACCGAGCGCACCACGGCGGGCTACCTGCGCGCGGCCGGGTTCGAGATCCTGCGCTGCGAGATCGATCCGCATCGCATGAGCGACTTCCGCCACATCGTCTCCGTGGCGCGCAAGCCCGAGCGGGCGAGCGAGGCGCGCGAGCCCGACATCGGCCCGCCGGCCGACGGCGCGCTCGATCGGCGACTGCGCTGGCTGGCCCGGACGTGGCGTTGGCGCCTCGCCCAGGCGAAGCTGCGCCGGCGCGCCCAGCGCTGGCAGCGGAAGCGGGCGCGAGCGTCCACCCATCGATCGCCGAGCCCGTGAACCGCGGCCCGGGGCGTCCGCCCGGCGCGAGGTCCAGGCCGAGCAGCTACGCGTAGACGAACGCGAGCGGTGACGCGGGCGGGATCGTCGCCGGCCGGTCGTCCGGGCTCTCGGGGGTGAGCACGGCCCGCGCGATCGGCGCCTCGAACGGAAGGGCAAGCAACGACAGCAGCGCCGCCGCGCCCGCACCGAGCCGCGCCAGAAGGCGAACCGCGCGAGCCGGGCCCGGCCCGGCAGGGGCGCGAACACGCCGTCGCAGACGGCTGGCCCGACGTTCCCGAGCACCGGCGCCGCGACCGTCGGCAGCGAGGGGCCGGGGCAGGGGAGCACCCGCAACCAGATCTCGTGCGCCGGCGAGACGAGTTGCCCTGCTCGGCCCCGTCGTGCGCGGCCACGCCGTGCGACCCGTGGCCACGGGCTGGCGCGCGCGCACGGGCCGCTTCGCATCGCTCGGCCGCCGCGCCCCTCAACGGTTATTCTCTCGGCCATCGCGCGCACGCGCACGGAGGACCCGAGATGAAGCGGCTCACCACGGCTCTGGCGGCGTCGGCGCTGGCGGCCACGGCACTCGGCTGCGCCACCTTGCTGGACAGCGAGGAGTACGAGGCCCGACCCCAGACCAACGGCCAGGCCGGGCTCCCCGACCAGGACGCGAACGACGACTACCTCGAGGAGCAGTCGAATCGCTAGCCGCGAGCCTCTCGCTGGCCCGCAGGCTTCGGGGCGCCCGGCGGCCGGAAGGCGAGCATGAACGCCACCGAGCCGTTCGCCATCCCGATGGTCCTGATCGGGCTGCTGCTGGTCGTCGACCTGCTGCTCCAGTCGATCCTGCGCCGCACGGCCGTGCCGGCCGTGGTGGTCCACCTCGGGCTCGGCGTCGCGCTCGCCTTCGCCGACGCACGCTGGGGCTGGCTCGGCGACCTGGGGCACGAGGTGCTCGAGTTCCTCGGCCGCGTGGGGATCGTGTTCCTGCTGTTCCGGGTCGGCCTCGAGAGCCACGTCGCGAAGCTCGTCGAGAACCTGCGCGGCGCGAGCCTGGTCTGGATCGCCGACGTGACCGTGAGCGGGTCGCTGGGCTTCGTGGCCAGCCGCCATGGCCTCGGGCTCGAGCTCGTGCCGAGCCTGTTCGTGGCAGTCGCCATGACCGCCACGAGCGTGGGCGTCGGCGTGGCCGTCTGGCGCGAGGAGAACGCCCTCGACTCGAAGCAAGGCCAGCTCCTGCTCGACGTGGCCGAGCTCGACGACGTCTCCGGCGTCGTGCTCATGGCCGTGCTCTTCGCGTTGGCGCCGCTGCTCCACGACGGCGGCTCGTCCGCGCCGCTGGCGCGCTCGCTGGGCCTGACCGTGGCGGGCGTGCTCGCCCGCCTCGCCCTGTTCGCCCTCGCGGTCGCGTTCTTCACGCGCTTCGTGGAAGCGCCGCTCACGCGCCTGGTGGGGCGGCTCGAGACCGCGCCCGATCGGCTCATCACCGTCGCGTGCATCGGGCTCGTGGTCGCCGCCGGGGCCGGGCTGCTCGGGTTCTCCATGGCGATCGGCGCCTTCTTCGGCGGCCTGGCCTTCAGCCGCGACCCCGACGCCGTGAAGCTCGACGCCTACTTCGACCCGCTCTACGACTTCTTCACGCCCTTCTTCTTCATCGCCATCGGCCTGACCGTCGTGCCCGGAAGCCTGGGCACGGCGCTCCCCCTCGGGCTGCTGCTGTTCGCGGTGGCCGCGGCGGGCAAGCTCGTCGGCGCGGGCGGGGGCAGCCTCGTGGCGCTCCGGCCGCGCGGCGCCGCCCTGCTCGGCGTGAGCATGATCCCGCGCGCGGAGATCGCCATGGTCGTCCTGCAGCAGGGCGTCCTGCTCGGGGCGTGGGCCGTCTCGCGCGAGCTCTTCTCCGCGATGGTGGTGGTCTCGCTGCTCTCCTGCCTGCTCGCGCCGATCGCCATCCGCGCACAGCTCCGGCGCGCGGCCGAAGTGGAGGCGTGAGGCCGCCGACCAGCCCGCTCAGCCTTCGCGCTCGAGTCGCTCGCGGATGGCCGCGAAATGGGCGCGCTCGCTCTCGGCGGCCTCGGGGTAGTGGAGGTCGAAGGCGTCGAGGGCCTTGCGGACGATCCGTGCCACGGTGAAGCGCATGAAGGGCTTGTCGTCGGCCGGGATGGCGTGCCAGGGCGCCGCCTCGGTCGAGGTGGCGCGCAGCGCCTCCTCGTAGGCGTGCATGTAGGCGTCCCAGTGCTCGCGCTCCTCGACGTCGCCCGTGGCGAACTTCCAGTTCTTCTCGGGCTCGTCGATGCGCGCGAGAAAGCGGCGGCGCTGCTCGTCGCGCGACACGTTGAGCCAGAACTTCAGGATCCGCGTGCCATTGCGGGCCAGGTGGGCCTCGTGGTCGCGGATCGACTGGAAGCGCTGCTCCCACAGCTCGTCGAGCGGCGGCACGTCGGGCAGCCGTTGCGCGTCGAGATACCCGGGGTGGACGCGCACCACCAGCACCTCTTCGTAGTAGCTGCGGTTGAAGATCCCGATCCGTCCGCGCTCGGGCAGCCGGCAGGCCGTGCGCCACAGGAAGTCGTGCTCGAGCTCCTCCTTCGAGGGCTGCTTGAACGAGTGCACCTGGCAGCCGACCGGGTTCACGCCGCTCATCACGGCGCGGATCGTCCCGTCCTTGCCGGCGGCGTCCATGGCCTGGAAGACGAGCAGCAGCGCGCGGTGGTCGTGGGCGTAGAGGATGCGCTGGAGATCCGAGATGCGTTCGACCTCGCGCGCGAGCTTCTTCTCGAGGCTCTTCTTCGAGGGCACATCCTCGGGCGGCGTGGTCGGCGCATCGGCGACCCGGAACGAGCCGTCGAAGGGGACGAGATACGAGGAGGTGTCGGCCATGGGCGCGAGCCTATCACGGCGGCTCCTCGGGGCCCGGCCCCCCCCCACCGCCGGCCGGGGCGCCGCGGTCCGGTCCACGGCCGGCAGTGTTAGGCTGGAGCGACGCAAGGAGGTCCCCGTGATCGAGACCGCACGTTTCGGCTCCACCGGCCACGAGAGCACGCGGATCCTGTTCGGCGCGGCCGCCCTCGGCGGGATGACCCAGGAGCGCGCCGACGCCGTGCTCGAGCTGCTACTCGAGTTCGGCGTGAACCACATCGACACGGCCGAGGGGTACGGCGACTCCGAGCTGCGCATCGGGCCCTGGATGGAACGTCACCGCGGCCGCTTCTTCCTCGCCAGCAAGGCGCGCGCGCGCGACGGCGCCGGCGCCCGTGCGAGCCTCGAGCGCTCCCTCGAGCGCCTGCGCACCGACCGCCTCGACCTGATCCAGCTCCACAACCTCGTCCAGGAGGACGGCTGGCGGACGGCCTTCGCGCCGGGCGGCGCCGTGGAGGCGCTGGCGCGCGCCCGCGACGAGGGCCTCGTCGCCCACGTCGGCGTCACCGGCCACGGCACGCGTGCGCCCGAGATGCACCTGCGCAGCCTGGAGCGCTTCGACTTCGCCTCGGTGCTCGCGCCGTGCAACTGGACGATGCTCAAGGACCCCGACTACGCGCGCGACTTCGAGCGCCTGCGGAGCGCGTGCGAGGAGCGCGGCGTGGCGCTCCAGACCATCAAGTCGATCGCGCGCCGGCGCTGGGACGGGCCGCCCGAGCGCGCCTTCAGCTGGTACGAGCCCGTGCGCGACCCCGACGCGATCCGGCGCGCCGTCCACTTCGTGCTGGCCCGCCCCGGCCTCTTCCTCAACACCTCGAGCGACGCGACCCTGCTGCGCACCACGCTCGAGGCCGCGAGCGAGCCGATCGCCGCACCCGGCGACGACCGCATGCACGCCGACACCGAGGCCCTCGGCATCACGCCGCTGTTCGTGCGCGACGTGGCCGAGGAGGTGGGTCTGGCGCCCTAGGCCCGGGCACCCCGGACCGGAGGTCCGCCCTCTCCGGACGAGCTCCGTGACGTATCATTCCCCGGCACCGGGGGGGAGCTTGCCGAGCGACACCGAGCGCCGCCTCGCGGCCATCATGTTCACCGACGTGGTCGGCTACACGGCCCTCACCGAGAAGGACGAGGCGCGGGCCGTCCGCATCCGCGACACCCACCGCGAGCTGGTCGCGACGCTCGTCAAGCAGTTCGACGGCGAGCTGATCGACGCCACCGGGGACGAGTCGTTCTCGATCTTCGCCAGCGCGCTCCAGGCCGTGGACTGCGCGCTCGCGCTGCAAGGCGCGCTGCGCAGCCACCCCGACCTGCGCGTGCGCATCGGGATCCACCTCGGCGACGTGCTGCGCCGGGGCGGCGAGGTGATCGGCGAGGGCGTGAACGTGGCCGCCCGCGTGCGCCCGCTCGCCGAACCGGGCGGGATCTGCGTCTCGGAGCCCGTCTACCAGATGGTGCGCAGCCGAGCCCACGTGGCGGCCCGCGCGCTCGGGCCGCGTGCGCTCAAGAACGTCGGCCAGTCGCTCCCGGTCTACGCGCTCACCTCGGGCGAGCTCGTGGCGGCCGAGGCGCCCGCGCGGCGCCGGCGGTCGCGCCGACGCATCGCCGCGGTGGCGGTCGCCGTGCTCGCGGCGCTGGCAGCGCTCTGGTCGGTTCGCGCGCCGGTCCTCACCTGGGTCGCCCTGAACCTCCCCCGCCTCACCGGCGCGTCCGTCGAGCAGAACGTCGCCTTCGCGGAGACGAGCGACGGCGTCCGCATCGCCTACGCCACCAGCGGGTCGGGCCCGCCGCTCGTCTTCGTGCTCGGCTGGGGCACGCACCTGACCGAGGGGCTCGGCAGCCCGCTCTACGACCAGTCGGGCTTCCTGTCGTGGTACGGCCGCGACCACCAAGTGGTCCGCTTCGACGGCCGCGGCTTCGGCCTCTCGGACCGCGACGCCACCGACTTCTCGCTCGACGCCCGCGTGCGCGACGTCGAGACCGTGGTGGACGCGCTCGGCCTCGAGCGCTTCGACCTCTACGCCTACTCGGCGGGCGGGCCGGCCGGCATCGCCTACGCGGCGCGGCATCCCGACCGGGTTTCGAAGCTCGTGCTCGCCGCGACCTACGCGAACTTCGACCGGCAGGATCCGGCCCGGCGCCGCGAGGTCCTGGCCATGTTCGACTTCGTCTCCAAGAACTGGAGCTCGCCGGTCGCGCGCGCCTCTTTCGTGGAGTTCCTGGCCCCGGGCGTCGACGACGTGCAGCGGCGCGTGCTGATGCACTTCTTCGGCGTGGCCGCCGAGGGCGAGCAGCTCGGCGGCTTCTTCCGCGCCGCCGGCGAGACCGACGTGTCCGACCTCGCGCGGCGCCTGCGCGTGCCGACCCTGGTGATCGCCGGCGAGGACGACACCGCCGTCCCCGTGCACCAATCGCGCTACGTCGCGTCGCTGATCCCCGGCGCGCGCTTCGAGATCATCGAGGACGCGAGCCACATCCAGGCCGCGGTCCTCGATCCGAGGGTGAAGACCCTCGTCTCCGCCTTCCTGGCCGAGTAGACACCGCCGGGGCGGGGCGGCCGGGCTCGCGGCGCCCCGCGCGGTATGCTCCGCTCGTCGTCCGGAGGATGCCCATGCCCTTCGAGCCCGTCCGCCGCCCGGCCCCCGACGTCGTCCTCCAGGGAGACGACGACGAGGCCGCGCCGCTCGCCCCGCGCTGGCGCGATCGCCCGGCGGTGCTCGTCTTCCTGCGTCACTTCGGCTGACCCTTCTGCCGTCGGCACCTGGTCCAGGTGCAGGAGGAGATCGCCGAGTTCGAGGCGCGCGGCGCCGGCGTCGTGGCCATCGGCCAGGGCACGGGCGAGCAGGCCGCCGACTACGCGGATCAGTGGGGCATCGCGTTCCCCATCCTGGGCGACCCGAAGGCGGCGGCCTACCAGGCCTTCGGCATGCTGCGCGGCAGCTGGTGGACGGTGCTCGGGCGCTCACTCGTGACCGACCCGCTCGAGACGATGCGCCTCGTGCTCCAGGCCGACCTGCGCGGCGCGGCGCTGCCGGCCGCCGACGTGCTGCGGCTGCCGGGCGTGGCGATCGTCGCGCGCGGCGGCACGCTGCGCTTCGTCTACAAGTCGCAGGAGCCCTCCGACCTCCCGCCCAACGCCGACGTGCTCGCCGCGCTCGATTCGCTCGCGGTCTGAACGGGGTGCCCGGACCGAGCGGCTGCGCCACGGGACGGCCGCTCGGATGAACGCCCGCCGAGCGGGCCGGGGCCGCGGGCTGCGTGCGGCGATCCGCAAGGGCCTTCTCCGCGCGAGCGGGGCCCCGGCGGCCCGACACGACTTCGAGACGGCCTGCCGCGCGTCCGCGCGCTCGACGCCCCTGGGCGACGGCGTGCTGCTGGTGACGCCGCTCGGAGCCCTGCGCGAGGGCGGCCTGCGCCTGCTCGTCGAGTCCGACGACCGCACCCTCGCGCCCCACCTCGCGCTCGACGGGTTCTGGGAGTCGTGGGTGTCGATCTGGCTCCGCGACGAGCTGCTGCGAACGCGGAGGAGAGGCCGCCTCGAGCGGATGCTCAACGTCGGAGCCAACTGCGGATACTTCACGCTGCTGGCCGCCGAGCTCGGCGCCGAGGTCGTGGCGGTGGAGCCGAACGCGCGCCTGGCGCGCCACCTGATCGACTCGGCGCGGCTGTCGGGCCTGACGTCGCGCGTACGCGTCGTGGAAGGCGCGTGCTCGGACCACACCGGCGAGGTGGAGCTGGTCTGGATCTCGAGCTACTCCGGCGACGGATTCATCGATCGGTCCCCGGCCTTCTCCGCGCAGGTGGACGCGATGCGGCAGGAGCTCGGCGCCACCTTCGAGCGGACGTCCGTTTCGGCCCACCGGGCGGACGACCTGTGCCCGGAGGCGACACTGCTGTTCGTCGACGCGGAGGGACACGAGCCCTTCGTCTGGGAGGGCGCGCGGAGGACGCGTTCGCGGCCCGGATTCCGCGCCGTGCTCGAGTGGTCGCCCGGGCGCTACGACGACGCCCCGGGGCTTCACGACGCGATCCGCGCCGAAGGGTTCCGCTTCCTGCGGATCCGCGAGGACGGGCGCGAAGAGCCGCTCGACCGCGACGCAGCGCTCGGCCGCGAGCACATGGTCGTGCTCCGGCGCGAAGGCGCCTCGCGCGCGCCGCCGCGGCGGCCCTAGCCGCCCAGGTCGGGCGAGAGGCGCTCGCGCTCGACGCGCACGCCGAGGGGCCCGCGCGGCACGAACAGGCGCACGGGCTCGCCGTCGCGGATCACCTCGATCGGCACCAGCTCGCCCGGGCGGCCCGCGGCCGTCGCGCGCTGCAGCTCCTCGGGACGCAGGACGAGCGCGCCGTCGTAGCGCCAGATCACGTCGCCGCGCTCGAGGCCCGCCGCGCCCGCGGGCGACTGCCCGAGCACGTCGCGCACCACGGCGCGGTTGGGCCGCCCGGTCGCGTAGAGCACGCGGTCGTAGGTCTCGTCGCCGAGCTCCTCGCGGAAGCTCGCCTCGAGGGCCCGCTGCGCCTCGCGGTGTCGGCGGCTGCGTTCGTAGCCGCCGCGGATCGCGTCGTCGCGCACGTAGGCGCGATCGAGCTCGTGCTCCTCCCAGATGCGACGTAGGCGCTCGATCTCCGTCTCGCTCATGCCGAGGGCGGCGAGCGACGCGTCGTCGAACCAGGGCCGGGCTTCGGGGCCTTCCCCCGCCGCCGCGACGCCGGCGCCCCGCGGCGCCACCTCGTCGGCCGACGAAGCCTCGGCCGCAGCCTCGTCGGCCCCCTCGTCCGAAGCCGGTGCGTCCGCCGCGGAGCCGCGAACGCGTCCACCCGATCCCCGCGAAGAGACGCGTCCGCGCTCGAGCAGCTCGAGTCGCCCCTCCAGGATCTGACGCGCGAAGGTCTCGCGTTCGAGATCTTCGCGAAGCCGCGCGAGCTCGGCGTGGACCTCGTCCGCCGAGGCGGGCGGGCGCGACACGCCGGGGCCGCGCGCCCAGGCGAGGACCACCCCGGCCCCCACGCCGAGGCCGGCGAGCGCGGCCAGCAGGCCCCGGGCCCAGGTCCGATCCCCGCCCACCCGAACCTCCTCCCGGGCGTCAGCCCCGCGCCGCGAGGCCCCGCCGCACGTGGAAGGCGAGCAGCGCGCCGAAGCGCCCGTCGCCGAGCGGCTGGTGATGGATGCGCTGCACGATGTCGAGGTCGGGCGAGCCGTTGCCTTCGATCACCACGGGCCCGTCCTCGAGGATCGCGATGTCCCAGCCCACGATCACGCGCTTGGGGAAGGCCGCGTGGGCGCGCCGCGCCAGCTCGAGGGTCTCCGCCCACCAGGGCAGGCGCCGGCCGAGGAGCTTGGCGCCGGTCGCGGGGTGGGTGTCACACCAGCCCACGTCGGGCCGCAGGCCTACGTCGCTGGCCGGCCCGAGCTCGCCCGTGTGCAGGTCCACGGGGGCCGCAAGGCCGCCCGCGTGGAAGTTGTCCACGGGCTTGCCGGCCGTGAGCGCCATGCGCAGCACCGCGTGGGTCACCTCGGGGTGCCCGCCCTCGTCCTGGATGGTCGTGATCCGCACGGTCGAGAGCGCCCCGTTGCACAGGTCGTGCATGGCCGAGTGGTTCTCGAAGCGCTTCTGCACGAGGCACGGCCCCTTGCGGGAGCGCCGCCGGAGCTCGTCGAGCATCGCGTCGTGGCCGAGGCGGCGGTCGTCGTCGTTGTGGTAGCTGCCGTCGCCGTCGAACCACCAGCGCTCGGCGCCGAGCCCGCCCGTGCCGCTCGCCTGCTTCACGAACAGGTCGGTCTCGGGCAGTCGCGGTGCGGCGACCCGCTCGCCTCCGAAGTCCGCGAAGAACGCGCCGTGCGACACGACGAGCAGAACCGGCGCGGTGGGGATGGCGCGCTCCCGGCAGCGCTCCGCGAACTCGATCTTGTCGCCGAGCGGCGCATCCTCGCCGGGCGCGACCCGCTTGTGCTTCACGAAGCGGTAGAGGCCGCCCTTGGTCTCGAAGCGATGCAGGTAGGCGCCGGCCTGCGCGCCCGCCTCGGCCTCGAAGAGCTCGAAGATGTAGTACCAGGGCGGCAGCACGTCGTACGCGGCGGCCATCCGGAGCTGCTCGGCGAGCTGCCGGAGGCGGCCCTTGCCCGTCCGCCGGCGCGCCTCGCCGCCGTTGATCGCGGTGAACCAGAGGGCCGTGGAGACGGTCACGACCGGCCACGCGAGGACCAGCACCGCCGCCAGCCGAAGACGCGCCAGCCTCCCGCGCTCGCGCCACGCCTCGGCCAGCCAGAAGGCGTGCAGCAACGAGGCATCCGACGCGTCGCGCGGGCGACGCCGCAGCATCAGGCCCACGGGCGGGCAATAGAAGATCCTCATCTTGTATCGGCCGCGACCGCGCTTCTCGTAGAGCAGGCTCGCGAGCATGCGGTAGACGAGGCTCTGCTGGCCCCGGGGCCCGCGGAAGCCCGTGGTCAGGCGGCCGATGTCCGCGCGCAGCACGTCCGCGAAGCGCGGCCCCTGCTTCCGTCGATCCACGCGCGCCTCCCTTCGAAAGGCCGTCGGGTCGGGTAGAGTCGGCCGCGCCGGCGCGAGGGCCGGCGGAGCACCAGGATGCCCGAGGCCCGACCCGACGTCGCCATCGTGCTGTATAGCGCGAAGCTCACCGGAGCCCGAAAGCAGAAGATCCGGCTGGCGGGCGGCCTCGCCCGGCGGGGGCTCCGGGTGGAGCTGGTGCTCGTCCGGGCGCGCGGCGTCCTGCTGGAGGCCGTGGATCCCTCGGTCCGGGTCGTGGGTCTCGAGGGGCGGGCCGTCCGAGCCGTGCGCCTCCTGGGAGCGGGGAGCCGGGGCGCCATGGCCGCGGCCCTGCCGGGGCTGGTGGCGTACGTCCGGCAAACCCGACCGCGCGTGCTGATGGGTGCCAACACGCCGGCGTCGCTCCTCTGCGGCCCGGCGCACGCGCTCGCGCGGGCGCGCGAGACCCGCTCGGTGCTGTGTGTGACGAACCACCTCTCCGGCTCGGGCGCCCCGGGCGCGCGCCTGGAGCTGGCCTTCGCCCGGCGCGCGCTGGCGCGGGCCGACGCGATCGTGCCGGTGGGCGAGGCGGTGGCGCGGGACCTCGCCGAGCACCTGCCCGGCGCGGCCGACCGCATCCGGACGATCCACAACCCGGTCCTGCCCGACGACTGGAAGGCGCTGTGCGCCGCCCCCGCCCCGCACCCCTGGCTCGAGGACGGGGGACCGCCCGTCGTGCTCGGCTGTGGCCGGCTCGAGCCGCAGAAGGACTTCGCGACCCTGCTGCGCGCGTTCGCGCGGCTGCGCCGTGACCGTCCGGTGCGGCTCGTGGTGATGGGCAGCGGGCCCGAGGCTCCGGCGCTGTGCGCGCTGGCCGACTCGCTCGGCGTCGCCGCCGACGTGGACCTCCCCGGCCAGGTCGCGAACCCCCTCGCCGCCATGGCGCGCGCCGATCTGCTGGCGCTCTCGTCGCGCTGGGAGGGCCTTCCCAACGTGGTGATCGAGGCGCTCGCCGCCGGCTGCCCGGTGGTGGCCACCGACGCGCCCGGCGGCGCTCGCGAGGCGCTTTGCGACGGCGCGCTCGGCCCGCTCGTGCCGCCCCGGGATCCCGAGGCCCTGGCCCTGGCCATGGCGCGCACCCTCGACGCGCCGCCCGACCGCGACGCCCGCGTGGCGCGCGGCGAGGTGTTCTCGGCGTCGCGCTCGGTCTCGGCCTATCTCGCCCTGTTCGAGGAGCTGGCGGGCCGGGCCTCCACCTAGCGGCCGCGCCGGCGACGGGCCCGGACGGCGGCGAGCGACGCCACGGCCGCGTCGCCTCTCGTCGGGCTCCCCCCGGCCAGGGGCCCGATGCCCAGGAAAACCCATGGCCGCCGGAGAGTTCCGCACTCGACGGAACGGAATCCGCGCTCCACCCTGGGTGAAACGGGTTCCCACGGCGCGTGGCCGAGCGGGACCGGCGCGGCGTCGAGGAACGCGCCGGGGGCGCCGAGCGTCTACCCGTTCCAAGGGGCGCTCGCCGTCCCGCATCACCGAGGGCGCCCGCCGGCGCCGATCGAGGAGACCCCATGCAGACCCGCGCCCACTCGTCCCTCGCACGCGCGCCGATCGCGGCGTTCCTGCTCCTCGCCGTGCCGCTGCTGCTCGCCGCGCTGCTGTTGCTGCTGCTCGCCGCGCCGCGCGCGGCCGGCGCCGCGCCCGAGCCGACGCACCTGCGCTCCACGCCCGCAGACCGGCGCGAAGTCGCCATCACCGTCTACAACCAGGACTTCGGGCTCGTGCGCGAGACGCGCTCGGTCGGCCTCGCGCGCGGCCCCGTCGAGCTCGGGTTCGAGGGCGTGGCCTCGACCATCCAGCCCGAGACCGTGGCGATCCGCTCGCTCGCGGGCGAGGGCGCGCTGCGCGTCCTCGAGCAGAACTACCGCTACGACCTGCTGAGCCCCCAGAAGCTGCTCGAGAAGTACGTCGGTCGGAACGTGAAGGTCTATCGCTGGAACGACGTCACCGGCCACGAGGAGGCCCACGACGCCGAGGTGCTCTCGACCAACGGCGGCACGGTGCTGCGCATCGGCGACGAGATC
>Ga0102952_1000417_pt1 | contig 16353 bp, 14 predicted proteins | sample SalPon2A_C_D1_MG_FD_78506 | JGI IMG/M metagenome (GOLD analysis project Ga0102952, IMG submission 78506) | Soil microbial communities from South San Francisco under conditions of wetland restoration - Salt Pond MetaG R2A_C_D1_MG | ecosystem: Environmental > Terrestrial > Soil > Wetlands | place... | reverse complement strand
CTGAAAAGGTAAAAGCCCTGCGGGAAGCCGGGGGGGATACGGCCCGGATTGATGCTTCAGTCAAACCAGAAACTTTTGTAGCCTCCCTGACAAAACCCCGGAAGATCATGTTGCTGGTGCCAGCCGGTAAAATCGTGGATTCCGTCATAGAAGGCCTGCTGCCGCTATTGGATAATGGGGATATAATCATAGATGGGGGCAATTCCTTCTTCACCGACACGGACCGGCGGGAGGCATCCCTGAAGGAAAAAGGGATCCATTTCTTCGGGGCCGGTGTTTCGGGCGGCGCCGAAGGAGCGCGCAGGGGCCCCAGTATCATGCCAGGCGGGTCCAGGTCGGCTTATAAGGAAGTAAAACCGATCTTCGAGGCGGTGGCCGCCAAATTCAACGGAGAGCCCTGTGTGGCTTACCTGGGGCCCAAATCAGCCGGGAATTACGTGAAAATGGTACACAACGGAATTGAATATGGACTGATGCAGCTTACGTCTGAGGTCTACGACCTATTGAAGCATGCCGGCGGGCTAAGCAATGACGCCCTGCATTCGGTGTTCGCACGGTGGAATAAAGGCCGGTTGCAATCGTTCCTGGTGGAGATTACCGCCCACATATTCAAACAGCCCGACCCGCTGGGGGAAGGTCGCCTGGTCGACAAGATCCTGGACAAGGCCAAACAAAAAGGGACCGGCAAGTGGACCTCCCAAAATGCCATGGATCTGGGCATTCCCATCCCAACCATAGACATGGCCGTTAGCATGCGGGAAATTTCGGCATTGAAATCACAGCGGCTGGTTGCCGCCCAGGCTTACAAGCGCCCGAAGGCCGAACCATTGGCTGCCGATGCCCTGGAGGAATTCGCGGAACATGCCCTCTATTTTTCGTTTATGGTCACCTATGCCCAGGGCATGCACCAGCTGGCAGAGGCATCCGGGGAATATGGCTATGAACTGGACCTGGGCACCATTGCCAAAATATGGCGTGCCGGATGCATCATCCGCGCGGGATTGCTTGAAGATATTACCAAAGCCTATGAAGAGGATGCCGAACTGGTCAACTTCCTGTTATCCCCGGCATTTATCCCAAAGGTTTCAGAAGCGGCTGCAGGTGCCCGGCAACTGGTAGCCTACGGTGCCCGGAATGGATTCCCCCTCCCGGCCATGTCCAGTTCTCTGGCCTACTTTGACGCATATACCTCCGAACGCCTCCCATTGAACCTCATCCAGGCTCAGCGGGATTATTTCGGATCGCATACCTATGAACGCACAGACCGGGACGGGATCTTCCATACCGATTGGGAATAAAGCCGAAACAGGCTAGCTAAAAGGTAAATACGCGGCTCAGGTTAAAGCCAAAATATATGATCCCATCGCCCCAGTCGCCTATTGCATTGCCCAAAAATCCGCTTTCAAAGGTCGGTTGTGCATTGGTGAAGTGCAGTTGAAATACATGCCCGCCGGTTTCTATGTCAACCCCGATAGACAACGGGTTCACAAATGGGGAACTGGCTGCCCGGTTCAGGTGCCAGCCGTAATCCGCATTAATGCTCCAGTGCTTCCCAATCTTATATCGACCCCCTATCCCAAGGGCATATTGCGACGGGTCCTGCCCGGCATAATCAACATAGCCTTCATGGAAATAGGTCGGCATCAATTCGAGCGAAAGGTTTTCAGTAACCTTCCGGGAGATCAGCAACTGCTGGGTTATGGAAACCCGATCGGAAAAATCCACCGGGCGAAGCAGCAGGGCCTCCTCGATCAGCGTATTGATAGCCAGCTGGCTGTAGCCCACCACCGTGACCGGCATGCCTTCCTGCTGTCGCAGAAAACGGTACTTGGCAGAAAGATCGTAGGTTTTGTTAAAGGAATTCCGGGAAACAGAGAGGTTAAAACCGTCGGAAATCCCATAAATAAATTGCAACCTCGTATTGGCATTATCCAGGCCAAAGAAATCGTCAACCCCATTTTGAATGCTCCCGAAACGATGGGAAACCACAAAGTAGAACTCCCGTTTCCGCACCATTTTGGTCGATTCGAAATTTACGATCTTCAATCCTTTAAAGACCGCATAGGCCATGCCGGTGGTATCCTGTTTCTCAATTTCATCCAGTAAATTTTCCTGGGAAAAGCAGAATAGCGGTACTGACAAGGCATAGATCATCCATGTAACATTTTTCATAGCATTTTTTTTTGATGAATCTTGTGAGGACCCTGATATTATACCGGGTGCACTCACCTTGTTCCATTGGCACTAAACATACAAATTAATTTGACATCTTAAATCTAAAATTTGATCTAACTAATTGAATATAAATATGTTGCACTTTAGAGGCAACCTTTAAGGTTTTCCTGTATCTACAGGATAAGGGAAATTGAACTCCCTGCTAAAAATCCGGGAAAAGTAGGATCGCTGCCCCTTATTTCCCGGGCGAAAACAGCCCCGCTGTTTCGGAACATCCAGGAACAATCAGAGAATTATATATTATGAAATTGGCACGTATTCTAGTCCTGTCCGGACTGCTCATAATCCTGGGCAGCTGCTCGGGCGGCGACAACAATGAGGGGGTGATGAGCCCGCCCGATTCCAATGGAACTCCAAACAACGACAACCCTGCACCGACAGGATCCGTGGGATATCAGGACGATATTCGGCCGATCATCCAGGGAAACTGTACACAATGCCATGCCGATCCACCTCTGCAGGACGCACCCATGTCGCTTACAACCTATGATGATGTCAGAAATGCCGTGGTCAACAGGGGGTTGCTTACACGGATCAATAGTACCTCCAACCCGATGCCTCCGACAGGCCTGTTACCCATGGCCAGCCGGCAGCTCATTGAGGATTGGGTGGATCTGGGTTTCGCGAAATGATACGGCTGTTCATACTTCTCGCCTGCCTTTCCGGCCCTTTGCTGCTCTTTCCCCAGACCCGTTACCGCACGGAACAGGGATCTATCCGGTTTAATGCGTCTACTCCCCTGGAGGACATTGATGCCGGCAATAAGAAAGTGAACGCTATCCTAAATCCCGAAACGGGAGCGTTTGCATCCGTGCTCCTGATCAGGGATTTCCATTTTCGCAGGAAATTGATGGAGGAACATTTTAACGAGAATTACATGGAGTCCGACACTTACCCGAAGGCGTACTTCACCGGGAAACTGCCAGGCTTTTCAACCGGGGCACTCACCTCAGCAGAGGTTGTGTGGCCGGTGTCCGGGGAGCTGACCATCCACGGGGTGACCCATAAAATGGATGCTGAGGCGAGGGTAAGCAGGGCCGGGGATACGATCAGGCTGACCGCCTCCTTTGTCGTAAGGCCCGAAACCTTTGGGGTGGAAGTGCCAAAACTCCTCTTCCACAAAATCGCCAGGGAAGTACGGGTAGATGTTGACCTCGAATTGGGAGAGACCCCCTCCGCAGGGGACTGACGCCTTACTTGCTCAGGTACATTTTACGTCGGGTGTAGAGGTTGTAAAAATCGTCGTCCTTCAAATTGTCAATAAACAGGATGCTTTCACCTGTACTCTTCATTTCCGGACCGAGGTTTTTATTTACATTGGGGAATTTATTGAAAGAAAACACCGGTTGTTTGATGGCAAAACCCTCAAGTTTGGGCGAGAAGGTGAAATCCTTGAGTTTCTTCTCCCCCAGCATGATCTTGGTGGCATAGTTCACATAGGGTTCCCCGTATGCCTTGGCGATAAATGGAACGGTCCTGGAAGCCCGGGGATTGGCTTCAATGATGTATACCATATCATCCTTGATTGCGAATTGAATATTGATCAGACCGACCGTATTCAGGGCCAGGGCGATTTTTTTCGTATGGTCCTTGATCTGTTGAAGTACAAATTCTCCCAGGTTAAACGGGGGCAGGGTGGCATTGGAATCTCCGGAATGTATCCCGCAGGGCTCTATATGTTCCATGATCCCGATAATGTAGATCTCCTCCCCGTCGCAGATGGCATCCGCCTCTGCCTCGATGGCCCCGTCCAGGTAGTGGTCCAGTAGCAATTTGTTATTGGGAATCTTCCGAAGCAGGTCCACCACATGGCTTTCCAGTTCTTCTTTGTTGATCACGATCTTCATCCCCTGTCCGCCCAGTACATAGGAAGGGCGCACCAAGAGGGGGAATTTCAGGCTGTCTGCCAGTTCAAGGGCCTCATCTGCACTTTCGGCCACCCCGAATTCAGGGTAGGGAATGCCATTCTCCTTCAGCAATTTGGAAAAGCTGCCGCGGTCTTCCGCGAGGTCGAGCGACCGGAAGCTGGTACCCATGATACGAATGCCGTATTTATCAAGTTTTTCGGCCAGTTTGAGTGCCGTTTGTCCCCCGAGCTGTACAATAACCCCTTCGGGTTTTTCGTGCCGGATGATATCGTAGATGTGTTCCCAGAATACCGGCTCGAAGTACAGCTTGTCTGCCGTATCAAAATCGGTGGATACGGTTTCCGGGTTACAGTTGATCATAATGGTCTCATAGCCGCATTCGGCTGCGGCCAGGACCCCGTGCACGCAGCAATAGTCGAATTCTATCCCCTGCCCTATGCGGTTGGGGCCCGAACCCAACACCACGATTTTCTTGGTTTGGGTTACTTCGCTGTCATTCGCCACGTAACGCTGCCCATCAGGCCTTTCGATTTCTTCCTCGAATGTGGAATAATAGTAAGGAGTCACCGCCCGGAATTCGGCTGCACAGGTGTCTACCAGCTTGTACACCCGGTTGATCCCCAGGTTGGTGCGTTTGGTATGCACCTCGCTTTCATAGCATTGGAGCATATGCGCGATCTGCCGGTCGGCAAAACCTTTTTGCTTGGCTTCAAGCAACAGTTCTTTGGGCAGGCTTTCCACCGTATATTTTGATATTTCCTTCTCCAGGTGATGCAATTCCTCGTATTGTTTAAGGAACCACATGTCTATCTTGGTAAGCTCATGGATGCGGCTGAGCGGGATTCCGAGCTGGATGGCATCGTAGATCACAAACACCCGGTCCCAACTTGGCACCAGCAGTTTATGGATGATCTTGTCATAATCGGTATAGCCTTTCCCGTCTGCTCCCAGCCCGTTCCGCTTGATCTCCAGTGACTGGGTGGCCTTGTGGAGGGCTTCCTGGAAGGAGCGGCCGATGCCCATTACTTCGCCTACCGATTTCATTTGCAGGCCAAGGGTACGGTCCGATCCCTCAAACTTATCGAAATTCCACCTGGGGATCTTCACGATCACATAGTCGATCGTGGGTTCAAAAAGTGCTGAGGTGGAACCGGTAATCTGATTCTCCAACTCATCAAGGGTGTAGCCGATAGCCAGTTTGGCGGCGACTTTGGCGATGGGGTAGCCGGTCGCCTTGGAAGCCAGGGCCGAGGAACGGGACACCCTGGGGTTGATCTCGATCGCGATGATATCTTCCTTGGCGTCGGGGCTTACGGCAAACTGAACATTACAGCCGCCTGCAAAATCCCCAATGCTCCTCATCATTTTGATAGCCATATCCCTCATCCGTTGAAAGGCCGTATCGGAAAGGGTCATGGCCGGGGCCACCGTTATGGAGTCGCCGGTATGGATCCCCATTGGGTCCATATTCTCTATGGTACAAATGATGACCACATTATCGTTCTTATCGCGCAACAATTCCAGTTCGTACTCCTTCCAGCCCATCAGCGCCTTGTCTATCATCACCTCGTGAATGGGCGATACCTCCAGCCCTATGCTCAGCAACTCGTCAAAATCTTCCTGCTTATGAACGATGGAAGCCCCGGCACCACCCAGGGTGTAGGACGCCCGGATGACCAGGGGAAAGCCAAATTCCTGGGCGATCTCCTTCCCTTTAAGGAAGGAAGTGGCGGATGCCTGAGGAGGAACCCCGATCCCGATCTTCCTCATCAGTTCACTGAACCTTTCCCGGTTCTCCGTGATGTTGATGGCATCAATATCCACTCCGATAATCTGCACGTTAAAATCTTCCCATATGCCTTTTTCACCGGCTTCAATACAAAGGTTAAGGGCAGTCTGCCCTCCCATGGTCGGTAATACAGCGTCTATTTCAGGATGTTTTTTAAGGATCTTAACGATCGACTTGGTGTTCAGTGGCCAGAGGTATACGTGATCTGCCATCACCGGATCGGTCATGATGGTGGCGGGATTGCTGTTGATCAGTACGGTCTTGATCCCGTCCTCCCGTAAAGACCTGAGGGCCTGGGAGCCCGAATAATCAAATTCACAGGCTTGTCCGATAATGATGGGTCCGGAACCGATAATGAGGATGCAATTCAGGTCTCTTCTTTTGGGCATACTTTACGCTATTTTTTCAAATACTGTTGGACGATGAACAAAAAAAAGGTGTTACTTGAAGAAAGTAACACCTGATTCTATAAAATTTTCTATCATTATTTTTTGTGTCGCGCCTCAGAGGATACGGTTAATTTCTTTCTTCCCTTGGCTCTCCTGCTAGCCAGCACTTTTCTTCCATTGACTGATGCCATGCGCTCCCTGAAACCATGTTTATTCCTTCTTTTCCTCTTGGAGGGCTGATATGTTCTTTTCATGCCGGAAAAATTTAATGCTGCTTAAAATGGGTCGGCGAATCCTCTCGCAAAATCTGGGCGCAAATATACGAAGAGTTTTTTCTTTGCCAAATGGAAATAAAAATTATTTAGAATAGTTTTTATTACTTTTGCGGCATCTATTAAAAGTTGAACAACCCAGCATGTTCCGAGCAATTTCCCTCCTTTGGCTGAGCCTTTTTTTATGCCCCGTGTTCGGGCAAACTGCCCTGCAATATAATCTCAAAAAAGGGGAGGTTTTTACTATCAAACAGGAGGCGATCCAACAGATCGTTCAGGAGATGGGCGGGGACACCCAGGAGATCACCAATACCATCGACGGGATCCTGGAATTCCGGGTTCTGGCCGTTCACGATACTTCCTATGAACTGGCCGTGACTTTCAAGGATTTGAAGCTGTACATGTATTCGAGCAGCGACGGGGAATTGCTGGATATCAACGCTTCCGAATCTCCCGAAGGCGATGTGCAGGCCCGCATTTTCAACAGCATGCTCAACGTGCCGATCCGGATTGTGCTTGACCGCTGCGGGGATGTGCTGGAAGTTAGTGGGGGCGACAGCCTGGTGGCCCGGATGGCCGATGCCAGTGGGGTCAAGGACACATTTACCCGCGACCTGATGAAGGAATCCCTGGAACGGGATTTTGGTACGGAAGCACTTTCTAACAGCTACGAGCAAATGACATTTATATATCCCAAAAACAAGATCCGTATCGGGGACAGCTGGGAAAACGAGTATAAGGGGAAAATTTCCTCCAGCAACCACTGGACACTGGAAGCCCTGAAAGGCGGACAGGCAACCATCAGCGGCAATGCCAGCGTGGTAATGGATTTGCAGGAGGCCTCGGCCAGTATGTCCCTCAAAGGGAACCGCAAGACCGAGCTTTCGGCCGATACGGACTCGGGGTTCTTGCTGGCCATGAAGGTGGAGAGCCATTCAGAGGGATTTTCTGCCATGCCGGAGGTGGGTTCTGAAGTGATCCCCACCACCATTCATTCCACTATTACTTATAAACGCATTTAGACCAGACATGTTCAATAAAAATATCAAACTCATTCTTACTGCACTGATCGTGGGGTTTGCTATCTACCAATTTACGGAAGGGGCCATTGGCAATGGGATTTTCCTGATCCTCTTCTCCCTGATCTTTGTCTTCCTTTATTTTCGGAATGAACTGATCCTCCTCGCCTTCCTCAGGATGCGCAAGCAGGATCTGGACGGTACGGAAAAGTGGCTGTCAAGGATCAGGCATCCGGAAGCGGCCCTTACCGGGAAGCAACAGGGTTATTACAACTACCTTTACGGGATCATCTTCTCGCAGAAAAACCTTACCCAGGCAGAGAAATACTTTAAAAAGGCCCTGGAATTCGGACTTAATATGGATTATGACCTGGCTATGGCCAAATTAAGCCTGGCGGGGATTGCCATGCAAAAGCGCCGCAAAAGGGAGGCCACCATCCTGCTTAAGGAGGCCAAGAAACTCGATAAAAACAATATGCTCACCGAGCAGATCCGGATGATGCAGCAGCAGATGAAAAAGATCTGATCAAAGCAAGGGGGCCCACAAGCGGTTAAAGGACTCCTGCAGTTTCCTCCTGATGCCCCGTTCCATCCAGCGATCCCGCTCAACTTCATTGCATTCTTTCAGGTCTTCCAGAAAAAGGGCCTTCATCTCTTCTGCCTTCCGATGGCTGTATAGCAGGGCATTGATTTCAAAGTTGATGGAAAAGCTGCGGTAATCCAGGTTGGCCGTACCCACACTGGCGAAGAGGTCGTCTATCACCATGGTCTTGGAATGGATGAACCCCTTGGTATAGCGATAAATCCTCACATTGGAGAGCACCAGTTGCTCAATATAGGAGTCCGTTGCATACTGGGCGGCCCAGGAGTCTGATTCGTAAGGTATGATGATCCTGACATCTACCCCGCTCCTGCCGGCGGTACTGAGCCCGGTAAGGATGGCCTCGTTGGGGATCAGGTAGGGGGTGGTAATGTAAATGTAATCGCGGGCTGTATTGATGGCCGTAAACATGGCTTCCATGATGTTTGCCCAGTCTGTATCGGGGCCGCTGGCTGCTATCTGCACTGCAACAGGGAGGGGGGACGGCTTTACAGGTTCCGGGAAAAAGGAAGCTTCCGGTTCCAGCTCGTGGTCACATACAAATTCCCAGCTCAGCAGGAAGGATGCCTGTAGCGACCCTACCGCCCCCCCGGTGATCCTAAGGTGGGTATCCCGCCAGTAGCGGTCTGTCTTCCCGCAGTTGTTGTCGTACTTCCCATTGAGGTTGATGCCACCCACATAGCCGGTATGCCCGTCTATTACCACGATCTTCCTGTGGTCCCGGTAATTGAGCTTGCTCGTGAACCGGGGGTAGAGAACGGGCATAAATGCAAAGTGCATCACCCCGCTATCGCTGAGCATTTTTTTTGTCTTCGAAGTCATTTCGCTCCCCACATCATCGTAGATGAGCCGTACGGCCACGCCTTCCCGGGCTTTGCTCATTAATATTTCCAGGATCTCCATGATGCAGGGGTCATCCGTTATCACAAAGTATTCCATGTGAATCTGGTACATGGCCTGTTTCAGGTCTTCCTTCAGGCGGTCGTATTTCGCCTCCCCGTTGACCAGGATTTGCACGTCATTGTCGAATGTGAGAATGGCCTTTTCATTTTCCCGGAGCAGGCGGTAAATTTTAAACATCCCGTCCCCGTATTGTTCGCGAAAGTTCTCCACTTCGCCCAGCTGTAATTTGAACCGTTCCCGCCAATCCCGCAGTTTCCGGTCGTCCAGGAAATATTTATTGGTAAAGATTTTGTCTTTGCGGTAATCCTGTCCAAAAAAATAATAGACCAGCAACCCCAGAAAGGGCAAAGTGGCCAGGGCAAAGAGATAGGAAAGGGTTTTTACCGGATTGCTGTTCTTAAGAACGATCAGGACTGAAAATACTATAACCAGGGCATAATTAAGCGCCAGTAAGAGCTGCCACAGGTTTTCCCGAAGAAAGGAAAGCATTATTTTGACATCTTGTAGTAGCCTTTATTAGGTATCTCAATGGTGTATTGCTTGCCGGAGGCATTGTTGAGGAAAGGTTCCCGCAGCCAGGGGTTGTGCCTTTTAAGGATCTTGTAGTTGATTTCATACTCCTCGGCAAAATCGGCAAAGTTGGCAACCGGTTTGTCCACTTCCACCGTGAAGGTGGGCACCTCTGTATACATGTCTTTCTGGTCTACTTCGAAACCATAGCGCTCCGGATGTGAAAGGATTTCCTTGATGGCCAGGAGCCTGAAGACATATCGCCCGGTTTCGTCCCCCAGTAGCAGGTCGTAATAGGATTTGGCCTGCTGGATGTCCATAAATTTGGTAATGGAACCGGGGCCGGCATTGTAGGCGGCGGCGGCAAGCGTCCAGCTCCCGTAATGGTCCTTGTAACGCTGCAGGTATTTGCAGGCCACTTCGGTAGATTTCTGGAGGTGGTAGCGTTCATCCACATTGTCATTGACCTCAAGGCCATATTCCCGCGCCGTATCCTTCATCAGTTGCCAGAATCCTGTAGCCCCGGCAGGCGAAACCACGTTCTGCAGACCACTTTCGGCCACGGCCAGGTACTTGAAATCATCGGGGATCCCATTTTTGGCCAGGATGGGTTCAATGATAGGGAAATATTTGTTGGCGCGCTTGATAAGCAATACCGCATTGGATTGCCAGTAAGTGTTCACCAGGAACTCCCTATCGATACGCTCGTGAATTTCAGGGTCCGTTTGTGGCACCAGTTCACCGGCAAAATTGAGATCTTCAGGAATATCTATGGCCGTTATTATATATTCCTTGGCCACATTTTTCTTGATATCGGAAGCGCCTTGTGCATCTGCAATATCCTGATTATCAGGCACCTCATCCTGTTGAACAGCAAAGACCAGGGAACTGATCAGGAACAGCACCCCAAGGCCCATCAATATATTTTTAAGAATGCCCATGTTTTTCGTTTTTACTCAAAGGTATTAAATAGAACTCCGATCTTCCAAAATAATTGCCGGCAATCGTTCATTAAACCATTTATACCTATGAATGATCATGGTATGCGTCCCGCTCTTCACCCGGATGCATCCTTTGATAAGGTTTATGGGGAATACGGCATCTTTATCCCCGTGGATATGCACCAGACCCGGGGGAGGCGTTTCCTGTGTCCAGTTCACAATCTGGTCAATACTCCAGTCAATATATCCCTTGTCTCTCATGCTGAGATATTTTTCATATAGTTCCAGCCGTTTTCCAACGGTTTCCCCGAACGCGTACTTACTTAGGAGTTCCACGTTGTTTACCAGGCCTGTGGGAAGCAGCTTGTGAATTCTCGTATAGCGGGCAAAGAGCATTTTGGCAGGAAGTTCTGAAGTGTGCTTTACACTGGATATGATGATGACTTTCCGCACCGGCATCTGCCGGGCCATCTCCTGCACCAGGAATCCGCCGAATGACACCCCTATCAACACCGGGTTGGGGTGTTTCACCAGAAGGCACATGCGGGAGGCGTAGTTTGCAAGGCTGGTTCCTTTTTCCGGCACGAACCATTCCAGCCTGTGGCATTCGAATACGTCTTCGGGAAGTTGAATGTTTTCAAAGATACCGGAGCCGGCCGCCATTCCAGGCATAAAATAGACAGGGATTTTATCCGTCTCGGAACCAGTCAAACTCTTGAATTTAATAGGAAATTAGCATTTTTTTTGTTACTTTTGTAACGTAAACGGATTTTTGCCCCAGATAAAAATATAAATACCATTCTCTTAGTCTCTTGTCAATTACGATGCCGTACCGGTCGTAATTTTTTTATCTGAAATCGTATTTAAACTTGCATTATATGAGTGAATTATCAGTTAAGGACAATAGTTTCCTGCGACAATTTGAAACAAGGGTAAACGGGCATTTGGCAAAGATTGAATATTCCTCCCAGGAGCGAAAGGTGTTTTTAACCAAATTGGTCATCCCTGAGGAGATCACTACCAAGGGGTTCAAGGAAGAATTTATCAAGTCTGTGCTACACCATATTCAGGAGCAGAACCTCCGCGTGGTCCCTACCAGTCCTCAGATCGCCGGGTTTTTAAGAAAAAACAGGCAGTATAAGGAGATGCTCCCGGTGGGCATCCGCATCTGACCGCTGTAAGCCTCCTTCCGGGAGGTTTTTTTAATTTAGTACTTCCTCCCCTACTTCGCAGAATTTTACAAGGACGCGGCCATCCTGTGCAATGTCCGTCAGTATCACTTCCCGTACGGTATTTATTAGGGTGGGATCCCAGGGTGCCTTCACTTTCACATAGTTCTCTGTAAAACCCTGGATAAACCCATCTTTATTCCCGTCTTCGAACAGCACCTTCCGAACGGATCCCAGCTGGCTTTCATAAAATATGCGGCGCTTCCTGGCCGAGAGCCCACGTAACATCTTGCTGCGTTTGCGGCGAATTTTCATGGGAACGGCACCTTCCATATTCGCGGCCAGGGTATGGTCCCGTTCCGAATAGGTAAAGACGTGCAGATAGGATATATCCAGTTCGTTCAGGTAGTCATAGGTTTCCAGGAAGTGCTCTTCCGTCTCCCCGGGGAATCCGACTATAACATCAACACCGATGCAGGCATGGGGCATCAATGCCTTGATTTTCCCCACCCGCCCGGTATAGAGTTCTTTGCGATACCGGCGGCGCATTTTACCCAGTATCTCATTGCTTCCACTCTGGAGAGGGATATGAAAATGCGGAACAAACCGGCGGCTTTGCGCCACGAAGCCTATGGTCTCGTCCCTTAACAGGTTGGGTTCTATGGAGGAGATCCGCAGGCGTTCGATGCCTGGAACCTCATCGAGGGCTTCCACCAGTTCCTGAAAGGTGTGCCGGTGATTCTTATCCCCGAATTCGCCTTTGCCATAATCCCCGATATTCACACCGGTGAGTACGATCTCCCGGATATCCTTCGAGGCGATGTCCCTGGCACGGGCAAGCAGGTTTTCAAGCGAATCGCTTCGCGATATTCCCCTTGCCAGCGGGATGGTACAATAGGTACACTTATAATCGCAGCCGTCCTGTACTTTCAGGAACGCGCGGGTACGATCCCCCACGGCGTAGCTACCCACATAGAAGTCTGCCTCCGCGACCTCACAGGAATGCACCTCCCCGAAATCGTTCTTTGTTAAATCATCAATATAATCGGCGAGTTTGAACTTTTCCGTTGCCCCCAGCACCAGGTCCACACCATCCACCGCAGCCAGATCTTTTGGTTTCAGCTGGGCATAACACCCCACTGCCGCTATAAATGCCTGCGGATTGGTTTTCAATGCCTGCCGCACGACCATTTTGAAGCGCCGGTCTGCATTCTCGGTGACAGAGCAGGTATTGATCACGTACATATCGGCTTTCTCCTCAAAGGGAACCCTTTGAAAGCCCTTGTCCGCAATGTCCCTCGCTATGGTCGAGGTTTCTGAAAAATTCAGTTTACACCCCAGGGTGTAGAAGGCCACTTTTTTCTTCAAAACTATTTGATTTTGAGTCGGGGACTGCAAATATACCACCTTCTTTCCGAACGCCCGCACGGCGTTCGACGGGAAGAAACCTACAATCCCTTTGGCTTAGTATTTCCGCCATTTCGCCGTTAAAGCAAATACCTCCCGCAGGATGTCTGCATCTGCTTCCGTAAAGGCTACGTCCCGTCTGGCCATCATTACCCGGGCGGTTTCAAAAGCCTTTTCCGGGTGGTAGGTGCTAAAACCTGAAGCCCCGCCCCAGCTAAAACTGGGGATAAAATTACGCGGAAAGCCGGGTACATAGATATTGGCATTCACGCCAATGACGGTACCGGTGTTGAACATCGTATTGATGGCCGTCTTACTGTGATCGCCCATCATCAGGCCGCAAAATTGGAGGCCCGTGTGTTCAAAACTCTCGGAAGCATAGTTCCATAAGCGGACCTTGGCATAATTGTTTTTAAGGTTGGAGTTATTGGAATCGGCCCCTATGTTACACCATTCCCCCAATACCGAATTCCCCAGATAGCCATCGTGTCCTTTGCTGGAATAGCCGAATATCACTGTGTTGTTGATCTCCCCACACACCTTGGCATACGGGCCGATGGTGGTAGGCCCGTAGATCTTGGCGCCCATTTTTATCACGGCATGATCACAAAGGGCCATCCCGCCACGGATGAGATTTCCTTCCCAGATTTCAGCATCCTTCCCGATATAGATGGGTCCATCGGTTGCATTCAGGATGCTGTGGGTCACTTTGGCTCCCTTTTCCAGAAAGATATTTTCGGGCCTTATCAACTGGTTGGATGGCGGAATGGGGGCGCTGGTACGCCCATGGGTGAGCAGTTCAAAATCATCCTGCAGGGCCCGTCCATTATGGGAGAAAATATCCCAGGTGTTCCTGAGCTGAAAGATTTCGTCCTCAAAGGCCACGGCTTGGTATTGTTTGGCATCGACCCTGGCTGGCACCGTACCGGTAACCAGGGCAAGGACTTTGTTTCCATGCAGCAGGGCTTCCCCGGGATTCAGGTCGTGGATACGGGTAACCAGGCCGGGTGCCGGCAGGACGGAACCGTTTATCAATGTGTTGGAAGTGCCTGGCTCTAATGGGAATTTGCCCTGCAAATAAGGTTGGGTTAGGGAGGAAGTTTTCGTCCCCAGGTATTTTTCCCACTTCTCCCGAATGGTCAGGATGCCGATGCGAATATCGGCTACCGGCCTCGTAAATGTAAACGGCAGCAAGGATTCGCGGGCATTGCCATCGAAGAGGATGTAATTCATGGGCCGGTTTTTGATAAAATTAAAAAAATAACGCCCCCGAACGAATCCGGAGGCGCAACTTTATATTTCGTAAGAATGAATTGGCCTATTTCTCTTCTTCAACATTCTTATCCTTGGCAGGGGCCTCTTCCTTCTTGAATTTTTTGTATTTGTTCTTAAACTTGTCGATCCGTCCGGCCGTATCCACCAGTTTGGATTTTCCGGTATAGTAGGGATGCGATGTCCGGGAGATCTCAAGTTTTACGAGGGGGTAGGTTACCCCGTCTACTTCAACGGTTTCCTTGGTCTCGGCGGTAGATTTGGTAATAAACAGGTCGTCATTGGACATGTCTTTGAACGCTACCAGCCTGTAATTTTCGGGGTGTATGCCTTTTCTCATCTCACAAATGCTTATTCCTTAGGAAATTCAGGCCGCAAATTTAACGTATTTTCCAGGAATGCACAATTATTTGTACTAAAAAAACATCCTGAAAATTTGTATCTTCCCTGTAACAAATTTCCAATATCTCATACTAACTAAATAACAACCAAAAATCAACTGAAATGGAAGAAAATCAACCAAAAACCGGGAAATATTCCCTGAACTACGGCCTAATCCTGGGGCTTATCGGGGTGGCATTCGGGATCATGCTATATAGTATGGACGCACACACTACCCGCGATACCACCACCCAGATCATCAGCGTGGTCATCATGATCGCCATCGTTTTCTGGGGTATCTACAGCTACCGGAAAGCCAACGGCGGATACCTCAGCCTGGGAGAGGCCTTGAAGCTGGGAGCCGGGATCGCACTGGTAGCGGGTATTATTTCCGTGATCTATACCATCTTCCTGGCAAAGGTCCTGGATCCTGAATTTGCCACCAAGATCGCCGAAATGCAGAAGGCCGCAGATGAAGCCGCCGGGCAGATGTCCACGGAGCAGATCAAGCAGCGTTATGACGGGACCATCAATTATTTCTGGATGTCGTATCCCTTCATCCTTATCATAAATATTATTATCGGCCTTATAGTTGGCCTTGTATCCGGCCTGATCCTCAAAAAGCAGAAACCGGCTTATTAAGGGTGAATGTTGTACTTTTGGAGTGAAATCCCGGGTACAGTATGAACCTTTCCGTCGTTATCCCCCTGCTCAACGAAGAAGATTCCCTGCAGGAACTGCATGACTGGATTGTCTCCGTAATGCAGGCGCAGCAGTATGATTACGAAATCCTTTTTATCGACGATGGCAGCTCTGACGGTTCCTGGGAAGTGGTCCGGAGGCTGGCATCGGCTAATCCCCGGGTCAGGGGTATCCGGTTTTTAAAGAATTTCGGAAAGTCCCAGGCCTTACACGCCGGCTTCAAGCAGGCCCGCGGAGAGGTCGTGGTAACCATGGATGCCGACCTGCAGGACAATCCCGAGGAAATCCCGGAAATGTTCCACCTGGTCACGGAGGAAACCTACGATCTGGTTTCGGGCTGGAAGAAGAAGCGTTACGATTCCATGTTCAGCAAAAACCTCCCGTCCAAGGTATTTAACTGGGCGGCCCGCCGCACCTCCGGCCTGCAACTGCACGATTTCAATTGCGGATTAAAGGCCTTCAGGAGCGAGGTTGTGAAAACCATCGAGGTATCCGGAGAAATGCACCGGTATATCCCGGTCCTGGTGAAGAATGCCGGGTTTACCAGGATTGGGGAGGTTGTGGTACGGCACCAGGCCCGCAAGTATGGAAAAACCAAATTTGGCATGGAACGATTTATAAATGGCTTTCTCGACCTGATAACCATCTGGTTCGTGTCCAAGTTCGGGAAGCGCCCCATGCACCTGTTCGGGGCTCTGGGCGTATTGATGTTTATCATCGGGCTTGGCTTTGCGGTCTATCTGGGAATCGACAAACTTTTTATACACACTTCGGGCAGGCTGATTACCGAGAGACCCCAGTTTTATGTGGCCCTCACTGCCATGATAATCGGAACCCAATTCTTCCTGGCCGGTTTCCTGGGCGAGATCATTCTACGGGAGCGTAAAAGCGGGGT
>Ga0102952_1000416_pt1 | contig 16370 bp, 11 predicted proteins | sample SalPon2A_C_D1_MG_FD_78506 | JGI IMG/M metagenome (GOLD analysis project Ga0102952, IMG submission 78506) | Soil microbial communities from South San Francisco under conditions of wetland restoration - Salt Pond MetaG R2A_C_D1_MG | ecosystem: Environmental > Terrestrial > Soil > Wetlands | place... | reverse complement strand
CTTGCCGTTGGCACACCCGGTCATCCCCGAGCACTGGCCCAGCCCGTCGCCGACGCGGCCGATGATCATGAAGCCGGTGTCCGCGCTCTTCCACGTCCCCGGCGGCGGGGCGCCGCACGAGGTGGGGTTGTTGACGTCGCACGAGCAGCGCCCGTCGCCGCCGATCGCGGCCGCGGCCTCCATGGCGGCCATCAGCTTCTGCCCCACGTCGCCCGGCGTGTTCAGCAGGGCCTGCTCGGCCTCGAGCACCGGCTCGGGTCCCACCAGCACGTTGCCCTGGATCGCGTACTTCAGGTCGCCGACCTCCCCGGTCACCCCGAGCTTGCCCTCGCCGGCGAGCGTGCCGGTGAAGGTCAGCGGCGCGTCGAGCAGGTTGACGATCCCGTACTGCCGGCTCTGGTGGCCGTTGATCAGCTTGAGGTCCTCGAAGATCTCCGCCGGGCTCTGGCCCGCGGCGAAGCCGTTCCAGATGACGAGCTTGCGCGGCCCGTTGCGGTCGCGGGCCGACTGCACGGCCGCGGCCCCCACGCCGGGATAGACCACCGGCAGGTCGGGGATCAGGTTGATGTTCGCCAGGCAGGTGGCCGAGGCCACCGCCACCTCGCCGGTCTTGGTGTTGACCACGACGACCGACCAGGTGGCCAGCGCGGGCTGGACGAACAGGACCGCGGCGAGGAACGAGACGAAGAGGCGGCGCAGTTTTTCCATGGCTCCCACGAGCCTAGCAAGCGCGGCGGTTTGCGGGGCGCTACGCGTGCGGCGCCCCGGGTGCCGGCCCCGCCGGCCCGCGCAGCGCGTCCTCGAGCGCCGTGGCCGCGTCCGTCCGCGCGTCGCGGTACTTGACGATCAGCGCGCAGGCCTGCTGCAGCCCGTGCGCGGCGGCGTAGGCGCCCCGCGCGGGACGGGTCCCGGGGATCACCACCGCGTCCGGCGGGATGGCCGGCGGGCGCCCGGGATCGCGGCCCAGCTGCTCCTCGCGCACCAGGTCGAAGACCGGCGTGCTGGCGGTGAGCTGCACCCCGGCGGCGATCACCGCGCCGCGGCCGACGAGCACGCCGTCGAACAGCCCGCAGTTGCCGCCGACGAGCGCGTCGTCCTCAACGATCACCGGGCGCGCGCGCGCGGGCTCCAGCACGCCGCCGAGCTGCGCGCCCGCGGAGAGGTGCACCCGCTCGCCGACCTGCGCGCAGGAGCCGACGAGCGCGTGGCTGTCGATCATCGTGCCCGCGCCGACCCAGGCGCCCACGTTGACGTACATCGGCGGCATGCAGACCACGCCCGGCGCCAGGTAGGCGCCGCGCCGCACGGCCGAGCCGCCGGGCACCAGGCGCACGCCGTCCTCGGGGCGGAAGCGCCGCGGCGGGAACGCGCGCTTGTCGACGAAGCCGGCGTCGGCGGTCCCCGTCGGATGGGACGCCGTCGGCGAGCTGCGGAAGATCTCCAGCAACGCCTCCTTCACCCAGGCGTGGACGATCCACTCGCCGGCGGCGTCGCGCTCGGCCACGCGCACGCGCCCCTGCTCCAGCGCGTCGAGCAGCGCCTCGCCGGCCGGCCGCTCGGTCACCGGCTCGCCTCCGGGCGGGCGAGCAGCTCCCGCGCCGTGTCGGCGTAGTCGCGCACCGCTTGCAGGAGCGAGCTCTTGGACACGCACTCGTGATCGGTGTGCGCGTCGAGGATGCGGCCCGGCCCCATCAGCAGCGGCGTGCCCCAGCCGCCGAGGTGCGGCGCGTCGGTGCCGAAGGCGACGCCGATGCCCTCGCGGCCCGCCGGTACGTGGAACTCCGTGGGGCCGTAGCTCGCGAACTCCGACTCCAGGCGCACGTGTTCGCCGAGGCAGCCGGCGATCCGTTCGCGGACGGTCTCGGGGTCCTCGACGGCGCGCAGCAGCAGGCTCGCCTCGGCGCTGTCGGCGACCACGTTGGGAGCCACGCCGCCCTGGAGGCGGCCGAAGTTGAGGTTGCCCTCACCGAGCACGTCGTGCCGACCCCAGTCGCAGGCGAGCAGCCGGTGGATGCAGCCGACGAGCTCGTGCACCGCCGAGGGACCGACCGGCTGCGAGCTGTGGCCGGCCACGCCGCTCGCCAGCAGCCGCGCCTTGAACACGCCCTTGTGCGCGCGCACGAAGCGGTTCTCGGTGGGCTCGCCGACGATCGTGTAGCGCGGGTGCCAAGGCTCCGCCAGGCGCGCGTTGGCCAGTCGGGCGCCGGCACTGTCCAGCTCCTCGCCGACGGTGAACAGGAAACCGATGCGGTCCTCGCCCTCGGCCAGCAGCAACCGCGCCGCCTCGAGCATCGCCAGCGCCGGCCCCTTCGCGTCGCAGGAGCCGCGGCCGTGCACGAAGTCCGCGTCCTCGCGCGGGCCGAAGAACGGCGGCACGGTGTCGAGGTGCGTGCAGAACACGACCTCCGGCCGGCCGGTGCGCGCGAGCAGGTTGTAGCGCGGCGCCGCGCCCGCGGCCCGCTCGAGGTCCTGGCGCTCGACGGCGAACCCCAGCACCTGCAGCGCGCGCTGCAGGCAGTCGGCATAGTCGGCCTCCTCCCCGGTCACCGACCGCACGTCGATCCAGTCCTGGAGCGTGGCCCAGAGGTGCTCCATCAGATGCGCCGCAGGTCCTCGGGTTCGATCGTGCGGTCGCAGTCCACATTACCCGTGTTGCGCGTGGTCGCCGGCTCGAAGAGCACCACCTCCACCGGACGCTCGGCGACCGGGCGGTGCTCGACGCCGCGCGGCACGACGGCGAGCTGGCCGGGGCCGAGCTCGACGGCGCGGTCGCGGTACTCCAGCCGCAGCTGCCCGGAGACGACCCAGAAGAGCTCGTCCTCGGCCGCGTGCGCGTGCCACACGTACTCGCCGTGCAGCTTGGCCACCTTGACCTGCTGGCCGTTGAGCTCGGCCACCACGCGCGGCGACCACAGCTCGTCGAAGGAGGCCAGCTTCGCCGCGATGTCGACCACGTCGGTCATGTTAGTCCGCGCCGGATTCCTCGTGCGGCTCGATGGTGGCCAGCGCCGCACCGCTGTCGACGGGCTCGCCCTCGGCCACGTGCAGGGCCGTGACCACGCCGTCGCAGACCGCGCCGATCTCGTTCTGCATCTTCATCGCCTCGAGGATCAACAGCGGCTGGCCGGCGCTCACTTCCTCGCCTTCGGCGACCAGGACCTGGATCACCACGCCGGGCATCACGCTCTTGACCACGCCGCCTCCGCCGGCGGCGGCGCGCTCCGCGGCGTGGGCCGCGCGCTCGCGCTCGTCCTCGATCTCCACCGAGTAGAGATAGCCGTCGAGCGTGGCCGAGACCGCGGCCTCGTCGCCCTCGATCGACATCGCGTGGGCCTCGCCGCCGACGAACAGCGCGACCTGCCCGAGCTGGTCGACCTCCTCGTAGACCACGTCGAGCGCGGTGCCGTCGACCGCGACCTCGATCCGTCCCAGCCGCTCGATCAGATCGACCTCGTGGGGCCGGCCGTTGACCGTGATCCAGTACTTCACGAGGCACCTCCGCCGTCGACCGGTCGCGGCGCCCAGCTCGAGGTCTCCGCCCGCGCGCGCGCGGTCCAGCCCCGCCGCATGGCGGCCGACGATCCCAGCGCCCGGCGTCGAGCCAGCAGGTGCCGGTGGATCGCCGCCGCCGCCGCGACGACGACGTCGTCGCCGCCGTGCGGGGCCGAGAGGTCGAGCCCTTCCAGGAAGCGCGTGTCGAAGTCGCCGCGCTTGAAGCGTTCGTGCTCGAGCACGACCAGCGCCGCGGGGGCGCCGGTCTTGACGCCGCCGACGTTCAGCTCCTGCAGCGCGCGGACCATGCGCGCGATCGCCGCGTCGCGGTCGGCGCCCCAGACGATCACCTTGGCCAGCATCGGGTCGTACTCCAGGCCGACGCGCATGCCGCGGTAGAGCGCGGTGTCCAGGCGCACCCAGGGGCCGCCGGGCAGCCGCAGGTTGCGGATCGTGCCGGTCGAGGGCACGAAGCCGTGCACCGGGTCCTCGGCGTTCAGGCGCACCTCGATCGAGTGGCCGCTCATGCGCAGGTCGGACTGCTCGTAGCCGAGCGGCTCGCCGGCGGCAACGCGCAGTTGCTCGCGCACCAGGTCGCGGCCGGTGACCATCTCCGTCACCGGGTGCTCGACCTGCAGGCGGGTGTTCATCTCCAGGAAGAAGAACTCGCCGCCGCTGAACAGGAACTCAACGGTGCCCGCGCCCTCGTAGTTCACCGCCCGGCCGGCGGCCAGCGCCACGCGGCCCATCTCCTCGCGCAACTCGGGCGTGACCACCACCGAGGGGCACTCCTCGATCAGCTTCTGGTGGCGGCGCTGGATCGAGCACTCGCGCTCGAAGTAGTGCACGCCGTGGCCGTGGGCGTCGAACAGCACCTGCACTTCCACGTGCCGCGCCGTTTCGAGGTAGCGCTCCATGTACAGCCGCCCGTCGCCGAACGCGGCCTCGGCCTCGCCGGAAGCGGTGCGGAACGCGCCGACCATGTCCGCCGGGTCGCGCACCACGCGGATTCCCTTGCCGCCGCCGCCGGCCGCCGCCTTGAGCGCGATCGGGTAGCCGACGGCCTCGGCCTCGGCCTGCGCTTCGGCGGCGGTGGCCACCGGGTCGACGAGCCCCGGCACCACCGGCACGCCCGCCGCCTGCATCACCCGGCGGCTGGTGATCTTGTCGCCCATCTTCTCGATCGCCTCGGGCGGCGGACCGATCCAGGCCAGGCCCGCCTCCACCACGCGCCGCGCGAAGTCGGCGTTCTCGGAGAGGAACCCGTAGCCCGGGTGGATCGCCTCGGCGCCAGTCTCGCGGGCGGCGGCGAGGATCTTCTCCGCGTCGAGGTAGGTGTGGCGCGGCAGCGTGCCGCCGAGGTCGACGGCGATGTGAGCCATGCGCGTGTGCAGCGCGCGACGGTCGACGCGCGAGTACACCGCGACCGTCTCGATGCCCATTTCGCGGGCGGTGCGGATCACCCGCAGGGCGATCTCCCCGCGGTTGGCGACGAGGATGCGCGTGAACATCAGAGGGGCACGTTCCCGTGCTTGCGGCGGGGCCGCTCCTCGTGCTTCGAGCTCAACAGCTCCAGTCCGCGGATCAGGGTCGGGCGCGTGGCGCTGGCCTCGATCACGTCGTCGATGAAGCCCCGCGCGGCGGCCTTGTAGGGGTTGTTGAAGGTTTCCTCGTACTCGGCGGTCTTGCGCGCCTCGGCGGCCGCCGGGTCGTCGGCCTCGGCGATCTCGCGGCGGTGGATGATGCGCGCCGCGCCGGCGGCGCCCATCACCGCGATCTGCGCTCCGGGCCAGGCGAGGTTGAGGTCGCCGCGCACGTGCTTGGACGACATCACGTCGTAGGCGCCGCCGTAGGCCTTGCGCGTGATCACCGTCAGCTTGGGGACCGTGGCCTCGCAGTAGGCGTAGAGCAGCTTGGCGCCGTGACGGATGATGCCGCCGTACTCCTGCGCCGTCCCCGGCAGGAACCCGGGCACGTCCTCGAAGGTCACCAGCGGCACGTTGAAGGCGTCGCAGAAGCGGATGAACCGCGCGCCCTTCACCGACGCGTCGATGTCCAGGCAGCCGGCGAGCACCGCCGGCTGGTTGGCGACGACGCCGACGACGCGCCCGCCGAGACGCGCGAAGCCCACCAGCAGGTTGCGGGCGAAGTCGCGGTGCACCTCGAGCCAGCTGCCGGCGTCGACCACGCGCTCGATCACGCCGGACATGTCGTAGGGCTTGCTGGGGTCGGCGGGCACCAGGCCGTCCAGCTCCTCGTCGCAGCGATCCGGGGGATCGGAGGCGGGCACGAAGGGCGGGTCCTCGGCGTTGTTCAGCGGCAGGTAGGAGTACAGCCGGCGCAGGAGCGACATCGCGGTGCGGTCGTCGCTGGACTTGAAGTGCGCCACGCCGGACTTGGTCATGTGCACGTCCGCGCCGCCGAGGTCCTCGGAGGTCACGTCCTCGTGCGTCACCGTCTTGACCACGTCGGGTCCGGTGATGTGCATGTAGGAGGTGCCCTCGACCATCAGGATGAAGTCGGTGATCGCCGGGCTGTAGACCGCGCCGCCGGCGCAGGGTCCCAGCACCGCGGAGATCTGCGGCACGACTCCCGAGGCGCGCGTGTTGCGCCAGAAGATCTCCGCGTAGCCGCCGAGCGAGGAGACGCCCTCCTGGATGCGCGCGCCGCCCGAGTCGTTGAGCCCGATCACCGGCACGCCGACCTTGGTCGCCTGGTCCATGATCTTGCAGATCTTCTCGGCGTTCGTCTCCGACAGCGAGCCGCCGAAGACGGTGAAGTCCTGGCTGAAGACGTAGACCGGGCGGCCGTCGATCAGCCCGTGCCCGCAGACCACGCCGTCGCCGAGCACGCGCTGCTCCTGCATGTCGAAGTCCGTGCAGCGGTGCATGACGAAGCGGTCGAGCTCGACGAAGGATCCCTCGTCGAGCAGGAAGTCGAGTCGCTCGCGCGCCGTCAGCTTGCCCTTCGCGTGCTGGGCGTCGATGCGCTTGGGTCCGCCGCCGGCGAGCGTGGCTTCGCGCATCCGGCGCAGGCGATCGAGGGAGGATTCCTGGCTCATGTTTCGCTCCGGGAGGGGCCCGGTCGGGGTGGTGTCGCGGGCTCCTCGACCAGCTCGGTCAGGACGCCCCCGGTCGCATGCGGGTGCACGAAGGCGATGCGGGTGCCGTGCGCGCCGGGGCGCGGGGCGCTGTCGATCAGGCGCACGCCGGCCTCGTTCAGGATCCGCAGCGCGCGCTCGAGGTCGACGACCCGGTAGGCCAGGTGGTGCAGTCCCCCACCGCGCTTGGCGAGGAAGCCGGACACCGGGGAGTCCGGGGCGGCGGGCTCGACGAGCTCGATGCGCTGCGCGCCGGCGTGCAGCACGAGCACGTGGACCGCCTGGTCGGCGACGTACTCGGGCTCGCCGGCGGTCATGCCGAGCAGGCCCTCGTAGGTGCGGCGCGCTTCCTCGATGGAGGCCACCACGATGGCCACGTGGTGCAGGCCGGCGACCACCGGCCGCAGCGCATCGGGGACGGACATCAGATCACCTCCGGAGGCGTCCAGGTGCCGAACTCCCGTTCGAGCACGGCGCAGATCTCGCCGACCGTGGCGTAGGCCTCCACGGCCGGGAGCACCGCGTCGACGACGTTGGCGGGGCCGCGCGCGGCTGCGCGGACACCGTCGAGCGCCGCCGCCACCCGGGTCGCGTCGCGCTCCGCGCGCACGCGCGCCAAGTCGGCCAGCACCTGCTCGCGGGCCGCGGGGTCGGGGCGGAAGATCCGCGCCGGCGCTTCCTCGTTCTCGAAGGCGTTGACGCCGACGATCGTGCGGTCGCCGGACTCCACGGCCCGTTGCCATTCCATGGCGCTGCGGTGGATCTCGCGCTGCACGAAACCCGAAGCGATGGCCGCCACGGCACCGCCGCGGCTCTCGATCTCGCTCATCAGCTCGCGGGCGCGGGTCTCGAGCTCGTCGGTCAGGTGCTCGACGTAGGGCGAGCCCCCGAGCGGGTCGATCACGTCGGCGACGCCCGATTCACAGGCCAGGACCTGCTGCGTGCGCAGCGCCAGGCGCGCCGACTCCGCCGACGGCAGGCCGAGCGCCTCGTCGCGGGAGTTCGTGTGCAGCGACTGCGTCCCGCCCATCACCGCCGCCAGCGCCTGCACGGCGACGCGCACCACGTTGTTGTCCGGCTGCTGGCTGGTCAACATCGAGCCCGCGGTCTGCGTGTGGAAGCGCAGCATCCAGCTTGCCGGGTTCCGGGCGCCGAACTCCTCGCGCATGATCCGCGCCCACATGCGCCGCGCGGCGCGGAACTTGGCGACCTCCTCGAACAGGTGGTTGTGGGCGTTGAAGAAGAACGACAGCCGCGGCGCGAAGTCGTCCACCGCCAGGCCCGCCTCCACCGCGGCGCGCACGTAGGCCCGTCCGTTGGCGAGCGTGAAGGCCACCTCCTGCACCGCCGTGCAGCCGGCCTCGCGCATGTGGTAGCCGGAGATGGAGATCGTGTTGAACTCCGGCGCCACGCGGGCGCAGAACTCCATCAGATCGCACACCAGGCGCATCGACGGCTCGACCGGGAAGCGGAAGTTCCCGCGGGCCGCGTACTCCTTGAGGATGTCGTTCTGGACCGTGCCGCGGATGCGCTCCGGCGGCACGCCCTGGCGGCGGGCCAGGGCCACGTACATCGCCACCAGCACGCAGGCGGTGGCGTTGATCGTCATCGAGGTGGACACCTCCCCCAGCGGGATGTCGGCGAGCAACACCTCCATGTCGGCCAGCGAGTTGACCGGCACGCCGACCAGCCCGACCTCGTGCTCCGCCAGCGGGTCGTCGGAGTCGTAGCCGATCTGCGTCGGCAGGTCGAAGGCGGTGGAGAGGCCGCTCTGCCCGCCCTCGAGCAGCAGCTTGAACCGCTCGTTGGTGTCGCGCGCGCTGGAGAACCCGGCGTACTGGCGCATGGTCCACAGGCGGCCGCGGTGCATCGTCGGGCGCACGCCGCGGGTGAAGGGGTACACGCCGGGGAAACCGCCGTCGGGAGCCCCGCCGTAGAGCGGTTCCAGGGTCAGGCCGGAGGGCGTCTCGAACGATTCGCGGCGCTCGGGGTGGCGCTCCCGGGCGGGCGTGTACACACCCTGGAGCCAGCGCTCGCGCTCGGTCTGCTCCTGCATCGGGTCGTCGGAGGTCATCGGCTCCCCGACCGTCGAGCCCGGGGGCCGGGGATTCTAGCGGGCACGGCGACGCGCGTCCCGCGCCCGGCGGCGGGAAGCGAGGCGACCGGCGCGGCCGAGCGCTCCGCCGGGGTCGCTCGCGGCCGGTTCGCGAGTCCCAGGAGTCCGTGGACGAACGGCTGCGCATGCCGAGCGGCAGGCCCGGCCGCCGTGCGCAGACGCGGGCGTATCGGTGGATCCGGCGAGGCGCTCGCCCGCCGGAGGAGATCTCCAGCGGGCTGCTAGAGCCGCACGTACTCGTAGTCGATCGGCTGCGAGTTGATGCCCCGCGGCGGCTCGGCGATCCAGCTGGCGTACTCGCCGCGCTTGCGGCAGGGCACCATCAGGCTCTTGACGTAGTCGCGGTCGGCCTGGGTGGGCAGCCACTCGTGCATGCGGCCGGTCCACTCCTCCTCGGTCAGCCGGTTGCCGTCGATGTCGAAGCGCAGGCCGGCGTAGACGCCGATCGAACGGTTGAAGCGGCGGTGCGGGAGGTGGAACTGGAAGTCGATCCCGTTGCGCTTGGTGATCTTGTTCCAGTAGACGATGCCCTTCTCGTTGTCGCGCACGTACTCGTCGCGCAGCACCTCGTTCATCGCGTTGCGCAGCGGCACCTCCTCCTTGACCACCTGGCCGTCGACGATGTTCTCGAACTCGTAGACCTGGTCGATGGCGGTGTGCTCCTCGAGCTTGCCCTCCCAGGCCCGGCCCTTCAGGCCGGAGCGGAAGAAGTTGGCGGAGTTCGACGAGATCTCCGCGCCGTAGAGGTCGGTCGAGGAGGAGGCCCAGAAGTTGATGTAGCGCTGGACGATCTCCAACGGGATCGCGCCGTACTCGCGCACGTCCTTGCCCGGGTGCTCGTTCATCACCTCGCAGGTCTTCTGGATCACGCGGCCCACGCCGGTCTGCCCGACGAACATGTGGTGCGCTTCCTCGGTGAGCATGAAGCGGCAGGTGCGCGCGAGCGGATCGAAGCCCGACTCGGCCAGCGCCAGCAGTTGGAACTTGCCGTCGCGGTCGGTGAACATCGTGAAGCAGAAGAAGGAGAGCCAGTCCTCGCAGGGCTCGTTGAACGTGCCCAGGATGCGCGGGTGGTCGGGGTTGCCGGAGCGCCGCTCCAAGAGCTCGTCGGCCTCCTCGCGCCCGTCCTTACCGAAGTAGGTGTGCAGCAGGTAGACCATCGCCCACAGGTGACGGCCCTCCTCCACGTTGACCTGGAACAGGTTGCGCAGGTCGTACAGCGAGGGCGCGGTATGGCCCAGCAGGCGCTGCTGCTCGACCGAGGCCGGCTCGGTGTCGGCCTGGGTGACGATCAGCCGCCGCAGCCAGTTGCGGTACTCGCCGGGCACCTGCTCCCACACCGGTTCGCCGTAGTGGTCGCCGAAACCGATCTTGGCGTCCGCGGTGCGCGGCTCGAGGAAGATGCCCCAGCGGTAGTCGGGCATCTTGACGTAGTCGAAGTGCGCCCAGCCGTCCTTCTCCACGCTGACCGCCGTGCGCAGGTAGATCTCGTTGGCGTTGTAGTCGGTCGGTCCCGCCGTCTGCCACCACTCCAGGTAGTTCGGCTGCCAGGCCTCCAGCGCGCGCTGCAGGCGCTTGTCGGACGAGAGGTCGACGTTGTTGGGGATCTTGCTGTCGTAGTCGATGCCGGTCATCGGAGGTCCTTTGCCGCGGAGTCGCGCCGTGGGCTACTAGGTGCGTTTGATGTCGAATTCGGGGCGTTGGGGCGTGCCGTAGCAGGTGAGCGCGCCGCGCTCGCCCACGGCGTTGGGGCGTTGGAAGATCCAGTTCTGCCAGGCGGAGAGGCGCCCGAAGATCTTGGTCTCCATGGTCTCCGGACCGGCGAAGCGCAGGTTCGCCTCCATGCCGGTCAGCGCGTCGGGCGAGAAGGAGGCCCGCTCCTCGATCGCCAGGCGGAGCTCGTCCTCCCAGTCGATGGCGTCGGGCGCCACGGTCGCCAAGCCCAGTCCGTCGGCCGTGTCGGCGTCCATCGGCGAGGGCGCCGAGAGCACCTCCTGCACGCGCTCGGGCGCGCCGAGGAACCGCGTCTCCAGCCGCGAGAGGCCGTTGGCCATCGGGTACGTGCCGCGGTTGGCGGCCGAGGTGGCGAGCTGCACCGGTTCGTCGGCATCGTTCAACAGGTAGATCCGATCGCAGGCCAGCGCCAGCTCGAGCCCGGCGCCGTGGAAGGCGGTGCCGGCGTCCGCGACGGCGTAGAGGCTCTTGGCGCTGTTCTCGAAGCGCTTGAGCACCCGCTTGACGAGGAACTTGGTCTCGCGGACGAACCAGTTCGAGGAGCCGGCCACGAAGTCGTCGGTGCGCACCATGTTCGCGCCGTCGCCGACCACGCGCAGCAGCACCAGACCGATCTCCGGCTCGTTGAGCCGCAGCTCCAACAGCGCGGCGTCCAGCTCGCGGAAGGCGCGCAGGTACCACCAGCCGGCGCCGGCGGCGAGCGCGGCCTCGTCGCCGAGCGGCACGTCACCGGCGGGCCCCGAGGGGACGGTCAGCGTCAGCCTCGCCAGCCGCTGCTCCCGGTCGAGCGCCAGCTCGACGTGGCGGTAGCGGAAGACGTCCTCCGCGACCGCCGGCTCGACGGCGTCGAGCTCCACGCCCGCGGTCGCGCGCTGCGGCACCGAGTCGGCCAGCTCGCGCGACATCTCTCCCACCCGCTCGTCCCACTTGGACAGCGGCGCGATCGCGTCGACCAGCCCCCACTCGACCGCCCGCTTGCCCTTGACGCCCTCGGCGACGGTGCTGAAGGCGTCGGTGCGGTCGCGGCGGATCTTGCGCTTGTCGGCGATGCGCGTCAGCCCGCCGGTGCCGGGCAGCACGCCGAGCAGCGGCACCTCGGGGAAGGAGACCGCGCTGTTGCGGTCGTCGACCAAGAGGATCTTGTCGCAGGCCAGCGCCAGCTCGTAACCGCCGCCCGAGGCGGTCCCGTTCAGCGCCGCCAGGAAACGGATGCCGGAGTTCTCCGAGGCGTCCTCGATGTACAGCCGCGTCTCGTTGGTGAACTTGCAGAAGTTCACCTTGAAGCCGTGCGGCGAGGTGCGCAGCATCACGATGTTCGCGCCGGCGCAGAAGACCCGGTCGAGGTTGCCGGTGAGCACGCAGCAGCGCACCTCGGGGTGCTCGAAGCGCAGTCGCTGGATCGCGTCGGCGAGCTCGATGTCCACGCCGAGGTCGTAGGAGTTGAGCTTCAGCTCGTAGCCCTCGCGCTGCCCGCCCTCGGGGTCCACGTTCATCGCCAGCGTGGCGACGTCGCCGGCCACGGAGAAGTTCCAGTGGCGGTAGCGGTCGGGGTGGGTCTCGAAGCGGACGCGTGCGGTCGGAGTCGCGGTGGCGGTCATGGTCCTCGGGGCTCTCGGGGTGGGAATCGAGGGCCGGCCTTGCGGCGGGCAGGATGGGAATTATACTTCCCCGGTTCGATGCCGATCGAGCAGTATAACTCCTGATGTCGAAAAGCCACCCCTTTCTTCGCGAGCTGGGCGAGCGCGTCCGCGAGCTGCGCGTCGCGGCCGGCCTCTCCACCGCCGAGCTGGCCCGAGCCGCGGGCATGAGCCGGCGCTACGCCACCGAGGTCGAGGCCGGCCGGGCCAACCCCAGCCTGACCAAGCTGCACGACCTGGCCCTGGCCCTCGACGTCGGCGTGCCGCAGCTGCTCGGACCCGGCGCGGCCTCGGCCCGCCTGGGCCGGGTGGCCCTGGTGGGCCTGCGCGGCGCGGGCAAGTCGACCGTCGGCCGGGAGCTGGCGCTGCGCCGCGAGGTGCCGTTCATCGAGCTCGACGAACGCATCGAGGGCCTGGCCGGGCTCTCCCTGGGAGCGATCTTCGAGCTGCACGGCGAGGCCTGGTTCCACGAGCTCGAGGCCGAGGCCCTGGAGAAGGTGCTGTCCGAGGGCGAGGACAGCGTGATCGCGGTGGGCGGCTCGATCGTCTCCGCGCCGGCGACCTTCGCTCGCCTGCGCCAAACCTGCCACACGGTGTGGCTGCGCGCGCGGCCCGAGGACCACTTCGACCGGGTCCTCGCCCAGGGCGACCGCCGCCCGATGCAGGGGCGCCCGCGCTCGATGGAGGAGTTGAAGGGCCTGCTCGCCGCGCGAGAGGCCGCGTACGAACGCTGTGCGTGGACGCTCGACACCTCGCGGCTCTCGGTGGACGAGGTCTGCGCGACGCTGCTCGAGCGCCTGGCGGGCTAGTCCGGTCGGGCGCTCTGCGGTCGCCGGGTGAATGGACCGCGGGGAATCCGTGTAGGCTGCTGCGAGCACGGCGACCTCGGCCTGCTCCTTGCTTCCCCAGCGTCGCGGCCGCACCCGAAGCCGTGTCCCGCGCCCCTTCCCCGGAGTCCGGCATGCAGAAGATCCTCCTGGGCCTCTTGATCCTCGTCCTCGTCGCCACCGGCGTCGGCCTGTTCGTGCTGTTCCAGCCCGGCGCCCCCGTCGAGGAGGCCCACGCCTCCCCCACCCGGCGCGCCCCCGCGGCGCCCGCGCCCGTCGGGGAGCAGACCCTCGCCGCCCCCGGCGCCCCGCAGGACGCCCCGACCGCGCCCGCCGCCGAGCCCGCCGACGAGAGCCCGACCCACCCGGTGCCCGTGGACACCACGCGCCGGTCGGCCCAGGAGCTCGCCCGCCTGCACGGCCGCGTGACGCTGCCCGAGGGCACGCCGCGCGACGAGCGCCTGTCCGTGCGCGTCCTCGCCGCGGAGCCTCCGGCCCCCACCGGTGCGCCGCCGGACCTCACAGCCGAGGAGCCGCAGGACGACGCGCTCGCCGAGGCCGAGGTCGATGCCGGCGGCAGCTTCGAGCTGGCCGTCCCGCTCGACCGGCAGGAGGTCTGGATCGCGCTCGACGCGCGCTACCTGTGGCTGGAGGAAGCGCCGCGCATCGAACTCGCCGAGGACACCCCGGTGGCGCTCGCCCCGGCGCTGGGCGCCTGGGTGGAGGGGCGGCTGATCGTCCCCGCCGACGCCACGCCCGAGGAGCTGGACGGCGTCGGCGACACGGTGGCCCTGCGCGGGGATCCGATGCGCTCGGTCGGCGCGATGGGGCTCTCCCGTCGCGGCATCCTGACGCGCTTCGCCCGCGCCGCCGCGGATCGCGGCTTCGAGTTCCGCGGCGTGAAGCCCGACGTGTCCTACGAGCTACGCACCCGACCGGATCGCCTGACGGCGGCCAAGTCGAAGTCGCTCGAACCGACGGCCGGGGCGCACCTGCAGGTCGACCTGACGTTGACCCGGGGTGCCAGCGTCTCCGGGCGCGTGCTCGACCCCGCCGGCGAGCCGGTGGCCGGCGCGAAGCTCGAGCTGACCCAGGACCCGCTGATGTTCGGCCAGGGCGGCTTCGAGGTGCGGCAGACCGAGAGCGCCGACGACGGCACGTTCGAGCTCGTCGCCGTGCTGCCGGGCAAGTCGTCGGTCAAGGTTTCCGCGCAGGGTTACCTGGAGACCAGCTCCCCGCTCGAGCTCGCCGAGGGCGAGCGGCTGACCGGCCGGGACTTCGTGCTCGACGCCGGCACCGAGGTGAGCGGGCGCGTGCTGTGGCCCGACGGCACGGCGGCGGCGGGGGTGGAGGTGAAGCTGCACTTCGACTTCTCCTATCTCGGGGGCATCGAAGCCTTCAACGCGATGAAGGGCGCGCGCGGCGAGGCCGAGACCGACGAACAGGGCCGCTTCACGATCGGCGGTCTGGGCAAGGGACCGTTCACCGTCGAGGCCACGGCCGAGAAGGCGGACGACGCCCCCGTCGGCGAGGGCCGGGAGGACGGCGAGCAGCCGCAGTGGCGCGGGCGGGCCGATGCCGTGCGGCCGGGCGCCGAGGTCGAGCTGCGGCTCGCGCCGCCGATCGGCATCGACGGGGTGGTGGTCGATGACCGCGGCGAGCCGATCTCCGCCTTCAAGGTGACCGCGCGGACCAAGACCGGCGGGATGATGGAGGGCCTGGGCGCGCAGTCGGAGTCCGGCGAGTTCGCCGACGACGAGGGCCGCTTCCACCTCGACGGGCTGCACGAGGGCGACTGGCTGGTGCTCGCGAGCGCCGACGGCTTCGGCTTCCCCGAGCCGGTCGCGGTGAGCGTCCCGCAGGTTGCGGGCGCCACGGTGAAGCTGGTGCTCGAGCGCGCGGCCGCGGTCACCGGCACGGTGGTCGATCCCGCGGGCGATCCCGTCGGCGGCGCGGTGGTCGGGCCGAAGCTGTCGCTCGGCGACCTCGGTCGCATGGGCGCCGAGGGCCGCGAGCCGCAGCAGGCGTTCTGCGACGAGGACGGCAAGTTCGAGCTCGCCGGCCTGACCCCCGGAGCGCTCTCGCTGGTCGCCAGCGCGGACGGTTTCGCCCGCAGCGAGCCGCTGGGCATCGAGCTCGAGGTGGCCGAGACGCTGGAGGACGTGGTGCTCCAGCTGCGCACCGGCGGGCGCATCCTGGGCGAGGTGCTCGACGACGACGGCGACCCGCTCGTCGGTCGCACGGTGCTGGCGCAGGTACCGACCGATCCCGGCCAGCAGCGCTTCGCCACCAGCGACATCGCGGGCGGCTTCGAGTTCGACAACCTCGCGCCGGGCACCTACCAGGTGATGACCTTTCCGGTGCGCGGGGAGGACGGCTCGCCGGGCGAGATCGACGACGGGGACTTCGGGTCGTTCTTCTCGGAGATGAAGATGACCATGGCCGAGGTCGTCGACGGCGAGGACACCCACGTCGTCCTCGGCTCGCACGCGGCCAATCCGGTGACCGTCCACGGCCGGGTCGTCGCCGGGGGCAAGCCGGTCTCCGGCGTGCTGGTGTCCTTCTTCAGCGACGGCGGGCAGCGCCTCGAGGGTCTCAAGTTCGCCAGCACCGGCAGCGACGGGACCTTCGAGTTCGAGCTCCCCAGCCCCGGCCGCTACCTGGTGAACGTGCAGAAGATCAGCGGCACCGGGCAGCAGCAGAACGTCGAGTTCTCCCGGGAGATCCCCGAGGCCGAGCGCTTCGAGCTGGAGCTCGAGCTGCCGATGTGCGGGATCTCGGGCACCGTCTACGATCCGAACCGCAAGCCGATGAAGGGCGCGCGGGTCAGCCTCTCGGTCGACGGCGCGATCCGCAACGGCTCGTTCACCGGCGGCAACTACGCCGAGATCCAGACCGCGGACGACGGCAGCTACGAGCTGCTGTGGCTGCGCCCCGGCACCTACTCGGTCGCCGCCGGGGGCAACTCGCTGCTCGGCATGTTCGGCAAGGTGGGCGAGGGTCCGGGCCGGCAGGTGAAGAGCGGTCTGAAGCTCGGCGCCGACGAGTTCCTGCACGACGTCGACTTCCACCTGAAGCAGCCGGGCACGCTCGTCGGCAACGTGCTCGACCTCGGCGGCAAGCCGGTCGCCGGTGCCGCGATCTTCCTGCGCGACGGCAACGGCCGCCCGCTGGATCGCTTCTCGCTGGTGGAGACCGACGCCGCGGGCCACTTCCAGTACGGCAGCCTGGAGCCGGGCGAGTACACGGTCTCGGCGCGGGACGCGGCGCGGGTCAGCACGGCGGACGTGTCCGCGCGGGTGCGCGAGGGTCAGGACACCGAGGTCGAGCTCGCGATCGACGCCGGCACGGTGCTGCTGGTCAGCCTCTCCGATAAGGAGGGCAACCCGGTGCAGTGCTCGGTGGAGGTGCTCGATTCCCAGGGCCGGCAGGTGAACGGCCTGTGGTCGATGAGCGAGCTGATG
>Ga0102952_1000412_pt1 | contig 16395 bp, 6 predicted proteins | sample SalPon2A_C_D1_MG_FD_78506 | JGI IMG/M metagenome (GOLD analysis project Ga0102952, IMG submission 78506) | Soil microbial communities from South San Francisco under conditions of wetland restoration - Salt Pond MetaG R2A_C_D1_MG | ecosystem: Environmental > Terrestrial > Soil > Wetlands | place... | reverse complement strand
CGGTCCGCGCTGAACATCGGCTGCACGCCGCCCTCGAGGTCGATGATTTTCAGGCGCTTGTGACCAAAGCCGAGATTTTCGCGGAGATACATGCCCTCGGCATCGGGTCCGCGATGCGCGATCTCCCGGTTCATGCGGTCCACCTCGTCATGCGTGACGGGTTTACCGGACAGGTTGTAGATACCGCAAATACCGCACATTATTCAGTTAACCGGGCAGGGGATGATTATTATGCTCGAAGCTTTCGCCGGATGATATCCGCCGCAAGGCCTCGAAGTTGTTAACCTGGTCTAAGTTTGCGCCTTATCCCGCGAAAACCGGGACTCGTACAGACAATGAATTCGCAATTCGCCCGGGCGGTTTAATTCGTCAGGTAATCGCTGAGCTTCATCGCGGTCGCGCACCAGCCGTCGCCGCGGCTGCTGTAACTGCCGTTGCACATCTCGGCGCGCCACCTCGGATCGTCGAGAAAGGTCTTGTCCGGCACCACGGTCGTGCCGGCGCCGCTGCCGCTGCAGTTGCCGCTCGGGAAATCGTTATCCACCAGGGTCACAGTGCCGCTGTAATAATTGCAGCCCGGGCCGCTCGATTTCGTGACCGTCGCGTTGCCCGCAAGATTCAGGTTCACCCGCCCGAGGTTGTTGGTGAATTTCGTGTTGCAGCTGCCGTTGCCGTCTGCCCAGAGGCCGTTGCCGCTGCTGCGGTCGATACTGTTCTTTATTTCTACGGTATGGCAGAGGCTGAACGAATGGGTGTTTATGCCGAGACCTCCAAGTTTTTCCGAACTGCCATCGGCGGTATTGTTGCTGTCGAAATTGTAGCAGTGGTCGCAGTAAGCGGTGTTGGTGTCGTAGATATTCAGTGCGGCGTTGGGTTCGAAACCGGTGCAGCCGCTGCCGCCTTCCCCCCAGCCGCCGTCGACGCGGAAGATGACGTCGTAGATCGCGACGTTGGTCACCTGGTAAGGGAGCAGCAGGTAACGCCCGCCCTCGCCGTAGAAGGCGGATTCGCGGATCACGGTATTGCTGTCCGCGTAGGTGTTGACCTGGTTGCCGCAGGCCGGGCCGCCGACGAAAGACATGCGCTCGAAGATGCCGTTGCTGACGGTCTTTTCCTGGTTGCTGTTGACCACGAAGCCGCGCATGCTGTAGCCGCTCGGCCGGAAGGTCCCGGTGTACTCGACGCCGCCGTCGTTCCCCGCGCAGACCACCGAGCCGGCCGGAAAAGTGCTTGCGTTTACCGTGCTGGAGTAACTGCCGTTCGGTACGATGACGGTGCAGTCGCCGGCCGCCGGGGCGCCGACGAAATCCGCATCGGAGGAACCGGAGCCTCCGCCCGAGCCGCAAGCGGACAGGCTTGCCATCAGCAGCAGGCAGGATATGAGTCTGGAATTCATTTGAATTTGGAACTGGCTCCGAATCGATTTCGCACCAAACGTGCGCAAATCACAGTCGAGCGATTACATTACAAGCATCCGGCCAATAATGGGAACCAGTCCACAGATTTAAACTATTCGCGGGTCTAGTCTGTTCGGCCGCATAGCACCTTCCAGCCCGCGCCGAACCTGTTCAACGATCACTCCGACGACTGCCGCCCCGGACAGGGACCAGTTTACCGAGGGCCGAGTCCGAGAACCGTCTCGGGCGCGCGGGTCCCGGCGGTATCGCAAAAGCCGTGGGGAAGCTATATTTACAGTAGCCCCGAGAGTGACTAGAGAACCGAGACGGTGATGAAAAGATTCCTAAAGTCGAGAATAAAACTGGCCATCGAGATGCTGCCGATGGGCCGGGACATTTATCTGCAGCTGGCGCGCAAGCGGCTGGGCATCAGTTATCGAGGCCGTTTCCAGACATTCAACGATGCGATGGCCGCCGCGGACCGGGACAAGCGCGAGTACGATATCGTCAACCGCAACAAGGCCGAGCACCAGCAGGACGAGGAAAGCATCATAGATCACTACCTGCGCCACTATGACTATCCGCTCCTGTTCTGGCTGTCCCGCCTGCTGCATCCCGGCTCGAGGCTGCTGGAACTGGGCGGCAGCGTCGGCCATTTTTACTACACCTCGAAAAGCTATTTCCCGCATCCCGAGGATTTGCACTGGACGATCGCGGAATTACCGCAAGCCGTGGAACTCGGCGAAAGAATTGCCTCCAGGCGGCAGGAATCGCCGCTGAAATTCGTCGATAGCAGCCGGCTCGACGAAACCATCGGCGCGGAGGTTTTCGTATCGGCCGGAACGCTGCAGTACATGGATGCCAGTCTCGGCGAGATACTGAAAAGACTGAGCAGCCTTCCACAGCATGTCTTGCTCAATTCGGTGCCGGCACACGACGAGCGGGAGGGCTGGACGCTGCAATACCTCGAGGTTTGCGAGATTCCCTACCGCGTATTTTCGAGAACATCGCTGACCGCCGAAATGGAGTCGCTGGGTTACGATCTGGTGGATCACTGGGAACGCCCGCGAGATATCGAAATCCCTTTTCATGCCGAGCTCAACGTCGACGAGTACTCCGGATTTTACTGGCGCCACGGGAATGCCCGGCGGGAATGAAATCCTTCCCCGGCCGCGCAACCGGAGAATCGCGACTGCGGTCGCCGGAAAGCAGGCGGGCAATGACGGTCTAAGCGCCGCTTTCGCTGCAGTGTTTCCGCTCCACGAGCCTGAAATCATCGAATCTCAATTCGACGGCCTCCGGCAGGGAGTGGGTAAACAGCGACAGACTGTCGATATTTCCGAGGTCCATTTCGCGCCCCCGCGGTGCATTTCTTACCTCGTCGAGCGATACGACGATGTCGTTTCCGCCGGGAGCTATCAGGAGCACCTGGTTGAATCGATCGCTGTACTCGAACCCGGATTGCCGATGCCTGGAGTCCTGGATCTTCAACTCCAGCGAAATGCTCTCCGTCTGTCGACTGTAGACGGAGAAACCGAGGCAGGTAAATTTTCGCCAGTCTGCCGGGAAACTATGCAAGGTCATGGAAGAGAATTCCCCGGTATCGAATAGCTTGGACAGGCTGTGGCCCGGCCGGTCTTCGTTTTGAAGGACGGTCAGATGGTCGCCATCCCAGCGCTCGATTTCGAAAGGCGATTCGAAGTCCGATAAAACCGGGAAACTCGAATAGCCGTACAATAAGGTGATTGCGGACCTGGCCAGGGGCAGGACAGAAACCCCGATCAGGAGAATACAAATTGTGAGCAGCGATTTGCGCAGCACCGGGCTGGTTCGAATGGATCCCGGATGGCAGAGTAAAGCAAGGGATGCGCCGAGATAATTCCTGTATATATCGACGAAACTGAATCCGCGCCCGATGGCCGACTGGATCGTCTCGATTCCGATGCTTGTCAGGGCGAGCGCGAAAATTGCCAGCGCCAGCAGTCGCATTCCGATCTGGCGATTGGCCTTGTCGAGCGCGAGCCAGGTAATGGCAAAGAAAAACAGAATGTGCCCGTGGTCCCAGGCGCCGGCGCCAATTCTGGAAACCGGCGGGGTCAATACATTGGTTAGCAGCAGCGGAATGCCCGCCACCGCGATAGCCCGGAGCAGATAGTTGAAGTATTTCGGGCGAACCCCGGCTTGCGGTGTCATGTGATCGGCACGAGCGGTTTCTTTATCATGCATGGTTTCAGGTTCGAAAACTCGTCGGGTCTATTGATCTCGACTGATTTGTGCATCGAGTGTACCGGCAAACGCGCGAAGGCGGACAGGAATACTGCCAAATTTTCCCCGCCCGGGGTCAGCCAGACCGGGTTGCGGGCGAGAGCCCCCGTTTCCGGATCATGGACGCCGGTTCCGAAATGCCGGGCAGAATATATTCCCGCCCGCGCAAGGTTGCAACGCGCGGGCCGCCCGGCAGGAGGCGCGTGGAACGGCGGAAAGCTGCCCGCGGATAAAATCGGCGGCGCTTCTCCCGGGTCCGGGTCATCGGATGCCGCGCCACTTTATCTGCCAGACATTCCAAGCTTGTCGCCGCCGGTGGACAGGGTGGCAAGGCCGTCGCGGTGGTAAACGGGCGAGGCCTGTGACGCATCGGTAAAATGTTAACTGGCGCAAAGAAATAGAAAATCAAAATTCGCAAAATACGGGCTCAAAACCCTCAGCACAGGGCCAAGAACAACATTAAGTATGGCTGGAATCTAAATGAGCTCAGAAAAGCTGCCAAGGTCGGTCGTCGGAGCATTTGCGGCTATCGCAAAAAAATATCCAGCAAATGTAGCGGTCGCCCACCAATTCACGGACGACTGGGTCGAGTTTACCTATGCCCGGTTGCTGGAGCAGGCCGGTAGCGTCGCCACGCAGTTGCATCGGCTTGGCGTGGAAAAGGGCGACGCGGTGGTGTTGCCCTCGGTCCGTGGCGGTAATCTATGTAGCCAGTTACTCGGTATCCTGTGGGTCGGGGCGCACTACGTGTACATCGACCCGGAGTATCCGCCGGAGCGCCAGGAATTCATTTGCCGGGAAACCGGCGCCCGCATCGGTCTGTTCGACGACTATGTAGAACCGATCGAAAATCTGCCCCTGGAATGGCACCGCATCGAAGCGGTCGAGCCCGACCCGCCCGAAATGGTGCAAGCCGAGACCTTGCCCGCCTACGTCATGTTCACTTCGGGCTCGACCGGAACGCCCAAGGGCGTGGTCGTTCCGCATCTCGGCATTTACCGCCTCGTTTGCGACACGGATTTCATCGAATTCTCGGACCAGGTTTTTCTGCAGCTATCCGCCCTGGGTTTCGATGCATCGACACTCGAAATCTGGGGGCCCCTGCTCAACGGCGGCACCTGCGTCCTGCATCCTGAAAATGGCGTGATTACGCCGGCAAAGCTGAAGGAGTCGATCGAATCCAGGGGCGTGACGACGCTCTGGCTGACTTCTTCGCTATACAATCTTATCGCCAGCGAACATCTGGATACGCTTGTCTCGCTATCCCAACTGCTGGTTGGCGGCGAAGCCCTGTCGGTTTCGCACGTCAGGCTGGGACTGGAAAACTTGCCGGGCACGAGAATGTTCAACGGCTACGGCCCGACCGAGAACACCACGTTTACTACCATCTACCCGATTCCCGGGGATTTACCGGCGGACGTGAAGCGCATTCCGATCGGGTTCCCGATTCACGGTACCGAGTGCGATATTTTCGACGAGGATTTGAAACCCGTGTCGGACCCGCACGGGCGCGGGGAACTGATTGCCTTCGGCGAAGGCCTCGCGGTGGGATACCTGAATCGTCCCGATCTTACCGCGGAGCGCTTCGTCGAAATCAAGTGCCGCGACGGCGAGCTGCGACGCGGTTACCGGACCGGCGACCTGGTGCAGAAGAATCCGGACGGCAGCTACGAGTACCTGCAGCGCAACGACAAGCAGGTGAAGATCGACGGGCATCGTATCGAACCCGGAGAAATCGAACTCTATCTGAACGAACTGGACGATATTGCCGATGCCAGGGTGGTGGTGAGAACGGGGCCGAGGGATCAAAAACGCCTGACCGCTTATTTCGTCGGTAAAAATCCGATCGATCGGCACCAGCTGCGGGAAACGCTGAGCCAGGTATTTCCGCGCTACATGGTGCCGCACTTCATCATTCCGATGGATTCGCTGCCGATCAATCAAAACGGCAAGCTCGACGAATCCAGGTTGCCCGACCCGTTTGCCAATTCCGGCCAGGACAAGGCCGCGGTCGACCGCAGCGGCGTCGCCGGACACTGGTCCGATATCCTGGAACGGAAAGTCGGTTACGATGAAAATTTTCTCGATGCCGGGGGCACCTCGCTGGAAGCGGTGCTGTTGACCGAGCGCCTGGAGGAGGCCTACCAGGTCAAACTGGGCGCGACTTTCGTCTTCGAATACCCCACGATCAACTCGCAGACCAGGTTCCTGGACGGGCAATTGCAGAATCAGGGCGCCAGCCGCGCGCCCGAACCGGGCGAGAGCTCGGCCGATGGTACCCGCTACGCCGTTATCGGCATGGCCTGCCGCTTTCCGGGCGCTGATAACGTCGACGAGTACTGGCAAAACCTGATCGACGGCAGGGAGACGATCAGCTTTTTCGGGGACGGCGAGATCAGCGAGGAGGTCGACCCCAGGGACCGGAATCATCCGAACTACGTAAAGGCCAAGGGGATCATCGATCGTTGCGACGAGTTCGATGCCGAGTTTTTCGGCGTTACGCCAACCGAGGCGAAGGTGATGGACCCGCAGCAAAGATTGATGCTGCAACTCGCCTGGAACGCCCTCGAGGATGCCGCGATTCCTCCCGGCGACGAGCGCTATCGTACCGGTATTTTCGTCGGTATGAACTGGGCGCGCTATTTCCAGCAGTATGTGCTGCCGAACAAGGAGTTGCTGGGCAACTTCGGCCAGTTCAATGCATCGCTGGCCAACGAATCCGATTTCCTCAGCACCCGGATTTCCTACAAGCTCAACCTGAAAGGGCCCAGCGTCAACATATTCACGGCTTGCTCGACGGGGCTCGTGGCCATCGCACAGGCCTGCGCCAGTATCGAGCAGCGGCAGTGCGAGATCGCGATAGCGGGAGGCATTTCGGTATCGACCCCGGTGCGCAGCGGATACGTCTACCAGGAAGGGGGGATGCTGTCGCGGGACGGGCATTGCCGTCCCTTCGACGTCGAGGCGACCGGAACGACGTTCAACGACGGCGCCGGACTGGTCGTCCTGAAGCGGCTGGACCTGGCGGAGCGGGACGGTGATCGAATATACGCGACGATCAGGGGGTATGCGGTTAACAACGACGGGGAAGCCAAGGCCAGCTACACGGCGCCCAGCGTCGGTGGACAGGTCGCGGTTTACAAGGCGGCGATCGAGAACGCCGGAATCGCTCCGGAATCGGTTGGATATATCGAAACCCACGGCACCGCGACGCCGCTCGGCGACCCCATAGAAGTCGAGGCGCTGGCGCGAGTCTACGGAAACGACTCTGACCGTGAGGGAGACTGCGCCCTGGGTTCGGTCAAATCCAATATCGGCCATACCATACACGCGGCAGGGGCCGCGAGTTTTATCAAGACCGTGCTCGCGGTGCGCAACAACCAGATTCCAGCAACGCTGTTTTTCAAGCAGCCCAATCCGAAGCTGAATCTGGAAAAATCTCGTTTTTACGTCAACAGCGAAACAGAAAAATGGAAACTACGCGGCCTGCGCAGGGCGGCGGTAAGCTCCCTGGGTGTTGGCGGCACCAATGCACATATAATCGTCGAAGATTACCCGCAGGCCCATTGCGAGGCCGAGGATCTAGAGGACCCGTTTGGATACTCCGTATTGCTTTCCGCGAAATCCGCCGAGTCGCTGAAGCTTCAGATCGACGAGTATCGGCATTTTTTCGATAGCAAGGGGGATTCCCCGTCGCTGCGCGATGTTTCCTATACATCGATAGTGGGACGCAGGCGCTTTTCGCAACGCGCCGTTATCAACGGTCCGACGGCAAGCGCGATGGCGGCGGGTATCGCACAGAATTCCAATATCGTACGCGGGTCCGTCGATTCCGATTTCGAGGGCAGGATCGGCTTCTTGTTTACCGGTCAGGGTTCTCAACGCGAAAACATGGGGTCGTGGCTATACCGAAACGATGCCGGTTTCAGGCAGGTGTTCGATTCGGGTTCCGAGCTGGTCGTAGCCCAGGAAGGTTTCGATATACGCGACGTCGTGTTCGCGGATTCTCCCGTCCCCGGACAGATCAACCAGACACAAATCGTCCAGCCGGCATTGTTGCTGCTGGAATACGGGCTGGCCAGGATCTTGCAGAACCGGGGCTGTAATCCCGATTTCCTGATCGGTCACAGTATCGGCGAATACGCGGCGGCGGTACTCGCTGGAGTCATGTCGATTGAGGATGCGGTAAGAATAGTCGCCCGCAGGGGAGCCCTGATGCAATCCATGCCACCCGGCAGAATGCTCGCGGTCAAAGGCAGGAGCCGGGACGAGGTCGCCGGTTTCCTCGGCGGCGAAATTTGCCTGGCGGCTTCGAACGCGCCCTCGCTGGTGGTACTGGCGGGCACCGCCGATGGCGTCGAGCATTTGCAGCGGGACATGGAAGAGCAGGGTATAGAGAGCACGCTTCTGGAAACCAGCCATGCATTCCATTCCCACATGATGGAGCCCATCGTCAAAGACTTCGAGGAGCATATAGCATCTTTCGAACTGAGCGCTCCGGCGATCCCGATATTTTCGACCTCGAGCGGAAAATTACTATCCGCCGAGGAAGCGAGGTCACCGGGGTACTGGGCTTCGCAGGTACGGAATCCGGTTTTGTTTTCGGATGCAGTTGCGAGCGCACGGGCCCATTTCGGAGAAGCCACCCTGGCCTTCGTCGAGGCCGGGCCGGGGCAGACCCTGACCAGCCTGGTCTCGATGCAATCCGCTCCCGAAGCCGGTCCCGCGGTGCCCGTATTGCCGAATTTCGGCCGCGACGAAACCGCGGCCAGCGATATTCAGAGTTCTCTCGGCAGCTTGTGGGTGAGAGGCTTCGAAATAGACTGGTTGAAAGCATTTTCCGGTAACCAGCCCAGCAAGGTAAGTATCCCGTGCTATTCCTTCAAGCGGGACTCGTACTGGTTACCGGCACCGGTCGCAGGCATTGCGGTCGCCGCCCCGCAAACCGAAATTATCCAACCCGCTTTTCAAGCGCCAATCCAGGAACAACAAGTGAATCCAGAGCAGCATTTAGAATCAGTACAACAGGAAGTAAGGGAAATCATCGAGGATATAACGGGATATGATCTCGGAGACCTCGACCCGGAAACAAGTTTTACCGAGGCCGGACTCGATTCCCTGCTCCTTACTCAGGTCGCGACAGCGCTTGATCGCAAGTTCAGCCTCGGCATCACGTTTCGACATCTCGTCGAGGAATATACTTCACTGGCAGAATTGGGGAAGCACATGGCCGAGAAAATTCCACCCGAAACCGTAGCTGTAGAGGTTGCGAGCGCCGCGGCCTCGCCCGCGCTCACCGTTGCCGCCGCGAATCCAGGAGTCCCTGCTCCGATTGCCAACGCGAACACCGGCAACGCGTTGCAGGATCTCATCAATGCGCAGCTCCAGGTCATGCAAATGCAGCTGCAGGCCTTTGGCGGGGGCGGCACCGCCGCGGCCCCGATGCCCGCAGCCGCGCCCGCCGCGGCGCCGCCGGCCGCGCCCGCGACCGCGAAGGCACCGGATTCCGCCGGCGACGATTCCGGAAAATCCAGGCCGAGACATACCCCGGGGACGCGCATAACGCGCGAGAAGGTCGGGGTGAAGCTTACCAGCGCACAGCAGCAGTGGGTCGATTCCCTGCTTCAGAGTTACCAGTCCAGGTTCGCGGGATCCAAGGCCTACACGCAGAAACACCGCAAGCATCTCGCCGACCCGCGCAGCGTATCCGGCTTCAACCCGGAATGGAAAGAAATCATTTTCCCCATTGTTACCGAGAGGTCGCGCGGCTCGAAACTCTGGGATATCGATGGCAACGAGCTGATCGACACCTCGAACGGATTCGGCCCGATTTTCTTCGGACATTCGCCGGAATTCGTTACCTCCGCGATCAAGGAACAGCTGGACAAGGGTATAGAAACGGGTCCCCAGTCGCCTCTTGCGGGCGAAGTAGCCGATCTGTTCTGCGAGCTTACCGGCTACGATCGATGCACTTTTGCCAGCACCGGTTCCGAGGCGGTCATCGGCGCCCTCAGGATTGCCCGCACGGTCACCGGCCGTTCCAAGGTGGCGATGTTCGAGGGCAGCTATCATGGCATTTTCGACGAGGTGATCAATCGCCCTGGCAGAGACTACCAGGCGTTGCCCGCGGCGCCCGGTATTCCACGCGAGGCGACCAGCAACATGATGATTTTGCCCTGGGGCGAAAAGGAAAGTCTGGATGTCCTTCGCGAACAGGGGCCGGACCTCGCGGCGGTACTGGTGGAGTCCGTGCAAAGTCGGATGCCCGAATTTCACGACCAGGAATATCTGAAATCCATCCGGGAAATTACCCAGCAATCCGACACCGCGATGATTCTCGACGAAGTGGTTACGGGTTTTCGCGTTCATGCCGGGGGAATTCGCAAGTATTTCGACATCGATGCCGATATCGGCACCTACGGCAAGGTCGTAGGCGGGGGCTATCCGATAGGCATCATCGGTGGTAAATCGAAATTCATGGACGCTCTCGATGGCGGTAGCTGGCAGTATGGAGACGACTCGATACCGGAATGCGGCGTGACCTTCTTTGCCGGCACCTTCGTGCGTCATCCCCTCGCCCTGGTCGCGGCGAAGGCCATAATGGAAAAAATCAGGTCGGAGGGCGAAAGCCTGTATCGGGATCTGGAGAAAAAGACCTCGGATCTCGCCGCGGAGGCCAAGCGATTCATCGAGGAGATGAAATGCGGTGTCAAGTTCGAGGAGTTCGCTTCCTTCTTTTACCTCGCCGTTCCCGGTAACGCGCACTGGGGTCATCTGCTGTTTACCATGATGACTCTCGAGGGAATTCATATCCAACAATATCGACCGAATTTTCTTACCACCGAGCATTCCAGCGCCGACATCGACAAGATTCTGGCCGCGTTCAAAAAATCGCTGGCGCAGTTGGTCATGCATGGCCTGATCGAGGGCAACAGCCTTGCCGCGAACAAGTTTTTACAGGATAAGCCCGCAATACCGGCCGGCGCCAGGCTGGGAAAGAATGCGCAGGGCGAGCCCGCCTATTTTGTCGAGGATCCGAAAAACAAGGGAAAATACCTGGAAGTAGGTAATCCATGAGCTCGGTCGATTTCGATCCCTTTGCCGGCGGGGAGATACTTCGGGTAAGCCCGACAACCGGCCCGCAAAGGGAAATCATCGCCTCCGCGCAGATGAGTGACGAGGCGAATACGGCATTCAACGAAGCGGTATCCCTCGATATTTCCGGGAATCTGGACGCCGGACTGCTGGATGACTGCTTTCGATGCCTGGTACAGAGGCACGATATTCTCAGGGCTACTTTTGCGCGCAGCGGCAGTGAAATTTGCCTGGGCGACGGTAATCACTTTTCCCTGCAGCAGGAAAACCTGGAATCCCTGGCGCCGAAGGAACAGGAGCAGGAGATCGAGGATTTGTGCAGGAATATCGCCATATCCCCGATGAACCTGGAAGAGGGGCCGTTATTTTTCGCCTGGCTTTTGCGGCTATCCGGGTCCCGGCATCGGCTGGTTATCGCGGCGCATCATTTGATATGCGACGGCTGGTCTTTCGGCATGATGCTCAATGAACTCGCAAGCTTGTATAACAATAACGCCGACGAGTCCGGGTTGTCCGCCGCCGGGTCGTTTTTCGACTTTGCCGAGGAGAACGAGGCAAAACAGGTCGCTAATATCGATAATGACTACTGGATAGATTCTTTCAGAAAGTCGTCTCCCGATACGCTCGATTTACCGCTCGACAGCCTCCGCCCGACTTCGAGGACCTTCAGGGCGGCGCGTTTCGACTATGATTTGAACGCGGATCTGACTTCGCGTCTGCCGCGCGCGGCGGCGGCTATGAAAGCAAGCCTGGTAAACGTGGTGATGGCCGGCTACTTCGCCTTGCTGCAGCGCCTGACCGGCAACACGGATATTATCGTGGGATTGCCGGTAGCGGGTCAGTCGGCTCTGAATCGGCCGAATCAGATGGGACACATGGTACAGTTGCTGCCGATCCGGATCGTTTTCGATCACGACACGCCGTTCGGCGAACTGGTCAACAAGGTAAAATCCGAGGTCCTCAACGCGAGCGAACACCCTGATTTTACCTTCGGAAAACTGCTTGAAAATCTGGTCCTCGACCGTTCCCGCGTGCCCTTGATCAGCACTATTTTCAATATCGATCAGCAAATGCCGGACCTGCATTTCGGCGATGCCGTCGCCAGTGTCCGATCCGTGCCGCGCTCGGCCGAAAATTTTGAAATATTTCTGAATGTCGTGCCCGGAAAGGGATCCCTCACGATAGAAGCGACCTATTCGACTGCACTGTTTGGCGAGGCGACGATTGAAGCCTGGCTGGAAGCACTGGAAACCATACTGGAACAGGTCGTAGACGCACCCGAAACCGCGGTCGGCAAGCTGTGCCTGTCGGCAGGGCTGCCGGACATCGTCGACGAAGCCAACAATACCGATCTCGAGCTCGCCCATGGGGACCTGATATCGGCTTTTCGTGCTCAGGCCAGGTCGACACCCGATTCCGTCGCGACGGTTTCAGGCGGGGTTTCTCTGACTTACGCGGAACTGGACGACAAATCGGATCGTTTCGCCCGGTTGCTGCTGGAGCGGGGCGTGACCCGGGGCGGGGTAGTGGGAATCTGCTGCCGGCGCTCGGTCGAAATGCTTGCCAGCTGCCTGGCGGTGCTGAAAAGCGGTGCGGCGTATTTGCCGCTGGACCCGGAATTTCCCCAGGATCGCCTGACTTTCATGCTCGAAGATTCCGCTGCCGTGGCGGTAATCGAGGACGACAGCGCGCCCGGAGGAGTCAAACAGGCCGATATCGTTCACATCGACATCGGCAGCGACATGGCGGACGGTGCCGATTCCCCCTCCCTGCCGGATTCGACACCGGATCCGCTGCAGCAGGCCTATATCATATATACCTCGGGATCGACCGGTATGCCTAAAGGCGTTTGTATACCTAACCGGGCGGTAATCAATCTTCTGCAAGGTATACGGGAGAGAATCGGAATAGATCAGGGGGACAGGTTACTGGCTGTTACCACCCTGTCCTTCGATATATCCGTGCTGGAACTTTTCCTGCCGCTGATTGCGGGCGGCACGACAGTGATCGCGGCCAAGGAAGAGGTCAAGGACGGAGAGCAGCTCGCGGCGCTGATCGACCGGCACGAAATCTCGATGATGCAGGCGACGCCCGCGACCTGGAGATTGCTGCTCGCCAGTGACTGGGCAGCGTCGGCGAAATCCGGTTTGCACAGGATCCGGGCGCTTTGCGGCGGCGAAAGCCTGCCTCCCGACCTGGTGACGGATTTGCTTCCCCTGGTGTCCGAGCTCTGGAACATGTACGGACCGACCGAAACCACCGTGTGGTCCAGCTGCAAGAAAATTGTCGATCCCGAGGCATTGATCAGTGTCGGCAAACCGATTGCCAATACCCGGATATACGTGCTCAGCGAGGATCTGGAACCGCTTCCGATAAGTGCACCTGGGGAAATCTGTATCGGAGGTCACGGGGTTGCGATCGGTTATCACAATCGTCCCGACCTGACCGCGGAGCGTTTCGTGGATCATCCCGGCCTCGGTCGCATTTATCGTACCGGCGATCTGGGTAAAGTGCTGCCCAACGGAGAAATCCATCACCAAGGCAGATCGGACGACCAGGTCAAGCTCCGCGGGTTCAGAATCGAACTAGGCGAAATCGAAGCGGTTATCGCGGATTGTCCGGAAGTCGAGTCGGCCGCGGTTTTCCTGTGGACCCCGGCCCCGGAAGACGTGCGAATCGTGGCCTGCTGCGTGCCGGCCGGCGGCGAAAGTCTCGAGACGGTCAAGATACGAAAACAGGTTCGCGAACGCCTTCCCCAGTACATGGTTCCACAGTATATACAGGCGGTGGAAGCCTTGCCGCTGACGCCCAACGGCAAGGTGGACAGGAAAGCGCTGCCGCGTCCGGAAATTGCGGAAACGACCATTCTGTCGCAATCGACTCTGGTTAACGATACCGAAAGAACGATTGCCAGGATCTGGACCGAGCTGGTACACCCGAGATCGGCGATCGGTCGCGACGATAATTTCTTCGAACTCGGAGGCCACTCGCTGCTGGCCCTCGAGGCGATCAGAAAAATCGAAAGCCAGACCGGAAAGCGTTTCAAACCGGCTGAAATTATTTCCAAACGGCTGTACACGCTGGCCGAGGAAGTAAACGAGATTTCGGAGGCCGGCAATGAGACCGCTTCGGGGCCCGTCGCATTGCCAAGCCACGAACCGCGCAAGTTGTCGAGCGAGCAGTTGCGAATCCTGCGGAGCCAGCTGAATAACCCGGAGTCTAACTGCGATAATATTCCGATGTCATGGATATTGGCCGGAGATCTGAATCTGGAAGTTTTCAGCAAGGCCCTGCACAGAGTCTGGGACAGGCATACGGCGCTTCGAACCCGGATCATCGACCAGGACGGTGATTACCGGCAGATTCTCATTCGCAGCGATGAGCTGGTCCTGCCCGAAATACACGATTACAGCGCGCAGGATAATCCCCTCGAGCGGGCGGTCGAACATGGTACGCAAATCGCGGCGACGCCGTTCGAACCGTTAAAGGGTAGCTTGTGCAGGGTGATACTCTACCAGCTGGGTAACTCGGAATATCTGTTTTACATGAATTGCCACGCATTGACATTCGACGGCTGGTCCATCGACATTATGCTGACGGAACTGGAAAAAACCTATACCGCATTTCTGCAGGGTAAAACGCCGGATTTAACCCAGTTGCCTTTCGAGTACCGCGATTTCGCGCAATGGAGTTCGGCACAACCGGTAAATTCCGCGAATCTCGAATTTCACAAGAACGCCCTGCGCGAGATCGAGCCTTACCAGGGCATGGACATCGCAATCCGCAAGGGGCATGCAAGGGGAAAGGGCTTTAATCTGGATGAGGAACGCGCCAGGCATATCGAGTCTTTTTGTAGTCAAAACTCGGTTAGACTTCACGAGTTTTTCTTTGCTGCCTATGCCATGGCGCTGTGCGAGTTGAACGGGGAGCGCGATGCCACCATAGGGATTCCCGTTACCGGGCGATATACTTCGGAAGTAATTGGAATTATCGGTAGTTTTATTTCCGTACTGCCATGTAACGTGCACCTTGCCGGCAGCAGCGCCCTGCCACAGGTTCACAATATTGCAGAACAATTGAAAGAGTTTCACCTGCACCAGGATCTGAGCTTCGCGCGGCTGGTCGAAAATACCGTCTGGCAGAACCAGTCGTTTCCGTCATGCCTGTTGACCAGCTTCGCCTATCAGGACATTCGAAATCGGCCGGTAAAATTCGGCGATCTCAAGTTGTCCCAGGTCGTTATCCACCGGGGTAATACCCGATTGCCGATCGAGTTCTGGGTGCGTATAGAGTCCAATGGCATCAGAGTTGTTTTCGATTTCGATGACGCTCAGGTAAGCGAGGACCTGATCGAAAAATTGAGCGCCGCGGTAGCCCGTTATGTCGACATCCTCGATAGCGAGGATTCGGTAGCCGAGTCGAAACCCGTGGATACAGGAGAGGTCCCGGCCGCTGCTGGAAGATCCGTCTGGCGGCGCCTGTTCCAGTAAATACGGCTAGTTTTTATTCATGATCGAGCCGTTTTTCTTCGATAATGCTCAGCTTTTCGGCTGTTATCATCCGTCCGCGGACCCGGCCAGCACCCGGGGCGTGGTATTTTGTCCTCCGTTGTTCGACGAGTACCGGCGAAGTTACCGGGCATTGTCCGATCTGGCCAATGCCTGCGCGAAAAACGGTGTTCACGTCATGCGGTTCGACTTTTACGGTACGGGAGATTCCCAGGGAATGCTCGCCGAGGCCAGTGTCGGGAGATGGAGAAATGATATCGACACCGCGATCGAGGAGTTAATCTCGCTAGCGGGTGTCGAAACGATCGTTATGTCGGGCGTGCGGTTCGGCGCCACGCTGGCCTCGAACGTAAGCCACGCAGCGGTTAAACGGGCCGTTTTCTGGGATCCCGTAGAATCCGGAGGTCAGTATCTGGACTGGCTCGACCGGGCGAATGAACAATTCAGGCAGGAGCACGTGGAAATTTCGCGATACACCGGCTACGGTTTCGACGATATCGTGTACGAGAATTTCCACTTGCCGGAACAACTCAAGGAGGGATTGAGCGGTTTGAAGCTCGTCACCGAATACGGCACGCCTCCTGCACCGATTCAAGTTATCACCTCGCAAAAAGAAATTGCCGAGTCGCACAGGTTCGAACACTGCGACTATCCCGGCGTGGAGCACGACTGGCCCTATTACTTCGACGGTTTGCTGGCTCCCAAGCCTGTTCTCGAACAGATCGCAGAGAAGGTTGTGGGGGCATGAAGGAGGAGCCGTTTCGTTACGGAGAGAATAACCGTTGTTTCGGGATCCTGACATTGCCCGATAACCCGGACGAGGCGCCGATCGTGGTCGCCCTGAACGCGGGATTATTGCATCGCTCCGAACCTTATCGGCTGAATGTCCTGGTTTGCCGCGGACTGGCCGAAGCCGGGTACATTTGCGCCAGGATCGATATTTCCGGCAAGGGCGATTCTCCGCCGCGCGAGGGAATGAAGTTTCGAGACCTGGTCGACATGGACTGGGGCTTTATCAGGCAGGCGCTGGTCAAGCGTTTCGGGGAACGTAATATTATTTTACTCGGCCTTTGTTCGGGAGCCGATAACGGGATCAAGTTAGGTGCACAGGATCCGCTCGTCAGGGGACT
>Ga0102952_1000405_pt1 | contig 16537 bp, 25 predicted proteins | sample SalPon2A_C_D1_MG_FD_78506 | JGI IMG/M metagenome (GOLD analysis project Ga0102952, IMG submission 78506) | Soil microbial communities from South San Francisco under conditions of wetland restoration - Salt Pond MetaG R2A_C_D1_MG | ecosystem: Environmental > Terrestrial > Soil > Wetlands | place... | reverse complement strand
TGGACTTACTGACAACGGAGCTAGGACGGATTGCCTTTGGCGCCGTCATGGGGACGTTGTTCGGTGAGATGATTCGGCCGAAGAAAAAGCCGAACGCATCAACAACAATAGAAGGAGAAAACGGTATGAGTTTCGAAATTGTAGGCGATGACGACTACGGTTATATCGGCGCCGACATCATCGGTGACGATGAAGCCGAAGAGCTACTCGAAGCCTTGAGCATCGAGGGCGATTGGGACGACGATGATTACGATGACGACGACGAGCTCATCGAAGGTGACGGCGGCATGGAGATTGTCGGCGCTCGCCGGAAGAAGAAGCGTCGCAACCGGGCTGCCAACGCGGTGAACAAGATTGTTCAGCGCACGGCGAAGGCGGTCATCAGCCGCAAGCCCAACACCGCACGTCGCTACGTGCTCGGCTTCGTGCCGACGGCGATTGCAGCGGCGACGACGAGTCAGATTCCTGCGGCTCCGCAGAATCTGTTTCGTCCCGAGAGACTCGTCATCCCATCCGACATCGCGTTTGACTTCGGCGTGGCAGACGTCAAGGTCGGCAACCAATCGCAGCTTGTGCAAAGCGTCGAGGTGCCCGGTGCTCTCTTCAGTGAAGTGGCCATCGATACCCAAGTGACGTTCGACACGGCGGAGGTCGGCAATCAGATCTCCGTGAACGCTCGCAACAAGAGCGGTGGTTCCCTCGAATTCACCGCAGGCGCCCTAGGCACCATCGCCAAGTAGGCTTGCAGCCGGCGACTAGCTTCCGCGGCTAAAGCCCGGGGGTGTGAATCCGGGACTGTAAGAGGAAAGCGCAATCGTGAAAGGTCTACTGGTTAACCTAGGCGGAGAACATTCGAAGTGGCTCAAGCCGTCACGACGGCTGGGGATTGTCCTCATGCCTATCCTCGAATCGCTTGTTAAGGCTAACCAGTTGTACCTCAGAACGCACCACGTCCCTAAGCTCTACGAGAGCGGGGTGCGGTATGAAAACGAGCCGTTCACGAAGGACCCGAGTCTTCCCAAGCTCGAAGAGTTTGCGCTCATCCCGGCAATCATCAACAGGGGCTGGGGGGATTGTGACGACCTCGCACCTTGGCGCGTGGCCGAGCTCCGAGAGCAAGGCGAGAAAGCCAAGATTCGGGTGAGTTGGAAGAAGTACAAGGGCGGGAAGCTCTTTCACATCACCGTTCGTCGAGGCAGAAACGCGGTGGACCCGAAGACCGGGCGCCGTCTCGTCGGACCCGACGGTAAACCGCTCATCGAAGACCCCAGCCGAATCCTTGGTATGGGGGCGTAAAGTATTCAGCCAGGAGAAAAAGAACAATGGCCGCTCCCCTCATCCCCATCGTGATTCTCGCTGCCGGCGGACTCGTGGCGTTTGCCATGAGTAAGAAGGCGGGAGCCGCCCCTCTTTCACACGGTCAAGGCGGCCCTCCGCAGAACACCGGCGACAAGACCCGAGTCACCGGTGAGAGTGGCACTTCGTGGGAAGTGAAGCTCATCAAACAGAAGTCTGATGGCGCGAAGGTCTACGACGTCATCGCGCCGAGCGGTACGTTCGGACCACACGCTGACTTCCCCGTCCTTCAGTACGAGGTCGGTACTAATGGGCTTCGAACATTCGTCAAAAGCTACAACGGTGTTTCACCGAGCATTCTCGACAAGGCCTTGAGCGACTTCCCCATGGTGATGCCCGGCTCAACCGCGGTGCCGAGCGGTGCGAAAGTCGCTCCTGCGGGGTCCACAGCAGCACCGAGCGCTCCGGCTATCTTGGCTCAGCCCGCCAAGGTGACCAAGGCGGCCATCACCGCGCAGTCGCCCGGGCAGCCCCAAGTCCCCGATGAGCCCGAGATGCCGCTCTACTTGCGTGAAGCGCTCGCCAAAGCGCTAGCAGGTCTTGGTGTCAACGAGTATGGACAACTTACTGGCCCCGTCGACAAGGGCGCCATCCAAGCCGCCACCAGCACCGCGGCCATTCTCGAATCCGCCGGCTTCCCGGGCGAGGCCAAGCTCATTCGCGATTACGTGAGAAACGCTTCGGTTCGCGTGCCGAGCCCGCCCAAGGCCGAGCAAGTACCGCTGCCGGGCTTGCCTGCCGAATGGCAAGACAAGGTCAACCGGATGATTGCGATGGAGCGGGACCCGAAGAAGCTTCGAGCGCTCGCCGAAGCCCTGCGTATGCTGCCGAGCAATCCTCAGACTGAAGCGGCTATCGAGATGCTCGAAACGCTCGCAGCTCAGCAAGAGGAGCTCCAAACGGCCGCCAATGCGATGGGTCAGGTCGAAGAGGTCATCAAGAGCCCGGGACTTCCGCCGGTTCCGTACGAACCTCCGCCGGAGCCCATTGTCGTGCCTCCGAAACCAGCTCCGCCGACGCCTGCTCCAGTACCCAAGAGCCCGGTGGAGATGGCCGCGAGCGACATGCGTACACATCTGCTCACGGCTCAACGTAACCTTGGAATGGCAGCAGCCAAGAAGAAGTACGACAAGAACGTGGTGCTGCGCTTCCAGCGTGCTGCCGGTATCGACCAGGACGGAAAGCCCGGGCCCGGTACGATGCTTTCGCTCGCGAGCTACGAAAGCGACCTCCCGCTCGTCATGTTCTGGCCGGTCAGCGCCAATCGAAACCGCGTTCAGAAGTACCGCAACGACCTGAGAGCAATGGCAGCTCGAAGCTCCGAGCCGCGTGCTTCTGAACTCCGTCAGAGCGCCGCACGCGAAAGCGGTCAAGGTGGCATCGTCCAAGCCGGTCCCGCACTAACCTAACACAGCTGCGCTGAGCAGTAGCTTCCGCTTCTAAAGCCCGACGCGTCTTTCCCTGAATCCCTTACAGTCTCTCCCGCCTAAGGAACTCTCTATGTCCTGTATTGGTTGTTTTCCATCATCCGCGGTTGCCGGCTCTGATGACGAGCCCCGCGTTGCACTGACTCCAAACGGTCTCTGGCTCAAGACCCTCATTCGCCGTGATGGTCCGATGCTTCGGGCCACGCTCTACACGATTGCTGATGGTAATCCGAAGGTCATGAACTTCGCGGTCGACCTCGACCAGGTGCGGCGGGTGCTTGAGCAAAACCGCAGCTTAGTCGGCTACGATGAAGTCGGCGGTGTGTTCGACGCTATCGGCGACGTCGTGAAGAGTGTGGGAAAGAGCAAGATTGTTCGCTCGGTGGCTAAGGGTGCGAAGAGCGTCATCACGAGCAAGGTGACCGGCGGTATCGTGGCCGCTGCTGCTGTCGTCGTACCTCCCGTGGGGGTTCCGGCAGCGGCCGCCTATGCGGGAGCCAACGCCGCGCTCGCAACGCTAGAGCAGGGAAAAAAGGTCGTCAAGGGCCTCAGGAGCGCCAAGAAGAACAAGAAGAAGGACAAGCGCGTCATGAGTGTCATGCGCAAGTTCAATGCAACAGCGGCCGGGCGTCGCAAGATTCTCAAAACCCTCAAGAAGAACAAGAAAGCCCGTAAAGAGCTCAAGGCCGTAGCGAACCGAGCGAAGCTCACGCGCTTCATCCGTCTTCCAAACGGAAGAAGGATGGTGCTCAAGACGGTGGGCCGCGCGAAAAAGGTCGCTGACATCCTCAAGCGGAACAAGGCCAAGGCTCGTCGAGGCAGTCTCAATGCGGCCAAGAACGACCGCATCTTGCAGATTGCCCAGAAGGCTCGCGCGAAGATGAAACGCGCGCACATCCAAAAGAAGATTCGGCTGAAGGCCATGAGCATCAAGCCGAAAGCCGTGAAGAAGGTCAAGGGGCTATTCGCGCAGCTGGAAAAGATCTTCAAAGCCGACCAAAAGCGTCTGAAGAAAGTCGGCATCAAGTTCCCGGACTCGAAGCTCAGCAAGTACAAGAGCAACAAGACCCGAAGCAAGCGCGTCACATCGCTCTACAAGCGTTACGCCAAGCTCATCAAGAAGGTGAAGGCTCACGCGAAGAAGGTGCGAGGGAACAAGAAGAAGGTCGCGAAAGACAAGAAGCGGCTGAGGGTCCTCAGGCTCGCGATGAAACACATCAAGTCTCTCTCTGCACAAGCGGCGAAAGCAACCAAGAGCAAGAGCAAGAGCAAGAGCAAGAGCAAGAGCAAGAGCAGTCAGAAGAAAGCCAAGCTCAAGAAGAAGCTCGCATCCCTCGATTCGAAGCGCTCGAAACTCAAGAAAGCCATCAAGAAGGCCAAGGCGGCCGGGGCGAAGAAAAAGGCGCGCGCGCTCAGCGCTGAGTACAAGAAGGTTCGAGCGAAGCGAGCAGAGGTGAAAGCTCAGCTGCTGAGCGTGAAAGGTAAGAGCGTAAAAGGGAAGAAGTCGTCGAGTAAGAAGAAAGCGAAAAAGACGAAGCTCAAGAAGAGATTGCAATCGCTCGATTCCAAGCGCTCGAAGCTCAAGCGAGCCATCAAGAAGGCCAAGGCGGCCGGTGACAAGAAGACAGCTCGCGCGCTCACCTCCCAATACAAGAAGCTCCGAGCGAAACGAGCGGACGTGAAAGCCGACCTTCAAGAGGTCAAAGGCAAGAGCTCATCTCTCAAAGCATTGCTCATCGACCGCCAAGGCCGGCTCGTACCCGGCTCGTTCAAAAAGCTTTCTCTCTCCAAGGGAGCCACTCCCGAGCTCGCGCTCACCCGAAGCGGTATCGAGCGCGGCGAATTCGTCATGGCTTGAGACCTAACTCAGGTCTCAGGTCTCAGGTCTCAGGCGCATAAAGAAAGGTATCAGGCATCATGAATCCACTACTCGTCTTGGGAGGGCTGGCCGCCACGGCCTTTTTCCTCAGCAAAAAAGCCGCGGCGAATCAGCCTCAGCCCGTGGGGCAGTACGCGACGGAATGGGCTCGGCTCCCGAGCGCAACGCAAACCATCGTCAGCGAGCTGATGATGAGCGATCCGGTAGCATCGAATCCCAGCGTCTCGCCGGCTTCGGCGTGGCAGCAACGGCTGAGCCAGGCCAAGGCGTGGGCCGCCAAACTCAAAGGCGAGGGCTTCCCGGCCGTCGCTCAAACCCTCGAACAACGAGTGAGTGGAGCCCATCAAGCCGCCACGCGGAAAGGGTGAATCGCGCCGTGTCAACCGCCACCAAACCCCTATTGCTGATGGGGGCCATGCTCACCGGCCTCTACTTGCTCACCCGTTCGGCGCAAGGGGCGGTGGAAAGCCGGGTTGTCTCTCTTGCTATCGGCAAGACCTACTTCTTGCGGGTGGACATCGACCCTCCCTTGACCGAGGCCGAGCTCGATGCGTTCGATGTTCTCACGAACCTCACCGCGGTGCTGCCGGTCTGGACGGCGACGAGCGTCATCACGGTGAAGACCTCTGACCACTTCATGATTGAGGTCGTTCCCATCCGCTCGACGGACATTACGCTAGGGATGAAGCAAGAAGTGCTCTTGCCGAGCGGCCCGCACACGTTCACTCTAGCCGGCATCACCCAGGGTTGATGATGGACTTCAAACTCTTCAGCCGACTCCCATGGCAGACCGGTCCCAAAGGGCTAGCTGCTGTGGTCCCCATCATCCCAGAGCATGGCTACTGGACGGCCAACAACAACCTAGGTAGCGTTGCCACCTTCGAGCCGGACCAAACCGGCCGCCAGATGATGTTGAAGCTCCCCGAATGGGGCCCTCCCGACTTGTGGACCGTCTCGCTCGGGATGGACTTTCGAAGTGATGCGGTATTCGGCGGTGACCGGTTCGCATTGCTTGGAGAAATCCTCATTGGTGTGGGGGGCGCCACCCAATCGTTCGAAGTGGATTGGCTCCAAGGAACTCGCTTCACAGCCCCGATGAATTCCATCAGCGTGACGGCGCTAAAACTCGAGATCGTGACCGCCGTCGAACCACTCATTCTGAGTGTGATGATGAGCCGGTATGCAAGCGGGACGTCATCAATCGGAGCAACCCGAACCCTTGGGACGTCTGCGTCGGCCGGTTCTGTGGGAGGTCCCGTCAAAGTGCCGCGCTTCGCTCGCACTGCTCAGATATTGCCGGTTACTCCCGGGTCAACCACACTTGCAAACGATGACCTGATTTTCGCGGCCACCAGCGAATACCGGTTTCGAACTGACCTCACCGGAGCTGCTAACTATGCAGCGGTGTATACTGGCAATAACCTCGCAGCCCGTGGAGGTCGCATCATCGTACCACCTACCGGCAACTTCTTCGAAGTCTTCAATGGTGGAGCCACCATCCTTCACACGCAAACGATGTTCGAACTCGGATTCTGAAAGGAGCTGCCGTGATCCCTTACGTCATCGGAGGACTCGCGCTCTCAACACTTGCGCTGTTCAAGACTCGCCCGCACACGACGAGCAAGAAGCGCGAGAGTATCGGTCCGAGCGGGACCATTTACCAGGTCGACGATTTCGCCGACGTCGGGGTCGTCGTGGTCATCGCTCCAGATGGAAGCAAGGGAGTCTTTCGCCGAGGGCAACCCACCCCCACGAGCCGCGGGGCGCTCGACTTTCAAAGCGGTTGGCCGCAAGGGCAAAACGGTCGCAATACACTGCTGTTGATGCTCAAAGACTTTGGTCAAGACACTAAGCCAAGTCTGGTGAAAGAAGCATCTGATGAAAAGAAGTCGGGACAGGCAAAGGAGTCGTGATGTCCAAGCAAGTCCCAGCCGTCTCAACCAAACTCAGTGTAGCTGTTGCACGAAGCGCGCTCCTCGAAGGGTTTCGCCAAGCCGAAGGACGAAACCCCACCGGGAACGTGCTGGCTTTGCTCATGGCGCAATCCGCTCTCGAAACGGGCAACTGGCAGCAGATCCAAAACAACAACTTCGGCAACCTCAAGACCGGTTCGAGCTGGGAAGGGGACTGGACCACGTTCCCGTGCGGCGAGTCAGGCACCTCGTACCCGGCTGGCGACCCGCATTGCTTCTTTCGCAGCTACCCAACGCCCGGCGCTGGGGCTGCTGACTACGTGCGCCTGCTCACGCGGCGCGCTCATTGGCGAGAAGGGCTTCTCAGCGGAAGCCCAGTCGAGTTCAACGAAGCGCTCAGCCGGCGCGACAATGAAGCGGGCATCTATCCCTACTACACCGCAGACCCCACCCGGTACGGCAACTTGCTCTTGAACCGGTTCGAGCGTTATGGGGGGCTCACGGCTGACCCAAAAGCCCAAACGGATTCTGGTGGCTCGTCGGTGGGGGAGCAGCCATCGGGATCCTCAGGCTCGCCCGCAAGAAAGCCGGCATTCGCTGAGTACCCTCAAGGATCGACCGACCTTCCGACTGTGCGAGTCGGGATGGTGGGGCTAGCTGTCGAAGTGGTGCAACGCGCTCTCGGCGCCAAGCCCGATGGCGTGTTCGGTCCTTTGACGGAGCGAGCCGTCATGGCCAAGCAAAACGCGCTGAATCTGCTTCCTGACGGTATTGTGGGCCCCAAAACCTGGCGAGGCCTCGTCACACGATGAGTCACGACCCCCCGACTACTCCCCCGGGCTTTAGAAGCGGAAGCCACTGCCCACCGCAGGTGAGTGGGTTTTTCTCGTGCGACACCAATGCCGAAGAATTCAGCAAAGACCACCGGGCGAAGCTTTACCCCGACAAGATTCAGCGTTGGATTGTCGCGGTCGATGCGAAGGACGATCTGAATTCGGTGATGCGCATCACGACCCTTTGGCTCGGCCATCAGACGCCGGGGCTCGACGCGGGCAAGATTCGGGGATTCGAAGTGACCGGGTTCACGCGCCAGCTGATGGACTTGCGCGGTGCTGAGACCACGTTGCAGATGGTGAGCAACATCCCGACCCCGAGCGGGCGTGTCTACGCTGGGGTAAAGTTTCTCTACACCGGTAGCGAAACGAGCTTGCCTTGGCCGCTGCTCGCTCCTGGGTTCGTCGTTCGCTGCGCTGAGGATGCTCAGAACATCCTTTTAGCGGTGATGCCGCCCGAAGAACCCCCGGTGGAAGAAGAAGACCGAGGGCCCATTCTGGGGCCCATCGTCGATGCCATCAGCGAAGCGGGGAGGCCGCTCGGCGAAGTGGCGAGCACACTCGGGACGGTCGCGAAGGTTGCGGCCTGGGGTGTAGGCGGTATTCTCCTCTATCAGCTGTACCGAGCCACCGACACCGGCCGGAGAACCCTAGTCGGCAGCTGAAGCCAAAGCCTGAGCAGTCCTTACCCTCAAACCCCCCTCAGTCCTTGCCCTCAAACCCCCCTCAGTCCTTGCCCTCAAACCCCCCCCGGGCTTTAGAAGCGGAAGCTACTGCCCACCGCAGGTGATGTCCTCAACGAGCATTAACGATATCAAAACCTGGGTCACCAAGCTCCAGGAAGAGATTCGCGAAGAAGAAGGCGAGTCGATTGTCATCGACCGACTCGAAGTCTGGCATGCGGTTGAGGGCGAAGGCGGCGAGCGCCTCTTGGTCCTCAAGAGCATCACCGGTCAAGATGCCGATGACATCGCGGCGAGCATCTGGGCTTCAGCTGAGAACGACGCGAACGCTCGCCCGAACGCGACCCCTCAGCGCTATGTCGTGCTCGGATTCGACCCGGCAGCTTACGCCGAAAACCCCGAGAGCGCGCAACCTGAGGACCGGATTGCCTTCGTCGTGAAGGGTAAGACGAACTCGCTCATGTTCGGCGATACCGACTCGCCCACTGAAAAAGGCGCGCTCGGTCACTCGATGCGCATGACGAACAACATCCATCAGATGATGATGGGGATGGTCGAGGCCACCACCGGCCGCGTCGTACGCCAGCTCGAACAGGAGACCCGGCGCCGCGAGAAGGCAGAGAAAGTCGGTATGGAGCTTTACGACGCCTTGCAAACAGCCAAGGACAACAGCGTCGAGCGCGAGATTCACCGGGCCGCCGAACTCGCCCGAGTCAAGCGTAGCGAAGAGCTCATGAGCATGTGTGTAACACTAGCCCCAATGCTCTTGACCGGGCTCATGACCAAAGTCATTCCGCGCGAGGCTCAAGAGATTGCACGCGACAAGGGGATTCAGAAGCTCTTGAAGACCTTGAACCAAGAGCAAGTCGCGGCCATCCTCGAAACGCTTCAGCCCGAGCAGCGCATCGCGCTAATTCAGCTCTATGCCCAGTACCGGGAAGAAGAGCAGAAGGAGCAAGACAAGCTCCCGGCGATTCTCAAAGACAGCAACGGAGACCCAGACGATGGCAAAAAAGAAGAAGCGCAAGAAGTCCACTAAGAAGAAGCGGACCACGAAGAAACGGGCCACGAAGAAGCGGGGCGCTCGAAAGAAGAAGCGGACCACGAAGAAACGGGCGACAGCCAAGAAGCGAGCAGCTCCCAAGAAGAAGCGAGCAGCACCCAAGAAGAAGCGCGCTTCGAAGAAGAAGCGTAGCGCTCCGATGCGCCGACTCACCGCGGCCGATGTGCTGGGTGGCAAGACCAAGAAGATTGGGAAGAAGGACGTGGTCTACCTGTGCGCCGGCCCCAAGCGGGTGGGTTGCGGCGGTGGGGCCAGGGTCGTTCACTAAGCAGGCCTCAGGCTTCAGGCCTCGGGCTTCAAACCCGCGCGCTGGAGCCTGGAGCCTGAAGCCTGGAGCCTGGGTATGGTCGCTAACTCGAATCTCATCACCAAAAGCCCTTCGGGGCCTGTGCTGCTCACGCTGCCCATCGAGCCGGGCAACATCGAGCCCGGAGCGGATAATCAACTGTTGTTTACCCGCTCCGGGGTGGTGGATTGGAGCAATCTGCGTGGTACCGACCTCGCGGGGCTACCTTGGAATGCCATCTTCACGAGCGCATCAGATCTCGCGCCGTTCGCGGTGGGCTCGAACTTCGAGCTACCCACGGGGAGTTACGCGTTCGCCTCAACCCTCGCTCTAGGGACAAGTGGATTGATTGTCCCAGCCGGCGCGACGGTGCTGCTCAAAGGGTTTGGAACCGACAAGCTCATCACCTCGGCCCACGCAACGGCTACCCTTCAGGTGTCCGGGAACGCACGAATCGAGACACTGGCCGTTGAAGGCACCAACTCCGAAGCGATACGCGTCAACACGAGCGGTAATATTCGGTCCGACCGATGTCGATGGGTCAACACGGGTGGTACTCGTATCGCCACGCTGAACGGAGCTGCAACCTGGCGGGATATACTAGGGGTTTTCTCTTCGTCTTCTTCTGGAGTGCGACTCACGAGCTCCGGTAACTTGCTCAGTTTAGCAGGAGTCGACCTTACCTTCATCGGAGTTGAAGGGGGAATCTTCAACAGTAGTACCGGCTCGACTGTCTTGCTGGACCGAGTCAACATCCTTGGACGCACGCCCATCAACTTCAATGACTCCACTGGAATCCTCACCCTTCAGAATTGCAGCATCCAAGGGACTGGGGGGCAGCCGGCAGTTCGCTTGCAGACCGGAACTCGCGTTCTCATCCAAGGAGGTACGCTAGATGCTAGCGGCGTCTACCCGATTCAGGTTCAAGGTCCTGTCACATCTCTCAACGTTGCAAACACCCGGCTCATCAACGGCGGTATTCTCATCGGCGGCAACATCGCTGACGCTCTTCTAGTGAGTGGATGTAGTGCTGGCAATAGCGCTGGTGCTAACTCGTTCATCGAGTATTCGAGCGGTACCGTTCGAGCAGCCTCCGTGAACGGCAACCGCGCGGGCACTACCGTCGGCATCACTTGGGCCGCAGCCAACATCCCGGCGAACGGGTTGATGATTGTCGGCAATCTCTTCGATAGTGGGCTTGGTACCGGATTCGCCTTCAACGGGTTCACCGAAGCTAGCGCACGTGTCAACGCGAAAGCAAACATCGACACTGGAACGCTCATGTCGGAAACCCCCATCGTTCCCTGAAGCCTGAAGCCTGACCCCAATGTCATCCCAAACCAAAGCAGCGCTCGAAGCCGTTCGAAAAGCCATCATCGAACAGAATTCCAGACTTGGCAGCATCGAAGCACGCGCTAGACTCGACGGGGAACGGGTGAAACACACGCTCGAAGCCGTCGAACGTATCGAGGGGGAGCAGCGCATCACTCAATCGCTCATCACCTCGATACTTGCCGAGATTCGCGATGTCAAAGAACGACTCAGAGCCTCCGACCCCGCCGACCGCAGGTCCGCCAACCCCCCTGCAGAGCCTGAACCAAGTCCTCGACCAGTGGGAAGACGAGAGCACGGTGACGGTGCGGCTCAAACCGGTCCCACCGAGCGAACCCCCACACACGAAGGAACGCCGAAAGACCATCGCTTTGGTGGTGGCAGTCGTCGCGCTAGCGGTGGAAGCCGCTCGTGAACTCTTGCCTTTGCTGGTGAAATTTCTCAGCAGCAATTGATAGAAAAGGAAGCAAACATGCCGAACGATAGAGCAAGTCCCTCAGGACCAAAGAGCAGCGTCAAGGGTCAAGTGGTACTCAGCCACGGGGCCTCGATTGGCGCCACCAGTGTGACCGAGGCCACCGTCGCTTTTGCCGGCGCTGTGGTCGGTGATGAGGTCAGCGTCAGCCCTGGCGCGAACTTCGTGGCCGGCATCGGTCTGAGCCATGCGCGCGTGTCGACCACCGACACGATTGCCATCGGGCTCATGAACATGTCGACCGCCACGCTGGCCCCCGGCACGGTGACCTACCAGGTCACGAGCACGCGCCGCTGAACTCAACCATCCGAAGCTTTCAGACAAGCGTAGGGAATTCGCTCATGAGCCCAGACCAAGATACATTCAAGTTCGGGATTGTCATTCCGTACTTCGGGGGCGCCGACCTCGAACACCTCGATTGCGTTCGAGCGCTCACCGACTTGGGCGTTCCACTGATGACCGTCCGCAATCATCCCTACATCGACCATGCACGGGCCGTGCTCGCGAGTAGGACCTTGCGCGAGATGCATATTCAACGTGAAGGACAAGCGGACCAGTGGGATACCCTCTTTTGGATTGACCACGACATCATGGGCTTCACGCCCGACGATGTCTTCGGACTCGTCGAGACATGCCGCAAAACCGGATGCGTGGTGAGCGGTGCCTACCCCATGAAGAAGCCTGGCGGCAACATGGTCGGCGCCTTTCACCCCGAAGTCATCGAGAAAGGAGCAGTTCGGTTCTTCGAAGGTGGCGAGCTTCAATCAGCCATCGGTGTTGGGATGGGATTCTGTGCAACACCCATGAAAGTGTTGCGTGATGTCTCACTGACCCTGCCGAGTTTGCGCTGCTCCGACACCGTGGTCTGGCCTTTCTTTCACCACCTATTGACGGAGGAACCCAAACCCCCCATCGAGACCTACGACGAGCCGACCGATGGCGCCTACATGGGTGAGGACTACTCGTTTTGCCGGCGCGTCATCGAAGCGGGGCACGAGATTCTGATCGATACCCGCATCCGCATCGAGCACAAGGGCGCCTACAAGTACCGGCTCGAAGACATGGGCATCGTCGTGCCGCACTGCGAGTTTCTGAACGTGAGTTACCAGGAAGGCAACCCTCCGCCGAGCAACGCGGAGTATGAGGTAGCTCAAACAGGCTCCGGGCCTCAGGCTCCAGGCTCCGGGCTCTCTCAGGCGTTGCCCCCAAACCTCCCCGGGCTATGAAACTCAAGTCCAAGCAACCCCGTCAAGAAGCTGGGTATGGGCGTGGGCAATTCGCCAGCCGCAACGAAGCCGTGTGTGTCTGCGGTCACCGCAAAGGCGAACACACAGCCTGCCGCGGCAAAGACGACCAAGGCAAGCCCTACCAACCGTGCTTGCATGGTGAAGTTTCGAGCGGACCGCACTGCGCGTGTACATGCTTCAGGAAAAAACGGTAAAGTCCTTGCCCTCAACCCCCCCGGGCTTTAGCAGCGGAAGCTACTGCCCACCGCAGGTGTGTGATTAGGAAAGAGGAGCGGAAGTTGCTTGACGAGCGAGCGATTCGCGTCCCGTGTCCCTTGTGTGGGGCGGGGGTGGGCGAAGCCTGCACCATCGTCAAGCGCGGGGCCGAACGTCGCCCTGTGGTCGCTCACGCCGCGAGGATTCACCGGCTGAGGGAGAGCGCCGAGAGCATCAATCCGAAGATGCGGTAGCTAGGCGCTTCAGGCGCTGTTTCAGGCACGGCACGCAACAGCTACCAGTCCTTGCCTGAAAGCGTCTGGCATTGCTCAGAGCGGCCGCCACAGCCTGCTTCTGAGGCCTCCCCGAGCGCATCAGCTCGCGGATGTTCGCGCTGATGGTTTGACGGCTGCAACCTGGTTTGAGCGGCATCTGAGCGCGTTCGGGAAAGACCCCCCGCGCCCCACGCCCGCTTTTAGACGAACCAACCCAAAGAACATCAATTAAGACGTGGAGCTCGGGATAGGCGCAAGAGTAGACCCCAGCCCTCCAGCTGTCCACCTAGGTGGTGCGTGAAAAAGCCTCGATGCAAGGTCTTACTTGCCACACCCCGACCGTGCCGCGACACCCCGCTTTATCGGTCGAGCGTTTGACTGGGGGCTGTATCCTAAAGCATCCCGGTTCCCACGCCTACCCCAGCCAGGCAGGGCAGTATGCAGCCTGACTGTAAAGCTCTAGAGCCTGGGGCGTGGGGGGGAATCAGCCGGAAGCTCGAAGCCCTTGGCTCGGGCCACTTCGACGCAGGCAGGAAGGTTGCAGAGCGGCACGCGGCCTTTCTCCGTTACCCGGGCGGCCCACACGTACCGACTCGCCAGGCCGCCACAACTCACACAGAGCCGAACATCGAGGCCTTGGATGACATTGCTCACCACATCGGCAAAAGTCTCTTCAACAAGACCGCTCACCGAACCGCCACGAGCCTTGCCCTCGCCTGCAAGTAGCCGCTCGATGCAGGCTTCAAGGCGCTCGGTCAGGGCCTCCAAAAGGTCTATCTCTTCGAGCTCGAAGCTGTGGAATTCAGCTATCTTGTAGTCCTCATCCACCCGGCTGTACTCGGATGGGACAAGCCGGAAAAGTCGACTTCTGAGCTCTCTGAGAGTGGCTCGCACTTCAGCAACCCGTTCGAGGTCGGCGCGGGTGTTGGCGTAGCTGGGCTTGGACGTCATGGCTGCTCAAAGGGTCTGGTGTTCCACATCTCGATAGCCGCTCGCTTTGAGATGTAGGCCCCCGAACGACACTTACAGCACCGGCAACGAACCCAAAACAATCGAGAGACTTCCGACTCGATGACATTGAGGTCCGGCGAGCCACAGAAGGGGCATCGTTTGAGTTTGGTCATCGCTTCCAATGCTTTCGAGTCACCCACCCACCGGCCCACGAGATAGAGGTGAGCGCAAGAATGCAAAACCAAAAAAGCAAGTCATCTCCAGTGGCCAACGCATAGGTCGAATGCACCGCATTCGCCAACACGAGTGACAGCACCACGAAGTTCCAAAGTAGCAGCGAGCGAGTCATGCGTGGGGCTTCCTGTCTGGCCTTCTCAGGAAAAACTCGCGCTCGTTACGCCTGCTGTCGAGGTCAATCACGTTGCCGTGAGTACAGGCTTCGCGCGCTTCTGGGTTGAGGTAGAAGCCCGGACAATGGGTCAAGAGCTCTCCTTCGAAAGCGCCGCACACTACGCAGACCATCAATCCACCGTCGCACCACCGACAACGGCCAGGATTGGGGCATGGTTGGACGCACTGGAAGGGAGTGTGTTTCATCGGTAAATCCACACTTGAGACTTGACCTCGACAGGATGGCGCCTGCCAATCGGCTCAGGCTTGTCCCAAAGCTTCACCCAGCGACCACTGGGCATCAATACCCAATGACGCTTGGATTGCTCGATGGCTTGGAGCTCGGCGAGGGTGGTCGGGTAGTGGGCGCGGCGTTTGGTGTCGGTCACAATAACCCCACTTCCTTCGCTCGACCTGTTTCAATCTGCTCGGTGAAACTCGCTTCAACAGCGCCTTGAAGGTCGTAGTAAAAACAATCCGCCTGGGGATAGACGCAACCCCAATCGGGGTGGTCATCTTCCCAAGCAACACCCGTCCCGAGCGCTCGCATCACTAGGCAATGACCGAGCTTGCCTTCATCTCGTTCGGCTTCGGGAACCGAGGATAACGCGTAATCAATGAGCCTTGACATGGGAGCCTGGTTCGCTTCTTCGAACCTACCCACTAGACGCCAAGCCAGCATGCGAGCCGCGTCCGGCGTTGCAGGCGCATGGTCGGCCCAGTCTTCACCAGGGCCAGCGTGGGCGATGTGCTCGCTTGCTTCTCCGTTGTAACTTCTCTCCGCAAGCTGGTCGTAAGTGTCAGCGTACGCCATGAGCCAGAGCGTGCGAGCCATGCCCTCGATAAGTGTATCGGCCATTGTCCAGAATCCCTTTCCTCGTTAGACGTGTCAGCTCAAAGATGCAACGCTAGCCCAGTGCCCCACTCGACCACTCTGGCCAGACTGTCAGCGTAAACACCTGAAACCTCGCTCAGCTTGGTACAGTCGAGGCCTCGAATCTTCCAGAATTGGACGGTATACGTGTCGTTCTGGTCAAGCTCAATACAGAGCTTGTTCGCGCCACGGATGCCCCGCATGTGCGTGAACTGAACCCCGCCGGAAGGAAGCGCAAGCACGTCGCGAGCCCCAATCATAACGTTCAACCGCTGGCCTCCACCGAGCTGGGCTAGGATGGTCTTGGCGACTTGGATAGTGGTATCAGTCATGGTTGATTAGTCCCTTTCTGAAGAATGGTCAGGCGTGGCCATTGCCGCGGTGCAACTACGCCAACCGTCACGTTCAGTGACCACGATATGATCCAGCAAACTAATCCCCACGACGTCGCAGGCATCGGCAACTAGTTTGGTCATGTGGAGATCTTCCTTGCTCGGCTTCGGGTTGCCGCTCGGATGGTTGTGGGCGAGCACGATAGCTACTGCTCCGCCCACGATGGCCCCGCGCAAGATGTCCCGCGGGGTTACTCCCAAACCATGAGCACCGCCCCGAGCGACTTCCTGCATCCCAATCACTCGCAAGTCGGTCGAAAGCCAAAAGCACAGCATGTGCTCGCGGTCTGTCTCCCTGGTGTATTCGCGGGCTAGACGCCAAACGTCAGTCGGGGTTTCCAGCTTCTCCACTGGGGTTTTCAGCGTTGAAGAATCGCGGACTAGTTTGGTTTGATAAGTGGGTACTTCGTACATGGTGGTTTCTTTCGTTAATGGGGGTTGAAAAGGTTAGCTCGGGCGTTGTTCCCGAAGCTCGCGCGCACGCTCGGCAGCAGCTGCATAAGTTGGAAACCCTGACTCGACAACGCGCCACGGCGAGAAGTGTGGGCGGGGCTGATAGAGCACAATCTCAAACGATGCTGGTTTGCCGCTGAGGAATGAACTCGTGGCGCACCTAACCCGATAATTACTCATCCTTCTCGTTGCGTCCTCACTCATTCCAACCCCTCCAACCATGCCACCGCATCGAGCACACAAGAAAAGAGCGAGACGTGCGATTGGCTGCAAGTTTGGGTTATAGATGTGGAACACTTATTCTTTTTCTGTTCCACTGGCCCCAAGCGCGTAGCGCTGGGGAGCGGTGGGTGGGAGGCGTTCGTCGGCATGACTATTCCAATCATTCCAACCCCTCCAATGCGTGCGATTGGCTGCATCGAGTTGTGGAAGTCTGGGTCATATATGTGGAACACTTATTTTTTTTCTGTTCCACTGGCCCCTGGAGCGAAGCGACGGGGATTGGTGGGTGAG
>Ga0102952_1000404_pt1 | contig 16537 bp, 15 predicted proteins | sample SalPon2A_C_D1_MG_FD_78506 | JGI IMG/M metagenome (GOLD analysis project Ga0102952, IMG submission 78506) | Soil microbial communities from South San Francisco under conditions of wetland restoration - Salt Pond MetaG R2A_C_D1_MG | ecosystem: Environmental > Terrestrial > Soil > Wetlands | place... | reverse complement strand
CGGCGCGCTCGAGGACTGCGTCGAGCAGACGATCTGGATCGCCAACGCCTGGCTCTTGCCGGAGGCCGGGCGGGACGTGCGCTTCCTGATCTCCCGCGAGGCTCTGGCCACCCTGCCGGCGGACTACGAGGACGAGCTGCCCGACCTGCTGGCGGACGCCGCGGCGCAGCAGCGATGAACGACGCCGCCGAGCGCATCCTGAAGACGGTGGGGCGCGCGCGCCGGCGCGCGCTGGCCGCGGTGTTGGCCGAGAGCGCCTGCCTGGCGCTGGCCGCCGGGCTGGCCGTCGCGACCGCGGCGGTGCTGTCGGGAGCCGCGGTCGCGACCCGGCCCGGACTGCTCGCGGCCGCCCTCGGCGCGCTGGCCTGCGGCGCGACCTGGTGGCTGCAGCGGCGCGGCACCGCACTCGAGGTCGCCCGCCGACTCGACGCTCGATTCGACCGGGGCGGCGCGCTGGCCTGCGCCTGGGAGTGCGCGCGCGCGGGACGGAGCGGAGCGCTGGAAGCCGTGCTGCTCGAGCGCGAGGCCCGGTCCCTGGACGGGCGCGCCGCCGGCCGCGCGGTCGCCGGTCCCTCGGCGGGTTTCGTCGCCGCGCCGCTGGTCGCCGCGGCGCTCTTGTCGGTGGCGCTCGAGCGCGCGCCGGCGCGCCCACCGGCCCCCGTCGCCCCCGGCGGTCTCGCCACGGCGGCGGACCCACGTCCGGCGCGCGCGGAGGCGGGCGCCGAGGTCACCGAACCGATCGCGTCCGCGACGCCGCCCGGCGCCGCGGCGGGGGCGGCTCAGCCCGACGCCTCGTCGGCCGCGCCGCCGACCGCCTACCGCGAGGGAGCGTCCTCCGGAGAGACGGTCCCGACCGGCGACCGAACCGCCGACGCCGCCACGGCGCCGGCCGCCGGCGCGGGCGGGCCCGCAGCGGCGCGTCCGGGATCCGCGTTGGAGCGCGAGCCTGGCCCGCAGTCCTCGACCCTGGCGGAAGCCTCCCCCGGCAGCACAATGGAAGGCTCGACCGGACCCAACCGCGGGACGGCGAGCACGATGGAACCGACCACGCCCACCCCCGGCGAGACGACCCCGGCCCCCGCGGCCGAGGCGGGCACGGTCGGCGGCCGCTGGTGGCCCGCGCGCTTCGACCCGATCGTGCGGGCCTGGACCGCGGCGCGCGCGGGAGACGACCCGCGGTGAGCGCGCCGGCCGGCGAACGCCGCGTGGGCCTGTGGCTGGTCGGAGCCCGGGGCTCGGTGGCGACCTGCGTGGCCTACGGGCTCGCCGGGTTGCGCGCCGGACTGCTGGAGCCGGTGGGCCTGGTCTGCGAGCGCGCGGCCCTCGCCGGCCTGAGGCTTGCGCTGCTGGACAACCTGGTGCTCGGCGGGCACGACGTGTGCCGGCGTTCGCTGACCGCGTCGGCCGGCGAGCTGGTCGGCAGCGGCGTGCTGTCCGAGGGCCTGGTGGCCGCCACCTCCGCCGACGCGTCGGACTTCGAGGCGCGCATCCGCTCCGGTCTGCTCGACGGCGCCGACGTGGGCCTCGCCGACCTCGATCGGGAAGCGGCGCGCCGGGGGTCGCTCGAGCCCCGCGAGCAGATCGCCGTCCTGCAGGCCGACCTGCGCGAGTTCCGCGAGCGGGCGGACCTCGATCGCGTCGTCGTCGTCAACCTCGCCAGCACCGAGGCGCTGCGCGGCGAGCAGCCGGAGTGGGCCTCGCTCGAGGCGTTCGAGGCGGCGCTCGACGCGCGCACGCCGCAACCCGCATCGGTGCTCTACGCCTACGCCGCGCTGCAGGCCGGGTGTCCGTACGTCAACTTCACGCCGAGTCCCGGCGCCTCGTCGCCGGCCCTGCGCGCCCTGGCGCGCGAGCTGCGCGTCCCGCACTGCGGCAGCGACGGGAAGACCGGCGAGACCCTGCTCAAGACGGTGCTGGCGCCGCTGTTCGTGGCGCGCAACCTCAAGGTGCTGGGGTGGCAGGGCTACAACATGCTCGGCAACCGCGACGGCGAGGTGCTCGCCGATCCGCTGCACCGCGAGGCCAAGCTGCGCTCCAAGGCGGACTCCCTGCGCTCGATCCTCGGCGACGAGGGCACCCACACGCACGTCGGCATCGACTGGTTCCCCTCGCTGCGCGACTGGAAGACGGCCTGGGACTTCATCCACTTCGAGGGCTTCCTCGGCGCGCGCATGAGCCTGCAGTTCACCTGGATGGGCAGCGACTCGGCCCTGGCCGCGCCGCTGGTGCTCGACCTCGCCCGGCTGGCGGACTTCGCGCACGAGGTGGGGGAGTTCGGCGAGATGGAGCACACCGCGAGCTTCTTCAAGACGCCCCTCGCCGGCGGGTCCCAGGACTTCCACGAGCAGTACGGGTTGCTGCTGGACTACGTCGAGCGGCACACGGCGGGGGCGTAGGGTCGGCGGGGCGGGCGCGCGGCAGCGTCACGAGGCCGCGATCGAGACCGAGGATTTACGAATCCGCGCGGCGTTCCATGGTCTCATCGTCACCCGGCGGAACGAACGTCCGCGCGTCGTCGATGAGGTCGTGTGTTCCCTCGAGCCCGAGGGAGATGGAGTTCGCGGCATGAGCAAGAAGAGCAAGTGGTTCCTGGCCGCCGCGTGCGCGGCCATGCTGGTGGCCCTGGCGCGCAGCGTTCCGGCCCTCCCCGTCGGGGCGGACGTCGCCGATTTCTCGACGGGCCTCGCAGCGGCGCTGATGGTCGGCGTCCTCGTGTCCTGGAAGGATCGCTGCGCCCCGTAGCGCGCGCCGCGGCCCGCGAGCGGCGCCGGCGGCCGGGCCGCTACGGCGATGCCGCCCGACTGCTCGATCTCCCGGGAGTGACTCGATACGCTCCCGGCGATGAACCCCGCAGTCGCCGCCGAGCCCGACGAGATCGCCGCACGGACCCGCACCGCCATCGCCGCGGCGCGCGCCGCGCGGGGACGCTTCCTGGAGCTGCCCGCCGACACCGCCTTCGCGGAGGTGATCGAGGCCTTCGACCGCATCGGGCGGCCGCTGGACGCGGTGCACGGGCCGGCCTCGCTGGCCAGCCAGACCCACCCCGAGGCCGGGCTGCGCGACGCGGCGCAGCAGGCGGTGCGCGACCTCGCGGCGTTCCAGACCGAGCTCTCGCTCGACCGCGAGGTGTTCGAGCGGCTGAACGCGCTGGACGCCGCGGCGGCGCCGGGACCCGAGGAGCGCCGGCTGCTCGAGCACGCGCTGCGCGACTACCGCCGCGGCGGCGTGGACAAGGACGAGCCGACCCGCGAGCGCATCCGCGAGCTGAACGAGCAACTGGTGGCGATCGGCCAGGAGTTCGACCTGAACATCGTCGGGGACACGCGCTCGATCGTGATCGCCGAGGGACACGCCGGCCTCGAAGGGCTCCCCGCGGACTACGTCGCCGGCCACCCGGAGGACGAGCAGGGCGCGGTGACGATCACCACCAACCCGCCGGACCTGGTGCCCTTCCTGACCTACGCGCGGCGCGGCGACCTGCGCCGCCGGCTGCACTTCGAGCACCAGAACCGCGGCGTGCCCCGGAACCTCGAGACCCTCCGCCGCTTGCTCGCCGCGCGCCACGAGCTGGCCGGTCTGCTGGGCTACCCGAGCTGGGCCGACTACGTGACCGAGGACAAGATGGTCCAGAGCGCGGAGACCGCGCGCGAGTTCATCGAGCGCATCGCCGCGCTGGCGCGCCCGCGCATGGAGGCCGAGTACGCCGAGCTGTTGGAGGCCAAGCGGCGCGACGACCCCGACGGCGAGCGGGCCGAGGACGTCCGCGCCTGGGAGACCTCCTACTACACCGAGCGGGTCAAGCAGCGGCGCTTCGGCTTCGACTCGCAGTCCGTCCGCCCCTACTTCGCCTTCGCGAACGTGCGCGACGGCGTCCTGGCCACCAGCGCGGCGCTGTTCGACGTGCGCTTCCGGCGCGACGACGAGGCCGAGGTCTGGCACCCCTCGGTGGAGTGTTACGAGGTCCTCGACGACGACGAGGTGGTGGCCCGCTTCTACCTCGACATGCACCCGCGCCCGGACAAGTACAAGCACGCGGCGATGTTCGACGTGCGCACCGGGATCGCCGGCGAGTGCGTGCCCGAGGCCTGCCTGGTCTGCAACTTCCCCGAGCCCACGGACAGCGATCCGGCGCTGCTCTTGCACTCGGACGTGACCACCTTCTTCCACGAGTTCGGCCACCTGCTGCACCACCTGTTCGGCGGGCGCCAGCGGTACCTCTCGTTCTCCGGCATCCGCACCGAGTGGGACTTCGTCGAGGCGCCCAGCCAGATGTACGAGGAGTGGGCCTGGGACGCGCAGGTGCTCCAGCGCTTCGCCCGGCACCACGAGACCGGGGAGCCGATCCCCCCGGAGCTGGTGGGCGCGATGCGCGCCGCCGAGGAGTACGGCAAGGGCCTGCTCGTCGGCACGCAGATGTTCTACGCGGCGCTCTCGCTGTCCTACTACGACCGCGACCCCGCGGACCTCGACCTCGACGAGCACATGATCGAGCTGCGGCGCCGGATGACGCCCGTGCCCTACGAGGAGGGCACCCACTTCCAGGCGTCGTTCGGACACCTGCACGGGTACTCGGCGATCTACTACACCTACATGTGGTCGCTGGTGATCGCCAAGGACCTGTTCAGCCGCTTCGAGGGCGACCTGATGGACGGCGCGACGGCCAACGCCTACCGCAGCGCGATCCTCGCGCCCGGGGGCTCGCGGGACGCGGCGGAGCTGGTGCGCGACTTCCTCGGCCGCGGCTACGGGTTTCAGGCTTGGGAAGCCTGGCTCGATCGCTGAGCGGAGCGCCTCGGCGCGCGTTTCCCGCGCCTTCCCATCGGGTAGATCCGGCCCAGTTGGGCGGAAGTGACGCGATCTTCGGGAGTCTGCACCCGCGGAATCCGGGTTTGCTGCGTACCTTCCGCGGCCCCGGGGACTAGCTCCCGCGGGACGGCACGAGGCTTGCCACCCTGGGATCCGCCATGACGACTCGCCGGCTCGCAATCCTGACCCTCGCCCTGGTCCTGGGCACGATGACCGCCGTGGGGTGGTACCTGGAAGGGGAGCGGACGGTCCAGGCCGCGCCCGGGCCCGACGGCCCGCACATGGAGCACCTCTGGCGCTGCTACCCGAGCGCGGCCACCTCGAGGCGCGCCCGCCGCTCGCGGGGGGTCGCCACCTCGCAGCCCGCCGCCGCCACGACGCCGACCCGCCCGGCCGCGACCTCGGTCCCCTGGGTGGTCCCCGCCAGCGCCGTCGGGCCGGACCCGATGGTCTGCGGGACGCCGGACTCCGCCCTCCGGCAGTGAGCTCGTCCGCCCGGGCGGCCGACTCCATTTCCGGCTAGGGAAAGGTCGCGCGTTCCCAGGCGTCGACCTGGGCCAGCAGCTCCGCGCGCACGTCCTCGGCGGTGCGGCCGGTGCGCCGCGGCACGGCGAACGAGTGGTCCGCCCGATCGATCACCCGCAGCGTGGCCCGGCCGCCGAAGCGCTCCAGCGCCGGGCGCAGCAGCTCCAGGTCGCACAGCGCGTCGCGCGAGCCCTGGAGGAAGAGCGCCGGCTGGACGATGGCGGGGAAGTGCTCCGAGCGCTCGCGTTCCGGTTTGCCCGCCGGGTGCAGGGGATAGCCCAGGAGCACCAGGCCCGCGCAGTCGGCCCCCTTGGCCGCCAGGTGCGTCCCCATGCGCCCGCCGAGGGACTTGCCCGCCAGCAGCACGTGCGGCCTTCCGGGGACCCGGCGCTCCAGCTCGGCGAGGGCCGCGGCGTGGGCCGCCTCGAGCAGCGGGGCGCGGTCCGGCGGCAGCCGGCGCCCCTCGCGGACCGCGCGCTCCATGTACGGGTAGCGGAAGCGCAGCACCCAGCAGCCGAGACCGGCCAGGCCCCGGGCCATCGCCAGCAGGAACTCGGAGTCCATGTCGGCGCCCGCGCCGTGCGCGAGCAGCACGGCCGTCCCGCGCGCGGCGCCCTCGGGTTCGTGCAACGCGCCGGAGACCGCTTCGACCGCGGGGTGGGGGACGGGGATCGCCAGGGCTTCCATGGGGTCGTGCGGCGCGGCGCTCCGCGCTGCTAGGCTGGGTCGGCTCGGGCTAGGCTAGGCCGCCCGCACCATGCCGTCCAAACCCGCACTCAAGCTCCAGACGACCAGCCTCTGGTACTACCCGTCCCAGCAGTACGGCGGCGAGCCCCAGGGCCTGCCGAACTTCAAGGGCGCGACGCCGTCCTACGTGATCTGGAACCTGCTGACGCGCTACACGCGCGAGGGCGACCTGGTCGTCGATCCGTTCTGCGGCGGGGGCACGACGCTGGACGTGGCGCGCGAGCTGGGGCGCCGGGCGCTGGGCTACGACGTCGCGCCGCGGCGGGACGACATCTTCCGCGCGGACGCCCGCTCGCTGCCCCTGGAGGACGGCAAGGCGGACTTCTTCTTCATGGATCCGCCCTACTCCACGCACGTCGAGTACTCCGACGCGCCGGGGTGCATCGGCAAGCTCGACGCCTTCGAGGAGCCCTACTACGAGGCGCTCGACGACGTCTTTCGCGAGGTCGACCGCTGCCTGCGGGACCGCCGCTACCTCGCGGTCTACGTCTCCGACAGCTTCGAGAAGAAGAAGGGCTTCGCGAACATCGGCGCGCGGCTGGCGGCGGCCCTCGGCCGGCGCTTCCGCCCGGTCGACCACGTCGCCGTCGTGCGCGGCAACCGCACGCTGGAGAAGCCGGCCTTCCACCGCGCGGCGGCGGAGGGGAACTACTTCCTGCGCGGCTTCAACCACCTGCTGATCTTCAAGAAGCAGGGCGCCGAGCGCGGCGGGGCGCGCGGCTAGCGGGGCGGTTCGGCGGGCGGGGAGGTGCCGCCGCCGGAGCCGACCTCGGCGCCGCCCTCGGAGCCGACCTCGCCTCGGCCGGGATCCTCGGTCGCAGCCGGCGGCGAGGCGGCCGGCGGCTCGGCCTCGGGGGGCGTCTGCGCTTCGGTGCCCTCGCCGCCCGGCGGGGCGATCACCGCACCGGAGGCGTCGAGCACGCCCTGCTCCTGCAGTTGCTTGAGCACCTCCGGCGGCAGCCCCGAGGGAGCGGCGTCGGGTTCCTCAGCGGCCGGCTCCGGCTCCTCGCTCTCCAGCGGCTTGAGCAGTTCGGCCATGCGCTTGCGCAGGTTCGTCGCCCGGTAACCCGGGATCTCGTAGATCCAGGCCCCGACCTTCTCGTTCAGCGCCTCGGCTTCGGCCCGGACCTCGTCGGCGGTCTTGCCCTGGTCCTCCGGCTCCTCGGTCTCCTCGGAGTCGGCCGCGGCCTCGTCGCCCTCGGGAGCTTCCGCTTCGGCCTGCGGCTCGGGCTCGGCCGGCTCCGGGCCGACGATCTCGGCGTCGGCGCGCTGCGACTCGTCGAGCGCGCCGTGCAGGCGCAGGTACGTCTTGCCGTCGACCTCCACGGTCTCCACGGTGACCACGTAGCCGTCGAAGCAGGTGAACTCGGCGACCGTGGCCGCTTGCTGGTCGAAGTCGACGAGGTCGGGGCCGACGTCCTCCAGGGACAGCCAGGCCAGCGCTCCGCCGACCGAGTCGGCGACGCCCTCCCAGATCAGCTCGCGATCCGCGGGCGGATCCTGGACGGCGAAGTGCGCGTCGCCTTCCTCTTGCTTGGCGACGGTCAGGACCTCGCCGTCGGGGTGGCGGATGACGACCTGGCGCACGCGCTGCGCCTCGAGCTTGATGATCTGCTTGTCGAGCCAGTTCGTCGCCTGGCCGTCGACTTGCACCGCTCCGCGCACCTCGTAGCTGGTGGGCGCGCCCTCGCGACGGACGTAGAGCGAGGAACCGCCCACGCCGCCACCGCGGCTGGTGCGCGCGTTGCCGACCAGTACGTCGGCCAGCACGGTGCCGGCGCCGTCCGCGATGGTGATGCGCTTGGAGGCTGCGTCCGGACCGATCTCCTCGACGCCGAGCTTGGCGTAGTACTCGGGATTGGAGGTCTTCTCCTCGGCCACCTCCAGCTCCGAGAGCCCGACGACCACGGCCTTGACCTTGTTGAAGTCGACGGGGTAGCCGCCCTTGTCCTGCAGGCCCCAGCCCTCGTCGCCCTTCTCCACCGTGAACGCGCCCTGCGAGGTGGTGATGGTGACTCGGGCCGCGTCGTTCACGTGTGCGGAGAGGTCGCCGAGGAACGGGCCGGAGGTCAGCGACTCACCGGTGCGCACGTGCGCGTCGGGCCGGCGCAGCGACATCACCGCCGCGCCGGCGACCAGCGCCGTGATCACGACGAGCGAGACGATCAATCGATTGTTCATTGTGCCGGCCTCCGTCGGTTGGACCGGATGACGACCATCACGAGCGCGAACACCAGCACCAGGCCGGGGATGGCCCCGATGTTCAGCCAGCGCAGGGTGTTGCCCAGGGACTCGATGTCGCGGCGCAGGTTGGCGCGCACTTCGCGCAGTCGTTTGCGCGTGTTGACCTGCTCGGTTCGCAAGCGGTCGATCGCCGCCAGCGATTCCGGCGTCTGGAGTACAGCGCTCTGGCCGTCGCCCTGGGTCTGCAGGTTGCGGAGCTCGTTCTCGGTGCGGTCCAGCTCCTCGACCAGGCGCTGCTCCTCGGCGCGGTAGGCGAGCTGGGCCTTGGCCTCGAGATCGCGCACCACCTCGAACGGGTGATCGGAATCGCCGCGTCCGCGCAGGCTGATCAGGTCGGTGCTGCCGTGCAGGTAGTCGATGGCGTTGGTGACGAAGTCGCCGTTGTCGGCGGTCTTCATCCCCAGGCGCATGCCGCCGAAGTTCTGCACGTTGACCCACCAGCGATCCGCGAGCATGTCGGCGTCGGCGACGACGATCACGTTGATCGGGCCGTCGGACTCCGTCAGGTGCTCGGCGGCCGGTGCCTCGGCCTCCTCGTCGTCGGCCTTCGGCGGGCCGTCGGGGAACGCCGACTTGGCCGGTCCGGAGACCCGCGCCGCGAGCGCCAGCCGCTTGCCGCTGGGGAAGAAGTCCGCCAGCAGGCCGGGCGGGTTGGGCCCGAACTGCACCTGCGAGGTGGCGATCTCCATCGACTGGTCGCTGGTCTGGATCAGCGGCGTGAACTGGGTCGTCGCCCCGTCGGTCGGACGCAGGATCCCCGCGGCGGCCAGCTTCATGTGGTCGAGCTCGCCGGTGACGATCTCGTCGGGCTGGAAGGCGTCGGGATCCAGTCCCAGCCAGATCACGTAGTCGACGGGCTCGTCGCGGCCGCGGTTGTTGAAGGTGACCGAGAGCGCGTTGGTCAGGTCGCCGGCGAGCTTGTCCTCCGGCATCTCCAGACCCCACGAGGCGAACAGCGGCCCGAGCGACGAGTTGCGCGGCGCCATCATCGACTGCATCGGGTTCTGGGGATCGCTGGGCGGGACGTCGGCCTCGCAGAACGGATCGACGAACACCAGCGCCTTGCCGCCGCGCATCACGAACTGGTCGATCGCGTAGAGCGTCTGCGGCGGGAGGTTCTTGGGGTGCACGATCATCAGCACGCCGACCTCGGGGGGGATCTCGGTCGCGTCGGGCTGGATGGTCTGCACCTCGTGCAGCTGCCGGATCTGGTCCACGACGAACCAGGGCTGGGGCGGGTTCTGGCGCATCGTCATCGGATTCGCCGCGGCGCCCTCGATCGGCAGCGAGGAGAGCAGCCCGACGACGCCGCGCTCGGGGTTCGATAGCCCGTACACCAGCTTGGCGACGTCGTACTCCAGGAAGGATTCCTTCTCCGGACTGAAGAAGGGGATCATCTCCTCGTCGCCGATCGTGTTCGTCCCGGCCAGTCCGAAATAGAGCGTCTCGCCGCTGGGCAGGGGCAGGCCCTGCAGGCCCGACTGCACGGCGCGGTCCTCGACCTCGGTGAAGGGCTCGGGCTCGAGCACCTCCAGCTTCAGCTTGCCGTTGGCGTGGCTCTCGAACTCCATCAACAGTTCTTCCACGCGCTGGCCGTAGCTCGGCAGCGGCGGGTAGTCCTGGGCCAGCTCCTTGGAGAAGTAGAAGCGCAGGGTGATCGGCTCGTCGATCTTGGAGAGCACCGCCTTCGCGCCGTCGGACAGCGTGTAGAGCTTGTTCTCGGTGAGGTCGAAGCGCGAGGAACGCAGCGTCGTGCCCGCCAGCACGTTGATCGAGAGCAGGAGCAGCAGGGCCACCAGCAGCCCGCCGGTCATCAGCGTGATTCTTTTCAGCATGTCTGCGCCCTCAGTCGGCCTTCGTGTAGGCCATCACGATCGCGTTGGCGACCAGGAAGCAGCCCATCACCGAGACGTAGAACAGGATGTCCCGGGCGTCGATCACGCCCTTGGTCACCGCGTCGAAGTGGGTCAGGAAGCTCAGCGAGGCGACGCCCTGCACCAGCGCGTGGGGCAGGAAGCCGCCGACCACGTCGCTCACCGCGGGCAGCCCGGCGAGGATCATCAGGAAGCATATCGCCACGCTGACGACGAAGGCGATCACCTGGTTGCGGGTGATCGCCGAGACCGCCGAACCGATCGCCAGGTAGGCGCCGGCCATCAACAGGCTGCCGACGTAGCCGGCGGCGATCACCCCGTTGTCCGGGTCGCCGAGGTGGTTGACGGTCAGCACCATCGGGAAGGTCAGCGCCAGCGCGATGGCGATGAACGCCCAGCCGGCGAAGAACTTGGACAGCACGGCCTGTCCGAGCGTCACCGGCAGGGTCATCAACAGCTCGATCGTCCCGGAGCGCCGTTCCTCGGCCCACAGGCGCATGGAGATCGCCGGCACGAAGAACAGGTACACCCAGGGGTGCCAGTTGAAGAAGGGCTGCAGGTCCGCCTGGCCGCGCTCGTAGAAGTTGGCCAGGTTGAAGGTCAGACCGCCCATCAACACCAGGAAGAAGAAGATGAAGACGTAGGCCACGGGGGTCGTGAAGTACCCCGAGAGCTCCCGTCGGAAGAGCACCATCATGTTGCGCATCGATCGTCCTCCTAGGCGTCCGCCGCGCCGGTCGTGAGCTCGCGGAAGACCTCGTCCAGGCGGCCCGCTTCCGCGTGCAACTCGTCGAGCTCCCAGCCGTCCTCGCGCGCGCGCTTGCCGACGGCGCGCAGCACCTGCTGTCCCGTGCGGGGCAGCACCAGGAAGTGCACCAGGCCGTTGTCGCCGGCCATGCGCTCGACCTGCTGTACGCCCTCGATCTCGCCGAGCCCGGCGGCGACGCGGTCGGCCTGCTCGACGCCGACGGCCAGCGTCACCGCGTCGTGGTGCGGCGACTTGGCGGCGAGCTGGGCCGGCGTGCAGTCGACCACCACCTTGCCCTTGGCGATGATGATCGTCCGCGTGCACACGGCATCGACCTCCTCGAGGATGTGGGTCGACAGCACGATGGCCTTCTTCGCGGACATCGAGCGGATCAGCTGGCGGACCTCGTGCTTCTGGTTGGGGTCGAGGCCGTCGGTCGGCTCGTCGAGCACCAGCACGTCGGGATCGTGGAGGATCGCCTGCGCCAGGCCGACCCGCCGCTTGAAGCCCTTGGAGAGCGTGTCGATCGGTTGGTGCAGCACGCTGGGCAGGTGGACCTCCTCGACGACCCGCGCGATGCGGGTGCGCTTCTCCGCGCCGCTGTAGCCGCGGATGTCGGCGATGAAGTCGAGGAAGCCGGCCGGCGTCATGTCCGGGTACAGCGGCGCCCCCTCGGGGAGGTAGCCGAGCTTGCGCTTGGCGGCCAGCGGCTCGCGGAACACGTCGTGGCCGCAGACGCGAGCCGTGCCGTGCGTCGGCGGCAGGAAGCCGGTCAGCATCTTCATGGTGGTCGACTTCCCCGCCCCGTTGGGTCCGAGGAACCCCAGCACCTCCCCGCGGTCCACCGAGAAGCTGACGTCATCGACCGCCGTGATGGGGCCGAAGCGCTTGCTCAGGTTCTGGATCTCGATCATCGCTGCCATGGGCTCATCTTCCGTTGGGTCGTGGCCCCTCGCCGCAGGAGGAGATTCCGCGCGTCCTACTCCGCGATCGGCGCGCTTCGGCGAATCCGTTTCGCCTGCCGGTATTCGGGGCCGTGGTTTTAGCGTTCGGGTGCGAGGTGGGCAAGGTCCGCGGGAAGGGGCTCGCGGGCGTCGGGGCCGCGTGGGCGTGCGTCGAAACCGGCGTATACGCGGGTGTGCGGGAGGCGTTGGCCCGAGTTGGCGATGGAGTGCGAGTCGCCCTCGCGGCGCGCTACCATGGGCTGATGGCCCCGGCGACCGAAGCAGCGACCCCGAATCGGGACGAGCCCTTCCTCACCACGCGCTGGAGCCTGGTGCTCGCCGCGGGCGGGCAGCGACCGGGCTCGCGCCGGGCCCTGGCCGAGCTCTGCGAGAGCTACTGGTATCCGCTGTACGCGTACGTGCGCCGCCGCGGCTACCGGGCCGAGGACGCGCAGGACCTCACCCAGGCCTTCTTCGCGCGGTTGCTGGAGAAGAACGTCGTCGCCGCCGCCGATCCCCGGCGCGGCCGGTTTCGCGCCTACCTGCTCGGCTCGCTGAAGCACTTCCTGGCGAACGAGTGGAATCGCGCTCGCGCGCAGAAACGCGGCGGCGGGGAGCCGCTGCTGTCGATCGACTACCGCGCGGCGGACGCGCGCTTCGGCCGCGATCCCCAGGACGACCTCACGCCGGAGCGCGCGTTCGAGCGCAGCTGGGCCCTGGCGGTGCTGGAGCAGGCGCTGGCCCGCTTGCGCGAGGAGTACCGCGAGCGCGGCAAGGAGCGCGTCTTCGAGCAGCTCGAGAGCACGCTGGTCGCCGGCGAGACCCCGCCCGCCTACCGGGACGTCGCCGCGACCCTGTCGATGACCGAGGGGGCCGTGAAGGTGGCCGTGCACCGGCTGCGCCGGAGCTTCCGCGAGGCCCTGCGGCGGGAGATCGCGCAGACGGTGGGCGGCACCGAGGAGCTGGAGAGCGAGCTCCACGCCCTGATCGCCGCCCTGGGCCGCCCCTGAGCCGCGCGACTCCTCGGGGATCCGGCTGTAACCTTGGCCGGCCCTCGCGTCAGGGAGCCTCGGAAACGAACGGCGGAGGGCCGAGATGAGCGAATCCGAGACCGAGCCCGAGAGCGAAGCCGAGGCGAGCGCGTCGACCCACCGCTGTCCGCGCTGCCATGCGGACCTCTCCCAGGAGGACTCCCCCGGCGGCCTGTGCCCGCGGTGCCTGCTCGAGCTGGGGCTCGGCGCCGACAGCGCGCCCGACCGCGAACGGGCCCGCAAGCCGCCGCCGGATCCCGGGGACTCGCCGACCATCGCGGACCTGGAGCCGCACTTCCCGCAGCTGGAGATCCTCGAGCTCGTCGGCCGCGGCGGGATGGGCACCGTCTACAAGGCGCGGCAGCGCGGGCTCGACCGCCTGGTGGCGCTGAAGATCCTGCCGGCCGAGGCGGCCAAGGACCCGAGCTGGCCCGATCGCTTCGCCCGCGAGGCACGCGCCCTGGCGCGGCTGTCGCACCCGAACATCGTCGCCGTCTACGACTCCGGCGTCGCCGGCGGCGTGTACTTCTTCGCGATGGAGTTCGTGGACGGCGCGAACCTGCGGCAGCTGATCCGCGCCAAGGAGACCTCCACCGCCGCGGCCCTGCGCATCGTGACGCAGATCTGCGAGGCGCTGCAGTACGCGCACGACGAGGGCGTCGTGCACCGCGACATCAAGCCGGAGAACATCCTCGTCGACGGGCGGGGGCGCGTGAAGATCGCCGACTTCGGCCTGGCCAAGCTGCTCGGCGCCGAGCACGACGACCGCGCCCTGACCCGCTCGCAGCAGGCGATGGGCACGCCGCACTACATGGCGCCCGAGCAGTGGGAGTCGCCGCAGGAGGTGGACCACCGCGCGGACATCTACTCGCTCGGCGTCGTCTTCTACGAGCTGCTCACCGGCGAGCTGCCGCTGGGGCGCTTCGCCCCGCCTTCGCGCAAGATCGAGGTCGACGTCAAGCTCGACGAGGTGGTGCTGAAGTCGCTGGCCAAGGAGCCTGAGCTGCGCTACCAGCACGCGAGCGAGATCAAGACCGACGTGGAGGGCGTCGAGGCCCGGGCGCGGGTGAAGGAACAGCAGCCCACCGGCGGTCGCCTGCGCCGCGCGCTGCGGCACCTCCGGCAGGTGCTCGACCCGCGCACGCCGGGGCGCAAGCGCCTCGGGGACATGGAGTTCTCGAACAACTGGATGCCGCTGGGGATCGCCGCCTTCCTGGCGTTGATCGCGCTGCTGGCGCTGACCGCCTCCGCGCCGGTGCTGCTCGCCGCGCTGGCGGTGACCGGCATCGTGCTGCTGGTCAAGAACCTGCGCTGAGCGTCAGGCCCCGGAATCGCCGGCGCGGCCGAAGTCGTCCTCCAGCCGCACGATGTCGTCCTCGCCGAAGTAGTCGCCGGTCTGGATCTCGATGAAGGTCAGCGGGTCCGGGCCGACGTTCGCCACGCGGTGCGCGGCGCCCTGGGGGATGTCGACCGTCTGGCCGGCGACGAGCTCACGCTCGACGCCGTCGAGGGTGACCAGCGCGCGCCCGCGGACGATCATCCAGTGCTCGCTGCGCCGCGCGTGGGTCTGGTAGGAGAGGCGCTTGCCCGGCAGCACCTCGATGCGCTTGACCTTCCAGGAGGGGTGGTCCTCGAGTACGAAGAACTCGCCCCAGGCGCGGCGTTCGTGGCGGTCGGACTCGGGGGCGGGCATCGGCTCGGACTAGCGCTGGCGCATCGCTGCGGTGGGGGTCATCAGGGCGGCGCGCAGCGCGGGCCAGGCGCCGCCGAACAGGCCCAGGAACAGGGAGAACACCACCGCCGTGACGAGCACCGTCGGCGTGACGCGGAAGGCGAAGGCCACCTCGGTGAAGGACTGGAAGTTGGTGGTGCCGGTCTCGATGCCGCTCAGCGGGATCACCATCAGGCAACCCGCCACGCCGCCGAGCAGTCCCAGCAGCAAGGCCTCGAGCATGAACGAGAGGAAGATCGGCAGCGGCCGGTACCCGATCGACATCAGCACGCCGATCTCGTGGGTGCGCGCGGCCAGGGCGGCGAGCATCGTGTTGGTGGCGGTGAACACCGCGGCGATGCCCATGATCAGTGCCAGGATGCTGCCCAGGCCGAGCAGGATCCCGGACATGGCGCTGCTGGACTGCGCCAGGTAGACGCGCTCGGAGAGCACCTTGGCCGGCACCTCCTTGTTCTCCACCAGCCGGTCGGAGAGCGCCTGGATGTCGACGTTCGGCTTCATCACCGCGACCACGCGGCTCGGACCGGGCCGCTGCAGGGCCTCCAGCACGCGGTCGAGGTCGCCCCAGATCTCCGACTGGAACGGGCCGTCGTACTCGAACACGCCGACCACGCGCATCGGCGTCAGGTTCATCTGGATCACGTCGCCGACCTTGCAGTTGCGGATCCGCCCGGTGAGCTTGCTGCCCACGATGACCTCGTCGGAGCCGGGCTCGAAGCGGCGACCCTCGATGATGTTCAGTTCGGGGAAGACCTCGAAGGACTTGGGCTGGACGCCGCGGATGGGCACGTTCGTCTCGCCGCCGCTCACCTTGAAGCGGCGCACCGCGAGGTACACCTCCGCGGAGCCGATCGGCTGCTGGTGCTCGTCGACCGCGATCTCCGGCAGGCTCTTGATCAGCTTGATCGCCCGATCGCGGGTGAAGAAGCTGTCGGACTCGGTGGGCGCCCCGGGGCGCAGGAACACGGCGACGTTGTCGTGTCCGGCCTGCGTGAACAGCGTCCGGAATCCCTGCTGCAGCGCGAGCACGCCGGAGAGCACCGCCACCGTCGCGCCGACGCCGATCACGGTGAGCAGCGTCTCCGCGCGGCGCACGAACAGGCTGCGCAGGTTGTAGCTGAAAGGGACCAGCATCAGAGCGCCCTCAACGCTTCGACCACGCGCAGGCGGCGGGCGCCGATCGCGGGCGCCAGACCGGCCAGGATCCCCAGGCCCACCGCGAGCGCCAGGCCCAGGGACATGGTCTCCCCGGTGACCTTGTAGCCCGGGAACATGTTGCCGAGGAACTTGAAGATCACCGGCTCGGTCACCACCGCCAGGCCCACGCCCAGGCCGCCGCCGATCAGGCACATGGTCAGCGACTGGTAGATCAACAAGCGGAACACGCTGCCGTCGGTGAAGCCGAGGGCCTTGAGCACGCCGAGGTCGCGGGTCTGCTCGCGGAAGGCCATCAGCATGGTGTTCACGCAGGCCAGCAGGATGGCCATCAGCACGCCGCCGCCGATCGAGTTGATGAAGAAGGGGATGCTGCCGAGCATCGAGACGAACTGGGCCTGGAACTCGGCCTCGGTCGTGGTCTGGACCCGCGTCGGGCCGTTCTCGAACAGCTCGTCGATGGTGCGCATGATGCGCTGCTGATCGGCGTCCGGGCGCGTCTCCAGCACGATCGTGCCGACGCCGGGCGTGTAGCCGCCGAGCTCCATGCTCTCCTGGAAGTACTCCCAGTGGAAGAACATGGTGCTGGGGTCGACGGCGGTCGTGGCCGGCGAGTAGATGCCTTCGACCTCGAACGTCCAGGGGACCAGGTCGCCCTCCGGGTTGGGGAAGATGCCGCCGATCAGCGGGATGCGGTCGCCGACCTTCCAGCCGAAGCGGCGGGCGAGCAT
>Ga0102952_1000403_pt1 | contig 16564 bp, 11 predicted proteins | sample SalPon2A_C_D1_MG_FD_78506 | JGI IMG/M metagenome (GOLD analysis project Ga0102952, IMG submission 78506) | Soil microbial communities from South San Francisco under conditions of wetland restoration - Salt Pond MetaG R2A_C_D1_MG | ecosystem: Environmental > Terrestrial > Soil > Wetlands | place... | reverse complement strand
GCCTTCCCGCGGCAGCACCAGCTCCAGCCGCGCCCCGGCCATGGCGGGCAGCCCGACCCGCTGCGGTGCGCCGTCGGCGGTCCCGTTGGCGGTCGCCACGATGTCCCAGTCGCCGTCGGGCAGGTCGTCGAACGCGAAGCGGCCGTCGTCGTCCTCGAACTTCTCCCGCATCCGCTCGAGCCCGGAGGCTCCTCCAGTGCCGACCGGCTGGGCGGCAACGGTGAAGCGCTCGATCGGCCGACCGGAATCGTCCACCACTCGCCCCGCCAGGTGGTTGCCCGGGGCGAGGATCAGCGTCCAATCCCGATCGTCGGTCGACACGCCCTCCAGCAGCGCGTGCCAATTTCCTCCCTGCGGTCCGATCGCCGCCGCGCGAACGCGATAGGGAGGCGAGCTGAGCGCTTCGCCCTGGAACTGTCCTTGCTCCTCCGCGACGAGTTCGACGACAGCACCGTGCGCGCCGTACTGCGATCCCAGGGTGACCCGGGCGCCCCCGGCCGGCCCTCCGTCCGGCCACTGCACCGAACCCGCGAGCGCCGTCCCCGCGCCGAGGATCAGGCGGATACCGGTGTGCTCCTCGCCGTCCGCCAGGCGATCGAGGTCCAGTCGTCCCGGTGGCGCATCGGGCGGCGCCGCTCGCAGCGCGAGCAAGCCCGGGCGCAGACCCTCGAAGCGGAACGAACCCGTTTCGTCGGAGGCCACGGTGGAAGCGTCGGTGGCGAAGCGGCCGGTGTCCGAGAGGCTCTGGGCGGTGACGTTCACGCCCACGGCGGGGCGGCCGTCGGACCGTTGCACGATCCCCGCCAGGCGAACTCCCCGGACGAGGTCGATGCCCAGGTGGAGCGTCCGGCCGGGCTCGAGCCGCAACGGCCCCCGGCGACCGTCGTACAGGCGCGGGTTGGCCGCGTGCACGCTCCACCAGGTGTCGGTGGACAGCGCGTCGAAGGTCGCCTGCCATGACCCGGACAGCACGACCCGGCGATCGCCGCCCGGTGTGGAGCTCGCCAGCTCGACGGTGGTCGCGGCACGCAGGTCCGCGGCCGAGGCGAGCGTTTCGGGAACGCGCACCTCGACCTCGAGCCGAGCGCCCAGGAGCGGCACGAGCGTGTACTCGTCCGTTTCGCGCAGGTCGAAGGCGACGTCGGCAGGCAGGTAGAGGTAACGCTCGCGCAGCTCGAGGGCGCCGCGGTACGCGCCCGCGGGCAACTCCACCTCGAAGCTCCCGTCCCCGGCAACCGGGGCGGAGAACGATTCGGCTCCCACGAGCGCCACGACCCGCAATTCCTCGTCGCGACCCTCGTCGCCGGGCAGCTCGACGCGACCGCCGACCCTGGGCCGAGGAGCGCCGACTTCCCGGCGGGTGCCTCGCGCCACCGCGGTCTCGGGAGCGACGGTGCCGTCGGAGCGTTCGATCGTTTCGCCGGGTCGGCGCGTCCCCCCGGCCGAGACCCTGCGGCCCGCGCCGTCCCCGCGCCCGCGCTCCCCGAAGAGCAGGACCAGTCCGGCGACTGCGAGCGCGAGAACGACGATCCAGACCGAGAGTCTTCCCACGATTCGCCCTCCCGCGAGCGTCAGCGCTCCAACAGCTCGCCGAGGCGACGACGGAGCGCGGCCGGTTCGAGGTCGAAGCCCATCAGCCGACCCTCGGCGTCGACCAGGAAGACGTGCGGGACCGATTTCACCTGCAAGCGCTCCGCCAGCGCGGTGACATCCTCGCCCGCGACGGACGGCCAGGTCAGACCGTGCTCGGCGATGCTCTTGCGAGCGGCCGGCGGTCGGTCGCCGAGCGCGAAGCCGAGGATGGCGAAAGGTCGCCCGGCGAACTCGCTCGCGAGTCGTTCGAGCTGCGGGAACTCGGCGATGCAGGGGGCGCAGGTGGAGGACCAGAACACGAGCATCAGCACCCGCCCGCGATAGTCCTCCGCCCGCACGGTATCGCCCGCGAGCGTTCGCCAGGCGAACTCTCCCAGAGGCGCTCCGATGTACAGATCGGTGTCCATTCGCTCGACGAGGGACCGAAAGGCACAGCTCCAGTTCGCGCCCGGAACGCTCGGATCCACGAGGTCGCCGAAGACCTCGATCCGAGCGTCGATGTCCCGATGGAGCTCGGCCTTGCGCTCGACGGACAGCGGGCGACCTGCATGGACCCGGGCGTAGGCCTCGGCGTAGGCGCACGCGGCTTCGACCTCCGGGGTCTCCGTGGCCGCGCGCAAGCGGATCAGCTTGGCGAACCGATCGTCGATCAGCACGGTCTTCACGAACGGGACCATGACCTGCCGGTCGTCCGCGAAATCGTCGATGATCGCATCGACGGCCCGATTCGCCTGCGGGCCGAGGACCGCTCCCCCGCTCTCCTCCAGGAGCAACACGCTCACCCAGGCTCGGTATCGCAGCGTCGCATCGCTTTCCTCGGCCCCGAGGACGAGCAGGCGGTCCGCGAGCTCTCGGTAGGTCTGCGAACCGAGAGGGCCGTTGGCTGCGCGACCCGAGAACTCGCGCAAGACGTCTCGGTACGTCTCGCTCCTCGCCGCCCAGGAGCCGGTCAGCAGCAGCAAGAGCACGTACGCGACCCGGAGTCTTCGTCGACGGGGCGATCTCAAACGAGGCAAGAAAGGGATTCGCATGGTGGGCGCGGCCACGAGTCGGTCCGGATAGTGAGCGGTTCGACCTGAGATGGAGCGAACCGGCCTCCGTGACGGGATCGACGTTGGCGCTTCGTAACAAGTGTCCGGGGGCCGGCCGCCTCGATGTCGGTCCAACGCAGGGCCCCCCTCACCGGTCGCACCGCCCGGCTCCGGCCGGACCTGGCCCGCCCGCGGCCGTCATGCATGCGTCATGTAGGTGGTGCCGGCGCGGGCTAGCTTGTGCCCGACTCCGATCCGGCCGACGCGCCTGCGAGCGCCGGCACCCCGAATCCCGATTCCACGAGGACCACGATGATCACGACCAAAGGCTATCTCCTTCTCGGACTGACCGCTCCGATGCTGATGTGGGCATCCGGGGTGGCGCGGAACCATCTCGGACCCGGTGGCGAGGAGGAAGTGAGCATCAGCTCGCTGCCCGCGCCCGTCGTGGCGGGGGCGCGGCCCTTCTTCGGCGATCTCTCCGGCTGCAAGGCGTCGCACGAAGTGGAGGACGGTCGCACCGAATTCGAGGTCGAAGGGGAGGACGCGCAGGGCACCCCGCTCTCCGTTTCGTTCTCCGCGGAGGGTGGATTGCTGAAGGTCGAACGACGCCTCGACGAGTCCAAGCTCCCTCAGGGAATCCGTGACTCTCTGCACCGGCAATTCCCGGGAGCGCCGATCACCGCCGTCGAAGCCGTCGAGTTGCACTACTTCGAGGTCGGGCTCCGGGTCGACGGCAAGAAGACCGAGGTGTTGGTGACCGCAAACTCTCAGGTCCTGTCGGGAGCCCACGTGGGCGAGGACGAGGAACGCGGCCGCGAGGCGCACGAAGAGGACGAGGACAACGACTGAAGTCCTTGCGGAGCAGGGCCGCGATCGCGGAGAATTTGCCGGCGATCCGGGTTGGCTCGAGACCGTGCCCGACACGGTCTCGAGCTCGGCCTGGTTTTCCCAGGAAACGTTTTACGCATCCGCTGCTCGATCGATGGCGCCCCTGGATCCGATGCTGCGGTCCTACCTCGCGAGCGCCTATCCCCGGAATCATCGGTATCGCGTGCTGGGCGGTCGGGCCTGGCCCGGCTACCGGCTCTACGTTCGCTACCGACGGATCTCCGCGCTCTACCCGCGACCGCTGGAGAGCCTGGTCGATCTCTCGTCGAGCCTCGGCTACTTCGTGCTCGACGCCGCGGCGCGATTCGGGTGCGGCCGCGTGCTTGGCATCGACCTGCACGAGCCCGACCTCCAGGCGACCACCGCGGTGCGGGATCACCTCGGTCTCCCGCAGGTGCGGCTGGAACGGATGCGCCTGCACGAACTGGCCGAGCGGATCGAGGACTTCGGCGGCACGTTCCAGACCGCGCTGCTGGTCAACAGCTACCACTACTTCTACTTCGGGAGCCGTCGTTCCCCGGAGCGCTACGAGACCCACGAGCAGATCTTCGAGGCCCTGGCGGCGGTCTGCTCCGGCTCGGTCGTCTTCAGCAACTGCGTCGAACCCGAACAACTCCCCCCGCACATGCTCGGGCGCGCCCGCTCGCAGGGGCGGACGGAGGCCTATCACGAACGCGACATCCGTGCCGCGGCCGAGAAGCACTTCCTCGTCGAGGAGCACGGCGTGCTCGGCCGTCGCCCGCTGTGGCGCTTGATCGCGCGGGTCGATCCGCGGTGAGTGAACCCATGGACGACAACTCGCGCTGCAGGCGACCGTCACCGTCCCCGCCCTCGTGAATCCTGACCGATCGGAGCGCATGTGAACACCGCGACAGGTTCCACCGCCAGCAAGGTTCCCGAAGTCACGCTGCTGTTCTGGATCATCAAGATCGCCGCCACCACGCTCGGCGAAACGGGGGGCGACACGGTGTCGATGTCCATGGACCTCGGCTACCTCGCGGCCACGGCGATCTTCGCCGCGCTGTTCGTGGCGGCCGTGGGGATCCAGATCGCCGCCAAGCGTTTTCGGCCCTTCGTGTACTGGTTCACGATCATCGCCACGACGACCGTCGGCACGACCCTCGCCGACTTCGCCACCCGCTCCCTGGGGATCGGCTACTCGGGCGGCAGCGCCCTCTTGCTGGTCCTGCTGATCGTGTCGCTCGCGGTGTGGTACCGGACGACGGGCACCGTCTCCGTGGAGTCGGTGCGCACGCCCAGGTCCGAGATGTACTACTGGCTGACGATCATGACTTCGCAGACGCTGGGCACGGCCCTCGGCGACTGGACGGCGGACACGGCCGGCTTCGGCTACTTGGGCGCGGCGGTCCTGTTCGGCGGCTTGCTGCTGGTCGTCTTGGGAGCCTACCTGTGGACGGGCGTCTCGCACACGCTGCTCTTCTGGGCCGCCTTCGTCCTGACCCGTCCCCTGGGTGCCGTCGTCGGCGACTTCCTCGACAAACCGATCGCTTCCGGCGGCCTGGACTTGAGCCGCGCTTCGGCATCGGCGGTGCTCCTCGTGTTCATCGTCGCCTGCATCGCGCTGTTCAAACACAGGCCGGCGACGACGAGTCATTGAGCGCCGTGGGCGTGGCCCGCACGGCCCGGTGCCGGGCGCGGCCGGAGCCCTCCCGGGGCCGGAGAGCGCACCGGGGTGGCGCGGAGGGGCTCCGGGCGGACCGCCGCCGCGTCCCGCGCCGCGGCCCGTAACTTCGCAATTCGGCGTGCGTTCGCGCGCGCGGCGCCCCTCCAGGTCATGGAGCGGCACCGGCGTACAGTCCGGCGGGATTCCTGACCGCCGCGCGAGCCGTAGAATCGGGCGAGCTCTCCGCATGGTCGAGGAAGAATCCGAACGCTCGCCGGACGACTCGCCGCCGCCGGCGACTCCCGAGGACGCCTTCGCCGAGTTCGTGGCGTCGCGGGGAGAGGCCGGAGCGCCGGACTTCGAGCGCTGGGTGGGACGCTACCCCAAGTTCGAGACCGAACTCCGTCGCCTGGAATCGGAATGGCGCAGTTTCGACAGCCTCTTCCGCAGGGCCGTGGCGCCCCGCCCCGCCGGCCCCTCGCACTTCCATCTGCGCATCGCGTCCTCGCCGGACCGCGTCGACTTCGTCGAGTTCACGCCGGACCGGGAGCTGGGCGACTTCCGCCTGGTGCGGCGCATCGGGCAAGGCGGGATGGGCGAGGTGTGGGAGGCGGAGCAGCACTCCTTGCAGCGGCGGGTGGCGCTGAAGTTCATCCGCCCCGACTGCGTCTCCGAGCGCGCTGAGATCTACTTCGATCGCGAGGCGCGGGCCGGAGGGCGCCTCAACCACCCCGGCCTGGTGTCGGTCCACGCCACGGGCGAGGACGGGGGCCTGCGCTGGATCGTGCAGGAACTGGTCCCCGGCTCCTGCACGCTGAAGGGCTTCCTCACCAGCATGCGCGAGGAGGCCGCGCTCCCCGCGCGGTACTTCGAACGGGTCGCCGGACTGACGATCGAGGTCTGCGATGCGATCCAGGTCGCCCACGAGGCGAACGTCATCCACCGCGACCTGAAGCCCAACAACATCCTGATCGCGCCCGACGACCACCCCAAGGTCACCGACTTCGGTCTGGCGCGTCTGCTGGACGAGCCCGCGCTGTCGGGCTCCTACGCGCTCAAGGGCACGCCGGTGTACATGAGTCCCGAGCAGGCCGCCGGGAAGACCAAGCTGATCGATCACCGGACCGACGTCTACAGCCTCGGTTCGGTGCTCTACGAGCTGATCACCCTGCACCGCCCGTTCGAGGGCGAGACCGGCAGCGTCCTGAACCGGATCCAGAACGAGGACCCGGCCGACCCCCGCGAGCTGCGCCCCGAGGTGCCCGGCGAGCTGGCCGCCATCGCGCTCAAGGCGCTGGAGAAGCGGCCGGCGGATCGCTACGCGACGATGCGCGCGTTCGCCGACGACCTGCGCCGCTACCTCAACCACGAGCCCGTGCTCGCGCGCCCGCCCGGGCCCCTGCGCCGCGCGCAGAAGTGGGCGTTGCGCCACCCCACCGCGGCCAGCGTGGCGGCGCTCGTCGCGCTGACGGCGGTCGTCGCCCTGGTCCTCGGCCGGCAGGTGCGCGAGGCGCAGGCCCGGTCCACGATCAACGAGAAGCAGACCCTGCTGACGCGCGCCTGGCGCAAGATCGACGTCGGCGACCTCGACGGCGCCTCCGCCGAGATCGACGACTTCAACGAGCGCTTCCCCCACGATTCCCAAGGACACCTGGTGCTGGCCGCCGGCTTCGCCCGCAGCTTCCGTGTCACCGAGATGGAGTCCGAGCTCGGCGCGATCGGCGCCGGGGAGGACTGGGAGGACGATCGCGCGAACGGCGAGAGCGCGATGGGCCTGTGCCTGCAGGCGCTGCGCTTGCTGGCGACCGAGAAGGGCGCCGCGTACGGGCGCATCCGCGACAAGCTCGAGCGCGCCCTCGAGCTGGACCCGGGGCTCGAGGTGGCGCTCTTCCCGCTGTACCAGGTCTGCAAGGCGCAGGGCGACCTCCCGAGCGCGCGCCAGGCGCTGGCCGCCTACCGCGGGACGCTGCGGACCAGCGACCCGAACGTGCGGCTGGTCGACGCGATGCTGGCCGAGCTCGACGGCGACCTGGAATCGGCGCGCGCGACGCTCGAGGACCTGCGGACCGCGCAAGGTGACGAGGCCTTCGGCGAGCTGCGGGGCTTCCGCGCGCTGGGCCGGGTGTTGGTGCAGTCCTACCTCGACCGCCAGGGCGCCGAGCCGCAGCAACTCCAGGAGGGCGTGGACTGCCTCCAGCGGGCGACGACCGAGGTCCCCAGCGACTACTCCTCGTTCGCGCTGCTGGGCAAGGCCCGTCTGCTGCAGTACGACCGCACGCCCCAGCGCGCCGAGAAACGCCGGCTGCTCGACGAGGCCGAGCGCAGCGCCCAGGCGAGCCTCACGCTGTCACCCGGCGACACCCAGGGCGCCAATCAGGTGCTGGCCGGCGTGGCCTTGAAGCGGCTGTTGCTCGACTTCGATCCCGACGACCCGCCGCCGCCCGAGGCGTTCGAGAACGTGCGCGCGCTGCTGGACGAGGTCGAGCGGGAGGCACCGGGAGCGCCGCTGGTCGACACGGCCGAGGCCGAGCTGCGCTACCGCGAAGGGACGATCCTGCTCGCCCGCAACGACGAGGACGGGGCCAGGGAACGGTTCGCCGCCAGTCTCGAGCGCAACCCCGACCATCTGGAGGCGCGGATCTTCCTCGGCGAGGTGCAGTACATGCGGGACGGCTTCGAGGCCGCGCTGGAGACGTTCCGCGCCGCGGAGCAGGTGTGGACCCGGCGCTCCGAGGGCTACTCCCGCCTGTTCGCCGGGGGCGGTCGCTGGTGCGGTCGCTGGATCTTCACCGTCCACGTCTGGGCGATGGGCGCCGCCGACCGGGCCGGCGAGCTGGGCGTGGCGTTGGAGTACGACCGGAAGGTGCGCGAGGACCTCGACGTCAACCTCGAGATCGAGCCGACGGAGGTCCTCACGCTGGTGGAGTTCCTCTCCAAGCCCGCCCACGACGAATTGCGGGACTGTGCCTTCGCCGCGCGGCTGATCGAGCAGTACCAGCTGCGCGAGCGGCTGGGCGAGGTCTACGGCGGCCTGCTCGACGAGCTCGAGCAGGCCTGCCGCTGAGCCTACTTCGAGTCCAGATCCTTGGGCGAGATGTGGGCCCCCGGCAGGAAGACCACCGGGCCCAAGTAGTTCTTGGGATCGTAGCGCTTGTCCAGGCTCAGGGGCGGATCGATACAACCCCATTCGGCGAAGAACGGCACGCCCGACTGGTCGACCAGCACGACGACGAAGGGAATTCGCTCGGTCATGCCGGTCGCGCCCTTGAGCTTGTACTCGAGCACGGTGCCGCTGCCTGGCGGGGCGCTGGGCGCGATGGGCACGACCTCGACGTGGCGCCAGCGCACGGCGGGCAGGCCGAGCAACGCGTGGTCGATGTTGGGCACGCCGGAACCCGGCTTCCTCTTCAGGATCCCTTCGTGGACCGTGAGCACGACCTCGACCGGATAGGGATCGCCCGTTCCGCCCTTGCCGCCGCCACCACCTCCTCCGTCGTCTCGAACCTCGACCTCGATCGTCGCCTCGTCGCCGTTCGTACTGGAATTGCTCGTCGAGTAAACGGGCATGTTGGCCTCCTTGGAGTCTCGGTGGGTGGTCTCGCCCGGGTCGTGCTAGTTCTTGACCCAGACGAATGCGTCGGTGGTGCTCAGATTGCCGGCGGCGTCCTCGGCCGTCACTTCGACCGCGTAGACGCCGCTGGCGGATTTCGTCGTGTCCCAGGCCCCCTCCGACGCGATGCCGTTGGTCGCGATCACGTAGAAGTCCTCGTCGGTGCTGTCGAACAACCCCATTCCCGCGCGGTAGCACGATGCGCTGTCCGCGTCGGCGATCGGGTCCAGGAACTCGATCCGGTTGCTGTAGGCCAGGGGTAGGTGGATCTGCGGCGGCACCGGCGTCGGGATGCCCACGAGGACGAAGTACAGCGCGCGCACGTTGACCCGGATGCGCAGGGGAACGTTCACCGGTCCGGTCGTGCCCGTGATGGAGAAGCGGTCCGAGACACGCACCAGGATGTCCACGCTGCCCTTGAGCGTGGGGTAGCTCAGGCCCGGTGCCGGCTCGATCGGATCCTGCGCGGAGTCGAGGAAGACGATCGAAGGGCTGGGAGCGGTGGACGCGGAGCCGAGCGGTCCGATCGGGCCGAAGTACGGCGGCACGCTGTCGGGGCGGCTGCTGATGTACGGGAGCGGATTGCCGAGCAGCGGCTCCTTCGCGCACCCGCCCGCTGCGGTGCACTCTTCCAGGGCGAGGTCCAGGTGGACGTGGTCCAGGTCGTCGGGCAGCATCGCCACCCTGCCCAGGACCTCGCCGCGGAACACCCCCTCGCCCTCGGAGACCCACACCGACTCGAGGTGCAGGTAGCGCAGGCCCCAGTCGCTGTCGGAGGCCGGGCTGACCACGACCTGATTGGACCAGCCGCTTTCGTCTTCCCCGGTGTGGACGTAGCGCACGACGCCGTCGAAGCAGGAGCGCACGGTCTCGCTCTCGGTCTTGGTGAGGATCCCGAACGGGGGTCCGTTCACCGAGCCTCCCCAGGGGACGACGTACCAGTTCGCCTTGATGTCGATGCCCCGGTGCAAGAGGACCGAGTTGGTCAGCAGCTGCGGTTGCCCGTGCGTTTCGAGCAGCTCGCGCGGCGCGTAGAAGTCACCGGACAGGGGCCAGATCCAGGGGCTCTTGGTGGTTTCCTGCAGGGCAGGTGACAGCACGGCGAGCAACAGGGACGAGAGCAGATGGATCATGGCTCAGGGAAAGACCGTCCGGCTGGCGAGGACCCGATCGCGAGTGACGACGAGCAGGCGCCCTTGGGCGGTCCAAAGGACGCGCGGCTGGTCGCCCTCCCAGCACGCGGTCGGGAAATCGACCTGGTCGAGAACCGCCGTCCCCTGTCCGTCCAGGACGAGCACGGAGCCCTCGGCCCGAGCGGGGGCGGAGGGGCCGACGGGCTCGAGCTGCGGCCAGACCTTGCGCCGCGCGCCCAGGGCCGCCAGGAGACCCCGCGCCGTGGCGCGCAGGTTGCACGAGACGAACCGCGCGCCGCGGGGAGCGTCGTGCCGCCAGCGCCGCTGCACCTGGCCCGCCGCCGCGAGCTCGTACAGTTCGGCCGCATCGGGGAACTCCAGCAGCAGCCGGCCCCCCACGTCCGCCGCGGCGATCAGCGGCCCGGCGGTCGACAGGTCCACGCGCGCAGCGCTGCCGGGGCCGGCCAGCGACATCAGGAACACCCCGTCGCTGTCCGAGCAGACCACCCGCTCCCCGTCCGCCAGCACGTGGAAGGACCGGCAGGGCGGGAGCTCGAGCGTATCGCGACCCGCACGGTGCACCTCCAGCGCCCCGGCGCCCGCCACGACGACGGTGTCGCCGTCGGCCGAGACGCGAGCCGCGCCGGCGTGTTCGACCGTGAAGTCCAGCAGCGGCTGCTGCCGACCGGCGTCGACCAGCTGGAAGCGTCGGGGCTCATCGGGGCTGCGTCCGACCCGTGCGAAGAGCACGCGGTCCCGTCCCTCGACCAGCCGGACCGCGTACACCCCCGGGACCGAGACCAGGACCTCGCCCGCGATCGTGACCTTCGTGATCCGGTTCGCGCCGGAGCCGTCGACCGACGCGATGCCGGCCCGCGTCCAGCGTGGCGAGACGACCCACGTTTCCCCCGGCCGCAGCGCGGGCGACAGCGACGGGCTCGGTTCGCGGGGCACCACCCGTCCCTTCCCGTCGATCTCCAGGGCCGCGACGGCGCCCGCCCGCGTGAGCACGTCGTAGCGCTCGGAAGCGACGCGCACGGCGAAGACCCCCTCGGCCCGCAGCCGGGGCTCGGTCGCGTCGTGGAGCTCGACGAACTCCGCCGCTCCGCGGCCCCCTTGGGGGATCGCGGCCAGGGCCAGAGATGCCCAGAGCATCGGTGCGAGCATGGGAAGAGAGGGGCGAGCCGCCCTTCCTCGAAAGGAGAACACGTCGGCGGTTCGAAGGTCAAATCCGCCCCGAAGGCCCGAGGCACCGGGACGCGGAAGCGCACGGCGACACGGCGCGTCGACCGCCCTCGGTCGCGCCCCCGGCGGGCGGAGCCTGCCCGACCGACCGCAGTGGACCGGCGGTGGCCCTTCGGGGCCGGGGCCCGCCGGGGCCGCGGCGACCCGGGGCGCGACCGCGAACTCCCCGCCGAGATTCACCGATCCGTCGGTGCGGCGAGTGCGGGCAGCAGAGCCGCCGCGGCCGCTGCGTGGCCGTGCTCGTTCCAGTGCCCCTCGTCGTGGTAGCTGGTGACGCCCGCGCGTGACGCGGCCTCCAGGGGCGGGAGCATGTCTACGACGCGGACGCCCGCGGCCGCGAGGGCGGCGGCGAGTTCCCGGTGGCAGGCGAGGCGGTCGAAGTGCCGGCCGGGGACCGGCGGTTGCCGGGAGACGAAGGACTCGAAGCGGTCGCGCTCCACCTGGATCGCGGCCGGCGCCAGCAGCACGATCAGCTCCGCGCCCAGCTCGTCGCACGTCGCGCGGATGCCGGCGACCTGGCGCAGGGCGGCGGTGCGCGCCTCGGTGACGGTCTCGGGCTCGGGCACGCGCAGGCAGAGATCGAGGAAGGCGTTGGGCCGGGCGCGCACGTCGCGCAGGCCCGCGCGCGCGAGCCAGGGGTTCGCGCCGCGGCGGTTCGCGGTCGCCAGCGGGCGCCAGAAGGCGGGCGCGAGCGCGCGCTCGACCAGGCTGCGAAGCGCGCTCGCCGCTCCGGCGTCGGATGCAGTCGTCGCTCCCGACTCGTCGGCGGTCCGTTCGGCATAGAGGCTCTCCTGCAGGTCGTCGTCCTCGAACAACGTGAGCACCACGACGTCGGGGCGCACCGTGGGTGCCAGCTCGCGCAGCATGGCGCCGGACTGCGCCGGCCCGTAGCCGGGGATCCCGGCGCAGTAGACCCGCAACGGATGGGGATCGATCTCGGCGGCACGCCGCTCGAGCAGCTCCTGGAAGGTGTCCTCCAGCGGCACGCCGATGCCCCACGCCAGCGAGTCGCCGAGCACCAGCACCGAGCGCTCGTCCGGCCCGGGCGGCGCGCTCTCGTCGAGCCCGTCGCGCAGGCCGAGGTCGTTGACCTCCACCCGGATCCCCGCGAAGTCCGGGTGCACGTACGTCCCGCGGAAACCCGCGGTCGCGTGCACGCGACCGTCGTCACCGCGGTAGAGCGCATCCGTCGGACTGCCGGCGTCGGCGAGCGGCTCGTACGAGGGCGGCGGCAGCACGCGGCCCAGCGCGGTCCGCATCCCGCCGAAGAGCGCGACCCCGATCAGCAGGTAGCCGGTGCCGCGGCGCAGCACCGGATCCGATCCGCGCCGCGCCCAGGCGAGCTGGAAGCACACGCCGGCCAGCAGGCAGACCGCGCCGAACGCGTCGAGGGCCGTGCGCTGGAGCAGCGCTTCGAGCAGCGCGCTCCAGAACGCGAGCGCGGCGGCGCAAGCGGCCAGCGTGTCCCTCCGCCCAGCCGGTGCCTCCCCGCGCCGAAAGACGAAAACCAGCACCGCGGCGGCGAGCGCGCAGCCCGCCGCGTGCCACGCCGTCGACCCACCGCGCAGCAGCGCCGACGCATGCCAGCCGAGTCCGGCGAGGGAGGGGAGGACGAGGAACCAGGAGGCCGGGGACATGGCGCGAGAGGGGTGCGCGAGTCACCGTACACCAGGCCTCGCGCCATGCAACTGCGATCCAGCGGGCCGGACGTGCCCGCGGCGCTGCCGCCCGCGATCCAGAGCCAGCTCAGCGCGGCGCGCCCGCCGGAGCGGTCGACGCGGCCGGGATCGCGGCCGGCGCCGACTGCCGGGCGACGAAGTTCCGCAGGTCCCCCGTCAGCTCTTCCCGGGCCGACTCGTTGACGTACATCATGTGCCCGGCCGCGTAGTGGCGCATCGTCACGCGCGAGCGGTCCATCGTGCTGCGGCGGACGTTGTACTCGGCGCCGTAGAAGGTCGTGGCGATGTCGTACAGGCCGCTGGCCACGAACACGCGCAGGTCGGGATTCTCGGCCATGCCGCGCGCGAGCACGGGCGTGACGTCGACGTAACCGCCGAAGGCAGCATCCCCCTCGTCGGGGCGCTTCCAAGCCTTGCCCGCCGGCTCGCTCATCACGACGTACTCGCGGTCGACGGAGACGCCCAGCTCGGAACGCACGTAGCTCTGGAAGGCGGCCACGAACGCGCCGCTGATGCCCGCGGCCATCGGGTCGCCGCTGGGGACCTCGCCGACGTCGTCGGGCTCGGTCCCGGTGTAGCGCGTGTCCAAGCGGCCGAGCACCAGCCCGCGGTCGCGCAGCAGCTCGCGGCGGAAGCGGTTCGTCGAGACCCGCAGATTGGCGCGCTCGATGTACTCCGTCGGCAGGCCGGTGTAGCGGTGCATGTGCTCGACGACGGAGGTGCGCGCCGCCGCGGACAGGTCGCGCCCGGCGAACAGCGCCGGCACGTATTCGCTCGCGACCCAGTCGCGGACCTCGTCGAGGAACGGCTCCAGGTCCGCCGGCTGCTCGGGCAGCGCGTGGTGGTAGCAGGCCGTCGCGGCGTAGGTCGGGAGGGCCGTCGCGAAGGCCGCGTCGTTCTCCTGTCCGTCGACCAGCGCGATGTTCAACGCCGGCGAGATCAGCATCAGGCCGTTCAAGGCCACGGAGTTGAACCCGCCCTGCAGCTCGCGAACGAGCAACGGCCCGCGGATGCCGCCGTAGCTCTCGCCGAGGACGTACTTGGGCGAGGCCCAGCGCTCGTGCGTGGAGAGGTAGCGACGAATGAAGCGCGCCACCGAGGCCGCATCCTCGTCGACTCCCCAGTGATCCTCGTTCTTCCCGCCGGCCACCACGCGGCTCCACCCCGTCCCGATCGGGTCGACGAAGACGAGGTCGCTGGCCGCGAGCAGCGTCTCGGGATTGTCGACGACCGGGAACGGCGGCGCGCCGGCGGCCTCGCCGTCGCTGGGAACGTCGACCCGCTTGGGACCGAGCAGGCCCATGTGCAACCAGATCGAGGAGGATCCCGGTCCGCCGTTGAAGGCGAAGGTGATCGGCCGCACCGCCGCGTCCCCCGCGTCGCGGGCGAGGTAGGAGATGCAGAAGAACTCCGCCTCGGGCTCGCCCTTGTCGTCCTTCAGCAGCGTGGTCTCCGCGACCGCGTCGTAGGCGAACGGCCGTCCGCCGATCTGCATCTTGTGCACGGACTCGAAGTGCAGCTCCTCGGGTGCGGGCCCCTCGGGCTCCTGCTCCTCCTGAGCGACGGCGGCGGCAGCGATCGGGAAGCTCAGCAGGAGCAGGACGGGAGCGAGTCGTTGGATTCGAAGCATGGTGTTCCGTTGGCGTCTGGAGAGGGTCGCGAACATCCTACAGCGAGCCGGCGAGCTCGGGCGAGCCGCAGCGCCGGCTCCGGTTCCGTCCACGGGGACCTCAGGGACCTGGGCGGAAGGCGACGGCGCCCGGAACCCATCCGGGCGCGTGGCGGAGGAGACCGCGGCCGGTCCCGGAGGCGCGCTCGCCGCAGGTCGCGGTTACCCGGGCGTTCCTCCGGACTAGGCTCGGAGACTCCCACCTGCGGCAGGCCTCCATGTTCCCGGTTCAGCTCCTATTCATCGTTCAACGCTCCGTCGCGGAGGGAACGGTCGATTTCGAATCGATCGAGCGGCACATCGCTCGGCTGCCCGCCGCACTGTCGCCGGAGCCGCGCTACGGCCTGTTCCTGTTCGGCGCCGAGGGGCGGACGCGCGTCTGGTTCCTCCTGGATCGCAGCAACGCTGCGGAACCCGCGTACGACGTCCTGTACATCGATCTGGACGCCGACGGAGACCTGAGCGAACCCGGGGAGCGTTTCCTGGGAGAGGTGCCCGAGGCGGCTCCCGACCAGCGAGTGTTTCGTATCGGTGACTTCCGCCCGCCCGGTACGCAGGACGTCCACGGCGAGTTCACGATCAAGTGGTGGCCGGAGGGAATCCGCTACCGCATGCACTGGCGCGGGGAGGACTTCACGCAGGGCCCGTTCGGACGGACCGCCTACGGCACGCTGGCCGCGAGCATCGCAGCCGCTCCCGTATTCGTGCCGGGAGACGACCTCCCGCTGCGGTTCGCGACCTGGGGGGCACGGCCCTTGCTCAGGGGAGAGAGCACCGACTTCCGGGTGCTCGTCGGCAACCAGGGCTCGGGGGCGGGCACGTTCTCGGCGATGGACATCACCTACTTGGACGACACGGCGCTCCTCTTCGCGACCCTGGTCTACCGGGACACCGCCGGCAGGGAGCGGGAATACGTCACCGAGCTCCGGGGCCGCTGTTGAGTGATCCTCCACGACGGCCCCGTGCGGGTTCCGGAAGATGCGCGGCCCGGCCCGGCGACGATGCGGATCTCGTTGGCCGAAGACTCGACGTACGCGTCGATCCCCACCTCGATCCCGGTCGAGATCCGGTAGCGACCACGCCGTGCACGGTCGGCCCGCTGCGCGGCCAGCTCCACGAGTTCCAAGCGCGCTCGCATCGGCCGTCGTCGGGGGCGCGGCCGGCACACAACCCCGCGCGTGCGTCCCGGACGCGGGGGAAGAGCACGTCGGCGCTCATCTCCGAGCGAGCTCGCCGGATTGTGTTTCAATGGCGCCCGCGCATTCGATCGGTCCGGACCAAGGGGGAATCATGCTCGGACTACTCTGCCTCGCTCCGATGGTCTCGCTGGCGGCGACGGGTCAGCCACCGCTGGAGATCGGAAGTCTGGACCCGAGCGGCGTAGGGGCCTCGGCGCGCTTCGGGCGCGCCGCGGATCTCGACGGCGACACGGCCATCGTGGGTACGGCCCAGGGCACGGTGCACCTGTTCGTCCGCAGCGGTCCTTCCTGGTCCGAGGAGGACGTGCTGACCGGACCAGTCGGGTTCGTCGACGAGTTCGGATGGGCCGTCGCGGTCTCCGGGGACACGGCGGTGGTCGGGGCGCCGCGGCACGACGCGGCGGGGCTGACGGATTCGGGTGCGGCCTACGTCTACGTTCGCAACGGGCAGACCTGGAGCCCGCAAGGGGAGCTGTTCGCCGGCGCGCCGGAAGCGCTCGCCGAGTTCGGGCACTCGGTGGCCGTGCTCGGCGACACGATCGCCGTCGGCGCCCGCAGCGAGAACTCGTCCTCGGGCGACAACACGGGGGCGGTCTACGTGTTCACCCGCACCGGATCGACCTGGAGTCCGCAGGACCACCTGGTCGCCGGCGTTGCCGGCGCCGGCGACCAGTTCGGGTCGAGCGTCGCGCTGCTGCCCGACGAGCTCGCGGTCGGCGCGAGTGGCGCGGGAGCGTTCAGCGAGGGCGCGGTGTTCGTGTTCCTGCGTTCGGGATCGTCGTGGTCCCAGCAGACGACCCTGGCCGGCGCAAGCATCGGTGACAGCCTCGGCGTCGCGGTGGACTTCTCCGGAGATCGCATCGTCGCCGGCGGCCGCGGTGCGGCGGTGG
>Ga0102952_1000402_pt1 | contig 16583 bp, 18 predicted proteins | sample SalPon2A_C_D1_MG_FD_78506 | JGI IMG/M metagenome (GOLD analysis project Ga0102952, IMG submission 78506) | Soil microbial communities from South San Francisco under conditions of wetland restoration - Salt Pond MetaG R2A_C_D1_MG | ecosystem: Environmental > Terrestrial > Soil > Wetlands | place... | reverse complement strand
CGTTCCTCCGACTGCGGAAGGCCTCCGGGGTCATGCCCCCTACCCTATCCACGAGGAGGCCGTGCGTCTCGCGCATGCGCGCAGCGACGGCCGCCGGTGCCTTCCAACGCCGCTCCGTGGGCCGCCGCCGCGTTGCGAGCCGAGCTCACGGCGAGCGGCGCGCTCGTGTAGGATGCCCGCACTCGAGAGCAAGGCCGTTCGGTGGCCCGGCTCGGGTTCGCGGTTCCGACGTGCGGCGGATCCAGCGCTGGCATCGCCTGCGCGACCGGACGCGCTCTCCTCGCGGACTCAGCTCCGCCCGCCCGCCGCGCATGATCGAGCCCGAGCAACCAGCGACCCCCGCCATCCGGCTGACGTGCGTCTCCAAGTCGTTCGACGGCGGCCGGACCCACGCCGTCGCGGAGCTCACGCTCGACGTGCGTCGCGGGGAAACGCTGGTGCTGCTCGGCTCGTCGGGCTGCGGGAAGACGACGACGCTGAAGATGATCAACCGCCTCGTCGAGCCGACCACGGGGACGATCGAGCTCGAAGGTGAAGACACCGCTCGGCTGGATCCGGTCGCCCTGCGCCGGCGGATCGGCTACGCGTTCCAGGGCATCGGCCTGTTGCCGCACATGACCGTGGAGGAGAACGCCGCCCTCGTCCCGCGCCTCCTCGGCTGGAGCGTCGAGCGCCGCCGTGAGCGTGCGCGCGAGCTGCTGCGGCGGGTCGGACTCGATCCCGACGAGTTCGCGCGCCGCCTGCCCGAGCAACTCTCCGGCGGCCAGCAGCAGCGCGTCGGCTTCGCCCGCGCGCTCGCCGCGGACCCCGCGGTGCTGCTGATGGACGAGCCCTTCGGCGCGCTCGACGCGCTGACCCGCGAGAGTCTGCAGCGCGAGCTCCTCGACCTCGGCCGCGAGCTGGCCAAGACCGTCGTCTTCGTCACCCACGATCTCTTCGAGGCGGTGCTGCTCGGCGACCGGATCGCCGTGCTCCACCGCGGCCGCCTGGAGCAGATCGGCACGCCGGCGGAGCTGGTCGGCACGCCGGCGACGCCGTTCGTGCGCGAGCTGTTCCGTCGGCCCGCCGAGCAGCTCGACACCTTCGAGCAGCTCCTCTCTCGAACGCGGGGTACGCGATGATCGCCGCCGCCCTCTCCGACCTGCTGGCGGAACGCTCCGGCGAGCTGCTGGTCCGCACCGGGGAGCACGTCGTGCTCACCGGCCTGTCGACCGGCGTCGCCGTCCTCGTGGGCGTCCCGCTGGGGATCCTGGTGCACCGCGTGCGCTGGCTGCGCGCGCCGGTCCTGGGCGCCGCGGGCGTACTGCAGACCGTGCCCAGCCTGGCCATGCTCACCGTGCTGCTGGTGGTGCTGGGCCGCATCGGCATGGCGCCGGCCGTCGCGGCGCTGGTGATGTACGCGCTGCTGCCGATCGTGGTCAACACAGAGACCGGGCTGGCCGGGGTTCCCGCGCAAGCGGTGGAAGCGGCGACCGGCTGCGGCATGTCCCGGGGCCAGCTCCTGCGCCTGGTCGAGCTGCCCCTCGCCCTCCCGGTGATCGTCGCCGGCGTGCGCACGGCGGCGGTGGTCAGCGTGGGCGTCGCCACCCTCTCGGCCTTCATCGGCGCCGGCGGGCTGGGGCAGTTCATCAACGAGGGTCTGGCCCTGCTCAATACCCGGCTGCTGCTCCTCGGCGCGATCCCCGCGGCGTTGCTCGCCCTGCTGGTCCACCTGTCGGTCGGTGCGGTGGGCCGGGTCCTCGATCCCCGTCGGCGTCGGCGGCGCGCCGTCCGCCTTGCGGCGGTCGCGGCGCCCGTGGTGCTGGTACTGGCCGCGCTCGGCGGGCAGTCGCTGTCGGCCGGCCGGGTGCGCATCGGCTGCAAGAACTTCGGCGAACAGCTGATCCTCGGCGAACTGCTCGCGCAGTTGGTCGAGACGCGGGCCGAACTGCCGGTGCTGCGGTACTTCAATCTCGGCGGGACGATGATCTGTCACAGCGCGCTGACGCACGACCAGATCGACGTCTACCCCGAGTACACGGGCACCGGTCTGGTCACGGTCCTCGGAGCGCCGGTCGACGGGGATGCGGACGCCGTGCTGGAGCGCGTCGCGAGCGGATACGCGGAGCGGTTCGGCCTCGAGTGGCTCGCCCCGCTGGGCTTCGAGAACACCTATGCCATGCTCGTCCGACGGGCCGCCGCCGAGGAGCACGGCTGGCGGATGCTCTCCGATCTGGCCGCCGACGCCGGCGAGCTCCGCGCGGGGCTGACCGACGAGTTCGCGCGACGCGCGGACGGCTACCCCGGGCTGGCCGCGGCCTACGACCTGCACTTCGGCGAGGTGGTCGACCTCGCGCCGAGCCTGCTCTACGAGGCGCTGGTGCGCGGCGAGGTCGACGTCATCTGCGCCTTCTCCACGGATGGCCGAATCGAGGCCTACGACCTGTTCCCGCTGCGCGACGATCGGCGCTTCTTCCCCCCCTACGAAGCAGCTTTCGTCGTTCGCTCGGAGCTGCTGGACGAACTCCCCGAGGTCCGCGCCGCGGCGGCCCTGCTCGCGGGGCGGATCGACGGCGACACCATGCGGCGTCTCAACTACGAGGTCGACGAACGCAAGCGGACCCCCGCCGACGTGGCCCGGGAATTCCTGACGACCAGCGGCCTGCTGGGCGGCTAGCTGCGTACGAGCGAGCGGATCGCACCGGTGACCGTCCTGACGAAGGTGCCCTCGTCGAGCGCCGCGAGCCCGAGCTGCACGGCCTGCGAAATCAGCCCCCAGCACGCACCGTCGACGACCGTGGCCACCTGGATCTCGCGGGTGTCGACCTCCTCCATCGTCATCCCGCCGATCAGCGCGGCGAGCTGCTGGAGGTATTCCTGGCGCAGGCGGTTGAGCTGCCCCGGCTGTCCGATCTCGTCGCCGAAGTAGCTCGACATCCGCAGCCAGAACCGACACTCCCGCGGGGACTCGGAGATCATGGCGTGGTAGTGGCCGACCACGCCCACGATCCGTGCACGCCGGCTGCGACAGGCGCCGAGCCGCTGGCGGATCGTGTCGAGGAAGGTGCGCTGCACGAACTCCCACAGGGCGATCAGGTACTCGTCCTTGCCGCGGAAGTGGAGGTAGAAGACCCCCTTGGCCACGTCGGCGGCCTCGGTGATGTCGAGCACCGAGACGACGCCGATGGGACGGTTCTCGAAAGCGGCCAGCCCCACCGCGAACATCGAGTTGCGGGTCGCGAGGGCCTTGCGAGCGCGCCGGCCGAGCGGTTGAGGGGGCTCCTCGCCCTGCGGTTCGGGATCCGTCATCGGCGCTCATTCTGCCCGCAAGGGCCCGCGAGCGCATCGACGCCGGGTTTTTCGGTGCTTGTTGACCAAATTTGACTCACTCGTCATACTTGCTCGCTGTGAGCGCCTTCGCTCGGCCGCCCGCCGTACGGACCCACCCCCGGAGACCCGCCTTGAGCCCCAGCAGCACCTTCGAAGAGATCACCCTCCCCCAGCGCACGTTCCAGGTCTCCTTCCCCGTGGACCCGGGAAAGGTCGACCAGGACGAGGAGTGGTTCGAGTTCGACGACGACGGCCGCCGGCGCCGCCTCGGGATGCACGACTACGCGGCGATCTACGAGACCCCCTGGCTCTACGAATCGCTGGTCTACCGGGCCCTGAAGTGCCGCTCTCCCGAGCACGTCGTCCGCCCCCTGGAGGAGGCCGCGACCGCTGAAGGGAAGGCGCTGTCCGACCTGCGGGTCGTCGACCTCGGCGCCGGCAACGGGATCGTGGGCGAGCTGCTGCGGCGGGCGGGCGTCCGCGAGATCGTCGGCATCGACATCCTGCCCGAGGCGGCCCAGGCCGCCCGCCGGGATCGCCCCCACGTCTACGACGACTACCTGGTCTGCGACCTCACCGAATCGGATCCCGCCGCCGAGCGACGCCTCAGGAGCTTCGCCCCGAACTGCCTGGTCACGGTCGCGGCGCTGGGCTTCGGCGACATTCCCCCGGAGGCCTTCGTCAAGGCCTTCAACCTGCTGCCGCCGGGCGGCTGGCTGGCGATGTGCATCAAGGAGCGCTTCCTCGAGGAGGACGACGACAGCGGCTTCGGCAGGCTCGTGCGCAGCATGGTCGCCGACGGGACGATCGAGGTGTTGCACCGCGAACGCTACGTCCACCGCCTGTCGATCGCCGGCGAGGCCCTGCACTACGTCTCCGTCGTGGCCCGCAAGCAGCGCCATGCCCGCAACCCCGGGTGAGGACGAACTCGCGCCGATGATCGTGCGCTGAGGTCGCCTCCTGCGTGGACCGAGGCCGACTCGGGTGCGCCCCGGGCCGGAGACCGCGGCCGCGCCTACTCGCCGGACGGCGTCGGACGGTCGACGTGCTGGTCGACCAGGATCGAGTTGCCGTCGGGATCGACCAGCAAGAAGCTCGCCGGTCCCCGGCCGTCCGCCTCCGCCTCGAGCTGCAGCTCGAGCCCGGCGTCCTTCAAACGCCGCTGGATGTCGCGCACGTCGAGGAACGCATCGAGCGGCTCGGCGTGCTGATCCCAGCCGGGGTTGAAGGTCATGATGTTGCGCTCGAACATCCCGTGGAAGAGCCCGATCGTGCTCGTCCCGTTCTGCAGGATGATCCAGTTCTGCTCCTGGTTCCCGGCGATCTGCCGGAAGCCGAGCGTCTCGTAGAAGGCGCGCGAGGCGGCGAGGTCCTCGACCGCGAGGCTGACCGAGAAGGCACCGAGTTCGAGGGCCGGGGCCTCCCGGGCGGCGGGCTCCGGGGAGGCTGCGTTCCGAGCGGCGTCTCGAACCGCGGAGAAGCCGGCGGCCAGGGGAAGGGCGAGGAACAGCGTGTGCAGGTACTTCATGCTCGGTTCGTTGCTTCGACGATCGGGGTTCGCTGACAATCGGAGAGGGGTCGCGTGCGAGGCTCGCAGCGGGTCGGACGGCGGATCGTAACCGGAGGATCCCGGCGCCGACGCGTGGCGCCCCTCCGGACGCGCCTCCCAGCCCTACAGCTCGGTTCCGCTGCCCCGGACCCAGTTCGCGGACGGCCCCGCCGACCTAGCCCTTCGCGAGGAACCGCTCGACGTCGGCGATGAAGGCCAGCGTGCCCTTCTCGGCGGTCGCGGTCAGCGTGCCCGGACGGGCGAGGTCGAAGTCGCGGGCGAGGTCGTGCACGAGGATCGCGTCGACGCCCGGGCCCGGGTCAAGGACGCGGTACTTCGGCCAGCGGCCGCCGCGGATCGCCGTCCACGCGCGGCGCTGCGCCTGCCGGTTGCGCCCGGCGAGCCAGACCTGCAGCGCGAAAGCGTCGTAGTCGAAGACGACCGCGACCTTGAGCTGGCGCGCGGCCAGCGAGGGCGGGAACAGCGCGAAGTAGCTGAGGTCCATGCGTCCCGGGTAGACGGCGGACACCTTCGCGTCGGGCAGCAGCTCCTCGATGTGCGCGCGCAGCTCCTCCAGGTAGCCGAGCAGCGCGCGGTAGCCGGCCTGGATGGAGCCCTTCGCGAGCTGCTCGCGGAACGCTTCGACGGCTTCCTGTTTCGAGTGCGGCATCGGCGTCGGGCGGGTACGGGAAGAGTGGGCGCCTACGGTCCCTCGTAGTACAGCACCGCCGTGGTCCCGTGCCAATCGGCGCGGTCGGGCTCGGGGAAGTCGGCGAACCGCTTCTCCACCTTGCCGGGCTTGGCGCGGAAGAAGACCGCGATCGAACCACGGCGGCGCGCCGCGGCGATCCATGCGCGGATGTCCTGCCGGTCCACGTAGCGCCCCGCGCCCTCCGGGTAGTCGAGGCCGTACTTCAGCTCGCCGCGGTCGCCGAGCAGGACGACGTCCGCGCGCCGGTACTCCCAGGCCACGGCCGGAGCGAGCGTGACGTCGTTGCAGGCGAGCGTGGCGCAGGAGGCCACCTGCGGGGCGTGCGCGCGGAGCAGGGTCTGCGGCATGGTGTCGGCGAGCAGCGCCGCGGGCGCCATGAACGGCGTGGCGAGCGCCGCACAGGCGACGGTCGCGGCCAGGCCGCCGACCCCCGGCAAGCGCCCCACGGCCACGGCGACGGCGAGCGCCAGCCAGGCGAGCAGGAAGCCCACGGCGACCGCCAGCGCGGCCCCGTCCCCCGCCGCGAACAGCGGCCGCTCGGCGACGGCCTGGGAGACGCCCAGCCCCGCGAGCAACAGCGCGGCGAGGATCGCGTTGCACCAGCCGTCGGCGCGCAACGCACGGCGTCCGACGGCGCGCCCGCGCTCGACCAGCTCGATGGCGACGAGCGCCGCCAGGGGCACGAAGCACGGCAGCACGTAGGTGGCGAGCTTGCCGCGCGCCGCCGAGAAGAGCAGGAACGGAGCGACGACGGCCAGCAGCAGGAAGCGCTGGAACGCGTCCGCGCCGCGCACGCCCCGGTCCCACGAGCGGCGCAGGGCGCGCAGCGCGGTGACCGTCCAGGGCAGGCACATCGCCAGCAGGACCGGCAGGTAGTACCACCAGGCGCGCGCATGCTGCGCGTCGTCGCCGGCGAAGCGGCGCACGTGCTCGTTCCAGAAGAAGAAGTTCCAGTAGTCGGGATTGCGCGCGTTCACGGCCAACGACCAGGGCAGCGCGAGCAGCGTGGCCACGACGACCGACAGCGCGCCGTAGCCGAGCAGCTCGCGCCAGCGCCGCTGCCACAGCATGAACGGCACGATGGCGACCACCGGAACCGCCAGGGCGACGAAGCCCTTGACCAGGAACGCCCCGCCGCAGGCCAGCCCGAATGCGATCCACCAGCGGAGCCGCGCCCCACCGCTCGCCGCGGAGTAGGCCATCCAGAAGCTCGCCAGCGCGAGGGTCAGGAAGGTGCAGAGGAACGGGTCGAGCACGGCGTGCGTGCCGAACAGGTAGGGCAGGAAGCCGAACAGGAAGACCGTCGCCGCGAGGAGTCCCCGCCCCGCGCCGCCGGTCGCGCGGCGCACCAGCAGGCCGAGGATCAGCGCCGTCAGTCCCGTCGCCAGGGCCATCGGGAAGCGCACCGCGAAGTTGGTCTCGCCGAACGCGAGCTGACCCAGCGCGTTGAGCCAGTAGCCGCCGACGGGCTTCTCGAAGTAGGGCAGCCCGAGCAGCCGCGGGCAGACCCAGTCCCCCGAGGCGATCATCTCGCGGGGGATCTCCGCGTAGCGGCCCTCGTCGGGGATGCGCAGCGGACGCAGCGGCAGCAGCGCGCCGTAGCAGACGAGGAAGGCCGCGACCAGCAGCCAGGTCCTGGATCGGGTTCGGGTCGAGTCCATGCCGGCGAGCGATCGGAGCTGGGGCGCGCGTCGGTCCACGACCGACCCCGCGAGTTCGACGGCCCCCGACGCCTCGCCGGGAGACTAGCCGCCGCGAGAGCCGCTGGCGAGCCGGGACCGCGGTGCGTGGTCCCGGTCGGGTCGCGCGCCGAGCCGGCGACCTCGGGCGCGGTTGCGGCGCGCTCGTACCGATGCTCGAATGGCCGCCGTCGGGGCACCCATGGCCGTCCATCACTTCCGCCGCGGGCACCCCGGGTGCCGTACCTGCTCGCGCTCGCCGCGCGGCGCGCAGCGCGTTTCCCCGCGCCGCCTCGCCGGCGCGAGCCGCGCCGCCGAATGAACCGTCCCGGCCTCGCTCGCACGGCCGCGCTGACGGTCCTGACCCTGTCGGCCTTCGCGGCCAACTCGATCCTCTGCCGCAAGGCGCTGCTCACCGAGGCGATCGATCCGGTGAGCTTCACCGCGCTGCGTCTGGGGAGCGGAGCCGTCGTGCTGCTGCCCTTCCTGCGCTCGCGCGCCGACGCACCCGCGGTCTGGAGTCCCCGCGCGGCGGCGGCGCTCCTGGCCTACGCGATCGCCTTCTCCCTGGCCTACGTGTCCCTGGACGCGGGCACCGGAGCGTTGCTGCTGTTCGGTCTGGTGCAGGTGACGATGATCGGCAGCGGCCTGCGCCGGGGCGAGCGGCTCGGCGGCCTGGGCACGGTCGGCTTCCTGGCCGCGGCGAGCGGCGTGGTGTGGCTCGTGCTTCCGGGCGTCTCCGCGCCGAACGCGCGCGGCGCGATCCTGATGTCGATCGCCGGCATCGCCTGGGGTGGGTACTCACTGCTGGGACGCGGCTTGCAGGCGCCCACCCGGGCCACCGCGCGCAACTTCGCCCTCGCCGCTCCGGGCGGCCTGCTGCTGCTGGTGCCCTTCGCGTCCTCGATCGCGATCACCACGAACGGAGCGCTGCTGGCGGTCACCTCGGGGGCGGTGACCTCGGGCCTGGGCTACGTGGTCTGGTACACGGCGCTGCGCGGCCACTCGGCGACGAGCGCGGCGATCGTGCAACTCGCCGTTCCGGTCCTCGCAGCCCTGGGCGGCGTCGCCTTCCTGGGCGAGCAGCCGACCACCCGGCTGGTGGGCGCCGGCGCGCTGACCCTGGGCGGCGTGGCGGTCGCGCTGATGGCGCGCCGGCGCTAGCCGGCGGCGGACCGGGGGGGATCACGGGCGTCAGATTGGCAGTTTCGGGACCACCGGCGGTGCCAATCTGACAGCCGTGATTCGCCTCCGAGCCCTCCCAACCCCCCTTCCGTCGGGCCACGGCCTGGCACGGGTGTTGCCTCTTGGGGGGCGTCCATCAGGAACCTTCCTCAACCAGGAGGCGACATCATGTATGTGAGAACGTTCAGGTCCCCGCAGAACCCCTGGCTCCCCGAACCTTCGCGACTGCTCCAGGACATGGAGCGGCTGTTCGGCGCGGTCTGGGGACCGCCCGGGGAGGTCGAGCCCGCGGGCGTGTTCCCGCCGCTCGATGTGACGCGCGACGCGGGCCATTTCTACGTCCGCGCCGAGCTACCCGGCGTGAGCGCCGACGAGCTGCGGATCTCGGTCGACAAGAACAAGCTCTCCCTGGCGGGGAGCCGGTCCGCCCCGCAGGCCGAAGGCGTGAGCTACCACCGCCGCGAGCGCGCCGCGGGCGAGTTCGACCGCACGATCGCACTGCCCGCGGAGGTCGACGTCGAGGCGGTGCAGGCCCACTACGAGGACGGCGTCCTCGCCATCACCCTGCCCCTGTCGGATTCCGCGAAGGGGCGCCGCATCCAGGTGCAGACGACCTGAGCCCAGAGGAGACCCACCATGAAAGACAACGGAGAACAACTGCAGAAGGTCGCCGGCTCCGAACCGGCCGAGGTCGTCGAGGGCACGCGGCCGGGCCCGCGGCACGCGCCGGCCGTGGACATCTTCGAGGGCGGCGATGCCATCACGCTCCTGGCCGACATGCCGGGGGTGCGCAGCGAGGACCTGCGCATCGACCTGCGCGAAGGCACGCTGACGCTGGAGGGTGAGGTCCGCGACCTGCGTCCCGAGGGCGCGGTCGAGGTCCTGCGCGAGTACGCCCGGGGCACCTACTTCCGGCAGTTCCGACTGGCCGAGACGATCGACCAGGAGCACATCGACGCCAAGCTGACCGATGGCGTGCTGACCCTCGTGCTGCCCAAGACGAAGGCGCCGGCACCGCGTCGGATCGCCGTCCAGTCGGCCTGATCCTCGCTCCCGGCCGGGCGCGCCATGAGGGCGTCCGGCCGGGACGGTCCGTTGCGGCCGTGAACGCGGCGGATCGCCGGAGGGACGCGAGCGTGGGGCAGGGCGCGCTCCCTCCCGCCGGGCTCCCGCGCGCTCGAGGCTATTTCCCGTCGCTCTTGTCGAGCACGATCCGCCAGCCCTGCGGCTCGCGTCGCCAGATGGAGGTGTAGCGCCCCGTCTGCACGCCGGTCGCCCCGATCACCGGACCCGAGCTCAGGGCCAGGTCGCGCGAGTCGAGCACCTCGACGGTGTCCGGTCGCCAGGAGAACGGAGCCTTGGAGCTGCGGAACAGCGGCTCCCACCCGGCGGCCACCGCCGCCTTGCCGCGCAGGGGCTCCGGTCCGCCGAAGAAGATCGCGTCGTCGGAGAGGAACGAGGTGAAGCCCTCGAGATCGCGGTCGGCCATCGTCGCGGCGAAGGCGAGCTCGGTTTCGCGAACCTGTTGGCGCAGGTCGGCGAGGCTCGGTGCCCGGCGCGTGCTCGCGCAGCAGGGCAGCAACAGCAGCAGCAAGGGGATCAGTCGTCGCATGGGGGGTGGTTCCTCGTCGGAGGGCGCGGGTGCCGGGATCGCGCACGGCACCCGGCTCGCGCTCGCGCGGGAGCACCCTAGCGAATCCGGCGCGGCAGCGGCGCCCGGGGGGAGTCCCTACGACGACGGACGCTCGCGGTGAGCGTCCGTCTCGATCGGGGGCCCGTCGCCCCGCCGCGGCCGGCGGCTATTCGATGCCCGGCTTCGCGGTGGAGCAGGGTTCCGGGGCCGGGCCGCAGGAGCCGCCCTCGACGATGTACTTCTCCCAGCCTTCGGGCTTGTACTTCGCCCAGGTCACGCCGTTGCGCTTGCCCTCGAGGATGTGCGCGGAGCGGTCGAGCTTCTTGAACGACTCGCTGAACTCCTGCAGGCCGTGGTGCAACATCGCCCGCAGCTGGTCGACGTTCGCGCTGCCCGGCGCCTGGGCCAGCACCGTTCCGTGTCGACCGTACGCGTCGGGCCCGATCACGAACACGCCGGCCCGGTTCCCGTTGTCGCCTGCATCGAGCAGCTCGTCGGCGATCGCCGAGGCCCACTCGTCGCGGGTCATGCGCACGATGTGCGCCCGCCCGGCGATGCGGTCCTCGAAGGCCAGGGTCCGCAGGCCCCGTTCGAGCTGGTCGGCGTCCTCCTCCGGCGTGACGAGGGCGATCACCGCGCGGCTGTCGCAGGCGGCGATGTTCAGGACCTCGGTCAGGTTGGGGAAGACGGGCAGGATCGGCGGCTCGGAATCGACGTCCGGCTTGCCCGGATAATCCTCGGCCAGGCGCTCCATGGCGGGAAGCATCATCCCCGCGCGCTTGAGCATGATCTTCCAGGCGTCGGTCCCCTCGTGCGGGGCGAAGTCCATCGGCCCCCAGAAACAGGAGTCGGCGGTCGGGAACGAATCCGCCGTCAGCCCGGCGGCGCCCGGCTCGAGCAAGCACAGGGCGGAGTTCTGGTGGTGGGAGGTCAGGCGGACGATGCGCGCGACGGCCTGCTCATCCATCCACGGGTCGAAGCGGGCACAGACGAAGCCACGAGAAGTCTCGATGACTTTGGGATCGAGGAAGGCACCCCTCCTCGCCATTTCCGTGCCTTTTCACCAAACGCCGCAGACGTTCATCACCTGCGGCGAGCCGAAGTGCAGGAGCAGCGGGCGGCCGGTGCGTTGCATCTCGGCCACCGCGTCCTCCCACTTGCCGTACCACACGATCCCGTTGGGGACGGCGGTGGTCAGCGGGTCGTCGCGGGTGATTCCGTCGCGGCAGAGCGAGCAGTGGAAGATGTCGTCGGAGAACGAGTAGTCGTCGTCCTTCACGAACGGCTCCCCGTCGACGAGGCTCGATTCCCAAGGCGAGAACACCGGCGCCTGCGCGGTCTCGGTGGCCTCGGTCCCCTCCGAGCAGGCCGTCACGGCGAGCACGGAGAGCAAACTGAGAACGGTGGTTTTCATGGAAGGGGCTCCGAGGTCGGAGCGAATGTGGGACGGCAGGACCTAGGAGAATTCTATGGGGCCTTCCCGGAATCGGCGACGTGAGGCAGCCGGAATCGCGGCCGGGCGGACCCGAGAGCGCCACTGCCGGGCGGGTCCGCGATCTTCCGACCTGGAACTCCGCTGACCCTGAGTTCGGTGTGGACGGTCGCGGCCGCCCCTCGGCCCGCCGCCCCCCCCGCCCCCCCGGCGAACGCAGCCGGGCCGGGCCGCTAGACGGGTCGCGGGAGGCCCCGGTAGCGCCACGAATCCGGGCGATCGCGGGGGACCCAGGGCGTGCCCTCGCGCGCGGCGACGATCTGATCGAGGTGATGTTCGGTGTGCGCGGCGATCAGGTCGGCCCATTCCCAGCCGGTCATGGTGCCCTTCTCCGGGTGCGTGCCCGGCCGCCGCAGCACCTCGTCGGGCAAGGTGCGCACGTAGTGGATCAGGGCCCGGCGGTTGGCGAGCAACAGCGCGCGGCTGATCTCGGCCGGCCGGCCCGCGTAGTCCAGCGTCGCCGCCCAGCGCCGCTCGTCGAAGGTGCCCACGTCTTCGCCCGGCTGGCTGACCGTGCGCGCGAGTCGCCAGTAGTTGACGACCTCGGCGTCGGCCAGGTGGGCCAGGATCTCGGCCACGCTCCACTTGTCGGGGCCGTAGCGCTTGGCGAGCTCGCCGGCGTCCGCGCGCCCGTGCTCGTCCAGCGCGGCGGCGGTGCGCTCGAGGCGTTCGAGGAGTGCTTCGCGATCCATGGTGTTCTCCCGCTCCGGTCTGTCGTGCGATCCCGCCGAAACGGATGCGTGCACCGCCCGTCCGGCTTCCTGCCCGCGGCCGAGCATAACGCCGCGAGGCCGGGAAGCATCGACCGGCCGGACCGGGCCCCGGTGGTGCGGGGCTTCGATCTCCCGACCGCTGCCCCTTACAGTCTTGGCGCGGGTGGTCGAGCCGCGAGCGACGTGGACGGCCCGGGATGCCCGCGTCCGCCGCGAACCCAGCTCGGAGGAATCCATGCGCTCGCTCACGCTCATCGCCCTGGCCTGTGTCGTCACCGCCTGCGCCGACATCCCGGGGGACACGACGCCGCTGAAGCCGGACCTGAAGATCAAGTCCGCGTCCGTCGGCGCACGCCGCATCGCGATCGGCCACGAGCTGCCGATGTCGATCGTGATCAAGAACAAGAACAGCGCCAAGGCGTCGGTCACCCAGCGGTTCCAGCTCTCCGCCGTGGTGCGGGTCCCCCACAGCGAAGGGCAGGAGGCGATCGTCGAGAAGGTGCGCTTCGACGCCCCGCGGCTCGGCGCGTCCATCCCCGTCTACTTCGTCGACATCGACGACGACCTGATCCCGAAGCAGACCGCCGAGATCACGACCAAGGGCTATGTGAAGGCCTTTCCCAGCGGCTCCGACGTCGAGTTCGTGGTGACCGTGGATCCCAAGAACGAGATCGACGAGATCGACGAGCTGAACAACACCAACCAGCGCCGGGATCCGGTCACGGGTGCGATCCTCGACCAGGGGCGCACCCTGATCACGCTGCCGTGAGGCGCGGACCCGGCAGCGGGCGAGCGGACGGCGCGACTCGAAGAGCGGCCGGCGTCCGGTCGAAACCTGTTCCCCCACTCCCGCGCGTGCTAGTTTCCGCGGCCCGAGGAGACGAAGAACATGATCGAGATCGGCAAGCGCGCTCCGGCGTTCACCCTCCCCAACCAAGACGACGAGAAGGTGCGACTCAGCGCCTTCAAGGGCTCCTGGGTGGTGCTCTACTTCTACCCGCGCGACGACACCCCGGGCTGCACCGTCGAGGCCTGCGATTTCACCTCCGGGATCAAGGGCTTCGAGAAGCTGGACGCGGTCGTGCTCGGCTGCAGCGCGGACTCCACCGCGAGCCACCGCAAGTTCATCGCCAAGTACAAGCTGAAGATCGACCTGCTCTCCGACCCCGACCACGAGGTGATGACCAAGTACGGTGCCTGGGGAGAGAGGACGCTCTACGGGCGCAAGAGCATGGGCGTCCTTCGCTCGACGGCGCTGATCGATCCCGCCGGCAAGGTCGCCTGGCACTGGCCGAAGGTCCGGGCGAAGGGCCACGCGGAGCGAGTCGCCGAGAAACTGCGAGAGCTGCGCGCCGGCGGCTAGCCGACGCGGCACGGAAGTCGCACTCGCGGTGGGCCCCAGCGAGTCCTCCGCGGGCCACTGCCGGCAACGGGCGCACTCCCCGATGGGACCGCCGCGGGACCGCCGCGGGACCGCCGCTCGACGCCTGACCGCGCGCGCCGTGCAGCTTGACACTTCCGGGGCCCGCCCCGATCCTGTGCGCGTGAACACCGTGATCCACCACCGCTGAAACCCCACCCGGTCCGGCGTGCCCGGACCCGTCCACCGTAACCACGGCTAGCGGCTCGAGCCTCGTTCGCTCGGGCGCCGGCCCGCAGCACGAGGAATCGAGAGATGTCGGATCTACTGGCCCGCGCGGCGGAAGTCGCCCAGGGAGTCGTGGCGAAGTACGCGCCCAGCGTCGACGCCGAGGCCCGTTTCCCCGTCGAGTCGTTGCAAGCCCTCCGCGAGGCAGGCCTGCTCGGCTTGATCAGCGCCACCGAGGTCGGCGGAGCCGGACAGGGCCCGGGGGCCGCGGCGCGCGTGGTCGAGCTGCTCGGACGCGAGTGCGGCTCGACGGCGATGATCACCTGCATGCACTACTGCGGCACGGCGGTCGTCGAGAAGCACGGCCCCGAGGCCGTGCGGCGCGAGATCGCCGCCGGCCGCCACCTGACGACGCTCGCCTTCTCCGAGGCGGGCTCGCGCAGCCAGTTCTGGGCCCCCGTCGGCAGCGCGGAACGCCGCGACGGCGAGATCGCGCTCAACGCCCACAAGAGCTGGGTCACCACCGCCCGCAACGCCGACTCGTACGTCTGGTCGAGCCGACCGCTGGAGGCCGAGGGCGCGAGCACGCTGTGGCTGGTCCCGCGCGAGACCGCGGGCCTGCGCCGGACGGGCACCTTCGAGGGACTCGGCCTGCGCGGCAACGATTCGATCCCGGTCGTCGCCGAGGACGCGCGCATCCCCGAGGCGAACCGCCTCGGCGCGGACGGCGCTGGACTCACGGTGATGCTCCAGGACGTGCTGCCGATCTTCAACCTGTGCGTCGGCGCCGTGAACGTCGGCCTGATGGAGGGCGCCGTGACCAAAACCGTCGAGCACGTCGCCGGCACGCGCTCCGAGCACTCGGGCTCGAGCCTGGCCGAGCTGCCGACGGTGCGCGCCTACCTCGCGCGCATGCGCATCGCGACCGATCAGGCGCGGCTGCTGGTCGAGGACACGGCGGCGGCGCTGGAGGGCGGACGCGCGGACGCGGTGCTGCGCGTGCTGGAGTGCAAGGCGGCCGTCGGCGAGAGCGCGACCGCGGTCCTCGACCTCGCGATGCGCGTCTGCGGCGGGCAGGCCTTCCGCAAGGAGGTCGGGGTCGAGCGCCGCTTCCGCGACGGTCGCGCGGGTACGGTGATGGCGCCGACCACCGACCAACTCTACGACTTCATCGGCAAGGCCCTCTGCGGCCTCGAGCTGTTCTGAGCGGGAGGATCGCGACCATGCAGGACGAAACACTGGTCCTGGGCGCCGTTGCCTACGATCCCAAGGTCCTCACCATCTGGGACGGCTTCCGCGAGTACTTCGCGAAGCACGACCTGGACTTCGACTACGTGCTGTACTCGAACTACGAGCGCCAGGTCGAGGGCCACTTCGCGGGGCAGTGCAACGTGGCCTGGAACTCGCCGCTGGCCTGGATCGAGTCGCACCTGCTGGCCGCGGCCCGCGGGCGCCGGGCCGCGGCGATCGCAATGCGCGACACCGACCGCGACCTCACCTCCGTGGTACTGGTGCGCGCCGATACCGGCGTTGCCGAGTTGCGGGAGCTCGCCGGCAAGACCGTGGCCGTCGGCGCCGGCGACTCGCCCCAGGCGACCCTGATCCCGCTGCTCGCCATCGCCGAGGCGACGGAGCTCGAACCCGGGCGGGACTTCGAGGTCCAGCGCCACGACCTGCTGCTGGGCAAGCACGGCGACCACATCGGCGGCGAGCGCGAGGCCGTCAGGGCGCTGCTCGACGGCGGCGTCGACGCGGCCTGCGTGATCGACGCCAACCATCTGGCGTTCACGCGCGAGGGCCTGATCGCACCGGGTCGCACGCGCGTGCTCGCGCAGACGGGCGCCTACGACCACTGCAACTTCACGGTGCTCGACGATCCCGCGCGGGAACCGATCGCGCGGTTCCGCGAGCTGCTGTTGGCGATGTCCTACGACGACGCCGAGGTGCGGCCGCTGCTCGACCTCGAGGGCCTGAAGGCGTGGCAGCCGGGACGCGTCTCCGGCTACGCGTTGCTCGAGCGCGCCGTCGACCGCTTCGGAACCCTCGATCCCTGGCTGGCCCGGAACGCGGGCTGAACCGCCGATGCACGAGCTCGACCTGGGCGACCTCGGCCTGGACGAGGGCGGCCACCTGCTGCTGAAGCGGGCGCTGGGCCGCATCGCGGTCGGCGAGCGCCTGCTCGTCGAAGGCTCGGCCCCGCAGCTCGCACTGCACCTCGCGACCTGGTGCCGCGCGCAGGGACACCGCGTGGAGCCGGCGCCGGATCGGGCGGCGGGCATCGTCGAACGCGGCGCGGCGCAGGTCGGACGCTGGCGGGGCGGCGAACGCACGGGCGGGCCCGATCCCCGCGCTCCCGGCTCGGTCGTCGAGCGGCCGCCCAGCCGCTGGGGTCTCGCCGCCCGCGGCGCCACGCTGGAGGCGGGCGCGCCGGAGTTCGACTTCCGGCTGTGCGACAAAGAAGTGCTGTGGGCCGAGGACCTCGACCTGCTCTACCGCCAGGCCGCCGCCGCGCAGTGGGACCCCGAGGCGGCGCTGCCCTGGGATGCGGAGTTCGAGCTCCCCGACGAGGTCGAGGACGCCGTCGTCCAGGTGATGACCTACCTGATCGAGAACGAGCACGCCGCCCTGACCGTGCCCGCGCGCTTCCTCGGCCAGGTGCATCCGCACTTCAAGGAGGTCGTGCAGCTGCTCGCCGTGCAGGTGGCCGACGAGGCGCGCCACGT
>Ga0102952_1000401_pt1 | contig 16585 bp, 12 predicted proteins | sample SalPon2A_C_D1_MG_FD_78506 | JGI IMG/M metagenome (GOLD analysis project Ga0102952, IMG submission 78506) | Soil microbial communities from South San Francisco under conditions of wetland restoration - Salt Pond MetaG R2A_C_D1_MG | ecosystem: Environmental > Terrestrial > Soil > Wetlands | place... | reverse complement strand
GGCTGCAGGGCGCGGATGCGCTCGACCCACAGCGGGTGGTTGACGTCCTCCGGAGCGTACACCGGGAGTCCCTGCTCGGCGGCGAACTCGGCGACCGAGCCGAACCACTGGTTCTCGCCGGGATCGTCGGGGTGGGTGAACACGGCCGCGATCTCGATGCCGGCGCGTTGCAGCGCGCGCAGGCCGACGATGCCGACGTCGTGATAGGCGAGGACGATGGCGCTCATGAGGTTTGGCGTTCCTTGACTCGGAGTGCGGGTTCGCTCCGGGGGGCGGCGGGGCGCACGGGAGGTGCGCGGTGGACGACGCGCCGATCGACGAAGTAGCGCGGGCGCGCACGCACGTCGATCTGGATGCGACCGATGTACTCGCCCAGCAACCCGAGGGCCAGGAACTGGGCGCCGAGGAAGAAGAACAACACGGAGAACAGGGTGAACACGCCGCCGCCCGCCCAATCCGCGCCGTGGTAGATCCGTAGCCCGAGGAGCAGCACGCCGAAGGCGACGCCGCAGGCCGAGAGGATTCCGCCGACGACCGTGAGCAACCGCAGCGGCGCCGTGGTCATCGTGGTCATCAGGTCGAACATCAGGTGGATCAGGTTCAGCATCCCGTACTTCGACTCGCCGGCCTTGCGCTCGGCGTGACGGACGGAGATCTCCGTCGTGCGCCGGGCGAAGCCGTTGGCCAGCACCGGCACGAAGGTGCTGCGTTCCGGGCAGGCCAGCAGCGCGTCGACCACCCGCCGGTCGTAGGCCCGCAGCATGCACCCGTAGTCGTGCATCATCACGCCGGTGCTCTTCATCACCATCACGTTGATGCAGTGCGAGGCCGCGCGCCGGAACAGCGAGTCCCGCCGATCGACGCGCACGGTGCCCACCACGTCGTAGCCCTCGTCGGCCTTGGCCAGCAGGCGCGGGATTTCCTCGGGCGGATTCTGGAAGTCGGCATCGAGCGTGATCACGGTCTGCCCGAACGCGTGTTCGAGGCCGCAGAGCACGGCGTTGTGCTGGCCGTAGTTGCGGTTGAGGAAGACACCCGAGACGCACTCGGGGAACTCCCGGACCTTGGCCGCGATGCGCTCCCGCGAGGCGTCGGTGCTACCGTCGTCGACCAGCAGGATCTCGTACGGCCGGTCCAGTTCCGCGCAGGCGGCGACGCAGCGGTCGATCAGCTCGAACAGGTTGTCCTGCTCGTCGAAGACGGGGATCACGATCGAGAACGAGTCGTTCACCGCGGGAGCTCCCGCATCGCGCCGACTCGCGCGGACCGCGGCCGGACTGCGTGCGTGACGATCTCGACCGAGCGCGGCGCGTCGCCCACAGCGAGGCGTTCGGCCTCGCCGGGAGTCGGCTTCGAGCAGGGCAGCCAGGTGGACGTCGTCATGCAGCGAGAGCCGTGAAACCGTCGCGCGGCCCCGTCTCGACGACCGGCGGTCGTCGAATTCGAGCAGGCTACGGAATGCCCCCCGCCGTGTAGCATGGGCATCGACATCCTTCGGGAGATTACCGAGATGTTATCTCGCTCGGTGACGCGCAACTCGCGGCCGCGCGGAAGCTCACGTGGGGGGAGGGGAGGACGGACCCGCCATCCCCTCCCCGCGCCCTACTCCCGACGGTTCGCTCTCGGACACGGGGGCCACGGCGGGCTCGCGTCGGGGCGACCGGACCTCGAGCGGGTCAGCGGCTCGCCGACCCGACGGCCTCGCCGCCGTCCTTCCGATTTCCGGACCGCTCGGCGCCGCTCCGGGCGGCGCCGTTCCACCACAGCGGAACGCAGGCCAGCAGCGCGCCCGCGCCGGTGACGAGCCAGTCGTCGAGGTGCAGGCCCGCGAGGTGCAGCGGTCGCGCCAGATCCGGGGTCTGCACGAGCAGCACGGCGAGTGCGACGGTGCCCGCGACGACCACCCGGGCGGTCCACCCGCGCAGGCCGCTCAGCATCGCGGTGATCGCGGCGCTCGCGCACGAAAGGGTGGCCAGCACCAGCGCGCGCGCGTGCGGCACGTCGCCGTCGGCACCCAGCGCGCGCAGGTAGCCCAGGGCCGTCAGGGCGGTCAGCAGGCCGCCGACCAGCGCGATCACCAGCCAGTCGCGCCGGGCGAAGAAGGCGCCCGGAGCGCGCGCGCGCATCGGCACCAGGCGCGAGGAGCTCGGCAGGTCCTGGAAGACCAGCATCGCAGTGGGGTGGATCACCAGCTCCAGCCACACCACGTGGACCGGCAGGTACAGCAATGGATAGCCGGCGAGCGGGATCATCGCCGCGGTCAGCACCAGCGGCACGTGGATCATCAGCAGGTACTCGAAGCTCTTCTGGAGGTTCCGGAACAGTTGCCGGCCCTCGGCGATGGCGTTCACCAGGGTCGGGAACTCGTCGTCGAGCAACACGATCGAGGCGATCTCCCGCGCGCTGCGCGTGCCGCGCCGGCCCATGGCGATGCCGACGTCGGCCGCCTGCAGCGCGGGCACGTCGTTCACGCCGTCGCCCGTCACGGCCACGCTCTCGCCCGCGGCTTGCAGCGCGCGCACGAGGGCCAGCTTCTGCGCCGGGGTTGCCCGGGCGACCACGTCCAGTCGCGAGAGCTCCTCGCCGTCGCGAGCCAGTCGTGCTTCCAGCTCCTCGCCGAGCACCACGCCCGCCGTCCCGCGCGCCAGCCCGATCTCGCGCGCCACCGCCAGGGCGGTGGCCGGGTGGTCCCCGGTGACGACGATCGTGCGGATGCCGGCCGCCCGGCAGGCGTGCACCGCGCCGGGCACGCCCTCGCGCACCGGATCCTCGAAGGCGAGCAGGCCTTCCAGCCGCAGGCCGCGATCGGGCTCGCCGCCGGCCCAGGAGTCGCGCGGCAACCGGTGCGAGGCGCAAGCGATCACCCGGTGGCCGCCGGCGGCGAGCTCCCAGACCCGTTGCTCCCACGCCTCGCGTTCCTCGCGTTCGAGGGCGCAGGCGCGCAGCACGACGTCCGGCGAACCTTTGGTCGCCGCGAGCAGCGTCGAGCCTTCGTCGACGACCACGGTCTCGCGCTTGCGGTCCTCGGTGAAGGGGAAGCGCTCGATCGGCGCCGGTCCTCCCGCGGCGGGGGCGGGCGCGGCGCCGAGCACCGCCTCGTCCAGCGGATCGCCGGTACCCGGCTGCGAGGCAGCCGCGGCGACGGAGAGCACCCGCGACTCGGTTCCCGGCTCGGCGGGCAGCACGTGGGTGAGCTCGAGCCGGCCCAGCGTGAGCGTGCCCGTCTTGTCGGTGCAGATGGTGGTCACGCGACCGATGTTCTCGACCGAGACGGCGCGCCGCACGAGCGCCTTGCGCCGCGCCAGGCGCAGCACCCCGACGCCGAGGAACACGGCGAACACGACCGGGAACTCCTCGGGCAGCGCGGCGACGGCCAGCGTGAGCGCGCTGACCAGCGCGTCCAGCATTCCGAAGCCCTGGCGCAGCCGCACCAGCGCGAGCGTGGCGCACAGCAGCAGCGCGACCACCAGCAGCGTGCGCACGAGCCCGGCGATCGAACGCTGCAGCGGTGTGCGCTCCTTGGAGCCGAGGACCGCCGCCCGCGCGGTCGCGCCGTAGAGCGTCTCGCGCCCGGTGCGCGCGACTCGCAGGCGCGCCCGGCCGGTCAACAGGCGCGTGCCCGCGAGGCCCCAGTGGGACGTATCCGCCGTCGCCGCACCGCTCGCGGACGGCCACTCGCCGAGCACGGCCTTGCGCACCGGGAAGGACTCGCCGGTGAGCGACGACTCGTCGACCTGCGCGTCGACGGCCGCGACCAGCAGGCCGTCCGCGGGGAAGGGCTCTCCGGGACGGATCAGCGCCAGGTCCCCGGGGACGACCTCCTCGATCGGCACGGTGACGGTCGCGCCCTCGCGCACGACGGTCGCCGCGCTGGCGAGCAGCGACCGCAACCCCTCGGTGGAGGCCCGCGTGCGCAGGTAGAGCCAGGCGTCCATCCCCGCCAGCGGCAGGATGGAAGCGAACAGCACGGCCGCCTCGGTCCGATCCCCGAGCGCGGCGTAGACCGTGGCCGTGCCGACCAGGAACCAGAGCATCGGATCGCGGGCGGTGTCGCGGGCCAGGGCGACCAGCGCGCCCTCGGGGATCTCGACGATGTCGTTGGGACCGTAGCGCCGCCGGCGCAGCTCGGCCTCGGCCCGATCGAGGCCGCGTTCGCCGTCGGTCAGGCCGGCGAGACGATCGAGGGGGATTTCGTAGCGCACCCAGTTGCCGGGGCGTTCGGCCCCCGGCGGCATTCTAGTCCGCGCGCGCCCCGATCCCCGCGCCGCCGCACGCCGCCGCGCGGGGCGCTCGGCGGTGGCCTCGCGAGGGACCGCGCCCGCGGCGTGTCAGAGTCCGAAGGGATAGGTCTCCGGCAGGCCCTCGAGCTCGTGCGTCTCCAGCGGCCGGACGGCGCGCGTCTCGTCGAACCACACCCACTCGTCGAACTGGTAGGGCAGCACGGCGTGGAAGTAGTGGCTGGCCCGCTCGGTCTCCGGGCGGTAGATGACGCCGATGGCGCGTTCGAGGCGCAGCTCGGTCAGCTCCTGCCGCAGTTCGGCGCGCGCCGGCGCGCGCAGCGCGAGGGTGAAGGCCGGGAGACCGGACTCGTGGCACAAGCGCTCGTAGCTCTTCTCGCAGGACGGCCGGACGCGCTTGATCTCCAGCGGCCCGTCCCAGTAGGAGGCCGCGGCCACCGTGCCGTGATCCGTCCCGAAGCCGATCGAGTAGGCGGCGTCGCCGAACTGCTGCCGGCAGAGCTGCCCGATGTTCCGCTCGCCGCGGGCGGACATCTCGGTGGCGGTGGCGTCGCCGACGTGCGAGTTGTGCGCCCAGATCACGATCTTGGAGTCGTCCCCGTGGTGGCGCAGCAGTTGCATCAGCGTCTGGAACATGTGCTGGTCGCGCAGGTTCCAGGACTGGGCGGCGCCGTAGTACATCACCCGGTAGTAGGACTCCGCATCGGCCACCAGGCGCGCGTTCTGGGTCGCGTCGAAGAAGCGCTCGTCGGCGACCCGCGCCGTCTCCATGCGGCGCGCGAGCAAGTCCTGCAGCATGCCGACGACGTCGGCCTCGCAGGAGCGGTAGGCGCCGGTGAGCGCCGCCTGACCGTAGGCGGCCGGATCGCTCTGCCAGGGGGTCAGGCAGCCGTAGCGCTGGCGCGCGACCTTCGCCGTCTCGGGATCCACCGCGTCCAGGTAGGCGAGTACCTCGGCGATCGAGTTGTACATCCCGTACAGGTCGAGGCCCGCGAAGCGCACGCGCTCCTCGGGAGGCCGGGCGACGTTCCGCTCTCGCAGCCAGTCGACGAAGTGCCGCACCTCGTGGTTGCGCCACATCCAGGTCGGGAAGCGCGCGAAGGCCTGCCACTCGGCGGCCGGAACGTTCCGATCGCGAACGTAGTGGTCGATCTGCGCCGCGTCGGGCCAGTCCGCCTCGACCGCGACGACGCGGAAGCCCTGCTCGTCGATCAGCGCGCGGGTGATCCGCTCGCGCATGCGGTAGAACTCCGAAGTGCCGTGGCTGGCCTCGCCGAGCAGCACGACGCGCGCGTCGCCGATGCGCTCGAGCAGCGGACCGAGATCCGCTTCTTCGGGCCCGCCGATCGGTTGCGCGCACTCGGCGACGAGAGCCGCGTCCGGCGGACGCTCGGCGACGGGCGCCGCGCGCTCGACGGCAGGCTCCGCGCCGCGCCAGCCCTGCGCGCCGATCAGCGGGACGAAGCGCACGTCGGCCAGCTCCTCGGTGCGGAAGCGACCGCGACCGAGGCTCGTCACGCGCACGAGCTTTTGGAGTCCCACCGTCTCGCCGACCGGAATCACCATCCGGCCGCCCAGGGCGAGCTGTTCCTGCAACGCGTGGGGGACCTCGGGCCCGCCGGCAGCGACGACGATGGCGTCGAAGGGCGCGTGCTCCGGCCAGCCGAGGGTGCCGTCGCCGCAGCGGACGTGCACGTTGCGGTAGCCGTCGCGCAGCAGCCGTTCCTCGGCCTTGCGGGCCAGGCCCTCGTGCCGCTCGATGGTGTAGACCTCGCCGGCGATCTCGGCGAGCACCGCCGCCGAGTAGCCCGACCCGGTCCCGATCTCGAGCACACGCTCTCCGCCGCGCAGGCTGAGCGCCTCGATCATCACCCCGACGATGTAGGGCTGGGAGATCGTCTGCTCCTCCTCGATCGGCAGCGGCGCGTCCTCGTAGGCGAACTCGCCGAGGTAGGAGGGCACGTAGCCCTCGCGCCGGACGCGCAGCATGGCCTCGAGCACCGGTGCCGAGTGGACGCCCCGGGCGGCGATCTGCCGGGAGACCATCTCCTCGCGCAACCGGTCGTAGTTCGCTCGCTGGACCACCTTGGCAATCTAGGCGCCGGAAGCCCGCCGCCCCCTGCGACCGAGGGCGGAGGAGCCCGCCTCGATGGCCGTACGCCCGGCGCAGAGGCGGTCTTCCGCTCGGCCGCCTGGTGGAGTGTCCCCGCGCGGTGAGCTAGGAAGAGCCCCCGGTGAGGATCCGCCCTTGTCCTGCAGCTTGGTCACCGTCCTCGATCTCGCCGCGCTCCCGGTCCAGTCCGGCGGGCTCGCGGCCGTGCCGGTGATCGCCAGCGGCGGCGTCGCGATGACGCCGCTGCAGATCGCGCTGGGGTTCGCGCTGGCGATGGCCGTCGGCGGCGCCGTCGGCCTGGAGCGCGAGCGCTACGCCCACGCCGAGAACAAGCCCAGCTTCGGCGGCGCGCGGACGTTCCCGCTGGTGGCCCTGCTGGGCGCGCTGCTCGCCTTCCTCGGCCGGTCGCTCGGCGTCTCGGTGCTCGCGGTCGGTTTCGTCGCGCTGGCGGGCCTGTTGGGGCTGGGCTACTGGGCCGAGCGCAAGCAGGGACCCGATGCGCGGCTGGGCCTGACGAGCGAGCTCTCCGCCCTGGTCGTCTTCGTCATCGGAGCGACCCCCTTCGTCGAGGTCGGGGCCGTATCGTTTCCCCAGCGACTGCTGCTGGGCGGCGCGCTGGGCACGGTGGTCATGTCGTTGCTCGCGCTGCGCCGGCCGATCCACGAGTTCGCCGAGCGGCTCTCCTACGAGGACCTGCTCGCCACCGTGCGCTTCGCCCTGGTCGCCGTGGTCGCACTGCCGCTGTTGCCCGATCGTTCCTACGGCGCGTTCGACGTCTTCAATCCCTATCGCATCGGCGTCGTCGTGGTGCTGATCGCGGGCATCAGCTTCGTCGGCTACGTCGCCGTGCGCCTGCTCGGCGCGCGCAAGGGCCTCGAGGTCACCGCCGTCGCGGGCGGCCTGGTGTCCTCGACGGCCGTGGCGCTGACCTTCTCCGCCACCGGTCGCCAGCACAGCAAGCTGGCGCCGGCCTGCGCGCTCGCCATCAGCCTGGCCGCCACGATCATGTTCCTGCGCGTGATCGTCGAGGTGCTGGCGATCCAACCCGCGCTGGCCCCGGCCGCGGCGGTTCCGATCGGCGTCATGCTGGTCGTCGGCGCGCTCGGGTGCCTGGTGCTGTGGCGCCGCGCCGCCGGCGCGACGGGGCACGACGAGCCCAAGCTCCACAACCCCTTCCGCCTGCGCCAGGCGCTGCGGCTGGGGCTGGTCTACGGGCTGGTCCGTTTCCTGGCCGCGGCCGCCTGGGACCGCTTCGGCGGCGGCGGCCTGCTACTGTCGGCGGGCCTCGCCGGACTCGCCGACGTGGATGCGATCACCATCAGCGTCGCCCGCATGCACGAGCACGGGCTGCCCACCGACCTGGCGGTGGGGGCGGTCACCCTCGCCTCGGCCACCAACACGCTGGTCAAGGTCGGGCTGTCCGCGGTCGTGGGCGGGCGCCGCGTCGCCACGGCGGTGGCCCTGGTGCTGCTGCCGGCGGCGGCGGCGGGCGCAGTCGTCGCCCTCGCGCTCTGACATGCGATCCACCGGCGCCGCTCCATGCCGCGGACCTCTACGTCGCGGTGCCCGCCCGATCTAGGCCGACGGCGCATGGAACGACACCCCCGCCTGTCCCACCTTCCCGACACGAGGACCTCCGAGCGAGACCTCGAGCGCGAGAGAAAGGTCAAACTCCATGAAGTGGTTCCTGATGCGAGGGTTCGGCAAGCTCGCGATCGCTAGCGTCCTGGTGCCCGGTCCGGACCCCACCGAAGTGAACCTGTTGGCGGCGGCGCCGAGCTCGTACACCCCGGAGCGCACCGCGATCGACGGCCCCCCCGCGGACGTTGCGGGTCCCCTGCCCGACCACGGCGCTCCCTGGTCGGCGCTGCTTCCCCCGTCCCCGACGAACTCGGGTGCGGTGCCTCCGCGGGTGGTGGCGATGCCGATCCCGATCGAGCCTGCGAGCGGCGACCTGCGGCGCGACCGAGCCTGAGGGCAGTCGGCCTCAGGGGGGTGTCGCGCGCCGCCCGCCGAGCTTTCCCCGACCCGATTCCGGCGCGAGTGACGGAGCGAGTATCGTATGCGGTGGCCGCGCAGTCGCTCTCTCTCATGAGCGTTCACAACCTCGATGCCCTGTTCCGCCCGGCTTCGGTGGCGGTCGTCGGTGCCTCGCGCAGGCCGGACCGTGTCGGGGCCGTGATGCTGCGCAATCTGCTCGCCGGAGGATTCGCAGGCCCGATCCTGCCGGTCGACCCGAGGTACGAATCGATCGGGGGAGTGGTCGCGTATCCGAGTCCGACCAGCCTCCCGGTGGTCCCCGAGCTGGCGGTCCTCTGCACTCCGGCGTCCACGATTCCCCCGCTGATCGCCGAACTGGCCGGCCTGGGCACCCGCGCCGCGTGCTGGCCGACAACCGGGTGATGCTGGGCCTCGCGCGCGGTCTCGGTTTCGAGACGAAGCTGGACGCCGGGAGCGGCGAGGTCGTGGTGCGCCTGGAGCTCCAGCGCGAAACGGACTGCGAGCCCGTGCTTTCATGAATCATTTGGGCTAGCTGTCGTCTTCAGGCACCTCGTTCACCCGGCGCCGCCGATCCGGGTCCCGGGCGGCAGGCCCCGACTCCGTTCCGCCCCCGACTGCGGACGTCGGCCCATGGGGACGCACCGGCATCCGGTCCACAGACGCGGCGAGGGCACGCCGCCACGGGTGGGCAGCGCCCGCGCACGCCCGGATTCGAGCTCCCATGCGAAACAAGACCTCCGTCCTCCGACCTCCGCAACGCGCCGCCACCTGGGCGACGGGCGGATCGGCCGTCGGTCCCCGAGGAGCCGCCGACCGACTCGACGGTCGCGCGAGCCTGTGGGGCGGGTTCGCTCGGCTCGCGGATCCCAAGATCTCGCTGGCCTCGTTCGCCTCCATCTTCCTCGGTGTCGCGGCCGCGAGTGCGGCGGGCCCGCTCCACGCCGGCTGGCTCGCGGTCACCGTCCTGGGCATCTTCGCCATCGAGGTCGCCAAGAACGCCGCCGGTGAGGTCTTCGATTGGGACTCGGGCGTCGATCGGGCGGTGGCCGCCGCGGACCGGAGCCCCTTCTCGGGAGGCAAGCGCGTGCTGGTGGATGGGTTGCTCACCCGGCGTCAAACCTGGGTCATCGCGGCCGCTGCGTACGCCGTCGGTATCGCCTGCGGTCTGGCGATCGCTCTCGCCCGCGAGCCCGCCGTCCTCTGGTTGGGCCTGGCTGGGGTGTCGCTGGCCTGCTTCTACCACGCTCCGCCGTTGCGGCTCGCCTACCGCGGGCTGGGGGAACTCGCCGTGGCCCTCGTGTACGGGCCGATGATCGCGACGGGCACCTATCTGGTCCAGGTCGGCCGCGTCGACGGGGGGATCCTCCTGGCGTCGCTGCCGCTGGGCCTGCTCGTCGCCGCCTTCCTGTGGATCAACGAGTTCCCCGACTACCGCGCGGATGCGGCCTGCGGCAAGCGGAACCTCGTGGTTCGCCTCGGACGCCGGACGGCGAGCCGAGTCTTCGCCGCCTTGGTGCTGACAGCCTTCCTGGTGCTCACGCTCCTGCCGCTGCTCGGCGTGCCGGGGAGCGTGCTGGTGGGCTGGGTCGGAGCGGTTCCCGGGCTGTGGGCGGCCGGGCGTCTGGTCCGCAGCCACGACCGGGTTCCGCGCATCGTCCCGGCCCAGGCGATGACGCTCCTCGCCTTCGTGCTGTACGCGTTGGGTGCGGGAGGCGGCTGGCTGGCGGGTTGAGGTCGCACCGGGAGCGAACCACGCGCGGCTCACGCAGTCGGCTTGCGACGCGATCCGGCCCGGTAGAACGCCCGGCACTCGGGCTCGCGTCCGCGGACGATGCGCCGTCCGCTCAGGCTTCCGAAGCGGCCGGTGACGACCGTCCACTGGCCGTCACCGCCGGAGTCGTCGCGGTAGATCACGACCCAGTCGTGTGTCGTGCCCAGCTCGTGCGCGCGCGCCGTGTTGGAGTACAGCGCGGTGTAGTGGCGTTCCCCGCGGTGGGCGTGGAGCACGGGCAGCCAGGCGTCTCCCGTCGGATTGAAGCGCTTCGGGGCGATCCGCGGCAGGTCGCCGTGCTCGGCCTTGGCGCGGTACTCCTCGTCGACGCCGAGGAGCTCGCCGACCGGCGGCTCGTCGTGCACCGCCCGCGGCGCGAGCCGGGGGGGCGCGCGCCGGAAGCGACCGGCGAGCGATTCGCGCACCGCCCGCACGCGCCCGCGGCCGAGGCCCGGCACCCGATCGAGCCGGCCGTCCCAGGCGGCGGCCTCGAGCTCGTGGAGCGTCTCGATGCCCAGCTCGTCGTGGATGCGCCGCGCGAGCTCGGGGCCGATCCCGGGAACGGTGGTGAACGGATCGGGCACGCGCGCCTCTCCGTTGAGGCGATCGAGCAGCGCGAGGTGTCCGCTGTGCACCAGGGCGTCGATCGCCTTGCCGATGGCCACGCCGATGGTGGGCAGCTCCACCAGGCCGGGGATGCCGGACTCTTCGACGATCGTCCGCACGGGTCGATCCATGCTCCGCACCGTCCCGGCCGCGTCGCGCCAGGCGCGCACCCGGAACGGATTCGCCCCCTGCGCGTCGAGGATCTCCGAGACGCGATCCAGCCGGTCGGCGATGCCCTCGTTGTCGAGCGGAAGCTCGTCGGCCTTGTCGGGGGGCGGGGACCGCGGGCCGTCGGAACGGAACGTGGTGGCGGTCATCTCGCTCCAACTCTCGTCCCCCGACGGCGCTCGCGCGCTTCGCCGACGCGCGTAGATCCCGGTGACCGATTCGGTATCCGGGCCCGGTTTCGTGCGTCGCGGCGCGATGTGCGTATGGAGTTCGGGTCCCCCAGGGCTTTCGATCCACGGTGGACAGCCGGCGACGAGCCCAGGCGGACGCAGCGTCCGCGGACCGGGTCGCGAGCGCGCGCGCTCCCGCGGGGAGTGCGGCGCCCGTGCGGGCCGATGGGCGAGCGCGTCCGGCGCGAGGACTCGACCCGTGAGCGCGACCGATGCGAAGTCGCCGTCGGGGGACGGCGGGGAACGCGGGAAGCCGCGGACCGCCGGCCCGAACGAGTCGTTGCCGGCCGGACTCCGCCGCTGGGGCTGGCTGTGGTTGGCGCTGGCGCTGCTGCTGATCTTCTCCTCGCGGGACCTGCTGCCGGGGGCCGTGCGCACGATCCCCTACAGCGAATTCAAGTCGCACCTCGCGCAGGGTCAGGTCGCCGAGGCGCTGGTCGGCGCCACCGAGATCACCGGCAAGCTCGAGCTGCCCCCCGAGCCCGCCGCCACGCCCGCACCCGCACCCGCGGCTGCACCCGAACCCGCACCCGCGGCTCGGTCCCCAGCGAGTGGCGAGGCCGCGTCCGCCGCTCCGGCCGAGGTCGCCTTCCGCACCGAACGCATCGAGGATCCCGACCTGGTGAAGGAGCTGGAGCAGCACGCCGTCGCCTACGCCGCGGCCCCGACGAGCCCGTTCGGCCAGCTCTTCTTCACTTGGATCCTGCCGCTCGCGATCCCGCTCGTCCTGTTCCTGTGGCTGTTCCGCGGCGCCGCCAAGCGCGCGGGCGGACAGCTGACGGGTTTCGGCCGCAGCCGAGCCAAGCTCGTCCCCGAGGAGGGCACCGGCGTCACCTTCGCCGACGTCGCCGGCTGCGAGGAGGCCAAGCAGGAGTTGGGCCAGATGGTCGAGTTCCTGCGCAATCCCGGCCGCTTCACCGCGCTCGGCGGCCGCATTCCCAAGGGCGTCCTGCTGCTCGGTCCGCCGGGTACGGGTAAGACGCTGCTGGCGCGGGCGATCGCCGGCGAGGCGCGCGTGCCATTCTTCTCGCTCTCCGGCAGCGAGTTCGTGGAGATGTTCGTGGGCGTCGGCGCGGCCCGCGTGCGCGACCTCTTCGAGCAGGCCAAGTCCCGGGCGCCGTGCATCGTCTTCATCGACGAGATCGACGCCATCGGCCGCCAGCGCGGCGTCTCCATGGGCGTGGTCAACGACGAGCGCGAGCAGACGCTGAACCAGCTGCTGTCCGAGATGGACGGCTTCGAGAACAACTCCGGGGTGATCCTGCTCGCCGCCACCAACCGTCCGGAGATCCTCGACAAGGCGCTGCTGCGGCCCGGGCGCTTCGATCGCCAGGTCGTGCTCGACGCGCCCGACCTGGTCGGGCGGCAGGCCATCCTGGCGGTGCACGTGCGCGGCAAACCGCTGGCCGACGACGTCGACCTGTCGCGCATCGCGCGGGTGACGCCGGGCATGTCGGGCGCCGACCTGGCCAACGTGGTCAACGAGGCGGCGCTGCTCGCGGCGGACCGCAACGCCTCGACGATCGCCGCGGCGGACCTGCTCGAAGCCGTCGAGAAGGTCGTCGCCGGACCCGAGCGGCGCAGCCGGCGGCTCGAGCCGGACGAGAAGCGCCGCGTCGCCTACCACGAGTCCGGCCACGCCCTGGTCGCTTCGCGCGTGGAGCACGGCGAGCCGGTGCAGAAGGTCACCATCGTGCCCCGCGGGCGCGCGGCCCTGGGCTACACGATGCAGCTCCCCGAGCAGGAGCACTACCTGCGCACCCGAGCCGAGCTGCGCGACCGCTTGACCGTACTGCTGGGCGGCCGCGCGGCGGAGGAGCTGATCTTCGTGGACGTCTCCACCGGCGGCGAGGACGACCTGCGCACGGCGACCGACCTCGCCCGACGCATGGTCTGCTTGTTCGGGATGAGCGAGCGGATCGGCCTCGCGCACTGCGCCCGGCCGGCGGAGGGCGCCTACCTGGGGAACGAGGGCTCGATGGTGCGCGATTGCTCCGAGGAGACCGCCCGCGCGATCGACGAGGAAGTGCGCTCGCTGCTCGACACGGCGGCCGCGCAGGCGCGCGCGATCCTGGAGGACGAGCGCGAGCTCCTGCAGCGCATCGCCTCCGAGCTGATCGAGCGCGAGACCCTGGACCGGGCGCGGTTCGAGCGTCTCGTCGCCGAGCCGGGACCAGCGGGCGACGGCGCGGTGCCGCCGCCGGCCGGACGGAACGAGGGAGCGGCATGCAGCACCTCGACGTGAACGACACCGCGGCTCCGGACGCCGTGCGCGAGATCCTGTCCGCGTTCGTGCGCCGCACCGGACTCGAGCCCGCGGCCGCCGTTCCGCGGCGCTACCTGTGGACCGACGCCTTCGCGGTCGGCACGCTGCTCGAGCTCCACCGCACCGCGGGCGACCGGGAGCCGCTCGAGTGGGCCGTGCGCCTGGTCGACCAGGTGCACGAGACGCTCGGCCGCCACCGCCCCGACGACTCGCGCAGCGGCTGGATCAGCGGCCTGGACGACGACCAGGGACGCCTGCACCCCACGAGCGGCGGCCTGCGCATCGGCAAGCGCCTTCCCGAGCGCGGCCCCCAGGAACCGTTCGACGAGCGGCTGGAGTGGGAGCGCGACGGACAGTACTTCCACTACCTGACCAAGTGGATGCACGCGCTGGCCCGCCTCGCGCGCGCGGTCGAGGAAGAGCGCTACCTGCGCTGGGCGATCGAGCTGGCGCGCGCGGCCCACGCGGGCTTCAGCTACTCCCCGCCCGGAGCGACCGGCAAGCGCCTGGTGTGGAAGGCGAGCATCGACCTCACGCGGCCGCTCGTGCCGTCGATGGGGGCGCACGACCCGCTCGACGGGCTGCTGACCTTCCGCGCGCTGCGGGACGACGCGCTGCGCCTTGGCTGGAGCGCCGCGGACGTCGGACTGGATCGGGCGATCGGGGAGCTGCGTTCGATGTGCGCGGGTCGCGGCTGGGCGACGGCGGACCCGCTCGGGGTCGGCGGTCTGCTCGGCGACGCGTATCGCCTGGCGCTGCTGTCGCGGACGGACGACCGCGACGCCGCGCTGCTCCCCGCCCTCGTCGACGGCGCGGCCGCCGGGCTGGCGGCGCTGGCGAGCGGCGGATCTCTCTGCGGGCCGGCCGAGGCGCGGCTGGCGTTCCGCGAGCTCGGCCTGGCCATCGGACTGCACGCCGTTCCGCGCCTGGCCGGGCTCGTGGAGCGCGAGTCCCCGCAGGCCGCGCACCTGCGCGAGCTCCGGCGACCGCTCGAGGTGCTGCTGCCGTTCGTGCCCCTGGCCGCGAACCTCGAGGCCTTCTGGAGCGATCCCGAGCATCAACGGGTGGAGTCCTGGCAGGGACACCTGGACATCAACGACGTCACGCTGGCGACGAGCCGGATGCCCGGGGGTCTGCTGGGTACCTGAGGCCGGGGCGAGGCGCCCGGGCAGGGCCGGGAGCGGTGCGGGCGAGGCTCGTTCGAACCCGCCGCCGCCCGGCTACGGAATGCGCCGGATGGAGCCGGCCGCCCGGGGAACGAAAGGAACCCAGAAGCCGGTACGCGGGCCGCACGGGGCGGCGCGCGGGGAGCCGCGCAGGAGGGCGGTCATGGAAACGACCCAGGTCAGGAAGAAGTCGGATCGCGAGATCCAGACCCAGGTGCTGCAGGAGCTGAAGTTCGATCCCCGGGTCGACGAGACGGAAGTCGGGGTGCAGGTCAAGGACGGCGTCGTCACCTTGTCCGGCAGGATCGACAGCTTCGGCAAGAAACAGGCCGCCTCCCAGGCGGCGCATCACGTCGGCGGCGTGCTCGACGTGGCCAACGACCTCGAGGTGGTGGTTCCCGGCCGGGACTTCCGCTCCGACACGGACATCGCGCAGGCCGTGCGCGAAGCGCTGCGCTGGAACGTGTTCGTGCCCGAGGCGAGCATCACCTCCACGGTCTCGAACGGCTGGGTCAACCTGGAGGGCCAGGTCCAGTCCCGCCACGAGAAGGACGCAGCGGCGCGCGCGGTCCGCGACCTCTACGGAGTGCGCGGCGTGAGCAACCAGGTCGTCGTGCGCGCGGGCAAGGTCGACGCGGACCGCATCTGCGAGTCCATCGAGGAAGCCCTGTCCCGCCAGGCGGAACGCGAGGCCGGCCGCATCCAGGTCCGCGTGAAGGACGGGCTCGTCACCCTGTCGGGCTCGGTGCGCTCGTGGTCCGAGCGCAACGCCGTCGAACGGGCCGCCGCCTACACGAAGGGCGTCGTCCGCGTGCAAGACGAGCTGGTCGTCGATCGCTACTCCTGAGCCGCATCCCGAAGCGGCGACACCGACGTCCGCGAGCGAGCCCGCCACGCGGGGCGGTGACTCGTTTCCCCGCTTCGCCTGGCGCGCACGAGGATCCCCTCGAGGGGGGAGGTCGAGGCCCGCACGGGGCCTCGCTCAGGCCTGTCAGCCCTTGCCGCGGACCAGGCGCACGAGCAACACGCCGACGACGATGCCGAGCCCGATGCTGGTCAACGTGTCCATCAGGGTCATGGCGAGCATGACCGGATCCTAGTTCACGACCAGCCATCCCGGAAGGTCGGGAATCGGGGCGGCGGCACCCGCCGGGGGCGCCGCGGAGTCCGCCGGGGACGGCGGACCTCCACGCCGAGGCTACTCCGCGAGCTGCACGTCCCGCTGGTCGCGGGCCTGGAGCAGGGCGTACACGCGCTCGCCGTCCAGGGTTCCGTCCGGCCGCACGAGCACCGCGGCGGCTCGCTCGGCGGGGACTGGCAGCGCGGCGGCTCGCCAGCCGGCGACCGGACCGGCGAGCAGCGCGTCGCGGCGCTCGTCCAGGCTGCGGGTGAAGTCGAGCGACAGGTCGGCGAGCCGCGGGTCCAGGCGCGCGGCGCGCAACGCGACGCGCGCGACGGCGTCGTACTCGTCCCCGAGCAGGCCCTCCACGAGGTAGGGCATCCAGCCGGTGCCGGAGACGGCCCGCGCCGGCGCCCAGCCCAGCGCCCACGCCGCGAGCGCGCGTTGGCCGGCGTCCCCGGAGAGCGCCGCGACGACCGCGGCGGAGACCTCTTCGTCGACCGACGGCAAATCCGGTCGCGGCTGTCCGTACCAGTCGCGCAGCCGGTCGGCCGTCCAGCCCAGGGGCCGGTCGAGGTGGCATAGGTTGCAGGCGTTCGGCCGCCCGGTGGCGAGCGTCGCGGCCACGCCGGGGCTGGTGATCGTGTGGCTGCGGATGCCCTTCGTCAGGCCGTAGGTCGTGTAGGGCATGTGGCAGTTCATGCACTGCGCGCCGGAGGACTCGGGACCGTGGTGCGCGTGTGCGGCCAGTCGCTCCGCGTCGGCGTACTGCGCGTGACACTGGGTGCACGCGCCGTTGCCGTCCATGCCGCGCTCGAGCTGGTCGACCGCCCAGGTCGCGAGCGGCCGTTCGTCGCGGGGCGAGCGGTGCAGGCGGTGGCACGAGACGCAGTCCATCTCGCCGCG
>Ga0102952_1000399_pt1 | contig 16665 bp, 8 predicted proteins | sample SalPon2A_C_D1_MG_FD_78506 | JGI IMG/M metagenome (GOLD analysis project Ga0102952, IMG submission 78506) | Soil microbial communities from South San Francisco under conditions of wetland restoration - Salt Pond MetaG R2A_C_D1_MG | ecosystem: Environmental > Terrestrial > Soil > Wetlands | place... | reverse complement strand
TTGCGGGTGATGTAGGCCGTGGTCCAGATCGGGTCGATGTTCTTGAGGTCGGCGTGGGGGACCACGCGCAGGACGCTTTCGGCCGAGGCCGGCGCGCCCTGGGACGCGACAAGGGCGGCGGCCAGCGCCAGGCCGGCGACGGCGCGGCCCAGGCGGCGGATGGAGCGGCGAACTAGGTCTGACAAGGCTTTCCCCCTTCGAATCCGGTCCGGGCGGCGGCCCGGCACGCGGCCAACTACACATCATTTCGCCGTGCATTGGTAGGGCGGCGGGCGGCGGCCGGCGGCCGCGGTTGGAATGGCGGGGCCCTTCCGTTATGACAGGGCGGTGATATCCACGCGCCCGGCCCCTTCCGGGCGCGCCCGTCCCTCCGCCGCCGGCCCTTCATGAAGCTGCTGCTTTTCATCGTCTTCATCGACCTGGTCGGCTTCGGCATCGTGATTCCGCTGCTGCCGTTCTATGCCGAGCATTTCGGCGCCTCGCCGGTGGTGGTAACGCTGCTGATGGCGGCGTATTCGCTGGCCCAGTTCGTCGCCGCGCCGCTGCTGGGCGCCCTCAGCGACCGATATGGGCGCAGGCCGGTGATCGTGCTCAGCCTGGCCGGGGCGGCGGGCGGCTATCTGCTGATGGCGGGCGCGGACACGCTGGCGCTGCTGTTCCTGGCGCGCGTGGTCGCCGGGGCCATGGCCGGCAACATCGCCACGGCGCAGGCCTATATCGCCGACGTGACCGCGCCCGAGGACCGGGCGCGCGGCATGGGCCTGTTCGGCGCGGCGTTCGGCCTCGGTTTCATTGGGCGGAACCGGTTCCGAAAAAATACGAAAATCCCGGTTGCTGATCACTCCGTCCACTCCTCTTATGTTGCCAATCATATCGTTGTTCAGGATGCCGATTATTTCCCAGTTCTTATCCTTCGCATAGGCTGCCAGCCCTTTTCCGCCAAAGAGGCCCTGTTCTTCCCCGGAAAGCCCTACATACATGATGCTGTTGTCAAAACGGTAGTGAGACAGGACCCGTGCAGCTTCCAGGGTACCTGCCATCCCGCTTGCGTTATCATTGGCACCAGGGGAATCGGAGGTGAAGTTATTCGGGTCACTCACCCTGGAATCTATATCCCCGCTCATGATGATATAGCGGTTGGGATATTTGGTCCCTTTTTGAATGGCCACGACATTCACCACCTGCACATCCCGGATAATACGTTCGTTCTCGCCTGCTTTCACCAGGTTTTTCTGGTAAAATACGTCCAGGCAATCCTGGCAGGCCGATGAAATGCTTTCAAATTCATTTTTTATCCATCTCCTTGCGGCCCCTATCCCCCGCGTTTCAGACAGCGTATCGCTCAGGGTGTGGCGTGTGCCGAAACCAACCAGGCGGGTAACATCCGCACGGATGCGTTTGGAGGAAACAGAGTCTATGATGTCGTACAGGCGGGTACCTTCCTGGGCATTTCCCAGGGCCACAGACAAGAAGAAGCAAACGGCTACTACATTTTTATTCATAACGGGAGAGTTATACCACTTCCCCGGGGCCTTTGCCATTCGGGCACCGGTTGGGAGGTTGCAAAGTTAATGATTTCAGGGCATTGTGGACGCGCGGCTTATCCGGGGATCAGATCAGAAACCAGGACAGGAGGTCCCGCACATTTTTAATGCTTTCTATATAATATTTGGCCTGGGTTTTATGCCGCCCCACTTTAACCGTAACGGCATCGTCGGGCAATTCATGGAACATGAATTCATCGGTCCAGTCGTCCCCGATAGCAAAGACGAAATCGTAGTCATCTTCGGCAAAAATGCGCATAGCAGCCCGGCCCTTGTTCACGTTGCTGCTTTTTATCTCCATCACTTTGTTCCCATTGAGGATGCTGAGGTCGTCATTGGCTATCAGGCTCCGAAGGACAGTATCCAGTTCCGCAGCCCTTTTCAGCCCGAAATCCGGGTCGGTTTTGCGATAGTGCCAGGCAAGGGAATAGTTCTTTTCCTCAATAAAACTGCCGGGGGTCCTGTCTACAAACGATTCCAGGATCGGCCGTATCTTTCCCATCCAGTCTTTTTTAACATTTTCCAGTTTCTTGAAATCTTCTCCCTGCCTGGAGATCCAGACCCCGTGTTCTACGATCATATTGTACTTCCTGGGGAGGAACCACCGGCTGAAGGTCTCCTTATCCCTTCCGCTGATGATAAAGGTGTCTGTATCTTCCAGGGCCTTGAACTGATCGAGTAATTCGTAAAGCGCATCATCCGGACCTGCTTTCTGCGGATCATCATGGAAACCGGTCAGGGTACCGTCATAATCGAGGAACAACAGGCGTTTGCTGGCCGCTTTAAAGTCCCTCAAAATAATATTCATATGGTCTACAGACAGTTTTCGGGTTACATAGAGCGGGTCTTTGTCCCGCTGGTCGGTCAGGGCGCGCATAAAGTCATTCGCCCATCGTTCCACGTTGTATCGTTCCAGGCGTTTTTGCAGAATGGCATTTCTGCTCTTCTGCTCTTCCAGGGGCATGTTGATGGCTTTATACAGGGCGTCTGCAATCTGTTCAAAGTTGTTGGGGTTGATCAAAAGTGCTTCGTTCATCTCATAGGCAGACCCGGCCATCTCACTTAAGATCAGCACCCCTGACTGATCCGTGCGGGTGGCGATATATTCTTTGGCCACGAGGTTCATCCCATCGCGGATGGGGGTCAGCCAGGCGATATCGCAGGTGGTATAGAGGTCAATCAGGTTTTCAAATGGCATCGACCTGTAAAAATACCAGATGGGCGTCCAGCTGACCGTCGAAAACTCTCCGTTGATCCGGCCCACCAGCTCGTCTATCTCCCTTTTCAGCAGCTGGTACTGGGGGACGTTGGACCTGGAAGGAACCGCCAGGATGATAAGCCGTACCTTTTCCTTGTATTGCGGGTATTTGTTCAGGAAATATTCAAAGGCATTCAGCCTTTTGGCGATCCCCTTGGTGTAATCAAGCCGGTCTATAGACAGAAAGAACTTGGCATCGGGGGTGTTCTCCTTGTGCGTAAGCAACCTGCGCTGCAATTCGGAATGTTCTTTTTTCGTCTTCTTTTTGTGTTTCCGGGCTGCTTCGTGAAACTTTTTGTAATCAATTCCCATTGGAAAAGAATCCACTTTCACCACCCGTTCGTCAAAATACACTTCGTTGAAACTGACGTCCAAACGCAGCAGCCTTCTCACTGAGCTCAGGAAGTGGCGTTCATAGTCGTAGGTATGGAAACCGATCAGGTCTGCTCCCAGAAGCCCCTCCAGGATCTCTTCACGCCAGGGGAGGGTCCTGAATATTTCATAGGAAGGAAAGGGGATATGGAGGAAAAAGCCGATAGAGCTGTCGGGACGCTCGGATTTCACCATCTGCGGCACCAACATGAGCTGGTAATCGTGCACCCAGATGGTATCATCCGGATCTGATTGTTCCAGGATGGCGTCGGCGAATTTCCGGTTTACCACCTTGTAGGTATTCCAGGAATCCAGTTCGAACTCGGAATATTCGAGAAAATAATGGAAGAGGGGCCAGACCGTTCGGTTGCTGAACCCGTAGTAAAACCCGTCTACTTCCTCCTGGGTGAGGTTTACTTTGGAAGAGCCGTGCTCGGCCAGGGCCTTGTCTATCCTGGGCGCCAGCTCGTCGGGAATTTCTTCCTCTGTAAGTCCGCTCCAGCCTATCCACAGGCTTTCGCCTCCGCTATGCACCGATTTCATCCCCGTGGCGAGCCCTCCCACACTGGGGATGGCTTTAATATCCCCATCGCTTATCTGTAGCTGTACGGGGAGTCTGTTGGAGATGATGATCGTTTTGCCCATTAAATCGTCTATTTTGTCAAGTAAAGTTTGAAATTTATCTAAATTTCGATAAAAACTAAGGTAAAAACAATTAATACCGCTTAATTAGTAGTTTTTTAAAATATGGATAACCTCGACTATGGCATTGTTGGCAACTGTCGCAGTGCCGCCCTTATTTCCAAAACCGGTTCCCTGGACTGGTGTTGTCTCCCGGAATTCGATTCCTCCTCCGTCTTCGCAAAAATCCTGGATGAGGTACGGGGTGGCAGTTTTGAGATCCTGGTTGGGGACGACTACAAAATCAGCCAGCATTACAAGAAACACACCGCCATCCTGATCACCACTTTCAGCGACGGGGAAAACAGTTTTGAAGTACGGGACTTTATGCCCAGGTACCACAAGGAGAATAATGGGGGGTATCACGCACCCCCCCAGGTAATCCGGTATTTTAAGCATGTTATGGGGAAACCGAAGTTTCGGGTATATTACAATCCCCGGCTGGAGTATGCCGCCTCCAAAACAGTTACCTACGTCAAGAAGAATTTTATTGTCAGCCTCACCCATGGGGATAAATTCGAGACAGTTTTCCTCTACACTTCCTTCAACAAGCAGGCGGTGATAGGAGGGAGGGAAATAGTGCTTAAAGACGACGGGTATTTTATGCTTGCCTACCATGAAAGGATTTTTCAGCCCACCTTACGCGCCGTCTATCTGGAACAGGAGCGCACCAAGGTCTACTGGTTGAACTGGAGCAACCACACCCCGCGATATAAAAAATATAACCGGGAGATCAGCCGGAGCGCCATTACCCTGAAATTGCTGAGCTATGACCGTAGCGGGGCCGTACTGGCTGCTGCCACCACTTCCCTCCCTGAGGCCATTGGGGAGGAACGCAACTGGGATTACCGGTTTTGCTGGATCCGGGATGCTTCCATGGTGGTAAAGGTGGTTTCAAAACTCGGGCATAAAAATGTGGCGCGCCGCTACCTGCAGTTTATCATAGACCTGATCCCCGACAAAGATGAAAAGTTGCAGATCATGTACGGGATCAACAAGGAGAAGGACCTGACGGAGAAAACCCTGGACCATCTCAGTGGCTATGAAGGGTCCAAGCCTGTGCGGGTAGGGAATGCAGCCTTCAGGCAAAAGCAAAACGACATGTACGGCATCCTGATGGATGTGATCTATACCCAGCTGGTGAAATTTAAGACCGATATAGAGAACGGGGAAGAACTCTGGACCATTACCAAAGGGATTGTATGGATCGTACAAAATCACTGGAAGGAAGCGGACAAGGGGATTTGGGAGTTGCGGACGGAAGCCCGCCATTTCACCTTTTCCAAGGTCCTGTGCTGGGTGGCCGTGGACCGCGCGATCCGGGTGGCCCGTATTTACCGAAAGGCACGTAAGATCCAGCGCTGGCTCGAACTGGAAAAAGAGATCAAGAAAGATATTCTGGATAATGCCTGGAACAGCGAGATCAAAGCCTTTACCCAATCCTACGGATCCAGGCACCTGGATGCCTCGGTCCTGCTGATGGAATCCTATGGCTTCATCCACGCCAGGGACCCCAAATATATCAGTACGGTGCACGCTATTGAAAGGGAACTGAGCTATGACGGCCTGTTGTACCGATACAAGAATGAAGACGATTTCGGCCTGCCTTCCTCTTCATTCACCATTTGCAGCTTCTGGTTCATCAACAGCCTGTTTAAAATAGGGGAGGAGGAAAAAGCCATGGAACACTTTGATAAGTTGCTGAGCTACGGCAACCACCTCGGCCTGTTCAGTGAAGACCTGGATTTTAAGACGAAGCGGCTATTGGGAAACTTCCCCCAGGCCTACTCGCACCTGGCGCTGATCGAATGTGCCATCAACTTTTCGCACAAAATAAATGAAGAGAGGGTTCTGGAAACCATGGGCGACAAAAACGGGCAATAAATGTTGCCCGATCGTCTAGGTGCCAGCTTCCCAACCACCTTTTCAGCCCGGAAGGCTAGGTGATCCTGTCAAAATAATATCGTTTTTCACGTGCGAGGTTATCCGCGATGATCGTACGTAATGCCCCTACATTGGGCTGTTTGGCGTATTTGGTAAAACGCTTGAGCCCCATGAGCATCATCCGCTGTTCATCGCCCTCCGTAAAGGATACGATGGCTTCCTTCCCTTTTTGAACGACCTTATCAACTGCTTCATAAAGGTAGAGTTGCGTCATAGCGATCTGGGCCCCTTGCTGCTGTTCCCCAAACCGGTTAACGTTCTTTTCGGTTCGCAGCAGGGTGGACTCGGCCATATAGATTTCTATGAGGATATCGGCTGCGGCCATCAATACCTGCTGTTGTTCTTCCAGGGCCGTCCCAAATTTTTTGACGGCACTTCCGGCCACCATCAGGAACGCCTTTTTGAGGCGGGCGATCAAATCTTTTTCCTGGGCGAAGAGGGTCGTAAAATCAGGCGCATCAAAGGAAGGGATGCCCATCAGTTCTTCCCCTACCGCCGTTGCGGGTCCCAACAGGTCCAATTGTCCCTTCAGGGCTTTTTTAACGAGCATCCCAACGGCCAGCATGCGGTTAATTTCATTGGTCCCCTCATAGATCCGGGCAATACGGGCATCGCGCCAGGCAGATTCCATGGGGGTGTCGGCACTGAAACCCATACCCCCGAAAATCTGTATCCCCTCATCTGTGGTGTCCTGCAGATCTTCCGAAACGGCCACTTTCAATAGCGAACATTCTATGGCATATTCCTCCACACCCTTCAGCTCGGCTTCAGGACGGGGGTTGCCATCTTTTTCACGGATGGCTATGCGGGCCTCGATATTTTGGGCTGCCCGGTAACAAGCCGATTCCCCTGCGTAGGCGTTCGTAGCCATCCGCGCCAGTTTGGCTTTAATGGCCCCGAAAGTAAAGATGGGCGTTTTAAACTGCACCCGTTCCAGGGCGTATTTAACTCCTTCGGTGGTAACCCGGCGCTGGGCTTCCAGGCAGGCTGCGGCCAACTTGATACGGCCTATGTTCAGCGCATTCATCGCAATCTTGAACCCATTTCCGCGTTCGGAAAGCATATTTTCTACAGGGACTTTGGTTTCATTGAAAAAAACCTGCCGGGTAGAGGAGGAGTGGATACCGAGTTTCTTCTCTTCCTCCCCCAGGGTAATTCCGTTTTTGGGGTCGTTCTCAACAATAAAACCGGTAATGTTCTTATCGTCTTCAATTCGGGCAAATACAATGAACAGTTTGCAGAATCCGGCATTGGAGATCCACATTTTCTGCCCGCTAATGCTGTAGTATTTCCCGTCTTTGGAGAGAACCGCCTTCGTCTTCCCCGAATTGGCATCCGAACCGGCGCCTGGTTCTGTGAGGCAGTATGCCCCAAACCATTCCCCTGTGGCCAGTTTAGGCACATATTTCTGTTTTTGTGCTTCGGTACCGTACAGGGTTATGGGCATGGTGCCGATCCCGGTATGGGCCCCGAAGGCCGTACTGAACGACCCGGTGGCGCCGGAAATATAATCGCAAACGAGCATGGTAGACACAAAGCCCATCCCCATCCCGCCATAGGCCTCGGGCACTGCGATGCTTAAAAAGCCCATTTCTCCGGCTTTCTTCATGCATTCCTGCGTATAGGCGTAATCCTTTTTTTCAAATCGCTCCCAATGCGCCCATAATTCCCTGTCGACAAATTCGATGGTACTTTCGCGCATCATGCGTTGTTCCTCATTCAGGTCTTCGGGGGTGAATACTGTGTCTGAGGGGGTCTCTTTCACTATAAATTGTCCGCCCCTCAAAAGTTCCTTGTTTATGGTTTCCGAACTCATCTTCTTATCAATTTAAAAATTCATAAATGCCTGCGGCGCCCTGGCCGGTCCCCACACACATGGTAACCATGCCGTACCTGCCTTTCATTTTTCTTTTGCGCATCTCATCGAATAACTGCACGGATAACTTGGACCCTGTGCAGCCAAGCGGGTGCCCCAGCGCAATGGCGCCCCCGTTGACGTTCACAATTTCCGGATCGAGTTGCAGCTCCCTGATCACAGCCAGGGATTGGGATGCAAATGCCTCGTTCAGCTCGATCAGGCCTATATCTTCCTGCTTTAAACCGGCCAACCCGAGGGCTTTGGGGATGGCCTTCACAGGCCCTATGCCCATAATCCTGGGTGGCACGCCCACGGCGGCATAATTTACCAGGCGGGCAATAGGTTCTAGCTTTAATTCCTTCACCAACTCCTCGCTCATAACCATCACGAAAGCGGCGCCATCGCTCATTTGAGAGGAGTTCCCGGCCGTTACGCTCCCTCCGGCCGCGAAAACGGGTTTCAATTTTGCCAGTGCTTCCATCGAGGTGTCGGCCCTGGGGCCTTCATCTGTCTGGACCGTATATTTTTTGGTTTCTTTTTTTCCGGAAGCATTGACGAAGACCTGTTCAACCTCTATCGGTACAATCTGCTCCCTGAACCGATCTTCTTGCTGGGCTTTCAGGGCTTTTTTATGAGAGTTGTATGCAAATTCATCCTGGTCTTCCCGCGATACCTTAAACTCCGTAGCCACCGCTTCCGCGGTAAGCCCCATTCCCCAGTAATAATCTTCGTGCCCGGCTTTGGCAAGGCGGTAATCCGGGGTCGGCTTGTAGCCACCCATGGGGATATAGCTCATGCTTTCGGCCCCGCCCGCCAGGATGCAGTCGGCCATGCCAGACTGTATCTTCGCCGTGGCAATGGCAATCGTCTCGAGTCCCGAAGCGCAGTAACGGTTAACGGTAACCCCCGGGATATCCTCTATTTTAAGGCCCATCAGGGAGATCAGCCTGGCCATATTCAGGCCCTGTTCTGCCTCGGGCATGGCATTGCCCACGATGACGTCGTCAATGCGTTTCTTTTCCAGCTGGGGCAGCTGTTCCATAAGATAGCCGATGGTTTCCGCGGCCAGTTCGTCCGGCCTTTTAAAACGGAACAACCCCCTCGGGGCCTTGCCCACGGCGGTTCGGTATGCTTTTACGATATATGCGGTCTTCATGGTTACAAATGTCAGTTGCAGCCCTCGGTATTCCGATGGCCTTAGTTGATTCAAAGGCTAATTACGCAATGGTTTACCTGTTTTCAGCATATGCTGTATACGTTCCAGGGTCTTTCGCTCGGTACAGAGCGAAAGGAACGTTTCGCGCTCCAGCTCCAGCAGGTAATCCTCACTCACCAGGCTCGGCTCTGAAAGATCGCCCCCGGCCATCACATAGGCCAGTTTGTTTGCTATCTTCTTGTCGTGCTCTGAAATATAATGGCCGGCCTTCATGGAATCAGTTCCCACCAGGAACATGCCCAGGGCTTGTTTCCCCAGTACTTTTATGTCGTTTCGGCGAATGGGTCGCGTATAGCCCCGTTCTGCCATTAATTTGGCGTATGCTTTGGCTGTTGCAATTTGCCGGTCCCTGTTCACCACCACGATGTCTTTACCTTTTTGCAGGAGCCCCAGGTCATAGGCTTCATAGGCTGAAGTAGATACCTTGGCCATTCCGATGGTCAGGAAATATTCCTGCAGCACATTGAGCTCCACGTCATTTTTATGATAGGTGTCCGATGCGCGGAGTGCCATTTCCTTTGAACCTCCCCCCCCGGGGATTACACCTACCCCGAATTCGACCAGTCCGATATAGGTTTCGGCCGCAGCCACCACCATATCGGCGTGCATACTCAGTTCGCAGGCGCCGCCCAGGCTCATCCCGTGGGGCGCTGCCACCGTGGGAATTGCCGAATAGCGCATGCGCATCATAGTCTCCTGGAACATGCGGATAGAATATTGCAGCTCGTCGTACTCCTGTTCCACGGCCAGCATGAAGATCATTCCTATATTCGCGCCAACCGAGAAATTGGCTCCCTGGTTGCCTACCACCAGCCCCTGGAAATCCTTTTCGGCTATCTCTATCCCCTTGTTCAGGCCCAGCAGCACATCGCTCCCGATTGTATTCATCTTCGACTGGAATTCCACGTTGAGGATACCGTCTCCCAGGTCTTCGACCACGACGTCGGGATTCCTGTATACTTCCCGGGTTTCCCTGATGTTGTCGAGGATAATGAATGCATCCTGTCCGGGGACCTTCATCATTTTGCCGGATGGCAGGTCATAATAATAGGAAATTCCATCTTTGACCTCATAAAATGCGTTATGGCCCCTGGCTTGCATTTCCTGTACCCATGTGGCCGCTGATAACCCTTCGCCGGTGATGAGTTCCAGGCCTTTTTCCAGCCCGATGGCATCCCATATCTGGAAGGGCCCGTGTTCCCATCCAAAACCGGCTTTCATGGCATCGTCGATTTTATAGAGGTCATCGCTGATCTCGGGGATCCTTTGCGAGACATAGGCAAAGAGCGCCCCGAAGCTTTTTCGGTAGAATACACCGGCTTTGTCCTCACCCTCAATCAGCACAGGAAACCGGTCTATGACCCTGTCTATACCCTTGGTGGATTCGAGTGTCCCGAATTTGGCCTTTTGCCCCTTCCGGTATTGCATCTTGTTGAGGTCCAGGGTCAGGATTTCACTCGAGCCGTCGTCCTGCTTTACTTTTTTATAGAAACCCTGCCCGGTTTTGCTGCCGAGCCAATTGTTTTGCATCATGGTTTCTATAAAATCGGGGAGGCGGAACAGCTCGTGTCTTTCATCGTCGGGGCAGTTCTCATACAGCCCATTGGCTACATGTACCAGGGTATCTAACCCCACGACGTCTACTGTTCGGAAAGTTGCCGATTTGGGGCGGCCAATCACCGGCCCGGTCAGTTTGTCCACTTCTTCCACGGTGAGATCCAGGTCTTTTACCATATGGAAGAGGCTTTGTATACTGAAGATCCCTACCCGGTTTCCAATAAATGCCGGGGTGTCTTTTGCGATTACCGGCGTTTTTCCCAGAAAGCGCTCCGCATACCCATTCAGGAATTCCAATACTTCGGGATTGGTTTTCGGTCCCGGGATGATTTCAAATAATTTCAGGTAGCGGGCCGGGTTGAAAAAGTGCGTACCGCAAAAATGCGCCTGAAAATCTTCTGAGCGTCCTTCGCTCATGAACCGGATGGGAATTCCTGATGTGTTTGTACTGATGAGGGTCCCCGGGGTCCTGTATTTGTCCAGTTTTTCGAAGACCTGCTTCTTGATGTCCAGGCGTTCAACCACCACCTCGATAATCCAGTCGGCACCCGATACTTTTTCCAGGTCATCTTCAAGATTCCCCGTATGGATCCGGTCCGCGAATTTTTTGTGATAGATGGGAGACGGATTGGATTTCAGGGCGGAGGCCAGGGAGTCGTTTACCAGGCGGTTGCGCACCACGGCATCTTCAAGGCTCAGCCCCCTGGCCTTTTCGGCCCCGGTAAGTTCCCGGGGCACAATATCCAAAAGGATTACTTCTACGCCTATATTCGCAAAATGGCAGGCAATACCGCTTCCCATGATCCCGGAACCGATAACCGCCACTTTTTTGATATGCTTGTTCATGAATGAATGTCGCGTTAGTTACTATTTTTTTCGTAGATCTTTTTTTCAGCAACGAGGTAGTTGATCGTTTCCATCACCTCGAAGAAACAGTCCAGTTTTTCTGGTGTAAGCTGGGATTTGACCACTTCGTTGAACCGCAGGACCACGTTTTTGGAATCCGTTCTTTTTTCCAGCCCGAAGGGCGTCAGGTAGATCAATACCCCCCGCCCGTCCTCAGGGTTCGGCCTGCGCTCTATGAGGCCTTTTTCCTCCATGCTTTTCAGGATCCGGGATAAACTCGTGGCTTCCATCCCCATTTTGGGTCCCAGGGCCGTGGAAGGTGTCCCGGCTTTGGGATCAATGCTCAGTAGGGTGAATCCCACAGCCATGGTCGACCCGAATTGCTTCGCCTCCTCGTTATACATCCGGGCAACGGCCTGCCAGGTGGCGCGGAGCATATAGTCAATGGTACTGTCCTTCATAGGATTCGCCTAATGTTTCAAAGATAAAAAATTTTATTATGCATGCATAATAAATAATGGTTAATTTGTTGTTAGCCCGGACCGGGGTTCGGATCCGGTGTGGGAAAGCAAAGGGTAAGTGATCCGGTATCCCTAGGAATGTTTATAAATATCGTTGTATAGGGCGATATATTTTTCCTTGATTTGCTTGCGCTTCAGTTTCATGGTAGGGGTCAGGTGGCCTTCCTCCACGGACCAGGCGTCCGGGGTGAGTCGGAATTGTTTCACCTTTTCCCATTTCGCGAAGTGTTCATTGGCCAGGTCTACTTCCCGTTGCATCCGCTGAATGACTTTATCATTTTTGATCAGGGCCGCGTTGTCTTCCGCCTGGATCTTGTGTTTGCCGGCCCAGGCCCGCAGAAAATCGAAATTAGGCTGAATGAGGGCTGCCGGCATTTTTTCACCTTCCCCGATCACCATGATCTGTTCAATAAAGCGAGACTGCTTAAAGCGGTTTTCCATTAGCTGGGGGGCAATATACTTGCCTCCGGAAGTTTTGAACATTTCTTTTTTACGGTCTGTGATCTTTAAAAATCCGTCCGCGTCTATTTCCCCGATGTCGCCCGTATGGAAATATCCCTCCGTCATGACTTCCGCGGTCTTTTCGGGATCCTTATAATAGCCCAGCATCACATTCGGGCCTTTGCACAGGATTTCCCCGTCTGCCGCAATTTCTACCTCCACCCCTTCGATAACCCGTCCGACGGTCCCGATTTTCCAACCCCGGTTGCGTTGGTCGTTTACCGAGATGACCGGGGAGGTTTCCGTAAGCCCGTAGCCTTCCATCACCGGGATTCCGGCCGCCCCGAACACACGTCCCAGCCTTGGTTGCAGGGCCGCAGAACCCGAAACCATGAGCTGCAGCCTCCCGCCCAGGCCCTCCCGCCATTTGCGGAACACCAGCATTCTGGCCAGTTTTAATTTTTGTTGGTACCACCAGCCGTTTGCCCGGTAAGGGCTGAAGCGCAGCCCTACCTCAACGGACCAGTAGAACAGCCCCCTCTTGAACCCGTTAAGGGACGACCCCCTGGCCATGATCTTTTCATATACTTTTTCCAGAAGCCGGGGCACGACCGTCATGACCGTGGGCCTGACCTCCTTCATATTGTCTCCCATTTTGTCTATGCTCTCGGCAAAATGGATTTCCACCCCGCAGTACTGGTACAGGTAGAGGATCATGCGTTCGAAAATATGGCATACGGGAAGGAAACTCAGGGCTACGGAACCTTCCCCAAAAGGTACCCGTTCCTGGCTGGCGAGGACGTTGGAAACAATATTTTTGTGGGAGAGCATAACCCCTTTGGGCTTCCCGGTTGTACCCGAAGTGTAGATGAGGGTGGCCAGGTCGTCTGGCCTGACGCCTGCTTTCCTTTTTTCCACCTCCTCCTGGTTGGATGCGTCCTTCCCTAATTCAAGAAGTTCTTCCCAATGTTTGCAGGTATTTAACTTATCGAAAGAATATATGGCTTTCAGCAAAGGGACCTCTTTCTGGATCGCCAGCACCTTTTCCAGGATTTCCTGCCCGGAAACCAGGCACATGCTGGCGCCGGAATGGTTGAGCACATAGGCGTAATCCTCTTCGGAAATGGTCGGATAAATAGGGACGCTTTGTGCCCCTACCTGTAAAATCCCGATATCCATGATATTCCATTCCGTCCGGTTGGAATGGGAGATCAGGGCAATCTTGTCGCCCGCGGCCACCCCAAGCCGCAACAGGGCCCGGCTGATCGCATTGGCCTTGTCAACGTATTCCCGGGTAGAGGTAGCCACCCATTCCCGGCCGTATTTCGTGACCAGGGACCGCTGCAGATCGTACTTTTCCAATTGGTGATAGGGAAATTCAAAGAGGCGGGTGACCGTTTGCATACCTGGTTTCAGTAAAGTACCCACAAAATAGGAAAAGCAGTCGGGATAATAAAATTGGAACGTCTCAAGTGGCAACTTTTACGAGAGCCGGAATTTTTTGCCTGTGGGCGGGCTATGCTGCAGGCCTTTTTAATGATTCATGGCCTGTTGGCCTCAATCCAAACCCTTGCGTTGATAAACGCCTGCAGCCAGGGAGATACCTGATCCTTCCTGCCCCCCGGGTAGTATGCCCAGTTCCAGGGAAAAATGGATCGTTCCAAATGCGGCATGGTCACCAGATGCCTCCCGGTGGCATCACTGAGCATGGCCGTATTGTAGTCGCTCCCGTTCGGGTTCGCCGGGTATTCGTTATACCCGTACTGTGCAACGATGTCATATTGGTTACGTGCCAGGGGAAGCCGGAACTTCCCTTCGCCGTGGGAGACCCAAATGCCAAGTACGGCTCCTTCGAGGGAGGAGAGCATGACGGAATTGTTTTTCAGGATACGAACCGAGGTGAAGTTGCTTTCATGCTTTCCCGAATCGTTATAGGTTAGTTTCCCGTGGGTTTTGAGTTCCGGATGGATCAGTTCCAGTTCCATGAACAGCTGACAGCCGTTACATATCCCAATAGAAAGGGTATCGGGCCGATTAAAGAAGTTCCGAATAGCCATATTGGCCTTTTCGTTGTATTTGATTGCACCGGCCCAGCCTTTGGCGCTTCCCAGGACGTCGGAATTTGAGAAACCACCCACAGCCCCTATGAACTGGATATCTTCCAGGTCTTCCCGACCACTGATAAGGTCGGTCATATGTACATCTTTTACCTCGAAGCCGGCCAGGTACATGGCGTTGGCCATTTCCCGTTCAGAATTGCTGCCTTTTTCCCTGAGGATGGCGGCTTTTGGTTTGCCGGCTTTTTTTATTGGGGCCCGGTCGAGCACCCCGTCGAAATGGCCTGGGAACGTATAGGCCAGGCGTTGCTTCTTGTAGTTTTTATACCGGGTTTTAGCCAGGTTTCCGGCTGTTTGCCGACTGTCCAGCAAATAGGAGGTATAGAACCAGGAATCGCGCATCGCGGCCACGGAGAATTCAAAGGTGTCTCCCAGGTTTTGTACGCTCAGAACGCCGCTGGTATTCACCTTCCCGATTTTTACGGCCGGGATGCCTGCCTTTTTCAAATCAGTGTCCAGGCCCGGGCCCCGTGATTGGAAAACCACTGCGGTGTTTTCCGAAAAAAGCAGTTTAACCGGGTCTTCTTCTCCCAGGGCGCTGAGATCGAGGGTAGCGCCCAGGCCGATGTCTGCAAAACAAAGTTCGAGCAGGGTGGTGATCAGGCCCCCTGAAGCCACGTCGTGCCCGGCTGCCAGTTTCCCTGTTTTGATAAGGGCTTGCAACCCGTTGAAGGATTGCGCCAGAAACGAAGGGTCCTGAACCGTTGGTGTTTGTTCCCCAACGGCATTCAGGATTTGGGCAAAGGAGGATCCGCCCAGTTTAAAATCATCCCCGGAGAGGTTCAGGTAATAGATATCGCCCCCGTCTCTCTGCAATACCGGTTCCACAACGGAGGTAATATCCGTGCAATGAGCTGCCGCCGAAATGATTACCGTTCCGGGAGAAAGGACCTCCCCGTCCTTATATTGCTGTTTCATCGACAGGGAATCTTTCCCGGTCGGGACATTGATCCCCAGGGCGATGGCAAAATCTGATACGGCCTGAACGGCAGAATACAGTCGGGCGTCCTCCCCCTCGTTGTTGCAGGGCCACATCCAGTTTGCGGAGAGGGAGACGGATTGAAGTCCGTCCTTTAATGGAGCCCAAAGGATGTTGGTCAGGGCTTCGGCTATACTGTTCCGGCTTCCTGCGACCGGATCGATCAGGGCAGAAACAGGGGAGTGGCCCACGGAAGTGGCGATTCCTTCCCGGCCCTTATAGTCGAGCGCCATAACGCCGCAATTGTTCAGGGGTAGTTGCAGGGGGCCGGCACATTGTTGTTTGGCCACTCTTCCGCCCACGCATCGGTCCACCTTGTTGGTCAGCCAATCTTTGCATGCTACTGCCTCCAGTTGCAAAAGCTGTTTCAGGTAGGCCGGGATGTTTTCCCTGGAATAGGAAGGTTGAGAAAAGGTGCGTTTTACGGTATGGTCTGTCATCACGGTTTTCGGCGAACTGCCGAACATCTGGGAAAGTTCCAGGTCTATGGGCCGTTCGTTCCTTTTCCCGGAGACAAAGCTGAAATGATGGTCGCCGGTAACCTGCCCCACGGTATACATGGGCGACCGTTCCCTGGCCGCGATGCGCTCCAGTAACCCCAAATCCTTCGGATCCAGGATGAGCCCCATGCGTTCCTGGGACTCGTTTCCGATGATTTCCTTGGCGGAAAGTGTAGGGTCGCCAATTGGCAGCCGGTCCATGTCGATCTTGCCCCCCGTGCTTTCTACCAGTTCGGACAGGCAGTTCAAATGGCCGCCTGCCCCGTGGTCGTGAATGGAAACAATAGGGTTTTCTTCCCCTTCCACCAGGCCCCTTACGGCGTTGGCCGCCCGTTTTTGCATTTCGGGGTTGGAGCGTTGCACGGCATTGAGTTCGATAGCCGTGCTGAAAGCGCCCGTATCCGAACTGGATACGGCGGCTCCCCCCATACCAATCCGGTAGTTGTCCCCGCCCAGGATCACGATCCGGTCGTCCTTTTTGGGTTTTTTCTTCATGGCCTGCGCAGCCTTTCCGTAGCCAATGCCGCCTGCCAGCATGATAACCTTGTCAAAGCCCAGTTTCCGGCCGTGTTCTTGATGTTCGAATGTAAATAAGGAACCACAGATCAGTGGCTGGCCGAATTTATTCCCAAAATCGGATGCCCCGTTGGAGGCTTTTATCAGGATGTCCACCGGGGTTTGATAGAGCCATTGGCGTTCCTTCATTGCCTTTTCCCAGGGACGGGTATCCTCCAGGCGTGAATAGGCGGTCATATAAACGGCCGTCCCGGCAAGTGGCAGGGAACCCTGCCCACCGGCCAGCCGGTCGCGGATCTCCCCGCCCGAACCCGT
>Ga0102952_1000398_pt1 | contig 16673 bp, 8 predicted proteins | sample SalPon2A_C_D1_MG_FD_78506 | JGI IMG/M metagenome (GOLD analysis project Ga0102952, IMG submission 78506) | Soil microbial communities from South San Francisco under conditions of wetland restoration - Salt Pond MetaG R2A_C_D1_MG | ecosystem: Environmental > Terrestrial > Soil > Wetlands | place... | reverse complement strand
GATATAGCTGATTACTTCAGAGTTCACCCCAATTACGGGACTTTGAAGGATTTTAAGAAATTTCTGAGAGAAGCTCACAGCAGGGGGATCAGAGTAGTTACAGAGCTTGTGGTTAACCATACTTCCGATCAGCATTCCTGGTTTAAGAAATCAAGGACAGCCTCGCCCGGATCCAAATGGAGAGATTTCTATGTTTGGAGTGATACTCCCGATAAATATCAGGATGCAAGAATCATCTTTAAGGATTTCGAGATATCGAACTGGGCATGGGACCCGGTTGCGAACTCATACTACTGGCACCGGTTCTATTCGCATCAGCCGGATCTGAATTATGATAACCCCCAGGTACAGAAGGCTATCTTCAGGGTTATAGATTTCTGGATGGGGATGGGTGTTGATGGAATGCGCCTGGACGCTGTACCGTATCTTTATGAAAGGGAAGGTACGAACTGCGAGAATCTTCCCGAGACCTATGAATTTTTAAAGAAACTGCGTGCTCACGTTGACGGAAACTTCAAAAACAGATTGTTACTTGCAGAAGCAAACCAGTGGCCCGAGGATGTTATTGAGTATTTCGGTGATGGTGACGAATGTAACATGGCATATCATTTCCCCATTATGCCAAGGATGTATATGGCTTCATGGATGGAAGACAGATTCCCAATTGTTGATATTATGGACCAGACACCCGAGATACCCGAAAACTGCCAGTGGGCACTTTTTCTGAGAAATCATGATGAACTGACCCTGGAAATGGTCACTGACGAAGAAAGGGACTATATGTACAGGGTATATGCCAGGGATACTACCGCAAGAATAAACCTTGGCATCAGAAGAAGACTTTCACCCCTTCTGGGTAATCACAGAAGAAAGCTTGAGATCATGAATTTCCTCCTTTTTTCACTTCCCGGAACTCCTATCGTTTACTATGGAGACGAGATAGGCATGGGAGATAATTACTACCTTGGTGACAGGAACGGTGTAAGAACACCTATGCAGTGGAGCTCGGACAGGAATGCCGGGTTTTCACGCGCAAACCCTCAAAAGCTTTATCTCCCGGTGATAATCGATCCCGAATATCATTACGAAGCCGTAAATGTAGAGAACCAGGAGAATAACCTTTCATCCCTACTATGGTGGACAAGAAGGGTGATAGGTATGAGAAAAAGGTTCAAGGCTTTCGGCCGCGGGAGTATAAAGTTCCTGCATCCCGAAAATCCGAAAATACTTGCTTTTATAAGAGATTACGGTGACGAGACAATATTGGTACTAATAAACCTTTCAAGATTTTCGCAGATAGTGGAGCTCGATTTGGCTGAGTATTCGGGATACATACCCGTAGAAGTTTTCAGTAAAAATAAATTCCCGGAGATCAGCGAATCCCCTTATGTTTTTACCCTCGGTTTTCATGATTATTTCTGGTTCTCGCTTAATAAGAAGGAAGAGAATACGGAGCATAAAAGGGATTATGTAAGCGAGTTCAGCACATCCGGAAGCTGGCGCGGATTATTTAAAGGTAAGTCAGGGAGCAGATTCGAAGAAAATATATTTCCTCCCTATTTGCAGAGTGCCAGGTGGTTCGGTGGCAAAGCCAAGAAGCTGAGTAGTGTTGAAATAGTTGAAGATGTGATCTTTGAGAAGGCCTCGAGCAAACCTCACCTTCTAATGCTTAAAGTTAATTATATTGAAGATCAGTCTGAGATGTACATGTTACCACTGTCTTTCACATACGGGGATGAAGCTACGCAAATTTATGCAAATGAACCTCGTTCAGTACTTGCAAAGGTCAAATGCTCTGAAGGTGACGGTATAGTTTATGATGCTATATATGATGAACAGTTCAGGGATTCACTTTACAGTCTGATTACCAGGAAGCATTCTCTTAAGGGCATCAATGGCAGAATTTCCGGTTACACCGGCAAGGCATTCCGCAGTTACAAAAGGCAATTGCAGGAAGAATATGATAAAAGTCAGGTCCTGAAAGCGGAACAGAGCAATTCCTCGATAGTTTACGGAAAAAATTACTTTTTAAAGCTGTTCAGAAAGCTGGATGAAGGTGTAAATCCCGACACTGAAATAGGGTTGTTCCTTACAGAGAAGACCAGTTTCAGGAATTTACCCCCATATCTTGGTACAGTAGATTACAGCTCGGGCAATACAGATTATTCCCTCGGAATACTGCAGGGCTACGTTAAAAGTGAAGGAGATGCATGGAGATATACCCAGGACTCGTTTCACAACTATTTTGAAAGACTTTTACTCAAAAAAGCAAAACTATCGGATAATATCGACGTGGAATCAACTCTGCTCGAACTCGCATCGGAGCAGATCCCGGATGATGTGAAGCATGTGATCGGCGATATGTACATTGACATGATAGGTTTACTTGGCAAGAGGACTGCAGAACTGCATCTAGCACTATCCTCCAGCGATGAAAACGGTGATTTTGCACCTGAACCTTTCTCTCTTCTTTATCAGAGATCACTTTTCCAGTCAATGAGCAGTCTTACAAAAAGAGTTTTCCTGCAGCTCAGAAGAAATTTAAAGAATCTTGACGAGAATGTTAAAGACAGTGCCACAAAGGTAGCAGGTATGGAAAAGCAAATAAGGGATGGTTATAAAGAGCTATACAGGAAGAAGCTTTCAGCAATGAAAATACGAATACACGGTGATTATCATCTTGGTCAGGTTCTGTGGGTAGGTCATGATTTTATAATAATAGATTTTGAAGGAGAACCTGCAAGATACATAGGGGAGAGAAGGTTAAAGAAATCTCCAATCAGGGATGTAGCTTCCATGATCAGGTCCTTCCACTACGCTGCATATAGTGCACTTTTCAGGAGAACACAGTTCAACGGTACTGAATTCAGAGAGCTCGAGATGTGGTGCGAGTTTTGGTACAGGCATGTCTCCGCCCAGTTCCTTGCATCATATCTTAATACAGTAAAGGGTTCGTTATTTATCCCTGAAGATCCAAACGAATTCGATATGATGCTTAGGTCCTACCTTATGGAAAAAGCGGTTTATGAGATAGGTTATGAACTTAATAACAGACCTGAATGGTTGATAATACCTCTAAAGGGAGTTAAAAGTATGTTAGGAGTGTAGATAATGTCGGATAAGGAAAATAATCAGAAAATACAGTATAAAAGTTTGATTACAGAACATGATATTTATCTTTTCAGGGAAGGTACACACGGAAAGTTATACGAGAAACTGGGTGCACACCCTAATATTCTGGATGGCGAGGAAGGTACTTTTTTTTCTGTATGGGCTCCGAATGCAGAATCAGTTTCAGTTATTGGAGATTTTAACGGTTGGGATAAAGGCAGCAATCTGCTTAAAGTCAGGTCTGACAGTTCGGGTATCTGGGAAGGCTTTATTCCCGGTGCTTTAAAAGGCAACAGTTATAAATATCACATAGATTCAAAATATAACGGATACAGTGCCGACAAGGGAGACCCGTTCGCGTTCTATAATGAGACACCCCCAAAAACCGCATCTGTAATCTGGGATTTTGACTATACCTGGCAAGACAGTGAATGGATGAAGAACAGAAAAGAGAAAAATTCTCTCAATGCTCCTTTCTCCGTTTACGAGTTACATCCGGGGTCATGGAGACGGAAGGTAGAAGAAGGTAACCGCTATCTTACGTATCGCGAGATGGCTCATGAAATTGCTGAATATGTAAAAGAACTCGGATGCACTCATGTAGAGCTCATGCCCGTGATGGAACATCCCTTTTACGGTTCCTGGGGTTATCAGACTCTCGGTTATTTCTCTCCTTCCAGCAGGTACGGAACGCCTGAAGATTTCATGTATATGGTAGATCATCTCCACAATGAAGGGATAGGGGTTATTCTTGACTGGGTACCGTCTCATTTCCCAAGTGACGAATACGGGCTTGTGTACTTTGACGGTACACACCTGTACGAGCATAGTGACCGTAGGAAAGGTTTCCACCCTGAGTGGAACAGCTACATTTTCAACTACGGGAGATATGAGGTCAGCGCTTATCTTTTAAGCAGTGCCATGTTCTGGCTTGAGAAATACCATATAGACGGTCTAAGAGTGGATGCTGTTGCATCAATGTTATATCTGGATTATGCAAGAAAAGAAGGTGAATGGGAACCCAACAAATACGGTGGGAATGAAAACCTCGAGGCTATAGGCTTTCTTAAAAAACTGAATGAAAGTGTTTACAGGGAATATCCTGATGTGCAAACAATAGCCGAGGAGTCAACTTCCTGGCCGATGGTTACAAGACCCGTTTATACAGGCGGACTAGGTTTCGGAATGAAATGGAATATGGGCTGGATGCACGATACACTAGACTATTTTTCCAAGGATCCCGTTTTCAGGAAGTACCACCACGACGAGCTCACGTTCAGCATATGGTACGCATTCTCCGAGAACTTCATGCTTCCGCTTTCCCATGATGAAGTCGTATACGGCAAGGGATCACTTCTGAACAAAATGCCTGGTGACGACTGGCAGAAGTTTGCCAATCTGAGATTGCTTTACGGCTATATGTATGGCCATCCTGGCAAGAAACTCGTTTACATGGGAGGGGAGTTCGGACAGTGGAATGAATGGTACCACGAATCAAGTCTCGACTGGCATCTTCTTCAGTATCCGGGGCATAAAGGTCTTCTCAAATGGTTCCAGGATCTGAACAGCTTGTACAGGAACGAATCTGCGCTTTTTGAGTGTGATTTCGAGAACAGGGGCTTTGAATGGATCGACTTTAAAGACTGGGAGAACAGTGTTATAGCATTCCTGAGAAATGGCATCAATACGGGAGATTCCATAATGGTCATATGTAATATGACACCTGTCCCCAGAGAGAACTACAGGGTTGGTGTACCGGAAAAAGGTTACTGGAATGAACTGCTCAATAGTGATGCTGAGATCTACACCGGCAGCGGCAAAGGAAATTATGGTGGTTCAGGGTCAGTGCCTGTTCCGTCTCATGGTTACTTCGACTCCATTACGCTGACATTACCCCCGCTCGGAGTATTATTCCTGAAACATGAATAGACCTGTGATTTTCCAAGTGATATCTGAATACAAATTTATATGAATTATATCTCTCCACATACCTTGTACGGGAAAATCGGTGTTAATAAACTCAAAACAGGTAGCTTTGAATTCAGGGTATGGGCACCATTCAGGAATAGAGTTCAGTTGAGAATTACGGGCACTGATCCAGGAGTCCTGGATATGGAACACGATAATTACGGATACTGGAGTAAGATTCTTAGAGAAGCAGACCCGGGTATCAGATATAAATACATTCTTGATAACTATATAGAAAGACCTGACCCCGCATCCCATTTTCAGCCCGAGGGAGTACATTCAGAGTCTCAGATCATAGATCAGGATCAGTTCGTATGGGAAGATGGTAACTGGGAGACCTCGAACCTATCCGAGATGATCATATACGAGGTACATGTCGGTCTTTTTACCCTTGAAGGTACTTTTAGAGCTGCGGTCCCGAGGCTCGATGAAATTAAGGCTACCGGCATAAATGCCATAGAAATAATGCCTGTTGCACAGTACCCCGGGACCAGGAACTGGGGTTATGACGGAGTGTATCCGTTTTCCGTACAGAATTCATACGGGGGTCCTTCAGGACTTAAGCATTTCGTAAACGAATGTCATAAAAGGGGTATCAATGTGATACTCGATGTCGTATACAATCATCTTGGACCGGAGGGTAACTATCTGGGGGATTACGGACCGTATTTCACTGATAAATATGGGACACCATGGGGAGATGCCGTAAATTTTGATGGCAGATACAGTGACCATGTCAGGAATTATTTTATTCAGAACGCAATGCACTGGTTCGAAAATTATCACATAGATGCACTGAGACTGGATGCGGTTCATGCAATATTCGATATGAGTGCCTATCCGTTCCTTGAGGAGCTGAATGATGAAGTTAAAAATTTCTCGAAACTAACAGGCAAAAAAAAATATATGATAGCAGAAAGTGCACTTAATGACGTGAAGATCATAAAGCCGAAACCCACAGGAGGCTATGGGTATGATGCCCAGTGGTCCGATGACCTGCATCATTCTCTTCATGCCCTGATCACAGGTGAGAGAAACGGATATTATATGGATTATGGAAAGACCCAGCACCTGGTAAAGGCATTAAAAGAAGGTTTTGTATATTCAGGTCAGTTCTCCGAATTCAGAAAAAAGAAATACGGTAGTATCTCTAAATATTTACCATCAGAGAAATTCATAGTATTTTCCCAGAACCATGATCAGACGGGTAACAGAATGAACGGAGAAAGGCTCTCCGCACTTGTGGATTTCGAAGCACTAAAGCTCGTAGCCGGTGTCGTGATACTGTCCCCCAACATTCCTCTGCTATTTATGGGGGAGGAATACGGAGAGGAATCTCCATTCCTCTATTTCATAAGCCATTCTGATCCTGATCTGGTTGGTGCTGTAAGAGAAGGCAGGAAAGCGGAGTTTAGAGAATATATAGTAAGCGGGGAACCACCGGATCCGCAAAGTGTGGATACATTTACAAGATCAAGAATTAACTGGGATAAAAGGTATGAAGGAAAAAATCTAGTAATTCTGGATTATTACAAGCAACTTATAGATTTAAGAAACAAATTGCCGTCACTCTCGAACCTGAGTAAAGACAATCTCGATGCAGACGCTAATGAAAATAAAAAGTTGATAAGAATGAGGAGATGGTGCCCGAGAACCGGGGATCATATTTACTGTATTTTTAATCTGAATGACAAAGAGAACGAGGTTGATGTTTCAATCCCGGGAGGTAGCTGGAAGAAAGTGATAGATTCATCGGATAAAAGATGGATGGGTGCAGGGACCTCAGTGCCTGATATGATATATAGCGGATTAAAGTTTAAGATAAATGCTTTTAGTATGGCGATGTATCGCAGAGCGGTTAATTCAGGAATTAAAGATTAATATTTTGCTATAAGATAAGTCTATCGGGAAATTATATAATAAAGACAACCGGAGGATTTTTTGACTCAGATGGATACCACAAAAGCAAATTTACAACCTTGCAGTTCTGCACAGATATGGCCGGGTAGTCCATATCCACTGGGTGCAACCTGGGATGGAGCCGGTGTAAATTTCTCAATATTTTCTGAAAATGCGAAAGCTGTGGAGCTGTGCCTTTTCAACAGCGAGGGAAGAGAGACAAGAAAGATAAGGATGCCGGAGCAGACGGACCAGGTTTGGCATGTTTACCTTCCCGACATAAGACCTGGTCAGTTATACGGATACAGGTTATACGGTGATTATAATCCCGGTGAAGGACACAGGTTCAATCCTGCAAAGCTGCTGATAGATCCTTATGCAAAGGCAATTTCCGGAACTGTCAAACTTGATGAAACAATGTTCGGATATAAGCTCGGAAATCCCGAAAAAGACCTGGTTATGGATGAACGTGACAGTGCTTCCAGTATGCCTAAGTGCGTTGTTGTAGAACCCGCGTTCTCATGGGGGGGTACTGCAAATCCAAAAGTGCCCTGGCATAAAACAGTCATATACGAGTTACACGTCAAAGGGTTTACCGCATTACAGGAAATGGTTCCAAGGGAGCTTAGAGGTACATATAACGGTCTTACCTGTCCTGGTGTGCTTGATTATCTTCATTATCTCGGCATTACGGCAGTTGAGTTGATGCCCATACATCAGTTCGTTTCCGAAAAACATCTTCTTGACAATGGTCTGAGGAATTACTGGGGCTACAACTCGATCGGATTCCTGGCTCCCGATTCCAGATACTCGAGCACAGGGTCGAACGGAGGGCAGGTGCATGAATTCAAAACCCTGGTAAAAACCCTTCATCGTGAAGGTATAGAAGTAATACTGGATGTGGTCTATAACCACACTGCAGAGGGGAACCATCTCGGGCCGACTCTGTCTTACAAGGGAATTGATAACTTTGCATATTACCGACTTTCAGACGAAGACAGACGTCTCTACATGGATTTCACCGGAACAGGCAATACACTTAACATGACACATCCCAGAACATTACAGTTAATCATGGACAGCCTGAGATACTGGGTAAAAGAGATGCATATCGATGGTTTCAGGTTCGATCTGGCCTCCGCCCTTGCAAGAGAACTGCATGAGGTAGACAAGCTTGGTGCATTCTTTGATATAATCCATCAGGATCCCGTAATTTCCCAGGTAAAGCTCATAGCAGAACCGTGGGACCTGGGCGAGGGAGGTTATCAGGTGGGTAATTTCCCGGTTCTGTGGGCAGAATGGAACGGAAAGTACAGGGATACCGTAAGGCGATTCTGGAGAGGCGACCCGGGTCAGATAAGCAATATGGCATACAGGATCGCAGGTTCGAGCGATCTATACGAACACACGGGAAGGAGACCATATGCAAGCATAAATTATGTTACTTCTCATGACGGATTTACCCTTAATGATCTTGTTAGTTACAACAGGAAACATAATGAGCGAAACCATGAAGATAACAAAGACGGAACTGATGACAATATAAGTTATAACTTCGGCATTGAAGGTCCTGCCGATGACCCTCAGATAGTGGAGGTGAGGGAACGACAGAAGAGGAACTTTATTGCAACTCTGTTCCTTTCACAGGGAGTACCTATGCTTCTAGCAGGAGACGAGCTGGGACGGACCCAGAAAGGGAATAACAATGCTTATTGCCAGGACAACGATATATCATGGATTGACTGGAATATATGTAGCAGGAAAAAAGACCTTCTGGAATTTACCAGGTCCATGATAAGACTATTTCAGGGACATCCTGTTCTCAGACGAAGAAGGTTCTTTCAGGGGAAGAGGAACGGTGATAACGGGATAAAAGATATAACATGGTATAAACCTGATGGCAGCGAGATAAAGCACGACGACTGGCATAATTCCGAAATGCACAGTTTTGGAATGTGCCTGGCAGGTAACGCGATTCAGGAGCTGGATGAAAGAGGTAAGAAGATTACAGATGATACCATGCTGATAATCCTAAATTCATCCAATAAGCCACAGAAATTCACATTGCCCGGATTCGGGAATTATCATCAGTGGGATGTTGTACTGGATACCAGAGACGCAAAAGTAGAAGATGAAAAAAATCGTCAGGTTCGAAGCGACACTTACGAAATGGTATCTCGCTCACTTGCTGTATTTATAATAAAAGAAGCTTAAATTATATATTCAAAATGAAAATACCTTCCGCTACATACAGGCTTCAGTTCAACCGTAATTTCGGATTTAAAAAGGCAGGCGAAATTTTAGATTATCTGGCTTCAATTGGTGTCAGTACGATCTATGCTTCACCTGTTTTCAAAGCAAGACCCGGAAGTACACATGGTTATGATATTACTGATCCTAACATGATTAATCCTGAGCTAGGGACCAAAGAGGAACTTTACGATCTTATTTTAAATGCCGGTAGGAACGGCATTGACTGGCTTCAGGATATAGTTCCGAATCATCAGGCGTTCAGCGGTGATAATTATATAGTTTCGGACATTCTTGAAAACGGGAGGAATTCAAAATATTTCAACTTCCTTGATATAAACCTGGACCATCCCTACATTAAAGGTCGTCTGCTAATCCCTTTCCTTGGAAAATTGTTTGGAGAAACTCTGGAAAATGGTGAAATTTCATTGAATTACGATGCAAGGGGTTTCTATATAAAATACTATGAACATGAATTTCCTTTGAGAATTGAGAGCTACAATACGATACTGACCAAGGGGTTAAAACCAGTTGCAGATGAGCCTGTAAGTGAAGAGTCTGATTTTATACAGCTTCTGGGAATAATACATATCCTGAAGAATCTTCCAGCCGGCGAAGAGATGGATGAAAGATATGAGCAGATAGGTGTAGTAAAAAAGTTGCTTTGGGAGTTATACAGCAACAAAGAGACCATCAGAAAATATATCGATGAGGCAGTTGCCGGATTCAACGGGGAAAAAGGCGAACCCGGTAGTTTCAAACTTCTTGATAACTTGCTTTCCGAGCAAAATTTCAGATTATCATTCTGGAAGGTATCAGGCGAGGAAATAAATTACAGGAGATTCTTTAACATTAATGAGCTCATATGTATTAAAGTCGAAAATGACGATGTCTTTGACCACACACATCAACTGGTGTTCGAGTTACTGGAGCAGGAAAATATTTGTGGCATCAGGATAGATCACATTGATGGGTTATACGATCCCAGTAATTACCTTAAAAAGGTTAGAAAAAAAGCCGGTGATAAGTACATAGCTGTCGAGAAGATTCTCGAACATTGGGAACAAATTCCGGATGAATGGCCTGTTCAGGGTACCACAGGATATGATTTTCTGAATTTTGTTAACGGTCTTTACTGTTTAAGCGAGAGCAGGGAAAAATTAACCAGGACCTACAACTCTTTTATACGTTCGAAAATGTCCTACGGGGATCTGCTCTACGAGAAAAAAAAGATGATTATAGAGAAACACCTTACAGGTGATATAGATAATCTTGCTCATCTCCTTAAACAGGTTTCTGCACGGGACAGATACGGGAGTGATATTACACTAAACGGCCTGAGGAAAACACTCATAGAGATTGCATCTGTTTTTCCGGTTTACAGAACTTATATAAATAGCAGGGATTTATCCACTCAGGATTCCCGGCACATAAAAGATGCTGTGAACGAAACGAGGAGAAGAAATCCCGATCTCGCTTACGAGATCAATTTTCTTGAGAAATTTCTTCTTTTCGAGTTTTTTGAGCACGTCCCGGAAGAAGAGAGGAAAGGGTGGATAGACTTTGTAATGAGGTTCCAGCAGTTAACAGGTCCTCTGATGGCGAAAGGGTTTGAAGATACCACACTTTATATTTACAACCGCTTAATATCCCTCAACGAGGTTGGAGGAGATCCTGATAAATTCGGGGTATCTGCCCGTGAATTCCATGAATTCAACAAAACAAGAGCAGATTCATTCCCGCATACTATAAATGCTACGTCAACCCATGATACAAAGAGGGGTGAAGATATCAGGGCCAGGATAAATGTACTATCTGAAATTCCCGATGAGTGGGGGAGAAAGCTGAAATTATGGGCAAAAAAAAACAGAGCAAAAAAAATAAAATCGGGTGGGATTAATGTTCCCGACAGGAATGACGAATATTTTCTTTATCAGAGTATGGTAGGCGGCTTTCCATTTTATAAAAGTGATTACAAAGTCTTTACACAAAGGTTGAAGGAATATGTTGTCAAAGCCGTAAGGGAAGCAAAGGTACATACTGCGTGGCTTCAGCCGGATAAAGATTATGAGAATGGTTTTCTAGTATTTATCGACAGAATTATGAAACAGATAAATAACGACTTCTTTGATGATTTTATTTCGTTTCAGAAAAAAATTTCATATTATGGTGTATTCAACTCTCTGTCGCAAACACTTCTAAAGATGACCAGCCCTGGGTTGCCCGATTTTTACCAGGGGACAGAACTTTGGGACCTGTACTTTGTTGACCCCGACAACAGGCGTCCCGTGGATTTTGATAAAAGAAGAAAGCTGATCAACGAGATAAAAAAGTATGAAATATCCGGCAATATAAAGAATTATTTGGGTGACATTATATCATCAGTTCATGACGGCAGGATAAAGTTTTACCTTACTCATAAGTCACTCGAATTCAGAAGAATAAATAAAGATCTTTATGATAAAGGTGATTATACAGTCCTGAAATCCATGGGTCAGTACAACACGAGTCTTATTGCATTCTCAAGGTCCATGGGAAATAATACTGCTGTTACAGTTGTTCCAAGATTCATTTCAGGGATTGTAGATGTGGGTGAAATGCCTCTGGATGGAATATGGGAGAATACATCGGTAGATATACCTGAATCTATTTCGGGCAGTTACAGGAATGTATTAACCGATGAAAGAATAAAACTTGGCGGCTCTTCATTAGCTGTGGACATGCTGAAAAACTTTCCGGTCGCTCTGCTTGTAAAGGAGAATTAATTTGCAAAGACGAGGAAGCGGAATTCTTTTACACATTACATCCCTGCCGTCGCCTTATGGAATCGGTGATCTTGGACCTGAAGCTTACAGATTTGTTGATTTTCTTGTTGAAACAAAACAGTCTTTCTGGCAGGTACTGCCTCTGAATCCTACCGGTACTACCTATGGTAATTCCCCTTACAGTAGCCCATCAACATTTGCCGGAAATACACTTTTCATCAGTCCCGACCTTCTTCTTAAAGATGGATTTATATCCGAGGATGAAATAAGAACTAACTATGAATTTTCAGACGATGTCGTGGATTATGCCGGGGCTACTGAATATAAGAATAGTCTAATATCAACTGCATATAAAAAGTTCAGGAAAAGTCCTGAAAATTTGATCGGTTATGAATTTAACATTTTTTGTGAAAAAAATTCCAGGTGGCTTGATGATTATGCTCTTTTTGTTGTTTTGAAAGAAAGGTTCAAAGGCAGGGTATGGAGTGACTGGCCACGTGAATACAGGGACAGGAACAAACAAGTACTGGAAAAAGTAAAGAGTGAAATGAATTATGAGGTAGGACTGGTGAAATTTTCCCAATTCCTGTTTTACAGGCAGTGGTACAGTATTAAGGACTATTGCAGGGATAATCATATACTTGTAATCGGGGATCTTCCAATCTATCCGAATTACGATAGCGCTGATGTATGGACAAACCCCCACCTCTTCAAGCTGGGGGACAACAAAAAACCGTTATTCGTTGCAGGGGTACCTCCTGACTACTTCAGTTCCACAGGACAGCTCTGGGGCAACCCGGTTTATGACTGGGAAACATTAATGGATAAAGGCTATAAATGGTGGATTGACCGAATAGAGCATAATCTGGCAATCTCCGATATCCTGAGGATAGATCATTTCAGGGGACTTGTATCATACTGGGAGGTTCCGTCAGGTGAGAAAACCGCAATTGGCGGGAATTGGGTTGATGTTCCTGTTGACGATTTCTTTAAGACACTGAACAGGCATTTTACAAATTTACCCGTTATTGCCGAGGACCTAGGGATAATAACTCCTGATGTGCGCGAAGTTATGGAAAGGTTCAATTTCCCCGGTATGAAAGTTCTTATATTCGCATTCGGGGACGACTTTCCCACCGGAGATTATTTGCCGCACAACTATACCGGAAATTGCGTTGTTTATACCGGGACCCATGATAACAACACTGTCAGGGGTTGGTACAGACAGGAGGCGGATAAACTTCAGAAAGAGAGGTTGTCTAAATATTCAGGTATCGATATCCACGAAGAGAACGTTAGTCTGGAGTTAATCAGACTTGCAATGAGATCTGTCTCGAATACAGCGATTATTCCAATGCAGGATATTCTATCGCTTGATGAGAATGCAAAGATGAATCAGCCATCCACATCAAAGGGAAACTGGTTGTGGAGGATCGGGGTGGAACATATCGACATGGATCTGAAAGAAAAACTTAGAGAGATAACTGAGATTTATGACAGGGACAGTTGATGACCCCAGGCTGTTCTATTTCGTTTTTTTGGAAAAGTATTAATATCAAATAAACTTTTTAAATCTATCGGGAGGGAAAGAGGAGAAATGATTTATTATGAAATTTGCAACCTGCTTCAGTAATATGTATTTAAATAATATAAAAAAATTTATATATCCTGTTCTTATGCTTTTTTCAACGCTTCTGTTTACGGGCTGTGTCCCGCTTATACCGATTATCTGAACGGTTTAAAAGGTCTTTAGCTCATAAATCCGTATCCCACATTACGGTTGACTGGCACTTATCAATAACCCAGTTTCTTCATATTCTGATTTGTTATTTCATACTCGGCCCTTTCAGGCTGAATATATTTGGTGTTGAATTCAGATACTATTTTTTCACAGATCTGAGGAAGATCCTCAATTTGACCTGTATAAATGGTCTGTGTCTTGAGTTCGTACAATTTGTCAGCAGAAGTGTAGAAAATATCCCTGTATTTTTCTTTTATCAGTGAAGAAAAGAGTTTTTTATCAAAGGGCTTTGTTATAAGAAGGGATATAACAATTTTATTTTTGTCTTTCTTGATATTCCCTGTTTTTTCAGCAACTATGAAAAGCTGCCAGTCCGGATTTTCTTCAACCAGGTTCACATCACCGAGTGCCAGGAAACCTCTGCTTAGATGATCTGAAAGCTTCCCTTTAACGTCCTGGTCTGCATCAATTTTTACGTTCAACCCGGCATTGAATGATGACTTGTTCTGTTCTGCACGAACTAAACCTGAATAACAGGCAAACAAAAGAGCAATAAAGCTGAATAAAAGTAAACTGAAAAACCTGATATTTATAAGGGAGTTCATTACCAGCCCGTATATTGATAGGATTTAACCTTATAGGTGATTAAATTAAAGAACAACTCTGGTGTTAAGTCAAGCCTTTTTCCTTATAACGTACATTATCTTTTCATCGGTCCACTCGATGTGATTTGTATCTTTAAAGTTCTCTTTGATATTTTCTCCGAACTTCTTCAGTGCATATTCAAACTCTTTTTTGTCATAAAGCGTAAAAGTAAAATAGTGCTTACTCTTAGCCCTGTCTATCAGTTCATCTATTGTGTTTTCCCTTTCGAACCTGAATATCTTGCTTTCCTCGAGCTGAAGTGCGCGGAACTTGCCTACTTCATAATTGAACTCATCCGGTTCGTATAGGTGGGACTCCTTTTTCCTGAAAAGCGGGAAGTATTTCCCCCATATGTTTATTGTGTTCTGCTGTCTTGTTTTTGTATATACGAACAAGAGTCCGTCTTTTTTCAAAACCCTTATGCATTCTCGGAAGAACTTATCGATCTTGAAGTAATCTATTGAATTGAAACATAAAATACAGTCAAGTTCATCGTCATTGAACGGCAGTTCTTCTGCTGTTGCGATGTGTGTTTTAAAATTATAGATCTTGTTCTGTCTTAAATATTCTTCCAGACTATCCAGCATGAACTGATTTGTATCGACGCAGTGGAGATAAAGCTTTTCGTTCCCTATGTAGTCGAACATAAGCTTAGCGTATCTTCCTGCACCTGCACCCACGTCGGCAGCTACAATGCTTGGCAGATTACTCAGCTTGGACTTCACAAAAAGTACAGGCTCAGAGTCTGTTTTTCTTAACCCTCTGTATATGTGTGCAATATCTGTATAATGCTTTTGTGCATATTTTGAATAGCGATCAAATCTCATTTTCACCTCAGTCGATTTCTAAAACTATTAATAACTTTACATATATTCAACGTTTTTGCAGGAAATTTGTCACTTTTAACACTTACTTAACTGTTTCTGTGAGATGCCTGTCTAACAGGCCATAATAATTAAGTGCTTATTTCTTATATGATGTATTTTTTTACCTGTTGGCGGGCTGAAAACCAATATATTAATACGGACTTAACAGTAAATTTTATATTTATTAATAAACAGGGATTATCCTCAAAAACATGTATGAAAGTTACTGGATGAGCAACCTTGCGGCACACTACGATAATACCCGTCGGCAATTCTCCGAGAAACACCTGATAATTCTATTTGATATAGACGGAACGATCATTGATATGAGAATACCGATGGTCTTCCTGCTAAAAGAATACGATCTGAAACATGAAACAAATCATTTTGATTCACTGGAAGTCGGAGATACTGATATTCACGAGAATCATATTGCCTTACTTCTGGATAATTACGAAATCAACGGTAAGGGAAAAATAATATTATCGGGTGGTACAGGGATAATTTCTGGACCGGGAATACACTCCTCAGATCACACAGACCGTGTCAGGGGTGTCTTGAAGTCATAAAATGGATTCAGCTTCAGCCCGGAACTCATGTGGGACTCAAAACCGGAAGACCTGAGTACCTGAGGGATTGCACACTACAGTCTTTAAACATGATAGGCAGGGAATTTCGTGTCAAATTCACCCATGAACTGCTTTTTATGAACAATGTGGGGTGAGGGAGTGGAGCGCTCTAAGTTTAAGGGAGTAAAGTATTTCAAAGATCAGGGATACCATGTCTTTGCGGTTATTGATAATGAACCGGAGAATCTGGCCGCAATTTCAGAAATATATAATAATAAGGAGGTACTGCTAATGCATGCAGATACAATTTTCAAGTCGAAGCGGACGAGCAGGTCCAGTGGATGGTTAGATGGCAAAAATTATGATGTAAAAGAATTTATGTTAAAAGAAAAATTACCCGAGCATATACAGTTCGTCTGGCACGGAGTAAACGACCGTGAAACACTTAAGCAATTTCTTTTGTCGGATATACACTGGGGAGAAATTGATGTGCGCTTAGACAGGGTTAGTGAACAACTGATAATAAGAAAAGATTCGTTCGAGGAAAAACCACCTGCATTTAATGAAGATTACATACTTTTGGATGACTTTCTTGCCCGATTTTCCAACAAGGGAAAAGGTGTAAAGCTGGATATCAAGGAAGGTGGGGAAATACTTGAAAGGATCCTGAAGATATTAAAAAACTACAGCTTTGATATTAATAATATCTGGTTCAATGCTGGAATAAACACACTTACAGGTAATGAATTTATTAATCTTTCTAATAAATACAAAGGGTCAATAATCCAGTGTCCGGCAGACTTTCTGGTACCTACTATAATTGCCACACCTGAAAAAGCCGTGGATATTCTTTTAACAT
>Ga0102952_1000395_pt1 | contig 16719 bp, 20 predicted proteins | sample SalPon2A_C_D1_MG_FD_78506 | JGI IMG/M metagenome (GOLD analysis project Ga0102952, IMG submission 78506) | Soil microbial communities from South San Francisco under conditions of wetland restoration - Salt Pond MetaG R2A_C_D1_MG | ecosystem: Environmental > Terrestrial > Soil > Wetlands | place... | reverse complement strand
CGGTCTGCCGTGCTTCTTCACCAATTCCTCAATTGCAGATTTGTTTTCATTGTAAAAGTCTTCAGTAAAACGAATTGCCATGTCATAGTCTGAGCCTTCGATTCCAAGTTCATGAAGTACGCTTTGAGATAAATCAAATCTCACCTTAATCTCGTCAACTGCTTGTTCAATGTCCTTACAAAATGCATGACAGTCAGGCATTGTGAATGCTCTTAATCGTCTTAGGCCAACTAGCTCGCCAGATTGTTCACGTCTAAAGCTGTATCGTGTTAACTCGTATAGTCTGTAGGGCAAGTTCTTGTAAGATAATTGATATTGATTTGCCATTAAGAATTGGCCAAAACATGCTGCAAATCTCAAAAATAGTTTTTTTCCTTCTGAATCAATGTTATATTGTCGTGCAGGAAATCTGTTAAAGTAGCTGACCATGCTTGGATGCTCTGAATCATACATGATTGGAGTTTCAACTTCATATCCACCATATGCCTTGACTCTGTCAGTAACATAGCGTTCAATTAATGATTTTATTAAACGCCCATTAGGATAAAATCTCATGTTGCCTGAATCCGATGCAGGCTCATAATCAGCTATTCCCATCTTCTTCATTAATGCAACATGTGGCGGTGGTTCATCAACACGCCGTTGTTTTGCTGCCTCATATTTTGCCAAGATTTCTAAATTTTTATTTTTTGAAAAATCAAAATCACCAATATTTGTCATTGTTCCATCAGGAGTCATAATCTTCCAAATGGAGCGAATTTTTGACTCACCTTTTAGAGCATCAGATGTAAGCTCGCCATCATCTTTTGAACCAGTAGAATCTTTTGTGATAACTTTGGAACTTTCAGCTAGAGGGTGTCCCTTTACTTGTAATTTGTATGATTTAGTCCACCCAAACGGTGAATGTGATACTTCGAGATCTGATGCATTATGTTCCATCTCTTTGAGCAATGTCATGGCAGTAGAAGGTTTTGCTAAATTGGAACTAAGATGGGCATATGGGTATAACAGTAATTTTTTACAGCCAATTTTTTCCATAGATTTTTTTATCTGAGACATGGCATTTTGCGCAACTGAAGAGTCATCACCTTCTTCTATGGCAACAAAAACAACCACAAGTTCTTCCAGTCTTTGAGTTTGTGGATTCTCAACCTCCTCAGCTGATTTTATCTCCTTTTTTGTAGGGGTGTACTCTATACTATCACAGTGTAGTTGCAATATGCGCATATAATGGAAATTTTTTAACTGCAATTTAGACTTATCAAAAATCTCACAGGTTTCATTAACTCTACAAACCCATCAACAGGCTGAAGTTCATAATTCTTACAGAAAAAGTCTAACTGTTGATCTTTCTTTTATAGATCTAAAATAATGTAAATCATGTCAGAAAAAGATGAATTAGAAAAAGAAAAGATAGACTCAGAACGCGAAGAAATGAATGAAGAACAACATGAACTTGACTTAAAAGAAAATTATGAGAGTGATGAAGAATATGAAGAATCCAAGGATTAAATTCTAAACCTTTTTCATGTTTGTAAAGTCCATAATAGTCGGTCTGTTATGAACATGATATTCTAGGAAATCACTCTACAGTTTCACGTAGGGATATAATTGAGCGCAATATCAAACCAGAAATTCCTAAATGGGATTTAAGAAATTCACTTGCCCGTAAAAGTTGTGAATCGCCTCTAAACCCTTCATCATAAATCATCTCAACAGAGCCCCTATCAGTGTCAACAAATGAGGTGATCAATGAATACTGACCAAGTTTTTCATCAGTTCTTTCAAGATATAGACGCAGTTCAACCTTAGATATTGTAAAACCATCTTGTATGAAATTCCCTGAAGAGAATAAAACTTGAATGTCATGTGGAGTTTTTGCAACTCTAGCAGGATCATGAAGATCAACTTTATGCATCAGGTGTCATACCTCATCATTGTTAATTAAGTGATATTCACCTAAAAATTTACGATTACATATTTCAAGTAAAGAAAATATCTGCGATAGCATTATTTACCGTAAAAAATTGTTTTGTAAATGTGGATCCGCACAAATTTCATGGCAAAGACATACCCCACATAAAACTAGACCCAAAGATGACCATAGGTGATCTAGTAGATGTGTTTGCAAGTTCAGGATACAATGGCAGGCAGCTTGGAGATGCGGCTAAACTTTATGCCAAAATGATTGAGGATGATGCAACAATTTGTCTTACTGTGTCTGGAGCAATGACACCGGTAGGATTTGGTGGGATAATTAAGACACTGATTGAACGCGGGTTTGTTGATTGGATCGTAACTACAGGTGCCAATGTATATCATGAAGATCATTTTGCATGGGGGTTACCTGTCAAGCAAGGAAGTTTTGATGTAGATGACATGAAATTGTATGAAAATGAGATTGTCAGAATCAGAGATGTCTACATAAAATTTCATGAAACATTGGAAGCTGAAGACATGCTAATTCAAAAGATGTTTGGTGAGGATTTTCCGGACAAACCCTTTACCACCGCAGAATTTTGCAATCTTATGGGAAAGATCAGTAAAGAAAAGGCAAAATATCCGGAAAAAAGTTTCATTACAACAGCATATGAGTATGATGTTCCAGTATACATTTCAACAATAAAAGATTCATCACTTGCACTAAATTTAGCTGTTCATAGACTACAAGGTAAGACATACAATCTTGACTTTGTTAGAGAAATAATAGAACAAGCGGCAATTCTTTATGGCTCAAAAAAATCAGGAATCTTAGAACTTGGTGGAGGTGTTCCAAAGAATACAGCTCAGCAGACAGGTCCTATGTTAGATCAAATTTTGAAAAGAAACGATGGAGGACAAGACTATGTAATCCAAATTACGGATGCACGGCCAGACACAGGAGGATTGTCGGGTGCAACATTGCAAGAAGGCAAGAGTTGGGGAAAAGTACAAGATGCGCATCATGGAATGGTTACAGTTTACGCAGATGCAACAATCGCTTTCCCAATTCTTGCACTGTATGTTATAAGTAACCAAAAGAAGAGAAAACCAAAACGACTCTACAAACAATTAGGCAAACTGTATGAGAAGCTCAGTGAGGACTATTTCAAGAATCCTACAAACAAGGCAAAGAAATTAAAAAAGAAAAACTAAAACTTGTCAAATCTTGCACGTTCTAGATCTCTATCATCTTTAGATTCTTTTTTCCATTCTTTATAATGATCTTTGCAAAGAACCGTTTTTTTGCCAGTAGAGTTTACACGCAGTCCAGCATTTTCGACTTTGGTTGTGTTAAGAGAGCGAGTACCGTCATGGTCACATCCCTCAACATTACATTTTGCACCCTTTGATACAATACCCATAAAGTATAGCAATCAAGATGTTATTTATACTTGAAAATATTTTAAGATTTTTCATTTTTGATTTGAGTGGAGATTGCCAACATGGTTCATCGTTTATAAGAGGAATATTTTTTTCTTAGTTTATGGCCGGAGCAAAGAAGACCACAACAACCAAAGACAAATCTGCTGGTACCAAAGACTCAAAAAAAAGTAAGAAAGACAAAGGAGAAGGCGGACCAAGAAAAGCAGAGATTACAGTTATGGTGAATGAACAACAGGCAATAAAAATTATTCAAGGCTCAAAAGTGATTACAGTTCAAGATCTTGCAAGACAAACAGGAGTCAAAATTTCTGCAGCAAACAGATTTCTAAAAGAATCTGCAATCAAAGGAACTGTGAAAAGAGTTGGCGGTTATTCAGGACATCATTTGTATCAAGCATTCTCCTCATAGATACAAAAAACATCTCCAGACTTTACATCTTTTAATGCATCAATGTTTTCACCCAACTTTCCAATAGGAGTCATAGTTTTCCCAGATGCAACATCATTGGTAAAAAAACAGATACTTCCAGTAGAAGGCAAAAAGGCTACATCGCCTTTTTTAAATTCAGATCTTGATCTTTCAATTCCAGAATCAACACTTGTTTCAAAATAAAAAATACTATTTCCTAGATGATGAGCATGTCCTTCCAAAGGCAATGATCTCAGAATTGTTCCAACAGTTCTTGGGGAGAGATGACGTTTAAGATCACATTGGATTTTTGCTTTTCCTCGAATTTCCAAAATGAGTTGTTTTTTAGATACGGAAGAGGTACTCAATTCGTACATTAAACTGATTAGATTATATAACGTTTTAAAAGAAATTTGTTACTTGTCTGATACTGAAGAAATTGAAGTGTTAGGGGTTACTGAATCTGAAGAAACTCTTGATTTAGAACCAGAAGAGAATGCAGGACTAAACAAAGCAATTGATACTTATCGAAAATTAATTGAAAAAAATGACGGTATTGAACCACTGACTGAAAAAGAACAAGAGAAGCTTGAGAAAAGAATCAAAGAGATTGAGGAAAGAGAAGTTGTTGAGAAAATTGAAGAGCATGAACCAATAGAAATTCCATGTGAGAAAGGAAAAATTACAATAGGCCCTCCAACATTAACTAGATTTGAAAAAGCAAGAATTATGGGAGCCAGAGCATTACAATTATCGTTAGGAGCACCACCATTCATTCCAATTCCAAAGAATGCGAGAATATCATTAGATATTTCAATGGAAGAATTGGAACAGAGGGTTATTCCAATTACAATTAGAAGAGTGTTACCAAATGGCGATTATCAAAACATACCAATTGATTATTTTGATAGATGAATCAATTGTCGATAAAACTTAAAAGAACACAAAATTGCTAGTTATTGAATAATGCTCATGGAAGAATCAATTGAACCGTATGGTCAAGAGCAGACCGCAGAGTCTGAAGACACCATAATTAACATTGGAAATGATCCTGTAATGCAGTCAGCTGTAGACATATTGCCAATTTTAGGAAAAAAAAACAAGGTGATTCTAAAATCAAGAGGAAATTCCATTCCAAATGCAGTGGCAGTAGCCAACATCATAACAGAAAAAATGTTAAACGGAAATTCAAAAATTGAAGAAATAAAGTTAGATACAGTAGCAGCTGCAGGAATTGGCAGTATGACATCAACAATTGAGATTATTTTAATTAAAATCTAGTAAACACTTCCAGGGCCTTTTAGAAGCATGTTTTCACATTCTTTGCATACTTGTTCATCTATGTTTGATTCTAGATTATGATGAATCTCACAGATTAGCAAGCTTGATTTAATGTAATTACACAATCCAATGAATTTTGAAAGATTCGATGGAGTGTATGCCATATCTGATGAAAGACTACTACTTAACTCATCAATCATAATTGCTACTTGCTTTTCAGCCAATAGTTTTGCAATAAGAGAAGGATCACCTCTTGTTCCCCTAATGTAATTACTGATTGCTGCTTGTGTAACACCAAGCATTTTAGAAATCTCATCTTCTCTAATATTGTGCTCTTCAGCGAGTTTTTTGGCTAAAATAGCCCGTAATGCTGGAATCAGAGTTTTAGATTCTATTTCAGCAGGCAGTAACATCAATCTCAAGAACTTTGTAAAGAATTTAAAGCTTCCAACAAAATACCAAATTATTCAGACTCATAATTAGGCATAGCTATTTTAATTTCAAAAGAATTAAAAAAGCATTGGAGGAGTTTTCCAAAAACATTTACAAAATTTTAGAAGAATCTTGTAATTCTTGTAAATCAAATTTAATCGCATTATCAGGAGGACTAGATAGTACTATAATTGCACATTTTCTAAAAAATAGAAAACCAAAAGCAGTTACAGTCATTGCAGAGGATTTTGTGTCAACTGATCTAACATATTGTCAGATAGTTTCAAAAGAGATGGGATTGGATTTGTCAATATTTAATGTAAGTACAGCAGTTATTCTAGAAGCAATTAAGGAGACAATAAAAATTTTGAAAAATTTCAATGACATTGAGATTCGCAACAACATCGTAATGTATCTTGCAATAAAATGGGCAATAGACAATGGGGAAAAATCAATCATTGTAGGTGATGGTGCTGATGAATTGTTTGCAGGATATAGTTTTCTAATTAATAAACCAGAAGAAGAATTAGGAGAAGAGATCAAACGAATATGCTCAGTAATGCACTTTCCTACGCAGGAAATCGGAAAAGAATTAGGAATAAACATAGAATCACCATTTCTAGATGAATCAATAATTAAACTTGCCAATGAGATTCCTGTCAACCTCAAAGTAAGGGAAGAAAATGGAAAAAGATACGGCAAGTGGATTTTACGCAAAACGTTTGAGCAATACATTCCAAAACAGATTGCATGGAGAGAAAAATCACCCATGCAAGACGGTTCTGGAACTACAGGATTGACAAATTTGTTTGAATCAGTAATAAATGAAGAGGCATTTGTAGAAAAGAAATTGACGGTGGAGAAAGTAGACGGGGTGATTATCAGAAGCAGGGAGTCGATGTATTACTATGAGATTTTTAGGAAACTATTTGGATCTCCTGTAGACAAACAATCTGAAGATATATGTCCATATTGTAAGCATTATGTTGGGAAATCAAAGTTTTGTAGAATGTGTGGATCTTTTCCAATCTAATTTCTTATTTTGTATTTTCTAGGTTTTTTGATGAAAATTCGTCTGCATCCATTGCAACAAAAATAGAGTTTCTTTCCATCATGATCATGAAGCAATGCTAATTCTTCATCAAGTTCAATTCCACAAACAGGATCCACTGGCACAAATTTTCCACTGTTAAATTCTATTTATACATTCAGCACGAGATAGACAGTTAATGGGTAAAAATGATTTTTCTAAGTTTTCTTGAAACAATTCTAGTCATGATGAACAAATGTCCAATTTCAAGTTGGATCTTTTGATAGTTACACAAAGACATAGTAGATTCTATTGTATCTGCTGTAGGGTTTTATCTGTGTAATTTATTTAGAATCATCGTTAACTTTTAGATGTAATTTTGACTTCATTATTTTCGTCCACCATATTGCATAAAAGAATGAAGTTGGAACAAAATATGACAATATATAATTTCAAATTACAGTTACAGGGAGGATCAAAACAAGACATCAAGTAAGAATCGAAATGTGTTTTACTTTAAACAATTATGAAAAACGATTTTTCAATAACCTATCACTCTTGAGAACCCCCAATGCGCCAAATACAGACAACATATCCTTCAAAATTGGCTTGTGTAAATGTCTCTAGAATAATGTTTGTGAACCATCATAATTTCATTGATTGACAAATTTCTTTTCATTAAGAAGATCAATATTACAAAACTGGAAATATAGTTCATCTATAAATTAACTATTTCAAGAATTTTCTTAGGCAAAGTACCATAATCACTATCAGGTTCGGCCACCACATACAAGATATCATCATTTATCGGTACACTAATTGCAAGTGCACGTTCACGAGACGCCATAGCAAAATTCACTGTGCCAAGTTGCTTATCAAACTCTCTTCTCAATTTTACACGTAATGCAAGTTCCATGAATATCATTTCATCATCCTTTTCATTTTCTAAGGGTTCTACATTTTCTTTCATTCCACCAGCTACAAGACGTCCTCTCTCATTAATTACACCAGAAAATCTGATTTTAGAATCAATTAATAAAACAGAACTACAGATTTTTGCATAATCATAAATCTTTGAAGACATTATTAGCTCTTGCTAAATATCCCTCATTTATAATATGTTTTGACAAATATTGACTCTAAAAATCATTACGAGGTAAGTCGTTTCGTCAACGCAAGAAATTCATCCTCACCCATGGGAGGAATTTTCATAATCTCAAGATTTTCTGAAACATGTTCAAGAGACTTTTGACCTACTAAGGGAGCAAGCACACCAGGCGATGAACGAATAAATTGCAATGCACGAAGTGAGGGTTTTAGTTCGTTAAATTCTGGCATTACACCTGGAGCCAACAAGCGCCCTTGCATAAATGGAACACTAGTAAAAACACCAATTCCTAATGATACGGCTGCCTCTAAAATTGAAACCTGCTTATCATTAATTATTTGATTTTTTCCAAGTAGAGCTTGATCATAATGCATGTTGTATGGTAATTGAATAAATCTAAATCCGTGATTCTCACCGCCGATTTTTCTTGCCATGTTTACGGTATCTTCAAGAGACAAGTATTGTTGATTGTCTTTTGTGACTCTAAAGCACTCCCAAGTTGCCATCCCATAGAATTTAATTTTACCCTCATCTCGTTTTTGTTCATATAATTCAAAGACAGATTTTAAATTCTCTAAAAATTGTTCCTTGGAAACATCCTTAATTTGTCCTTCAACCGCGTTATGAAGATATATTAAATCAAGGCATTCAATTCCAAGATTTTTCAAACTTCGATCTAGTTGATCAGATAGGTATGAGGGAGTCATACAATGGTACCCAGAAGTGACATCACCCTCCTTGATCACACCTTTTTGAGAATATTCTTCTTTAACATATTCCCAAAATCCAAGATTAACGTCAGCATCATTTGTGACATATCCGTTTTTAGAACTAAGAAATACATGGTCGCGTGAAATTTTTTGTTCTTCAATTAATTCTAACAGTGCTTTTCCAACTGAACGCTCAGCCTTTTGTGCCCTATAGTTAATTGCAGTATCAATTACATTGATTCCAGATAGAATGGATTGTTTGACGGCATTTGTTACTAGTTGATCAGTTCTGGCATCTGCATCTCCAAGATATGTGCCAATTCCAACATTTGAAAGCATTAGATTTTGAAATTCATTAAAATTGATTTGATTTACGCCTGAACTTTGGGCAAATTTTTTGGTTCCATCCAGAGTCGCAGATCCAGAAATCATGAATATCTAAAGTTTTTACTAAATTTATGTCTAAAGCGTCACAATCCAATCAAGAAACCGACAACAAAAAGGGCACCAGTGATTCTTCCAAACATCAATGTAGAAGACATGGAAGGCATTAGATTCTCAATTGAATCATAATTTTTTTGCAATCCCAATCCTGATTTAATCATCAGAGGAATGCCAAGAAGACTAATCATAGACGTTAGAGGAAACAAGTTTGAAGAGACTCCTACAATTATTGCCATATAGGATATCAACGGAAAAACCCAAAATAACTTGGAAGCTTTTTCTTTTCCAACTACAATAACCAGAGTTTTTCGGCCTTTGGACTTGTCTGCATCATGATCAGGAAATGAGGCAATGAAAAGAACTAGAGCAGATAATGACCCAACAGCAATTCCAGCAAGAATAGACTCAAAAGATATTTGTCCCGACTGAATAAAGAAAGTTCCAATAACGATCATGGAACCTTTCACTGCAACAAAAAATTCACCTAAACCAGAATCAACGATTTTGGTAGAGTAAAAATAGATAGACAAAATTGCAAATCCCAAAATTATTGCAATAATTACACCATTAGTAAATACAAAATATCCTCCAATTGCTGAGCCAGTCACTAAAAATGCAATACCTACACGATATACTGATGATGGTTTGAGTAGTCCTTCTGGCAACACACCAGTTCCACCACTCATTTTTGTTCGAGTGGTTTTTGTATCAATTCCTCTTTTAAAATCCCAAAAATCATTTAGCAAATCAACACTTGCATGCAATGCCATCACTCCTGCAAAGGTTAATGCAGCGTCAAACCAGTCTATTGAAGAATTTTGCCACCAATTCAAGGAAAGCCCCACTGACACTGCAATTACAGATGCAAGAAGAAATCTTACCCTGATCACTCGAAACCAAACAGAGAGCATAAGAATATTCATAATTTTTCAGTATAATATTCATGAGTTTTAAGTTTGAACATTGTTTATATCAAATCTAATGAATAGGCAAAGTCATGATAATTGGCAAAATATTAAAAAATGAGAAGAGGGTAAAATTCAACGTGGAGATCAATTGTAATGATTGCGGAGCATCCGTTCCAGGAGGATTACAAACTGGTGAGTCATATTTTCAAACAGATGATTTTAAAAAGGAGTTAGAAGAGTTTAAGCAAAATTATCTTTGCGGAATCTGCAGAGACAAAAAAAGAGTCAAAAAATAGAAAACCATACCCCGTATTCTTTTTCCCAACCTGCTCATTTCAGGAGGAACGGCAATAGCATGACTACATTCAATGCACTAGCCTCATTTATCAAATCAGGAGAGAAAATAGTTAGCATAAAAGATATTCCGGAACTAAACACACCTCATGAAAAATAGTTCATCAAAACCTCTCAAAACAATTAATGTCAAAAATTTTATCAAAAAAACATATGAAGGCTAGTCAGACTAGAGATTCATCACTTACTTCAACAGGTTTTCTACCCATAAAACCAGAGTCTTTTTCATGCCAGAATTTAATTTCAGTCTCACCATATTTCCAGCAAAGCCAAACTTCTTCATCAAATCGCTTTGATGGAAAATCAAGTAATCCTTGTTCAATACTTTTAACCGAAACACCGGTGTTTTCTAGGATTTCTACTGCCTCATAGAATTTTGTAACTGCTGAATTTAATTTCTGCTTTAATGTGATAAACTCTTCAAAGGAATTAGTTGAAAGACTCATCTGTAGTTGTTGTTCGATTTTTGAAACTTCGTTCTTTTTTGACAGGGCATATTCGAATTTTTTTATCACGTCTGGAAGTGCTGCATTTGCCTCAGCAATAGTAAAAAGTGAGAACATGTAATTTGTCAGGAATGCTGGATTAAAAATCTTAGGCACAAATTTATTAAGAATTCCAACAGAGTCTGCAGCATGAGTGAAGACCCATTAGAAGAAATCATAATTCAAGTAATTAACGGAGCAGTATCAACAATTCCAGCTTATCTAGAAGACATTAAAGAAAACAAAGATACACTCAAAGTTGAAAATCCTCAAGAATTTGTATACGGCATAGTAATGGGCATGGCCCTTGGAATGGGCGGTGCAATACTGAGTTCTCAAAAAGAAGTGCCAACCACAGAAGATCAGATGAAAGTAAGAGACATCGTATACAAACACATACCAGAGATAAGAGAAAGAATATTCAATTGATAGAATTTAATCAAAAAGAGATAGATTTTCTAGAATCACTAGAAGAGGCAAGGATCGCAACTTCTCATAATGACATTCCACATGTAAAACCAGTGTCATTTGTGTTCTATGACAAGGCCATTTTAGTTGCCACAGACTACAATACTAGAACGTATTCAAACATTAAATCAAATCCAAACATCGGAATTGTGATTGATGTATACAAATCAGGAAACCATAAAGCAGTTGACATCCAAGGAAAAACAAAAATCATAGAAAATGGGCCAGAGTTTAAAAAAATTTACGATATTTTTTATAAGAAATTTGAATGGGTTAGAAAAGATCCATGGGGTGAAAATGAAGCGCCATTTTTGAAGATCATACCAAGCAACAAAGTAACTTGGGGGTTAAAGTAAAACAGATAAAATAGATTTTAGTTCATGAACTAAGAGATGGATCAAAGAACATTCCAAATGAAAAACCATTTTAAAAAAAGTGTGCAATATTATGCAAATAGATGTCAAAAATTAACTTCAAACATTCTTTAATCTCCAATGAATCAGTATGATATGCAACTCACTTCTGAAGATCAAAAAGAACTTGAGACAATATTGGATATTGTAATTCATCAAATCCCATCTTACACCAATATGGTAAATGCATCAATAATCAGTTGGGATGTAAACGCAGATGCATGTGTTTTTGGAATGGTTTACCACTCTTTTATTGCAAAATCTACAGAATATCTAAAAAACAAACTAATAGATATTGAACAAGAGACAAATGTTGAATCAGTATTTGAAATCATGAATTCGGTATCAGATGTATTTAACAGCAGAGTTGCTGAAATCAAACAAAAAATAGTCGCATCCTCACTAGGTTAGATAAATTTCAGGGTTCATTTTACATCTAAACAAACCTACTTCAAGATTGTAGATTTTAAAGTAGAAGAACACCAAATGCTTGAACAGTAATTGCCAGGATGTCATATTACATGTAAAAAGAAAATGAGACCATAAATTTAAAAAAAAGTGTAAAATTCAAGGATGTTTTTAGATTTGGTTGAAATTTTGGATATCCTTTTAAATTATTTTTTATCCATCAATGATTAATACAAATCATCTAGAAAATGAGATGAATGAATCATTCGTGTTACTTTTATTCAAATTTTGTAAATACTATACATGAGCAATCAAGATAAACAAAACAAATCAAACTGGGAAGAAATACAAGGACTGGCCTGGATTTTTTTATGAGGGCTAGAGTTTACCAATCCTGAAGGGCTTTTCAAAAACCCTTGTTTTTTCATCACAAAACATCAGAAGAACTTATCAGGATATATCGTCTATTTGAATAATGAAATATGTTGTAATGTTTTTTGGCATTGCTAGTTTTGCAGCATCGCCACTTCTCATACAGCAATCTTTTGCTCAATGTTTCATCAATGAGGACTGGCCACAAGCACCTTGTCTTGACAACCCGATTAATGGATGCTATGGTTCTGAAGATATCAAGATGTGGATGAAGTACTATGACTACAAGGGAGAGTCACTCATGGAATCAAAGAAATCTGAAATGATGGATGCATTTGATGCAAACCAATTATCAGAATGGCAGTCTCAATCTTCTGAAAATTTCAATGTGTGGCAGTATTATTACTTGAATGGAGAAATTCCAGATTTTGATGGCGGGGCTTACCTATGCAATACACAGTTTGTACCAGAAGTTGAACTACTGCCTGAAACCAACATAAAGTATGGGAAATCTTTTACAATTCATGCCTGGTTTCCAGAATATGAAAATCTGCCTGAAAATTTGAGATTCCATGTTGATGTCTTGGATTCTAAACACAATCAGATTGATTCCACGTTATGGTTTGCAAGACAAGATTTTGTTTATGAATTTGATACAACACATCCTGCATATAACATTACTAAAGGTGGGACATACTATATCAAAATCGAAAAAACAGACCAAATGCAGCGAACCGGGACTTTTTACAAAACCCTGGAATTTCAGATCAGTTTTTTTGACGATTATGTTTCTCCACTAAAACAAATCAAATCGGGTGTTGCTTTAATGGATATAAAATGCGATGAAAAAAAACATCCTGTTTACAAATACAATAGAATACGTGTTGCATGTGTAACTGAAGAGACTCAAAAGGCATTATTGCAAAGAGGATGGGCCTTGTTAAAAAATGAACAAAGTAACATTTCATCATTTCCTGCAATTACAGATGAAAAGATGGTGAATAACGCAAGATTAAGTATTGCATATGAAGTCATCGGTGGAGAAAAATATTTTGTATTTCACGGGTATGGATGGCATCGCCTGCACAATGTAGAAATCATAATTGCTAATAGTGGTGAGAAGATAACGTCCATTAGAAGTAAGACAAACGAAAATGGAATTTTGTATATGCCCTGGCTCTTGCCTAGCAGTTTACAAAATGGAGTATATACAATATATGCAACAGATGGGATAAACCAGAACGAATCTACAATTTCAATACCTGTGGGGGTCCCAAGCCAATCCAAATATGACTCATCTGAACTGGAAGTTGAGGTTACTGGAGAAAGACAGGTAAGGCGTGGCACAACTCACATTATAGAAGTACAAGTAAACAGAGATGAAACCCCTGTTGATGATGCCCAAGTATTTATCCACATAGAGGACTATGGAGAAAAGGCAATACGCAAATTTAACGGTCGTACAAACCAACAAGGTTACTTTGTATTCTCATGGGAAATTCCAAAAGAGTTTGACGATATTAAAACACTCTTAGCATTTGTTGATGTCACCGATGGAATTTCATCGAAAACAGTTCTGTTCAAGTTTTATGTGTACTGTCTTCCCGGAGAGAAAAATTGCAAGGTAAAAGGAAATTGATTTTGATTTCACAAATTCTAATCGCAGTCTATAATCCCCCATCGGAAATTTCGCTTAATTCTATCTCATAACCGTGGGTTCTTTGATGTGAACAGATCTTGATTTTTCAAATTGAACAGGGCTATCATAAAGAATGTTGATTCCCAAGTCTTTACATTTTGCAATTATTTCATAAATTTTTAACATTGAATCCAAAGTGAGTAATTCACCCGATTGAATTGATTTTTTGTAAATTTAACGTATTTTGAGCACAATATAAAATAAGATTAGGCTCCATTGAGGGAGTCATAATTTTTATGAATTATCAATATGTCAAAACCCTCATCTTTGTTGGGCGTTTCAAATTCTTTTAGTTGTTTATTGAAGATGATGAAAAAGAATCACACATCCTTGCTCTTCTTTGTTCAATGATTCCTGACGAGTTATTCATAAAAATTCCAATCATTTTAGCATTGTATTTTTTGCCATATCCCTTGTTACTGCATAGCCTGTTCCTTCCAAAAGAAAAGGCATTGTTCAAAGCAATTGTTGCAAAAGAATCATCAAAATAAAATCCTAAAAAACAATTAGCAGTAACAATCCTTCAATAGATACAGATGTGTCATTTTTCATGAAATTCTTTTTTCCTGCACGTCTAAATCGTTATATTTTCTCATGTTTAGCGCATCATCAGTTTAGATTTTGCGGAAATTCCAATGATGCCAATTATTGCAACAGTTAGAATCATTACAGATATCACCCCAAATTCAGGAATCACGTTGATTTGTATCGACTCGCCCTGAGGTCCCGTGAATGGAGGGTTTATGCCAATTCCCTGCAAGGTAATCTTGATGTTTACATTGTCATTACTAGGTAATGCTTGGGTCAAATGGTCTCCAATGCCGGCGTGTTGATGTACCATTGTTTTCGATAAAACATCGTGACCATCTTGGGTTACAATTATGTCATAGTTGATGTGATGGACCTGTTTCCCGTTTTCATCAGTAAACCTCACGTTGATTGTCATATGCTCTCCTTCTACAGGTTCTGTAGCAGTAAGAAATATCCAGATAGACCCATCAGATGAGACGGTCTGTGTTTTGATCATGGTACCTAAATGATTGGAACCAAGACTCAATTCCGGTTTTTGAGTAATTACACCTTCTGCAAATGCATTGGTGTTAAAACCCGTTATGATAGTTATAGATGCGATTAAAACAAGAAAGCCATATTTTAAAATCAATTATAGAACTCCTGGCATGAAATATTTTTGAATATTAATTTTGACATATTATCCTATTTTTTGTTGTCCATATTAAAGATTTAGACAAGCGATTTAAGAAATTATGAAAAACACACTATATCGTACTGGTGTCTGTAAACCAGATAAATTTTTTCCTGATCATCTGAATAATGCTGCAAAGAATAAATCAACTTATCTGTCATGTCACTTAACCTGATGTAGACTACAGAAAACACATTTTATAGTCAGATGTTTCAAAATAGTTTTCTAGTTTCAGTCATCTTCCCAACTATTTTCCAAATATTGTGGTGCTGTATGATCAGTCTCTTTTGATTCAACTATTGGGATGAATTTGTGACATCGTGTGCATTCGTACATATCCTTGAGTCCTGCCATCCTGACTTTGGCATCATGAGGACATGTGTCTTGTGTGACCATACCATATGCCAAAATTGTTATTCAAGGCTCCCAATGACAATCACAGTTGCATCCTTTTTGACAATGCATTCTCTTGCAGTCTGAGCATATTTTTTGACCGTATGATTGCATTGTATTCATGATATGAATAGTCATTTCATCCTAATTAACCACAAGCATCATAAAACTCTATAAGCAATATTGGCTTAACATTAGTAACGTAGTGGTGTGAGTTTGCATATCTGCAAGGAAGGACTGAATTGACTACTCAGCTACGTATTGTTGTCAGTCGATTGAGATTTTCTGTCTTTATAAGCCAGTGGTGACATAATTAATCATGTTAAAAAATATTTTTGCAAGACTGAAAGGAAAACAAGAAAAGACATCAAAGGACGCAAACACATTCAAAGAATCTGGAAAAAAGAAACCAGAGGGAATAGAAAAATAAATGGCATATCACTGCAAGCATTGCAATTTTAAGTGGGATGCTTGGGAAGGCAATTTTCAAAAAGTATTAGATCATGAAAAGACTCATTTGAAAGAAAAGGCAATACGCGTTGCGGGAAAAACGGTATAAGAAAATGATTACAGTTGAAGATTTGAGATCCTGTAAGAATTGTGGCAATGTGTTTATGAAAAAAACAGCAGACAAGATGACAAACAGGTGCCCTGCGTGCAATGTGTGGAAGAAGGAAATCATTACCTAATGATGGAGACCTATTCCCATCTCAAGAAATTGTTGCACAAGTTCCTCCACCACAATGTAGAAGAAAAACATCATTGGTGGGACGAACAGTAAAATCTAATGGGTATCATTTTGTGCAAAACAACATCCATTACAAATCAATACACAGCAAAACAATGATTCTATTTCCTATTCCAAAGGAAAGTTTGTCGTATCGTTGAAAGGAAATTATTCAAAATATAAGATTACAAAATTATACAATCAATGGATTATAGACAAGGCTGAAAAGTATCTGACATCAAGAACAAGGACCTTATCCAAGAAGACAAATCTCAAACCTGCTGGAATTTCAGTAAAATCTTTGAAAGGGAGATGGGGCAGTGCAACATCCAAGGGAATCATTAATCTTAATTCAAATTTAATCAAGACGCCGAAAAAAGTAATTGATTACATCATAATTCACGAGTTGTGTCATCTGAAAATACAAGAACATTCCAGAATGTTTTGGAATCTGATTGCAAAATATGACAAGGACTATTCCAAGAAAGAGAAATGGTTGTCAGACAAT
>Ga0102952_1000393_pt1 | contig 16808 bp, 15 predicted proteins | sample SalPon2A_C_D1_MG_FD_78506 | JGI IMG/M metagenome (GOLD analysis project Ga0102952, IMG submission 78506) | Soil microbial communities from South San Francisco under conditions of wetland restoration - Salt Pond MetaG R2A_C_D1_MG | ecosystem: Environmental > Terrestrial > Soil > Wetlands | place... | reverse complement strand
CCTTCGCCGTGCTCGTCGTCGTGGGAGCTGATGCGCGCGCCCTGGATCGGCGAGCCGTCCGCACCCACCAAGCGGCCGGTGATGCTGCCGCCCTCGTTCATCTTGACCACGATGTCGCTCAGCACCTGGCCGTCGACCACGGTGAAGGGCTCGGACATGGTCGGCGCGAGGCCCTGGGCGCGGACCTTGATCGTGAAGGTTCCGGAGTCGAGGCCGCACAGCGTGTAGTAGCCGTTGGCGTCGACGTCGAATTCCTCCTGCACCCCGACCGCCTCGTAGATCGGCGAGCTCTGGCCCTTGGCCGTCGGGTTGGTGTGGAACACGGTGGCGGTGAAGCTGTCGATCGGATCGCCGCTCGACTGGTTGACGATGCGCCCGCTCACGCAGGCCTGCTTGATCATCTCGATCTGGACGTTGAGGTCGCCCACCTGCACGCGGTTGTGGCGCGCGACGCGGTAGCCCTTGGCGTCCACGGTCAGCGAGTAGGAGCCCTGCGCGAGGTTGTCGATCTGGAACTCGCCGTTCTCGTTGGTCACCGCCTCGCCGCGGGAGCTCTGCTGGTTGGAGTACATCATCGCCATCAGCTTGGCGCCGGCGATGCCTTCGTTCTCGGGACCGAAGACGCGGCCCGCGATCGGGTGGCCGAGGTCGAGGCGGAAGGTGTGCTCGACCACCTCGCCGGGGCTGCCGTCGAACTTCAGGTTGTGCTGCACGCTCATCGCGTAGCCGTCGGCGAAGACCGAGAGGTTGCGCGGGCCGGCGCCGACGTTGCGGAACTCGTAGAAGCCGAGCTCGTCGGTCTTGGCGGTCATGCGGTCCGGGCTCTGCGGGTCCTCGCCCATCATGTAGGCGGAGTCCAGGTACAGCATCGCGTCCGGCACGGGGTTCTCGCCGATGTCGATGACGTAGCCGTTCAGCAGCGCGCCCTCGGCCAGGTACACGTCCGGGCCGGGGAACTCGCCGCTCTCGCCGACGACGATCAGTTCCTCCTGCGCCTGGCGGAAGTCCGGGTGGTCGACGAGCATGAAGTAGTCGGTCGCCGGCTCGATGCTCTTGAAGGCGTAGCGGCCCTCGGAGTCGCTGACCGTGGAGATGAACTTGCCGGTGGGCTCCTTGCCGAGGAACCACATCATCGAGAGCTGCTCGCCCATGAAGGGATCGCGGGAGAGCACGACCTTGGCGCCGGACAGGGGCTTGCGCTCGTCGTTGTAGATCACGCCGGTCAGCGAGTTCGACAGGTGCGGCGCGGCGACGGACTCGCGCTCCTCGTCCTGCTCGGGGAGCTGGACCGCGACGGGGCCCTTCTCCTGCTGTTCGACCGGGGTCAGGGTCTGGGACTTGGGCGTCGGGGCGCGCGCGGGAGCCTGCGCGACCGGGGCGGCCGTGGTGCCCGGGGTCGAGTCCCCGCCGGACATGAACATGTAGAGGACGGCCCCGAGGACCAGGACGAGCAGCAGGGAGATGGCGACGAGAGGGCGCATGGCTGTTGGGTTGGTTTCGGGGGTCGGGGGTGCGGGAGAACCGGCACCGGAGGGGGGGATTCCGGAGACGGACGTCAGAGAACCGGGAAGCTTCCCGCGGAACCCTGAATGTTATCCCCCGCCGGGGGGGCGGGGCAAAAGCGCCCCCCGAGCCGCAGGGCTCAGGTGGAGCTGGGCTCGGCGGGGGCGGAGGGCGGCAGCAGGGCCTCCAGGGAGGGGCCGGAGAGCCAGGACTCGGGCAGGATCTGGACCCCCAGGAAGTAGGCGAAGACCACCAGTTCGAAGTCGACCTTGCGGGTCACCTCGACGCGCCGGCGGCGGCCGAGGGGCCGGCCCAGCACCCGCGCCATCTCGCCGGTCCGCGGGGCCTGCAGGGTCCAGCCGAAGCCCGGGCGGGGGGTGGGGAGCATGCGCAGCGGCTTGGAGCCGGTGTGCAGCACCACCTCGCGGCCGAGGAAGCTCCAGCGCAGGGCCGAGCCCAGCCACTCGCGGTTGTCGGTCCACAGCGAGAACTGGCTGCGCAGCAGACCGGGATCGCGACGCAGGACCAGGCACTCGCCCTTCTCGGGAGTGAACTCCCCGCCGACCACGATCCCCGGCGCCTTGCGGCGCACTCGCAGCACACCGACCGGGGCGCCTTCCTTGGAGAAAGTGTGCGTCGTGTTCCAGAGGCCGGAGACACGGACGTCGTAGCTGGCAACGATTTCGGACATCGCGGAGGGAGGCCGGGGCGGGGGCGGCCTGGAATTGTACCGGGCGCGCGGCCGGCGGGACGAGCGGGACCCGGGCGGCGGGCTCAGTAGAGGGCGCTGACGGTGCTGGGCAAGGGCTCGCCGGTCAGCCTGCAGGGCTCGCAGAAGTTGTTCGCCGGTCCGGGGATGTGGTCGCACGTCTCGCAAGCTGCCACCTTGCTCAGGGCGACGGCGATCCGCTCCCGCTGCGCCGCGAGGGCCTCGGAGCGCTCGACCAGCAGGCGGTCCTGCTCGTGGAGGGCCGCCCGCACGCGCTCGAAGAAGCGCACCCGGTTGGCGGAGGCCTCCCGGGTGGCCATCAGCTCGCGGATCCGCTCGAGCTGCAGCCCCAGGCTCTGCAGGTCGCGGATCATCGCCAGGCGGTTGACGTCGGTGTGCCGGTAGTAGCGGAACCCGCCCGGGCTGCGCGCCGCCGGGAGCAGCAGGCCGAGCTCCTCGTAGTAGCGCAGGGTGCGCAGGTTCGTGTCCGCGAGCTTCGCGAAGTCGCCGATCTTGAGCAGTTGGGGTTGGCCGGTCACGTTCGTGGGTCGGCTCCTTCGAGCCGACCCAAGTCTAACCCTCGCGTGACGATCCGATCCACTCGCGCCCCGCGGGTCCCGCCTGGGGCCCCCAGGACCGCGTTCGGCGCCCCGACCCTTGGATTTCACCCGATCCTGAACGATTCTCACCGGCCCGCGGGCGTAGCCGATCCCCGTCCCCGGACCCGCCCCCCAGGAGGAAACCCGACCCATGCTTGCCTTCATCTTCTTCGACCCCCTCTGGATCGTGATCACGGCGCCCGGCCTGCTGTTCAGCATCTGGGCCCAGTACAAGGTCAAGAGCACCTTCGCCCGCTTCTCCAAGGTGGGCGTCGCCTCGGGCATGACCGGCGCCCAGGCGGCGGCCGCCGTCGTGCGGGCCAGCGGTCTGGCGAACGTGAGCATCGAGCGCCACCAGGGCTTCCTGACCGACCACTACGACCCGCGCTCCAAGACCCTGCGCCTGTCGCCCGACGTGTACGACGGGCGCTCGGTCTCGGCGGTGGCGGTCGCCGCCCACGAGGCCGGCCACTCGCTGCAGGACGCGGTGGGCTACCTGCCGCTGATGCTGCGCTCGCAGCTCGTTCCGATCACCCAAATCGGGGCCCGCTTCTGGATCTGGCCGTTCATCGCCGGCGCGATCTTCCGCATGCCCGGTCTGATGTGGGTCGGCATCCTGTTCTTCGCCGCCACGGTGCTGTTCCAGATCGTCACCCTGCCCACGGAGTTCAACGCCTCCAACCGCGCCAAGGCGGTGCTCGCCACGACGGGCATCGTCTCCACCCAAGAGGAGGCGGTCGGCGTGTCCAAGGTGCTGGACGCGGCGGCGATGACCTACGTCGCGGCGCTGCTCGCCTCGATCCTGCAGCTCCTGTACCTGGTGCTGCGCGCGCGGGACTGAGGCGGCGCCCTCGGGGTGCATCGTGGCAGGGGGCGCGGAGCCGGGCTAGGCTTCGCCCTCCCCGTCACCGGACGCAGGAGGCGCCCCTTGTCCCGTCTGAGCTTCGACTACACCAACGTGATGGCCGACGTCGTCGGCCCCGAGCACGGCCTCACCGAAGCGGAGCTCGGCGCCGCGGCGGCGGCCTCGGGGCCCGCGCTCGCCGCCGTCCAGGCGCGGCGCGACGCGGACCTGCGCTGGCTCGACCTGCCGCACCAGCACGACGTGCACGCCGAGATCGCCGGCTACGCGGCGGGCGTGAAGGGGCGGTTCGAGAACGTCTGCGTGCTGGGGATCGGCGGCTCGGCGCTGGGGACGATCGCGCTGCAACAGGCGCTCGGCGGTCCGTTCCGCAACCTGGTCGGCGCCGGCGGGCACCCGCGCCTGTTCGTCCTCGACAACATCGATCCGGACTACGTCGGCGACTTCCTCGAGGCGTTCGATCCGGCGAAGACGCTGTTCAACGTGATCTCCAAGTCCGGCGGGACGGCGGAGACCATGTCCCAGTTCCTGATCTTCCGTCAGGCGCTGTGCAACCGGCTCGGCCGCGACGCGCACGCCGAGCACCTGGTCGTCACCACCGACGCCGAGAAGGGGGTGCTGCGCGAGATCGTCGGCCGCGAGGGCTACGCGTCGTTCGTCGTTCCCGACGGGGTCGGCGGTCGCTTCAGCGTGCTCTCGCCGGTGGGCGTCCTGCCGCTGGCGATCGCCGGATTCGACGTGGAGGGCGTGCTCGCCGGCGCGGCGGAGATGGACGAGGTCTGCCGCTCCGACGACTTCGCGACCAACCCGGCGCTCGTGCACTCCGCCGTGCAGTGGCTGATGCAGACGCGCAAGGCCAAGCCGCTGGCGGTGACCTTCGCCTACAGCCAGCGGCTGGCGCTGGTCGCCGACTGGTACGCGCAGCTGCTCGCCGAGTCGATCGGCAAGCGCACCGCCCGCGACGGCCGCGAGGTGTTCGCCGGCCCCACGCCGGTGCGCGCCCTGGGCGTCACCGACCAGCACAGTCAGGTGCAGCTCTACGTCGAGGGGCCTTTCGACAAGTGGTTCACCCTGCTCTCGGTGGGCGAGCACGACCGCGCGGTCGCGATCCCCGACGCGCCGGACACGCGCGACGCGATGGGCGACCTCGAGGGCGTGAGCTACCTCTTTGGGCGCAAGCTCTCCGAGCTGTTCACCGCCGAGCGCGACGGCACGCGCATCGCGCTGACCGAGGCCCGCCGCCCCAACGCCACCTTCCACTTCCCCCGCGTCGACGCGCGCACCCTGGGCCAGTACCTGCAGTGCATGGAGGTCTCCGTGGCGCTGATGGGCGAGCGCTACGACGTGAACGCCTTCGACCAGCCGGGCGTCGAGGCCGGCAAGATCGCCGCCTACGCGCTGATGGGCCGCGCCGGCTTCGAGGCCCGCCGTGCCGAGATCGAGGCCGCTGGCGGTCGAAGGCCCCGCGTGGTCTGATCGGGGACCGTCGGGCTCGCGGGAGAGCCCGACGCCCACGATGACAATCTCCGTCCTGCACGTCTGTGCGGCGGCCCTCTGCGCTCTCGCGCCGACCCTCCCGATCCAGTCCCCGCAGGACCCGTCCTGCACCCGCGAGGAGCTGGCCCGGGACGCGGATGCCCTGGGCCTCGGCATCTGGTTCGGCTATTCGCTCGCGCGCCTCGGCGACGTGGACGTCGACGGCGTAGCGGACTTCGCCGTGGGCTCGCCGCTCGCCTCCGGATTCGAGTACACGCCGGGCCGCGTCGCGGCGATCTCGGCGGCTTCCGGCAAGGTCCTGTGGGTCGAGGCGGGCGAGCAGGGATTCGGCGAGTGCGTCGCCTCGCTCGGCGACCTGGACGGCGACGGTCTGGAGGACCTGGGGGTGACGGCTTGGTCGAATCGAGTCGTCCTGCTCTCGGGCGCGGATGGACGGCGGATCCGGGCCCACGACGTGCAGGCCGACGACGGGCGGGATCGCTCCGCCTGTGTCGCGGGTCTCGAGGACGTCGACGGCGACGGGGTCGGGGACGTGTTGATCGGCCGGCCGCGCAGCGGCGGCTTGTGGGTGCACTCCAGCGCCGATGGGGCGGAGCTCCTGCACGTGGCGCCCGAGGCCGGAACCTGGGCCGGCGCCGTCGTGCTCGGTCTCGGGGACGTGAACGGGGACGGGGACGGGGCGGGGGACTTCGCGTTCACGCGCTGCGGTCATGCCCCGTTGGAGCACGAGGACTTCGAGATCGCACGATCGCCGACCGCGGTCGCGGTCGCGTCCGGCAAGACCGGGGAAGTGCTCTACACCTTCGAACCCGCGCGGTCGTCGACCCCCGACGAGCTGCGGCTGGCGGCGATCGGGGACGTCGACCTGGACGGCGTTGCCGACTTCGCGGTCGCGGCCACCAACGCCCGGCCCGACGGCGATCCGCGCGTGCCGGGCTGCGTGGAGTTGCACTCCGGACGGAACGGCGGCCTGCTGGGCTCGGCGGGCGACGAGCACACGAATCGCAGCTTCGGCTACGCGCTCGATGCGAGCGTCGAGGGCGAGCTGTTGGTATCGCAGTTCGCCAAGGGCGACGAAGATCTGCTCCACGGGTTCCTGTTCGCCTACGAGCTGGCACCCCTGGAGCCGAGCTGGCACCAGGAGGCACCCAACCCCTTCGGTCACTCCGTGCTCTGCCTGGACGACGTCGACGGCGACGGACGAGCGGACTACGCCGTGGGCGTGACCTTCGACGATGCCGGTGCCTTCGAGCAGGGCTACGTGCAGGTCCGCTCCGGGGCAACCCACAGGGTCCTCTACCGAGTACCTCCGCCGGGATAGGACCGCGCCGCGACTGGACTCCCAGGGTGCGAAGGGTGGGCGGGAGCTGCGCCTTGCATCGCTGGTCCGGAGTGAAAGACTGGTGGATCGGTAGGGAAGACCTTCGCCCAGATGACCACCGCGCGTGGAAGCCGCCACCGGAAGGACGAGCACCGGCAGCCCCCGGCTGCGGCGAATCGCCCGCCCGAGGAAACCTCCGGGCCGAGCCCCGAGACCGGCGACGCGTCACCTCAGCGGATGGACGCCTACCGCGAGCTGTTCGAGCGCTCGGCCGACGCGATCCTGATCATCGAGGGCGAGACCTTCATCGACTGCAACGACGCCACGGTCCAGATGCTGCGGTATCGGGACAAGAAGCAGGTCCTGCAGACGCATCCCTCGGAGCTCTCGCCCCCGACGCAGCCCGACGGCCGCGACTCTCGGGACAAGGCGAGCGAGATGATCGCCGTCGCGTTCGAGCGCGGCAGCCACCGCTTCGAGTGGGAGCACGTGCGCGCCGACGGCGAGGTGTTCCCGGTCGAGGTGCTGCTCACCTCCGTGCAGGAGCCGGGCCGCCGGGTGTTGCACGTGGTCTGGCGCGACATCACCGAGCGCAAGCGCCTGGAGGCCGAGCTGCGGCAGGCCCAGCGGACCGAGGCCATCGGCCGGCTCGCCGGCGGCATCGCCCACGACTTCAACAACCTGCTGGTGGTGCTGGTCGGCAACACCGATCTGTTGCGCATGGAGGTCGAGGACGACCCCGCGGCGAGGGAGTTCGTCGAGGAGATCCAGCAGGCCTGCAACCGCGCCTCGCGGCTCGTCGGACAACTGCTGGCCTTCAGCCGCCGGCAGGAGATCGTCGAGCGCGTGATCGACGTGAACGCGCTGATCGAGAAGCTCCGCGGATTGCTCGAACGCCTGATCGGCGAGGACATCGAGCTGACGTGCAACCTGGGCGGCGGCTCGCTGCGCGTGCTGGGCGACAGCGGCCAGCTCGAGCAGGTGATCCTGAACCTAGTCACCAACGCCCGCGACGCGATGACCGAGGGCGGAACGCTGACGATCGCGACACGGCTCGTCGATCGCGACCACCCGCTGATCGGCGGGACGGAGTCGCCGCCGGCCGAGCCCGCGGTTTGCATCACCGTCAGCGACACGGGCGTCGGCATGAGCGCGCGGGCCCGGGAGCACGCCTTCGACCCGTTCTTCACGACCAAGGAGACCGCCCGCGGGACGGGACTCGGGCTGTCGACGGTGCACGGGATCGTCCAGCAGGCGCGCGGCCGGATCGCCATCCGCAGCACGCCGGGCGCCGGCACGGAGGTGTGCGTCTCGCTGCCCCTCGCCACCGGCGACCCGGACGAGCCCGAGGCCGAATGGACGCGGCCGGAGATCGAGCGCGGCACCGAGACGCTGCTGCTGGTCGAGGACGAGCAAGCCGTGGCGAGCATGCTGATCAAGGTCCTGACCCGCGCGGGCTACACGGTGCTGACGGCCGGCAACGGCCGCGAAGCGCTCGACCTGTACCTCGACCGCGCGGCGGAGATCGAGCTGATCGTGACCGACGTGATCATGCCGGAGCTGGGCGGGGTGGAGCTCGTCAACCGGCTGTGCGAGGCCGGTCACGAGCCGCGCGTGCTGTTCACCTCCGGCTACACCGACCAGGAGCTGTCGCGGATGAAGGGCCTCGACCGCCTCGACGTCGATCTGCTGCGCAAGCCGTTCCATGCCCAGGACCTGGCCCACCGCGTGCGGCGCGCGCTCGACGGCGGGTGAGACCGGCCTCAGCGCTTCACGCCGCAGTTGCTCTCGATCGTGTTCTGGGTGCGGATGCCCAGCTTGGCGCGCGTCTCGAGCAACTTGCGCACGCGTTCGGGATCGAGGGGCTTCACGTGGCCGACCGCGTGGGCCAGCCAGAGGATGCGGGCGGTGTGCTCGATCATGTCGAGCTTCTTGTAGGCGTCGAGCAGGTTCGTGCCCAGGGTGACGCTGCCGTGGTGGGTCATCAGCACGGTGTCCGAGCAGCGCAGGATCTCGCGGATCGAGTCGCCGAGCTCGTCGGTGCCCGGCGTCGCGAAGGGCGCGGTGGGGATGCCGCCGATGGTCACCACGATCTCGGGGATGATCGGCGCCTGCAGGTCGATGCCGGCGATGGTCATCGCCACCGCGTGGGGGGGGTGCGCGTGGACGACGGCCTTCATCTCCGGTCGCTCCTCGTAGGCGACGATGTGGATGCCGCGCTCGGTCGAGGCGCCCGGCCCGCCGTCGACGGTCTTGCCGTCCGTGTCGATGTGCGCGAGGTGCGTGGGCTCGAGGAAGCCCTTCATCGCGCCGGCCGGCGTGATCAGGATCGTGCCGTCGGCGAGGCGCGCGGAGAGGTTGCCGTCGGCGCCGACGATGTAGTTGCGCGCGTAGCAGAGCTTGCCGATCTCGCACAGGGCCTGACGCAGGCGTAGCTCTTCCTCGGACCAGTCGGCGGGGCTCATGCTCGAAGGCTCGGTTCGGGTTGCGGGGCGCGGTGGTCGTAAACGCGGCCCGCGTCGGTCTCGACGTAGTCCACGACGCCGACGATCACCGTCTTGATCGGCGCGTTCGGCGCGGCGTAGATGCCGCGCGCGGAGTTGCCCTCGTCGACCACCAGCACCCGGTCGCCGACCCCGGCGCCGGCATGGTCGATGGCCACGCGCGTCCTGCCGGTCCGCGCCCCGTCGGGGGTCACCGTGCGCAGGAGCAGCAGCGTGCGGCCCTCGAGGAAGGGGATCTGCACCGGCGTGACCACCGGTCCGAGCACCTGGGCGAGGAACATCAGCCGCGGTCCTCTCGGGGGCGCGCGGCCGGTCGCACGCGGCGCTCCTCGCTCCAGGCCTGCTCGACGAAGCCGATGATCGCCGCGTCCACCGGCACGAAGGTCTCCGGGCAGGCGAGCGCCGCCTCGCGTCCGTCGACGACGTTCACGAAGTCCCCGGGGCCGGTGCCGACCACGGCGGTGGCGACGAGCGGAGCGCCCATCGGGGCGCCGTCCTCGTCGAGCGGCTGGATCCACTGCAGGGCGACGCCCTCCAGGCCGGGGTACTTTTCGGTCGCCACCACGCGACCGGTCACCTGGGCGAGGTACATGGCGCGCTCAGCGGGTCCATTTCTCGTAGACGTTCTCGCCGCCCAGGTCCCAGGAGTCGACGATCGCCATGATCACCGCATCGATCGGACGCCCGTCGGTGAGCGTGGTCTGCCGCGCGCTCGAACCGGTCGCGTAGAGCACCATGTCGCCGGGTCCCGCCTCGACCGAATCGGCGGCGATCACGTACTGCTGCTGCGGGCGGTTCTGGTGGTCGTGGACCTGCACGACCAGCAGCTTGGCGCCCTCGATCTTCTCGTCCTTCTGCGTGGCGACGACGCTCCCGACGACCTTGCCGATCAACATGGCGCTACTGGACCTCCAGCCAGGTGACGACGCTCTCCTCGGGCAGGGTCTCCTCCAGGAACCGGCGTCGCAGCTCGTTGGAGACGTGTTCGCGCATGACCTCCCAGCCGGGCGCGGGGAAGCGCTCGCCGATCCACGCCAGGACCACGCCCTGGGGCAGGCGCACCGGGCCGACCAGGCCGGCGCCGGGGTTGGCGAAGGCCAGTCCGAGCAGCTCCTCGGGGGCGCCGGACGCGTGGCGCGTGAGTCGTCCCAGGCTGCCGCCCTCCGCGCGCGAGGCGGCGTCCTCGGAGCGCGTGCGTGCCAGCTCGGCGAAGTCCTCGCGGGTGGCGATGCCCTCGGCCAGCCGGGCCAGCTCCTGTTCGGCCTCGTCGTAGGTGCGCGGGTTGAGTTGATTGGCCAGCACCGCGGCGCGCAGGAAGATCACCGCCACCTCGACCGACTCGCCGAAGCGGCCGTCGAACCAGGCGCGTTCCCGGCGGTACGCCTCGCGCATGCCCTCCTCGCCGTGGGTGCGCTCCAGCCACAGGTGCGACAGCGCGGCGATGACGATCGCCGGGTCGCGGTGCAGGACGTCGGCGTTCATGCCCTTGGCGTTCATCACCTGGTCGAAGCTGACTCCCGCATGGCTGGGATCGGCGGTGAACTCGGCCCGGCGGCGCTCGAGCTCCTGGTCGACGGCCCGCTGCAGCGCGGCCTCGGAGAGGTCGGGCATGCGCGCGGCCAGGCGCTTCTGCAGCAGCAGCTGGTAGCAGTCGGCGCGCACGTCGTCGAGCGGGATCTGCGCGCGCAGGTGGGGCAGGAAGTCGTCCAGCCGCACCTCGACGTCGCCGCACCGCCCGACCACCGCGCGCGGTCCGTCCCAGGGGGGCAGCGGGAAGTCGGTGCCGCGCTGCTCGACGATCTGGTCGAGCCACATCTCCTGCTTCTCGGCGTTGATCGGTTGCCCCTCGGGGATGCCGAGCGCGCGGCGGGCGAGGATCTCCTGCACCATGCCCAGGCGCAGGAACTCGCGGAAGGTCTCCGGTGCGACGTGGTGGGAGCGCAGGTACGCCTCCAGGTCCTCCGCGTCGCCGGAGGCGTCGACGTCGCCGGAGACCTCCTCCCAGCGACGCTCGAGGTCCTCCTCGGAGATCACCAGCCGGCTCTCCTCGGCCAGCCGCTCGAGCAGCCGCGCGCGCACGAGGTGCTTGAGGGCCGCGCGCCCGGTCTCGCTCATCGTGTGGCGGCGCAGCGCCAGCTCGTCGAACTCCGCGAAGGTCAGCACCGCGTCCTGGGCGCGGGCGGCGATGCCCGGGCCGAGCTCGCCGACGCTGGCGGCGGTCGCCGGCTCCTGGGCTCCGGCCGCGAGCCCGGCGCAGAGGGCCAGGCCGACCAGGGCCGACGGGAGGCGGAGGTGGGGGCGCGACGGAGCGTGCACGCCGGGATGATAGCGAACCGGGACGCGGGCGCCCCGGATCCGCCGCCGGCCGTTGCGGAGGGCCCGGGGCGGGGGAGTTCCTAGCCCAGCACCGTGAAGCGGGGGGCGCCCCGGTGGATCGAGATCCGCACCCGGCCGCCGTCGCGCAGGTCGCCGTCGAGCAGCAACTCGCTCAGCGGACCCTCGATCGCCCGCTGGACCACCCGGCGCAGCTCCCGGGCGCCGGTGGCCGGGTCGTAGCCCTCGCGGGCCACCCAGCCGGCCACCGCCGGGGTCAGCGCGAGGCGCACCCGCCGCCGGGCCGCGCGCTCGCGCAGGTCGTCGAGCAGCCCGCGCCCGATGGCTCGCGCGTCGTCGAGGTCGAGCTCGCGGAACAGCACCCGCTCGTCGATGCGCCCGAGGAACTCCGGCGAGAAGCGGTGCTCGAGGGCGCGGCTGGTCAGCTCGCGCTGGTCCTCGTGCTCGACCGCCGCCCGACCCTGGAAGCCCATCCGCCGTCCGGCCTGCTGGATCTCGGCGCTGCCGAGGTTCGAGGTCATCACCACCAGCGTGCGCTGGAAGTCGACCCGCCGGCCGCGGCTGTCGGTCAGGTGGCCGTCGTCGAGCACCTGCAGCAGCAGCTGGTGCATGCGCGTGTGCGCCTTCTCGATCTCGTCGAACAGCACGACGCACTCGGGGTTGCGGCGCACGGCGTCGGTCAGGAAGCCGCCGTGCTCGTGGCCGACGTAGCCCGGCGGGGCGCCGATCAGCTTGGCGTACTCGTGGGCGGCGGAGAACTCGCTGCAGTCGACGCGCACCAGCCCCTGCGCGGAGGTCGGTCCGAACAGCTCCCGCGAGAGCCGGCGCGCCAGCTCGGTCTTGCCGGTGCCGGTGCGGCCGACGAACAGGAAGCTGGCCAGCGGCCGGCGCTCCTCGGCCAGCCCCGCGGCGGCCTTGCGCACCGCGCGTTCGACCGTCTCGATGGCCTCGGCCTGGCCGGCGATGCGCTCGGCGAGCCGGGCGCCCAGGCCGCGGGACGCGCGACGGATGCGCCGCTGCCAGGCCTCGCGGGAGTCGAGCTCCGGGCGGGCGCGCCGGGCGTCGGGACGCTCCTCGGCGGCCGGGGCCTCGACGTCCTCGGCGGCGCCGTCGACCAGCGCCACGCGGTGGATGTCGAGCTCGGGGTTGACCTCCACGCAGAGCTGGTAGAGCAGCTCCTCGGCAGCCAGCGGATCCTCGGGCGAGAGACCGGCGAGGCTCTGCTCGAGGTCCTCGGCGAGGTTCGGGCAGCAGGCCTGGATCGCCAGCCGGCGGTAGGCGGTCTGGTTCAGCCCCGGCCGCGGGCTGAGCTCGGCCCGGCCGCCACAGATGCGGATGCGGACGAACGTGTCGGCGGGGATGAAGTAGCGCCAGACGCTCTGCTTGCGGGCCGTGTCCATGGGGCTGGAGGGTTCCGGGGGGCCGGCTCGGGCCCGCGACGTGATCCGTCTCATCCTTCGGCCCCGCGCGATCCGAGACTGTACGGGTGGGACGGTTTTCACCGGACCACCGGGGCCGGGCGCCGGCCTCGAAGCCCCGTCGGGGACAGTGTTCCCGCGCATCCTCGACCCGTAGACTCGTGCCCCATGACCGTCAGAGAAGACACCGAGTTCCTCGCCCTGCTCGTGCACCGCGGTGTCGTGCTGAAGGAAGTCGCCGAAGCGCTGTTCCCGGCCCTGCAGGAAGGGGGCAGCCTCGACGAGCTGCTCGAGCACCACACCGGGCTCGCGCCCGAGGTGATCGCGAAGCTGCGCCGCACCCGCGGGGGCGAGACGCCGGAGATTCCCGGCTACCAGATCCTCGGCAAGGCGGGCACCGGCGGCACCGCCGACGTGTTCCGGGCGCGGGAGAAGAAGACCGCGCGGGTCTTCGCGCTCAAGGTGCTCAACCGCGACTCCACGCGCCACACGCCCACGCGCAAGGCCTTCATCGAGGAGGCGCGCCTGCTGCAGCGCCTGCGCCACCCCGGGCTGGTCGCCGGGCACGGCGTCGCCAAGAGCGGCACGACCTTCTTCTCGCGGCTGGAGTTCATCGAGGGACGCACGCTGCTCGAGCTGCTCGACGACGGCCACCAGTTCGACGAGACCGCCGCCCTGCGCGTGGTGCTCGAGGTGGCCGAGGTGCTGGCCTACCTGGCCTCGGAAGGGGTGATCCACCGCGACGTCAAGCCGGGCAACATCATGCTCGCCCAGGACGGGCGGATGAAGCTGATCGACCTGGGCTTCGCCGGTCGGCCGGACGAGCGCCCGGCCGCCGAGGACAGCGCCGTTGGCACGGCGGAGTACCTCTCCCCCGAGCAGGCCCTGGGCGGCGCGGCGGCGGACATGCGCAGCGACATCTACAGCCTGGGCGTGACGCTCTTCCACCTCGTCGTCGGGCGGCTGCCGTTCGAGAGCTCGGACGACCGCGAGGTGCTGCGGATGCAGGTGATGGAGTCGCTCTCCAGCCCCGAGCTGAAGAGCCGCGGGCTCTCCCACCACCTGCACTACTTCATCGAGAAGATGATGGCCAAGGACCTGGAGGCGCGCTACCAGTCCTGGCCGGAGCTGATCGACGACGTGCGCGGACAGATCGAAGGTCGGGCGAGTCTGGACTACGAGAGCGAGGTACGCGCCCGCTCGCCCCGCCGGCGCTGAACGCACTCGCCGGGGCGCTCTGCCCACGCACCGCGGCATGAAGACGATCACCAAGGTCCTGCTGGCGCTCCCGCTCCTGGCCGCGGCCGGGGCCGGCGGCTACTTCGCGGCGCGCGCCTTCGTCGAGCCCGACCCGACGCCCGCGCTGGTCGCCGAGGCGGCCACCCCGACCGCCGGCCACGAGCTGTTCGCCAGCCGCCGCGAGCCGGTGCCCGCGAACCCGCAGCCGGCGGAGCTGCAGCAGGCCCCGGTCGAGACCGAGTCCCGCTGGGCCCGGCTCAACCGCGAGGCCATCGACCTGCTCGACGAGGGGCGCTTCGAGGAGGCGATCGACCGCTTCGAGCTCTGCCGCCGCGGCATGCCCGGCCAGCCGGTGTTCGACCGCAACCTGGCGGAGGCGCTGGTGCGCTTGGCGCTGCGCGACCACGACGAGCGGCACCCCTGCGAGCACTGCCTGGCCACGCTCGAGCGCGCCATCGAGCTGTCGCCGAAGCGCGAGGACCTGGCCTTGCTGCACGAGCGCTGGGCGGCCGAGGCCGCCGCGGAGTCCGGGTTCTGGCGCGAGAGCAGCCTGCACTTCGACCTCGCCTACGACGGCGGTCGCGACGAGCTGTTGTGGGGCTCGCACCGCATCCTCGACGAGCTGGAGAGCGTCTACGGCGACCTCGGTCTGCTCTTCGGCCGCTACCCGGTGGAGGAGGGCGCGCCCCGGATCTCGGTCGTGCTGTACCGCCGCGAGGGGTTCGACTCGGTGACCAAGCTCGGCGACTGGGCCGGGGGCGCGTTCGACGGCACCGTGCGCATCCCCGTGGAGGACTTCGAGCAAGAGGAGGCGAGCATGCAGCGCGTGCTGCGCCACGAGCTGGTGCACGCTTTCGTCCGCGCGGTCGGCGGCGGCGGCGTTCCCGGATGGCTCAACGAGGGCCTGGCCCAGTGGCTGGAGCTGGAGCGCGCCCAAGGCCTGGAGGCTGCGCGCCGACAGCAGCAGGGCCGCGCCTGGTTCCCGCTCGAGCGGCTGCAGGGATCGCTGGCGAGCTGGGACGACCAGCAGGAGATCCTGCTGGCCTACGGTCAATCGCTGCTGTTGTGCGATCACGTCGCGCACGAGTACGGCGAGCGCGTGCTGTTCCAGATGGTCGAGGGCTGCGCCGACGGCGTGGATCCGGCGAAGACGTTCGAGGAGCTCACGAACGTGCCGCTGGCCCTCGCGCTGGAGGATCTGGCCCAGGGGCGTTAGTCCGCGTCCGTCGCTGCGCGCCGCACCGCTGTCGCGCCGACGGATCGCACGCCGTCGAATCGCGCGCTGGGACCCTGCAGCGTCGATTCCCGACGCTCGCGGCCGTTCGTTGTAGGCTGGAGTGTCGTCCCTCCGCCCGCCCCGGAGGGACTTTCGTTCCTGGTCCATGAATTCTCGGTCCGCGTCCCCCGTTCCCCGGCTGCGCCGTCTGGGAGTCCTCGCCGCCTCGACCGTTCTCGCGCTGCTGCTCGCCGAGGTCGGCTTCCGGCTGCACGCCGCGGTGCGCGGGCTGCCCGCGGAGTTCACCTATTCGGGGACCGACCGCGAGAACCTCGAGGCCTGGCTGCTCGGCGGCCTGCCCGGCGACGGCGAGGGCAACCTCACCCGCGCCAACGCCCACCACCCGGTGCTGGGTTGGGTCCCGCGCTCGAACCTGCGGCGGATGAAGGTCGGGCAGGTGCTCAGTCCCTTCTCCACCAACTCGATCGGCTTGCGCGGGCGGGCGGAGTTCTCCCGCGAGAAGCCCCCCGGCGTGCGCCGGGTGGCGCTGATCGGCGACTCGTTCACCTTCGGCCTGGACAAGCCGGATCCCAAGATCTGGGGGCGCCTGCTGGCCGACGAGCTCGCGCCCCACGAGGTGCTCAACTTCGGGGTCGCCGGTTACGGCACGGACCAGGCCTGCCTGTCGCTGACCGAGCGGGCCTTGGCGTACCACCCGGACGTGGTCGTGTGGGGCGTGTTCGTGCTCGATCCGGTGCGCAGCTCGATGCACTTCACCTACTTCGCCAAGTCCTGGTTCGCGTTGCGGGACGGCGAGCTGCACCTGCGCGGCGTGCCCGTGCCGAAGCCCGACGTGTTGATGGCCGCCCGCGAGGAGACCCGGCCGGCGAGCTACGCGCTCTGCTACGCGCGGCACTGCCTCGACGCTCTGGCGGCGCGGGACGACGACCCGATCGCCACTCCCGATCGCTACCTGCTCGAGCTCGACCGCGCGATCCTCGATCGCGGCCGACGCCTGGTGCGCGAGGCGGGTGCGAAGCTGCTGATCGTGCTGATTCCCAAGTCGGACTGGCCCTCCGTCGAGGCGTCGCCGGTGGAGCTGGACGTCCGCGAGTGGGCGGCCCGTGCGCGGTGCCCGCTGATCGACCTGCGCGAGGTCTTTGCCAAGCGCCTGACCCGAGATCCCGGCGAGCTCGACGTGGTGCACTACGTTCCCGAGCACCACTTCTCGGCCGAGGGCCACCGGGTGGTGGCGGAAGCGGTGGAGCGACGGATCCTGGCCCTGGACTGGCTCCCCGCCGAGGACGCGGACGCCGAGCAGTAGCGCCGGCGCGGCTCAGTGCGCCGCGTACAGTTTCTTGGTCATGCCCGAGGAGAGTACGTACAGCTCGTGCAGCACGTACCCCGCTCCCGCGGAGGACTCCAGACAGCGCATGCGCAGGTAGCGGCCGGTGGTCCCCAGCAGCACGCCGTCGCGCCCGCCGTTGCCGGACGCGGTGCCGTACACCGTCGTCCAATCGCTGCCGTCGGAGGACACCTGGAAGCGGTAGTGCACTCCGTAGTCGCTGCCCCACCGCAGACCCACCCAGGCGATGGGCATCACGCT
>Ga0102952_1000392_pt1 | contig 16844 bp, 10 predicted proteins | sample SalPon2A_C_D1_MG_FD_78506 | JGI IMG/M metagenome (GOLD analysis project Ga0102952, IMG submission 78506) | Soil microbial communities from South San Francisco under conditions of wetland restoration - Salt Pond MetaG R2A_C_D1_MG | ecosystem: Environmental > Terrestrial > Soil > Wetlands | place... | reverse complement strand
GCATGAAATGGCTGGCGATTGCCTTGTTGCCGTAGACCACGCCGGCGTTCGCCGTGAAAACCATGTCCGGCAGGTCCGGCTGCGGCTTGATCTCGACGATCTCGGCGTACTCGGCCAGGGAGTCGCGCAGCTTGCGCCACTGCTTTTTCGCGAGCTTGATATCGAGCGAACTTTCGTGACCGGCCATCCACGGGTTGATGACGTACTCGACGCTGAAAAAGTCCGGCGGACACATCAGTATCCGGTCGTGCTTTTGACTCATGCCTCAGACTCCCTGGTTCCTGTTCCTGGTTGCCGCCCGGCGGGCTTACTGACGGGGCAGGTGAATTTCCGCGAGCATGCAGCGGACGCTGCCGCCGGCCGAAGCCTCGATGCGGTCGAGCGGCACGCTGACGATGCGCGCGCCGGCTTCGATGACGGCGAGCTGCTCCGCCGACAGCGAATCGTGTGCCTGCCTCGACATCGCGAGCAGGCGCTCGCCGGCGGCATTCCGCAGTTCCAGCATGTTGCCGGCGAAGGCCTCCAGCTGACCGTGGCTCAGCGTGATGACGCGGTGCCCGGTGGCCGCGAGGCTGTCGAGCACCGCGCGGCGCTGCTCCTCGCGCGGCAGGGCTTCGCTGCAGATGAGTGCGAGCTCCTCGCCGATGCTCATCAGCACGTTGGTGTGATAGATCGGCACACCGTGGCGATCGACGGCATCGAAGGCGATCAGGTCGTAGTCGAGCTGCTGCGCGAAATCGCCCAGCGGGTCGAGATGCGTGCGCGAGGACAGGCAGGCATAGGCGATGCGGTTGACGCGGTCGAGGACCAGGCTGCCGGTGCCTTCGAGGTAATGCCCGTTGCGTTCGTGCGCGGACAGGTCGACGACACGCGTGACCTGGAAGCCGTGTTCGGCGGACAGCCGGTCGATGATCTCGGGGCGCCGTTCGCTGCGGCGGTTGACCGCTTCCATCGGGTACAGCACGGCGCTGCCGTCGGCGTGGAACGTGACCCAGTTGTTGGGGAAGATCGCATCCGGCGTCGGCGGCTCGTCGCTGTCGTCGACGGCGATCACCTGCACGCCGGCGTCCTCGAGCGCCGACTCGAGCGCGGCAAACTCCGCCAGCGCCGCCCGCTGCTGCGCGGCTTCCGACAGGTCCGTCTTGCCCTGGAAGCGGTTGGATGCCGCCGTCAGCGGATTGCTGTGGAATCGCGCCGGGCGAATCATCAGCACGGCGTCGGCGAGTTGTGATTCTTCAGTGGAGCCCATGTTGTTCGAGTTGCGGCGGCCGGACGGCGGGCGCGCCTTCATTGGGGAAGCAATCGATTATGCCTGCAAACGGCGAGCCGCTGAAAGCCGTCTCAGGCCTGCGCCGACGGCCGCGCGCTGATTTCGGCGTACCAGCGCTCCAGGTTCGGCGCCGAATCGAGCAGTTCGAGCTTCGCGCGGCGCGCGAAATCGATGCAGACCAGCGCCGAGATGTCGGCGATCGACAGGCGCTCGCCGGCCACAAAGCGCCGCCCGTCCATGTACGAGTCCAGCCGCTGGAAAAACAGTATCGCGCGCTGCCGGCCGCGCTCGGCCAGCGCCGGGATCTGCTCGAAATCGGCCGGCCCGGTAACGGCGCGGCTCCTGAGCCCCGGCACGGAATTGCGAAACAGGTCGGCGACCGAGGCAAGGCCGAGCTGCTCGATCTTCGCGTTCCACATCAGCACGGCGGCGCGCGCCGCGGCACCCGCGCCCAGCAGCGGCGGTTCCGGCTGTAGCTGCTCGAGGTAGTCGCAGATCGCGGCTACCTCGCTGATGCAGCTGCCGTCGTCCAGCTCCAGCACCGGCACCGTGCATTCCGGATTCCTGCGGCGGAACTCGGCGGACATCTGCTCCCCGCTCGCGAGATCCACCGGCACGCGCTCGAGCACGATGCCCTTCTCCGCCGCGAACATGCGCACGCGGCGCGGGCTCGGCGCGCCCTCGCAATCGTACAGTTTCATCCCCGCATCACCTCATGACGCCCTGCGCCGCAGGGACTTCGAGCTCTGCCCGAACAGGAGCCTGCGCGCCGCTTCGCTCTTCAGGTCGCTCTGCCAGTCGCGGCCGAGTTCCATGCCGCGCCGCAGTGCCGGCCGCTGTTTGAGTTCGTCCATCCAGCGGCGCAAGTGCGGAAACTCGTCGAGGCTCGCACCCAGGCGCTTGTAGGCGGCCACCCACGGAAACGCGGCGAAGTCCGCAATCGACAGCGCGCCGGCCAGGCCGTCGCGGTCCCCGAGCCGCGTGTCCATGACACACAGCAGCCGGTCGTACTCGTTGCCGTAGCGCTCGTGCGCGTACGGTACGGGCTGCGGCGCGTAGTTCACGAAATGGCTGAGCTGCCCGGCCATGGGCCCGAGTCCCGCCACCTGCCAGAACAGCCACTGCAGGACCTCGTAGCGGGCGGCCGTCTCGCCGGGAAAAAACCGGCCGCTTTTCTCGCCCAGGTACATGAGGATCGCACCGGACTCGAATACGGAGATACCGGTATCGCGGTCGACGATTGCGGGCATGCGATTGTTCGGGCTGATTTCCAGGAACGCAGGTTGGAACTGGTCGCCGCGGCCGATATCCACCGCCTTGACCGTGTACGGCAGGCCGCACTCCTCCAGCATGATGGAGATCTTCCTGCCGTTCGGCGTCGGCCAGTAGTAAAGATCGATCATGGTGTGCGTTTCGCCTCCCTTGTACGTCACAATACGACGGTTACGGCAATTCCCGGCGGCAGTGACGCCGCTCGCCACGCACCGTCCACACAGAGCCTAACACGATGCCTGCACACGATCGGCTCGCCCGGGCCCGGGCAGCATCGCCATGAGCGACTGCGAACGGACCACGCTGACCGCCGCGGACGGCCACGTCATACTCCTGCGGCACTGGCGCCCGGCGTCCGCGGCGCCGCGTGCCGCCGTGCAGATTTTTCACGGCCTCGCCGAACACGCGGGACGTTACCAGCGCTTCGCACGGCAGTGCACCGCGCGCGGCTACGCGGTGACCGCGCACGATCACCGCGGTCACGGCGAACTCACGGCAGCCGGGGACCTCGGCCATTTCGCCGATCGCGGCGGCTGGGACAAGGTTCTGGCCGACGGCAGGCTCGTGCAGGAAGCCTTGCGGCGGCGTGACCCGGGCCTGCCGCTGATACTGCTCGGCCACAGCATGGGTTCGTACCTCGCGCAGCACTTCGTCATGCGCCACCCGAAGAGCGTACAGGCGCTGCTGTTGTCCGGCTCCACGCTGGCGCCGCGGCTCAAGCTGCGCGCGGGCCGCTGGGTGGCGCACCTCGAGCGCCTGCTGCACGGGCCGGCCTACCGCAGCGCGCGCCTCGACGCGCTGGGTTTCGGTGCCTTCAACCGGCGTTTCCAGCCGGCACGTACCGCATTCGACTGGCTCTCGCGCGACGCGCGCGAAGTGGACCGCTACCTCGCGGACCCCTTGTGCGGCGCGCCAGCGTCCGCGGGGCTCTGGTGCGACCTGCTCGGCGGACTGCTCGCTATCAGCTCGACCCGGGCGGCCCGCCGCATTCCCGCGGACCTGCCGATCCTGATCACCGGCGGCGCAGAAGATCCCGTCGGCGGTGCGCGGGGCATGCGGCGCCTCGCGGCCATCTACCGCAAGAACGGCCACGGCAATGTCAGCCTGCGGGTATATGCAGACGGCCGGCACGAGATGTTGAACGAGCTCAACCGCGAGGCGTTCACCGCCGACCTGTTGCAGTGGATGGACGGGGCGACGACAACCGCGTAGCGGCGACCCGCGCGTTTTACGGCACCCAAAAAAAAAGCGCCTTCCCGAAGGAAGGCGCCCTTTCTGTCGAAGCGCGTCTCTTGCGGACGCTTTAGGCCTTGCGGCTTATTCGAAGTCCGCCCGCAGACGAACGTACCAGAAGCCACCGTCGAAGCCGAACGGCGTGCCGGTGTCGTAGGTATTACCGGAGCCGATCGTGCCGTCGAGGTTATCCTGGTCGATCGGGCCGTTGTTGTCGCCAACGTTCTGGGCGCCGACCACGGCAGACCAGGTCTGGTTGAACGAGTAAGCGGCCTCTACGTCGAAGATCCAGTCGCCGTCGTAGCACTTGTCGTTGAAGTTCTGCGGGTTGCAGTCCAGCGTGTAGTTGGTGCCGTCCGGACCGCGCGGTGTCGGGTCGCTGCTGAAGCTCGAGCTCACCCAGTCATCGTAGTAGCTTGCCCGCACCAGGAAGCGCCAGTTGTCACCCAGGAAGTGGTTGTAAGTGAAGATACCGCGGTGTTCCGGATTGAAGTTCTCCAGGTCCACGACGCGGTTACGCGACACTTCCTCGCCGGCATCGTCGACTTCCGTCTTGGTCCAGTTCCAGGCCGCCGTCAGGCTGCCGTTGCCGGCGCTGCCGTAGTCCAGGTTCCAGGTCGCGACGAGGTCGATGCCCTGCGTCGTGGTGCGGAAGTCGTTGGTGTAGAACGATACCGAGTTCAGGTCAGCCGCGCCCGGCACGCCCAGTTCCTGCAGACACAGGGCCAGGTTGCCGTTCGGGTTTGCCTGCGCGTCCGGGCAGTTGACGCCCGGCGGTACCGGCTCGCCGCCGATTTCAATGGTGCCGGTCTGCGAGATGCGGTCTTTCACTTCGATGTTGAAGTAATCCGCCGTCAGGCTGATCGTGTCCGACACATCCCAGACGATACCGGCCGAGTAGTTGGTCGCATCTTCCGGCTTCAGCGGCTCGGCGCCGAGGAACATGGCGATCGGGTTGGTCGGCGGAATCTGGCCGCGCTGCTGCAGTTCGCCGTCGATGGTCGTCGTCGACACCTTCGTGACGTTCGACTGGCCCGGGGTCGGTGCACGGAAGCCGGTGCTGGCCGAACCGCGGATCGCGAACGTGTCGGTCAGCGCGAGGCGCGTGGCGATCTTGCCGTTGGTGGTGTCACCGAAGTCCTCGAAGTCCTCGTAGCGCAATGCCAGGGCAACCGTCCAGTTCTCGACCACGTCCGCTTCCAGTTCGCCGTACACGGCGATGTTGGAGCGTCCGAACTTGCCGGCCTGGTTCGGGCTGAAGCCCGCGAAACCGTGCGCACCGATACTCAGATCCGTCAGCGGCGTCGTGCCGTCGGCATAGAAGTTGGTGCCATTTCCGCTCTGGAATGCAAAGCGGCCGGCTTCCCAGGAATTCGGCTCACCGATACGCACCGTGAACACTTCGTCACGGCGTTCGGCACCGAAGGCGAAGTTCAGCGGCGAAGCGAAGGCATCGACGTTGATCGGCAGCACGAAGTCGGCGTTGAAGTTCGTTTCCGACTGGATGTACTCGCCGACGTTGAAGTCGCGCTGCAGTTCGCCGTTACTGATGCCGTCCGGTCCGCGCGACGGGTTCCAGGTGTTGTTCAGGAAGAACTCGACCGCGTTGCGACCGAAGCTTGCGCTGAAGTCGTACTGCAGGCCGTTGTCGAACTCACCGCGCATACCGCCGACGATGGAGGTGTCTTCCAGCGTACCGCCGAAGCGCGGCGTGTAGCCGCCCGGTACGAGCTGGTTCAGGACCCAGCAGTTCGCCGGCAGTGCCGCAATGGCTGCGCTGTCGTCGGCCGGCGGCACGCCGTTGCCGCCGGAGCCCGGGCTCGGAAGTGCCGGGCAGTTGGAGACAATGCCGGTGTCGCCGCGGTTGATGTTCGTGTCGACCACCGCGCGAATGCCGTCGCCGTTCGTGTACACACCGGTACGGTCGTTCGGGTTGCGGTAGAAGAAGTCGCCTTCCGTCTCGCGGCCGCCGATGTTACCGAAGGCGTAGATTTCCTGGCTCGGCGACAGCGTGATGCCGCTGTTGATGAAGATGTTGAAGTTGTCGCGGTACTCCGGCGCGCCCCAGATCTGCGCGTACGGCGTGCGGATGTTGGTGTTGCCGGCGGCAATCAGCGCGGCCGCGTCGGTGCGCTGCGTGCTGCGTGCCGTTTCGTCCTGCTCCATCCACTGGAACGTGACATTGGCAAAACCGTCGCTGCCGAGTGCGAAGCCGCCGTTCGCGGCGAACTGGAACAGCGTGCCGTCGCCTTCGTAGTACTCGCCGCTGCGGACTTCGGCGGTGAAGCCATCCGCGTCGTCGCGCAGCACGAAGTTCATGACGCCCGCAATGGCGTCCGAGCCGTACTGTGCCGCGGCACCGTCGCGCAGGATTTCCGTCTGCTTGATGGCAAGCGCCGGGATGGCCGAGAGGTCGGCGCCCTGCGAGCCTGCAGCAAGCGAACCACCGAGTTCGGCGATCACGCCGGAACGGTGACGGCGCTTGCCGTTAACCAGAATCAGGGTGTTGTCGGGCGGCAAACCGCGCAGCGTGGCCGGGCGAACCAGGGTAGCCGCGTCAGAGATTGCCTGGCGGGTGACGTTGTAGGACGGCACCGTGTTGCGCAACATGTCGTCGAGGTCGCTCGTCCCCATGTTGACGAATTCCTGACCCGTGACAACGTCGATAGGTACAGCGGAATCCGCTGCACTGCGCTGAGCACGCCGCGTACCCGTTGTAATGATTTCCTCGATGGCTTCGTCATCTGCGTTGTTCTGCCCTTGTGCCATGGCGACGGAACTCAATCCCGGCACCGCAACCACCACGGCAGAGACAGACAAAAGCCACCTAAGGGACTTAGGTACATTTAGCATTTGCTTTCTCCCCCAACATTTAAGAATCGATCAAGGCTCGCACCGGCAAGGCGTATCCGGCATTGCGGCGGACGCGAGTGCCTGATTGAACCACTGAACGAGGCGAAAATAAAGCGCGCCGGGGCGTTTTTTTTAGTTTCAGCCGGAATCACCTGTCGTGCCCAGACAACATAGTCTGAAATGGCCAGATACGTTGCAGCCGGTGAAATGCAGGGATCTCGACGCCTCGAGATGGCATCACGTGGCGTATGAACAACAGCTCATCGGGGGTCGCCGGGGCGCCTGTCAAGCCCCCTTTGGCGACACCCCGCCGGGGCCGCGCCGCGCGGCCGCGCAACACCCGCCGGCCGCCTCGTTCGCGCCGCCGCGGGCCCCCGCCGCGGCCGAAGCGGTTACACATAAAACTCTGTCACCGCCCGATAAGTTGTGCGAGCCTTGCGACCCCGCGGCAGCCGCCGCACCGCAAGCTATGCCTGCCGATCCGCCAAAACGACCAGGGTGCATTCTTGGCCACGAGCAAGACGCTGTACACGCTAGTCCTGATACTCGCGATCCCGATTTTCGTCAGCGGCCCGGCGCACGCCGCCGCGGCCGGCGACAGCGATGGCCGCAGCCGCATCGCCGACGGCGTGTGGGCCTCCGCCGACGGCAGCAAGGTAACTTACGAGGCTGGTTATTTTGAACAGTATCAGACGGTTACGGCTGCCGTCATGCTGCGCTGGGTGCCCGGCGGCGCGGCCCTGGTGCCGAACAATCCGGGCCGCCGCAACGACGACGAGAAACGCGGCTTCGGTTCCGGCGGCGACCAGGTACTGATCAACGGCAAGCGGTTGTCCGGCAAGTCGAACGACATCGGCAGCGCACTGCAGCGCATCCAGGCGGAGGTGGTGGCGCGCATCGAGGTCATCCGCGGTACCGCCGCCGGCCTCGACGTGCGCAGCGAGGGCACGCTGGTCAACATCGTGCTGCACGAGGACGTCAGCGGCGGCAGCGGCTCCTGGCAGCTGCATTCGGGCTTCTACGGGCGGAGCGATGCCGACCTCGACGGACTCGTCTCGTACAGCAACTCCGCCGGCAGCCTGAACTACCTGGTCAGCGCACAGTACGGCCCCTACAACCGCGGCAACCAGGTGGAACGCTACGAAACCTACTACGCGCCGGGCAGCGGCGCCGTGCTCGAACGACGTGACATCACCCTGCCGATGCTGCAGTCGCAACTGGTGCTGGACGGCTCCGTCAACTGGCTGCTGGACAGCGGCGCCGTGCTGAACCTGAATGCGAGAACCGCGGATCACGGCAACGAGGAACGCGAAACGACGGTGGTGTCCGTGCCGGGCGACAGCGACAACACGCTGCTCGAGAACGTGCTGCTCGAGGATGGACTGGACTGGGAGCTGGGCGGTGACTTCGAGCAGCGCATCGGCCCGGGCCGGCTCAAGACACGGGTCATTTACACGCACAAGACGTCCGACCAGACGGAACGCGTATCGCTGTCATCGACCGTGCCGGGCAACGTCCCCGCGCAATCGCTGGTCGAGACCGACGACGTGCAGACCGAGGCCATCGTGCGCACCTCCTACAGTTTGCCGTTGAGCGGCGCGCAACAACTCGAACTCGGCATCGAAGGCGCACAAAACACGCTGGCAAAGGACGTGCAGCTGTTCGCGGTCGAAGCCAACGGCGACCTGACGCCGGTGCCGCTGTTCAACGCGATGTCCGACGTCACCGAGGACCGCTACGAGCTCTTCAGCACGCATTTCTGGCAACTGCGCCCGGACGTCGTGCTGGAGAGCGCGCTCAATTTCGAATTCTCGACGATCGGCCAGCAGGGAGCCGATGTCGCCAACAAGCGCTCGTTCACCTACCCGAAGCCGCGCCTCGACCTGCGCTGGGACCTGACCGAGGTCACGCAGCTGCGCGCCTCGCTGGAACGCACGGTCGGCCAGCTGGATTTCGGCTTTTTCGTCGCCAGTTTCGACAACGACAACGACCAGGTCGATGCCGGCAATCCCGAGCTGGAACCGGAAAAAGCCTGGGAAGCGAAATTTGCGTGGGAGCGGCGCCTCGCGAATGACTCGGGCGTGCTGCAGGCAGAGCTCTTCTACAACGACGTCGAGGATCACATCGACAACATCCGCGTGACCGACACGCTGTCGGCCGCCGGCAACATCGGCGATGCCGAGTATTACGGCATCGCGCTGAAGGCGAGCTGGCGGCTGGCTGCCGTCGGCCTGGAGGGCGCCGTGATCGACGCGAACTACACGCTGCAGGACTCGCAGACCACGGACCCGTTCACCGGCATGACGCGCGCCATGAGCGACAAGCGGCAACAGGAATACGTCGTGAACTTCCGGCACGACGTGGCGGCATGGCGGCTGAATTACAACGTCGAAGTGAAATGGAACGGCGAGCGGCATGCCAACGACATCAACTTCCGTGAGGTCGATTCGTCGGTCGAGCCGGACGTCAACGCGGGATTCCAGTATCGCCTTAGCGACCGCGTGCTGCTGTGGTTCGACACGCGCCTCGTGTTCGATGGCCACTCACAGCGCACGCGCGAGCGCTATATCGGCAACGTCGCGGACGGCAACCTCCTGCGCCACGAAGAGCGGGAGCAGTATTTCCGGCGCGAGTTCATCGTCGGGCTGCGCGGCCAGTTCTGACCGGCCGGCATCAGTGCCCGGCGTCGACGGCAGGCTTGTTGTCGCGGCGGAACCGCGCAATGACCGACGCCGCTTCCAGGATCACCATCACGCTCGTGATCAGCACGATGGCGTCGATCGTGACCAGCAGCCAGTTGCCTGCCTGCCAGAACTCGATCAGCTTGAGCACGGCGGCCCACGATGACGTGATCATGACGAAGATCATGGGCAGCAGCGTGTAGCGGGCCGGCCGGCCCAGCTTGATCAGCATGACGCTGATGACCAGCAGCGTCAGGCCCGCGAGAATCTGGTTGGTCGAACCGAACAGCGGCCAGATCACGAGTCCGCCCGACCCGGAGCTGCCCGCGCCGAATGCCAGCAACAGGCAGCAGGTGACCGCGACCAGGGTCGCGGCGACACCCTTTTTGAACAGCGGGATGTTATAGATCTCGCCCCATTCCTGGATGATGTAACGCTGCAGGCGCACGCCGGAGTCCATCGTCGTGCCGGCGAACAGCACCACCATGGTCGCAAGCAGCGTCGTCGAGATGCTGAGCGGCAGCCCCCAGCCGTTCGTGATCAGTTGCGCGCCGCCGCGGATGAAGTTGCCGGCGCCGGCCGCATGGTAATCGTGATAGATCTCCTGCCATGCATCCGGCGTCGCCGCCAGCGCGACGCCGCTGACCGCGACGATCGTGATCAGCGCCAGCGAGCCCTCGCCGACCGCGCCGAGGTAGCCGACGAAACGCGCGTCGGTTTCCTTGTCGATCTGCTTGGAACTGGTCCCCGACGAGACGATACCGTGAAACCCGGACACGGCGCCGCAGGCGATCGTTACGAACAGCAACGGGATGATCGACGGCGCGTCCATCGTGACCTGGTGGTTGAACGCCGGCGCGGTGATGTCCGGCATCGACAGCAGGACCGCGCCATACAGCAGCCCGAGGCCGACGAACAGCTGCATGCCGTTGATGAAATCGCGCGGCTGCAGCAGCACCCACACCGGCAGCATCGAGGCAATCGCCGCGTACACGAACAGCAGCACCACCCAGCTGGAGTTGGTCGTCAGCCCGAACAGGCTGTCCGGCAATTCCAGCGGCATCACGCTGCCGGCATAGATGGACACGTACAGCGCGATGACGCCGAGCAGCGTTATCACGGTGAGATTGAACTTGCGGTGAATGAACTGGCCGACCACCAGTGCGACGAAAATCGCCGCCCAGGCGGGAAATACCGCGCTTGGCGTGCCGATGAAAGCGCGCGCGATGACGATGCCGAATACCGCGTTGACCATCAGCAGGACGAGGAACGTCACCACCATGAACAGCGCGCGCGTCTTCTTGCCGATGACATCCTCGGAAAGCGCGCCGATCGATCTGCCCTTGTGCCGCACGCTCGCCCACAGCGCGCCGAAATCGTGCACGCCGGCAAAGAAGATTGTCCCGAGTGTCACCCACAGGACGGCCGGGACCCAGCCCCAGTAGACCGCGATCGCGGGGCCGACGATCGGTGCCGCACCCGCCACCGAGGTGAAATGGTGACCCCACAAGACGTACTTGTTGGTGGGGTGATAGTCGATGCCATCATTGAGTTCGTGCGCCGGCGTGACGAAATCCGGGTCCAGCCGGTAGATTTTCGTGGCGATGAACTTCGAATAGACGAACCAGCCGAATGTCATGCCGGCCAGGCCGAGAATTACGATCATGATGGACTGCATGCGATTATCCCCCCGGATTCTTCGATAGCGCATCCCGTGCGGCAGGATGACGGGCGACGAAGCTTAGCGTGCAGCGCCGCGGAGTGAAAGCCGGCGCTACGATGTATCGCCGCCATTGGCGTTCTTGCGCATCAGCAGCATGTACAGGAGGTACATGCCCCACATGGCGCCGCCGATGATCAGCAGCATCATCAGCATGCGCATCCAGCCGGCGAGCGTCGCCGCATCCGGTTGCGGCCATGTGAACGAGTACGCCGACAGCCGCGCGAAGCGCTCGCTCATCCAGTGCCAGCCGCTGTGCGCGAGTATCGCCGACAACACGATCGTGCCCATGCGTTCCGGCAGCCCGGCGCGGAACACGAGATTCAACAGCGGTACGACGATCAGGATGACGAGCAACTGCCCCAGTTCGACGCCGAGGTTGAAGCCGAGCAGAGAGGTCAGCAGGTGACTGCCGGCAAATTGCAGGGTTTCGCTGAGCGCGAAGGAAAAGCCGTAGCCGTGTACCAGGCCGAAGCCGAACGCGATCGCCCAGCGGCGCTCCCAGCGCGCGCCGACGATGTTCTCCAGTGCCATGTAGACGATCGACACGGCGATCAGGGATTCGATCAGCGCGGGAAACCATGCGGCCTGCGGGACGGCGCCGAGCGCGGAGCCGATGAGCGTGATCGAATGCGCGACGGTGAACGACGTGACGATGGTCACGAGCGGCCGAATGCGCCGGAACGGCACGATCAGGCACAGCAGGAACAAAAGGTGATCGGTGCCGTCCAGGATGTGATCGAAGCCTGCGCCGATGAACTGCGCCAGGGCGTGAAACCAGGAGGGTTCGAGCTCCACCATGCCGGGGTCGTTCCAGAACTCGAGCAGGCGTTCCCTGCCGTCCGCCGCGATGAAATGCAGCACCGTGGTCGTGTTGAGCCCCAGCCGCCGGAAACCGGGATCGATGGCGAATGCGGAGTCGGCACTCCTGATCGGGTAACGCAACAGCACGTCGAGCATTGCCTGGTCCCGGTACAGCTCCGTATCGGGCGTCAGCGGCGGGCCGGTCACGTGCCGCAATGCCGCCTCGTAACTGCGAAACGGGCGCTTTGCGGGCAGCGACAGGCGCACCGCCGCGATGTCGTGTTGCGTGAGCAGGCGATCGCCCTCGCGAATGCGCACGCTGTTCGCGATCCACACGGTCGCGGCATCGTGCAGCGCATCGCCGGCCGCGCCGATATCCAGGTAGCCCGGCCCGCGCAGCGGAAAATTGACATCGCGCATCGCCTCCAGGGGTACGCGCACCAGCAGGTTCAGCGTGTCGCCCTCGGGCTTCAGGTAACTCTGCACCACGACGTCGCTGGGTATCTCGTGGGCGCGCGCCGCGGGCACTGGCGGCAGCAGCGTGCAGACCGCGGCTGCGATCACGAGGGCAACGAATGGACGCAGGTTGCAGGTCATTGCAGCAGTAACTTTGTTCCGGGTTGCGGTGCGCGGCAGACGATAGCCGCAACGGCACTGCTCATCGAGTGCTCTGTTGCGATCGCGCGGGCTGCCGGCGGGAATCCATAGTATACTGCCGCGTTGATCGACAGACATCATCGCACTACGAATCGAGGGGGAAGCACGGATGATGACAAAGCCGAAATTGATAGCGGCCGGGGCGCTGATCACGACGATCGTTGCACTCGGCTGCGGGCAGAAAGCACTCGAGGGCACGGCCAACGCCGAAGCGAAGGAAGCACCGAAGTTCGTCGTCGATCCGTTCTGGCCGAAACCATTGCCCAATCACTGGATTCTCGGCTCGACGATCGGCCTGGCGGTCGACTCGCGCGATCACGTCTACATCATTCATCGTCGCGATACCTTCAACGAACGCACCGAGATCGGTGCGGCCACGGACCCGGTCAAGGCGGATTGCTGCATCCCGGCACCGAACGTGCTCGAGTTCGACCCGGACGGCAATCTCGTGAATCACTGGGGCGGCCCTGGCGAAGGGTACGACTGGCCGACGTCGAATCACGGCATCACGATCGATCCCAAGGACAACGTGTGGATCGGCGGCAACGGACCGACCGACTCGCATATCCTGAAGTTCACGCGCGACGGCAAGTTCCTCGCGCAGTACGGCACGCCCGGCGCCGAGACGAACAGCCACAGCTCGGAGAATTTCGGCAGCGTCGCGGAAATCTCGTTCGATCCGGACAGGAACGAAGCCTATGTTGCCGACGGTTACCGCAACAAGCGCGTCGCCGTGCTCGATGCCGACACCGGTGAAATGAAACGCTACTGGGGTGCATACGGCAACGAACCTGACGATACCAACCTCGGGCCGTTTGTACCGGGGCAGCCGCCGGCACAGCAGTTCCGCAACCCGGTGCACTGTGCCCAGCCGTCGCACGACGGCCTGATCTACGTCTGCGACCGCGTCAACAACCGCCTGCAGGTGTTCGAGCGGGACGGCACGTTCATCCGCGAAATGTTCGTCAAGCCGAACAGCCTGGGCGACGGTTCCGTGTGGGATATCTCGTTCTCGCCGGACGACGCACAGCGTTTTATCTACCTGGCGGACGGCACGAACCGCAAGATCAACATCATCGATCGCGAGTCGCTGGAAATCCTGACGACCTTCGGCGACGGCGGCCGCAATCCCGGCCAGTTCTTTGCGGTGCACAATATTGCCACCGACTCGAAGGGCAACCTTTACACGACGGAGACCTACGAGGGCAAACGGCTGCAGAAATTCGTCTACAAGGGCATGCAGGCGATTACCGCCATGGACCAGGGCACGCCCTGGCCCGAGGACCGCAAGTAGCGCGACGGCGCGGCGAGCAACGCCACGAGCCCGGCGCGCGCGCCGGGCTTTTTATTTGGCCGGGACGACGCACCGGCCGCGCGCCGCCGCGGCGGCAAAAAATGCCCGTTCCGTCATTGGCTTGACGGTTTCCGCGGCAACGGTTGCAAAGTTCGCCCGAGCGGCGAAAATTGCGGCAGGCTGCGGGGGATGCCGTGTTGTTCGCGACACGCACGCGACGTATCATCCGGGTGGCCAGTTCTGAATCCATCGGTTGGGGGGACACGCCGGCACCAGGGCACGCCAGACGCGCACACGCCCGCGATTCGACCGTCGCAAACCGCCCCATTCATTCGCGTAAACCAAGACAGGTACCAGGGCAGTGAATCCAAGACTTTCACGCCGGCGCTTCATCAAGGCGATCATCGCCTCGAGTGCGGCCGCGGCGAGCAATGCAGGGATACAGTCGGCCTTCGCACAGGACCGCCCGGCGGGCACCGTGGAGCGCCTGGTGTCGCTGAACATCAATGGCCGCACGCGCCGTGTCGATGTGCTGCCGCAGGAAACGCTGGCGTACACGCTGCGCTACAAGCTCGGCATGACCGGCACCAAGATCGGCTGCAACCGCGGCGAATGCGGCGCCTGCACCGTGCTGATCGACGATATTGCCAACTACTCCTGCTCGACCCTGACGCACAGCGTGCGCTCGCGCCAGGTGCTCACCGTCGAAGGCCTGCAACAGGCGGACGGCACGCTGCACCCGGTGCAACAGGCGTTCGTCGACGAACTCGGGCCGCAGTGCGGCTTTTGCACGCCCGGCCAGGTGATGTCGGCGGTCGCGTTGCTCAGGGACAATCCGCGCCCGACGCGTGAGGAAGCGCGCCTCGCCATGTCCGGCAACCTGTGCCGCTGCGGCGCCTACGACCATTACTTAAACGGCGTGATGCGCGCTGCGGAGCGAAGCTGATGAGCAATTACAAGCATATTGGCAAGGACTTCACCCCGCCCGACATCGTCGGCAAGGTCACCGGCAAGGCAAAGTACGCCGAGGACTTCCGTGCCGACGGCATGGTGTACGCGCGCCTCTATACCAGCCCGATGGCGCACGGCCGTGTCACCAACATCGACACCTCGGCCATCGACGGCATGCCCGGCGTCATCGCCGTGCTGACCGCGGACGACGTGCCCGCGGTGGAAGCGCCGAATGCGCCGATTCTGACCAACCTGCCGGTGTATATCGGCGACCCGATCCTCGCGGTTGCCGCCGAGGACGAGAAAATCGCCGAAGACGCGCTGGCGCTGATCGAAGTGACCATCGAGCCGCTGCCGTTTGCGGTGGACCCGCTGGACAGCCTCGTCACCGGCGGCCCGAACGCGCGCGAGGAAGGCAATGTCTACGTGCGCTCGCGCGAGGGCTCGGGCTTTCGCACGATCAAGTGGACGCCGCAGCAGATTGACGAGTTCCGCGCGGGCCGCGAACCGACCGGCGAATACGCCAACGAGTGGACCTACGGCGACGTCGAGCAGGGATTTGCCGAGGCGAAGGTAATCATCGAGGAGCCGTTCGTCACCACCGGCTACGCACACATGAGCATGGAGCCGCGTACCGCGATGGCCTACTGGCAGAACGGTACCTGCTACGTGTACGGCTCCGCGCAGAGCCAGAGTTTCTGGATGCCCGGCCTCGCCCGCCTGCTGGACGTCGAGATGAAGGACGTGGTGCTGATCAGCGAACACACGGGCGGCGGATTCGGTTCCAAGATCGGCGCCTACCCGATGGCGGCGCTGCCCGGCTGGTTTTCGAAAAAGATCGGCCGCCCGGTGCAACTGCGCATCACGCGCGAACAGGAGTACTACGTCGGCTCTGCGCGCGTCGGCTTCCAGGGCTGGATCAAGACGGGTTTCGCGGCCGACGGCCGCATGACGGCGGCGGACGTGTTCATCATCGAGGACATCGGCCCGAATGCCACCGGCGGCGACGGTTCCTCGGCGGGCGGCGCCGTGTCGCTCGTCTACGATCCCGCGGCCATGCGCTACCGCGGCCTGCCGATCCTGACCAATACCACGCCGCGCGGCGCGCAGCGCGGACCCGGGCAGAACCAGATCGCCGCCATCATGGCGCCGATCATGGACAAGGCGGCGCGCGAACTCGGCATCGACCGGGTCGAGATCCGCAAGATGAACGCGGCGAGCAATGCCACGACCGCCTACGAGGACCAGGAGCCGGTCACCAGCGCCTATATGAAAGAGGCACTCAACATCGGCGCGGAGATGTTCGGCTGGCCCGAACGGCGCAACAAGCCGCCAAGGAACGGCAGCAAGGTGCGCGGCATCGGCATCGGCCAGGGCTACCATTCGGCCGGCGCCAACGGCTTCGACGGCCTCGTGCGGATCACGCCCGACGGGCGCATTCACCTGCACAGCGGCGTCGGCAATCTCGGTACCTATTCGTATGCATCGACCACGCGTGCCGCCGCCGAAGTCCTGAAATGCGACTGGGAAGACTGCGTCATTCATCACGGTACGACCGAGGCAAACCTGCCGTGGAGCTCTTACCAGGCCGGCAGCAACACCTCGTTCACGCACCAGCGCGCGAACTACGTCGCGGCTCTCGATGCCCTCGACAAGCTCAAGCAGATTGCCGCGCTGACCCTGGGCGGCGACGCCGACAATTACGACATCGACGGCCGGCGCGTATTTCACGTACGCGATGCATCGCGCGCGATGAGTTACGCCGAGGCAGCCGCACAAGCCGTCAGGCAGGGCGGCGCCTACAGCGGTGAAACCTATCCGGACGACATCCACGAGATTACCCAGCGCGCGGTCAAGAACCTGGCCGGCAGCGGGCTGATCGGCGTGGCCAAGGACAAGCTGCGCAAGGAAGGCGTGGTGCCGGGAATGGCGGTGGCGTTCGCCGAGATCGAACTGGATCTCGAAACCGGCAAGTACGACATCCTCGACTACGTCGGCATCGCGGAATGCGGCACGGTCGTGCACCCGCAGGGCCTGGCGGCGCAAATGCGCGGCGGCGCGGTGTGGGGCATGGGCATGGCGGGCCTCGAGCGTCACGTGTACGACCCG
>Ga0102952_1000391_pt1 | contig 16926 bp, 12 predicted proteins | sample SalPon2A_C_D1_MG_FD_78506 | JGI IMG/M metagenome (GOLD analysis project Ga0102952, IMG submission 78506) | Soil microbial communities from South San Francisco under conditions of wetland restoration - Salt Pond MetaG R2A_C_D1_MG | ecosystem: Environmental > Terrestrial > Soil > Wetlands | place... | reverse complement strand
TCCGCACCTCCTCGCCGTCGGTCACCAGCACCAGCTCGAGCCCCGGCGCGGTGCCGTGGACGGTGGCGCGCAGCTCGACCGGGCCGCCGCTCCAGGCGACCTCGCTGCCCATCGGCGCGCCGGCGACCTCCAGGAACAGGTCCATCTTCGCGCCGGTCGTGCCGAAGGTCCGGCGCGCGTACAGCGCGTCCCAGATCGAGGCGCGGGTCAGCTCCGCGGCCCAGACCCCGGCGAGTCCCATCCCGCCGCCGTGGTCCGGACTGGCGATGATGCCCACGCGGTGCCCGGCGGCGAGCGCGTCGCGGACCGAGTGGCCGGGCGTGAACGGCACCTGGGTGTCGCGCTTCTGGTAGGGCGCGCCGTCGTACTCGTAGTTGCCGCGCACCTGGAAGATCTCGACCAGGCGCTGGAAGCGGTCGTTGTGGAAGCTCCAGTCGGTGGCCTTGGAGAGCGCGTGGGAGATGTGGTGCGGGATGGTCAGCGCGCTGCGCTCGCCGAGGTGGCGCCACAGGTCCTCGGGCGTGCGCTCCCCGTCCGGCGCGGTGGCCCCGAAGGTCGCGTCGGCGCGCGCCGTCGGCGTGTCCGGGAAGAAGACGTTGCGGTGGCCGTAGCTGAGCGAGGTCCACTCGTAGCCCGGCAGCGTCACGAACACGCCCGACCGATCCCACAGGTCCGAGACCGCGAGCACGTCCGGCCAGTCGGTGTTGGTGAACGGCTCCACGTGATCGGATAGTCCCGCGAAGTCGAGACCGGCGAGGTCGTAGACGACCTGGTAGTTCATCGCCGGCGAGCCCTCGAAGCCGACCGCGTCGCGCGAGAGATCGGAGTGCAGGTGCAGGTTGCCGAACCACGCGGTGAGCGTGCGGCCGTCCAGCGACCGCGTGGACCGCTGCGCGCGTGTCGGTTGGTCCGCCATCAGGCCGGGCACCGGCGGCTTGCGCTCGGCGGCGGTGCGCGGCGCCAGCGGCCGGTCGCGCGGCTCGGGCCAGGAGCTCAGCGGCGTGAGCTCGACGAACGAGGTCGGCGCGGGCAGGCCGTGGCTCACGTGTCCGACCTGGGCGACGACCAGCTCGTCGCCGCGCCAGGCCAGCCCGAAGCGCCGCGCCGGACCGAGCACGGCGCCGCCGACGTCCACGGGCTCCGAGGCGCCGTCGGGATCGTCGACCAGCACGCGCGCGCGGAAGTGCGTGCCCGCGATCCACGCCGCCCCCGCGGGCGGGTCGACGGCCAGACTGCCGTGCACGATCCACAGCCGCGACTCGTCGGCACGCGGCGCGGCGATCGGGAAGGCGCGGTTCGCGATCGTCGAGCCGTCCCGCGCGTTGCCCGTCAACCGCAGCTCCCGGGGCGGGCCGAACGCGCCGTCCTTGCCGCGCGCCACCTTCAGCACCTTGTCCGCCCAGCGGTCGTAGCCCACGGTGACCAGCCGGTCGTTGCGCCGCGTCGGGAAGTAGGACTCGGTCCACACCAGGGCGAGCTCGTCGCCCGCGGCGACGAGCGTCGGCTCCAGGTCCGCGGCGTCGGACGCGGTGACGCGCCGCGGTTCGGCGCCGTCCTCGAGCGCTTGCACGTAGAGCTCGTAGTTGCCGTCGGCGTAGCGGCCGTGCCGCCAGCTCGACCACGCCACCCAGGCGCGGCCCGCGGCATCGAAGGCGAGGCTCGGTTGCAGGTCCGAGGTCGGCTCGTCGGTGACGCGCCGCACGGCCCACGCGCCGTCGGTGCGCGCGGCGGCGAAGACGTCGGTGCGGTCGCCGTCGACTCCCTGCCAGGCGACCCAAGGCGTGCCGTCGGGGGCGACCGCGAGGCTGGGCTCGGTGTCGGCCCCCGGGCGGTCGCTGACCCGCTCCACCGGGCCGATGCCGCCGCCCGCCGCGCGCACCGCGAAGACGTCGCAGTCGGCTCCCGCGCCCGCGCTCCAGCAGATCGCGAACCCGCCGCGGGGCAGCGCCGCCACCCGCGGCGCGAACAGCGCCGGTCCGGAGGCGACGTCGATCCGCGATCCCCAGTCCTCGCCCGGCGGCTGGAACCAGGCGCAGAGCCGGTCCCCGGAGGCGTCGTGTCCGCGGGCGACCAGCAAGCCGCGGCCGGCGACGTCGAAGGCCAGCGCCGGCGCGTCGAAGTCGAGCCCGGCTTCGGCGAAGCGCTCCACGCCCAGCGCGTCCGCGTGGCGCGCCGGGCTCGCAGCCGCCATCCAGGTGAGGGCCACGGCCGCCGCGAAGAGCGCCGGCTGGCGCCAGGAGCCCGCGTTCACCGCCCGGCCTCCGTGGCCCGCGGCAGGTGGTAGATCTCGATCGCCGGACCGACCGCCGGCGCGGTCAGCACGAACGCGGTGTAGTGCGGCGTGTCGAGCCCCTCGATCTTCTCCTCGACGCGCATGCGCTCGCCTCGCGGCGCCTGGAAGACCAGCGTGCCCATGTGCCGGGCTGCGGCGCGCACCGCCTGCAGCATCGGGTGGAAGCTCGCGCCGTGTTCGCCGGGCAGCAGCACGTAGTCCAGGTCCAACCCGCGCAGGTAGGCCTCGGGATCGGCCTGCACCGCGGCGGGGTCGATCTCCGCGGGCACGTAGAGGCTGTGCAGGAACCAGCGCTCGCCCGGCCAGTCCGGGCCCATCACCGTCACCTGGTGGAACTGCCAAGGGGTGAAGATGCTCTTGCGCCACTCGCCGTCGGGCAGGAACAGGTTCTCCGGCCGGCGGGCGAGGGGCAGGTCGTAGGTGAGGTGGATGCCGATGCGCTCGTGCTCGCGGTCGACGTGCTGCACGATCCACGACGCCGCCTGTCCGAGCGTGTGTCCCTGCACGCGCAGCCACGCGTAGCGCCCGGTGGCGACGACCGGCACCACCAGCGCGAGCGCGATCGCCGGTCGCGCGAAACGCCCGGCCAGCGATTGCAGCCCGTAGGCCGCCGCGCACGCCAGGAACGGGACGAGCTGGATCACGAAGCGCTGCTGAGCGCGCTCGTGCAGCCCGATGACCAGCAGGTACGGCACGACGTAGGCGAGCACCACGACCAGGTCCCGCCCCCCACCGGCGGGCCGCCGCCCGCGCGCCAGGCGCACGCACCACACGAGCACGCCCACCGCGCCCAGCAGGAAGGCCACGGTCTCGTAGTACCAGGCGGTCATCCACACGGTGCGGAAGCCCGCGCCGGTGAACTCCGAGAAGCTCATCGTCTGCGCGGACAGGTGGATCGTGCCGTCCTCGATGCGCGCGGCGTCCGGCCCCGAACCGCCGACGAAGGCGAAGGGCCAGAAGACGCGGACGAAGACGGCGATCAGCGCCAGCGTCGCCAGCAGGCGCGGCTCCAGCCAGCGTCGCTCCGGGCGGTCGCGCAACAGGAACGCCGCCAGCAGCGGAAACAGCACCGCCAGCCCGCTCTGCAGCGCGGCCAGCGCCAGGCCCGCGGCCAGACCCGCGAGCAAGTAGGAGCCCGGGTTCGGTCGCTGGCGCAGGCGCACCGCCGCGGCCACCGCCAGCACCGCCAGGGGCGCGGCGAACGCGTGGGGCCGGGCCATCTGCCCGAACTGCAGCGACAGCAGACTGGTCGCCGAGAGCGCCGTGGCGAACAGCGCCCAGCGAGTGTCGAAGAAGCGGCGGGCGATCAGCCAGGTCGCCGGGACCAGCAACACCGAGACCACGGCCACGATCGAGCGGACGAGCACGTGCAAGCCGCCGGCGTGGGCCAGGTGCTGCTCCAGGGTCATGCTCCGGGGATCGGCCGGCGGCGCGAGCGGGTCGTCGAACAGCAGCACGCAGCGGGCCAGCAGGTGCGGGTAGATCGAGGCCCGCTCCTCCTGCTCCGGCGTCAGGTCGGAATGGCGCAGCAGGTCGATCTGCTCGAAGATGTGCGGGTCCGACTCCTGGAAGTACGGCAGGGCGAAGCCGATCGAGTGCAGGCGCACCGCCAGCGCCGCCAGGGTCATCGCGAGGACGAGCAGCCAGGCGCGGCCCGCGCGCGGGGGGGTCGGGGAGTTGCGGGACGGCTCGGGACCGGGTTCGACCACCTTCGCATTATGGGCGCGCGCCGGGAGGACGCGAACTCGAAGCGCGGGGGCGGCCTCAGCGCGGCGGTCGGCGCGCGGCTCCGGGGTCGCCGCGGCCGCCGCGGCCCTCCGCGCGTCCGGGACGTCCCGGGTGCGCGGGGCGTTCGGGCCGCGGACCGCGCGGACGACCCGCGGGACCCGATGGCTCGGGGGGCGCGCGGTCGGGGCGGCCGAGCGAGCGCAGCAGGTCGAAGAGCTCCGGACCGCGCGCCGTGCGCAGCGACTCGCGCGTCGCGGAGTCGACGGCATCGGGGTGTTCGGCGAGGTAGGCGAGCACCCGCGCGCGCACCCGGTCCTCGATGGCGGCGCGCCGCGCCTCGGGGGTCAGCTCGGAGAGTTCCACCCGCCAGGCCGGATCCGGGCGCCCCAGGGCCCGCAGGGCGTCGCCCCGCGCCCAGCGGCGCGAGGTCCCTCGCGGATCCTCGGGCGGAACGGCGGCGGGATCCGCGGTGGAATCCACGGGGGCGGCGCGGCGCGGGCCGCCGAATCGTCCATCGAGCGGTCCCTCCGGCGGTCCCCACACGCCCGCGTCCCGGCGCCGCGCGTGCATCTCCGCGAGGAAGGCTCCGGGCGACAGGTCCCGCAGGCGCTCCCAGTCCTCGGCCGACAGCCAGGGCGGCAGGCCCGCGCGCTCGAAGTGCGCGCGCAGCGCGGCGGCGTGCAGCTCGAGCAGGCGCTGCTCCCGCTCGCGCGGCGGCAGGGCCTCGACCGCCTGCAGTTCCTCGGGCGCGATCTCCGGGCGCTGGCGCAGGCGCTCGAGCACGTCGCGCATGCCGGCGTCGCGGTGGGAGCGCCGGAACTCGTCGACGATCGCGCGCCGCTGTTCGGGGGCCGCCGCCTCCAGGCGTCGGCGCCACTCCTCGGGCAGGCGCTCGCGCAGCTCCTGCCCGCGTTCGGTGATCTCCTGGCCGCCGAGCTCGCGCATCACTTCGCGGCGCTTCTCGGGATCGAGCTCGTCGAGCCGCTCGCGCGCCTCGTCCGGCAGCCGTTGCCAGGCACGCCGCTCGCAATCCTCCAAGCGGCCGAAGCGCTCGCGCAGGTCGCGGCGCCGGGACTCCTTCATCGCCTTCAGGGCCTCGAACCGCTCGCGCAGCAGGGTGCGTTCCTCGGGGGTCATCGCCTCCCAGCGCTCCCGCGCGCGCTCGAGCTCCGCGGGCCGCGGTTCCTCCTGCGGCGCGGCGGTCGCCGGCGGCGCGGCGAGGAGCGTCAGGGCGACGGCGCCCAGTGCGATGCCCAGCGCGGCCGGCTTCATCCGCCCAGCTCCTCGTCGTCGAGGTACAGCACCATCTCGTCGATCGGATCCAGCGAGGCCAGCACCGCGTCGACGTCGTCGTCCATCAGCAGGTCCCACGACTCGAGCAACTCGAGCGAGGCCAGCAGCTCCTCGGAAGGCTCGTCCGTTTCTTCGACACCGGGATTCGCGGGCGGCGCGGTCGCGGGGAGCGCGTCGCGCGGCGCTCCCGCCAGCTCGACGTCGCGTTCCACGTCCGCGGTCGGCGCCTGGGCGGCCCAGCGGATGCCGAAGGCCGCGGCCAGCAACACGGCGGCCGCGGCGGCCCAGCGCAACGTCGGGCGCGGAGTCGGCTGCATGCGCCGCGGCCCGCCGCTCGCGGTGCGCGGCAGCGAACGGCGGTCGCGGTGCGGTTCGAGTCCCTCGAGCACCCGCTCGGCCAGGCCGGCGGGAACGCGCGGTTCGCCGGGGCGGTCGAGCAGGCGATCCAGGGCCCGCTGTCGCTCGGCCTCCGTGGCGCGGCGGCGCGGGTCGCGCAGACCGTGCAGCACGCGCTCCGCCAGGTCGTCCGGCGGCGCGACCCGCGCCAGCTCCAGCAGCCGGTCGAGGCCCGCCGCGCCTTCGCGCTCGGCGGTCAGGCGCTGGAGCACGCGCTCGCATAGCGCGCGGGGCAGCCGCGGCTCGGGCAGCGTTTCGAGCAACACGTCCAGCGCTTCCTCGGCCTCGAGCAGCGCGCGACAGTCGGCACAGCCGAGCAGGTGTTCGTGCCAGGAGAGCGCGGTCCAGTCCGGCGGCGCGGACCGTCCGGAGAGCAGCACCGCGAGCCGCGCGCGGAAGTCGTCGCAGCGTTCCATCAGGCGAACTCCTGCTCGATGAACGGGGCCAGCCGCGCGCGCAGGTTCTCGCGGGCGCGGTGGACCAGGGACTTGACCGCCTTCTCCGTCGAGCCGAGGACGACGGCGATCTCCGCCAGGGGCAGCTCCTCGTACCGCGCGAGCACCAGCGCCATGCGCTGCGTCTGGGGCAGCGCGGCGATGGCCGCGCGCACGGCGGCCACGACGTCGTCGCGCTCGAGGGCCTCCGACGGTTGCTCCGCTCGCGGGTCACCGAGCTCGCGCCGCTCCTCGCCCGCGGGGGCGACGTCCAGCGACGGCTCCGGCGTGCGCCGCTGGGAGCGGTTGACGGCCAGGTTGAACGCGATGCGGTACAGCCAGGTCGAGAAGCGCGCCGCGGGCCGCCAGCGCTCCCGGGCGCGGATCACCCGCAGGAAGACCTCCTGCACCAGGTCCTCGCGCTCGGGCGTCGCCCCCAGGAAGCGGGTGAACAGCGCGTAGAGGCGCCCGGAGTAAGCCTCGACGAGGCGGTCGAAGGCCGCCTCGGAGCCCTGCTGGTAGGCGAGCATCCACTGCACGCCCCGGTCGTCTTCGAAGTTCTCGGTCATGTCCTCGGCCGCGGGGGAGCTACGGGCCCTGCAACCCCCGGGCGAGGCCGGGGTTCCGGGGCATTCCGGGCCCGATGACAGCGGGCGCGGGAGCCACCGTCGCTCGCCCGCCCCGCCCGGGCAAGCCCCGATCAGTCCCCGGCGGCGACCGGCCGCAGGCGCCGCACCTGAGCGGGGGGCCAGACCACGGCCTCCGCGAACCCGATCACCTGGTCCAGCCGCACGGCGCCCCATTCGCGGCCGTCCGCGCTGCCCGCGGAGTTGTCGCCGAGCACGAAGATCTCGCGCGGGCCCAGCTCCAGCGGCTCGGCCGAGGCGAAGGTGCCCAGCTCGGTGTAGTGCAGGTCCCGCCACAGCCGCACCTCGGCGAAGGTCGCGCGCACGCCGCCGCCGCCCAGGCAGGCCCGGGGCAGCAGGTGGCGGTAGGCCGGATCGGCGCGCGGCTCGGGCACCGAGACGGCCTGGTAGGCGGCCTGGAGGTGCAGCTCGCCGAGGTCGAAGCTCACCACGCCGTCGATGTTCGCCAGGCGCGCGTGCGTCCAGCTGCCCGGCTGCGGCCCGCCGGCGGCTTCGGCGAGCACTTCCTCGGGCCCGCGCTCGGTCCGCACCAGCGTGACCCGGCCGTCCGCGCAGCGCGCCTCGAAACGGTCGCCGCCCTCGGTCACGCTCCACACCAGTTCGCCGCCCGCCCGCTCGAGGCGGACGGCGCTCTCCAGCGCGACGTCGCCGACCTCGCGCAGTCCGCGGGTCAAGGTTCCGTCCGCCGCGGGGAAGCCGTCGGTGACCTGGTGCCGGTAGCAGGCCTCGCCGTGACCGGGCCGCAGGTCGGAGGGCTCGTCGTCGAGGAGCCAGCCCGCGGCCGTCTCGGTCCACAGCTGCGGGTCCAAGCGGAACTCCTCGGCGAAGGACTGCGCGTGCGGATCGAACACCGCCACCAGCGGCGGGCGCGGCGCGGTCGAGGGCAGCCGGGCGCCGTCGATCAACAGGTCGCCGCCCTGGATCTGCACGCGCTCGCCGGGCAGGCCGACGACGCGCTTGATGAAGGGCGCGCGCTCGCCCGGCCGGCGCAGCACCACCAGGTCGAAACGAGCGGGCCGCGGGTTGCGGGCGTAACGCACGAGGACCCGCTCTCCGTTCTCGGGATCGCCGTGGAGGGTGGGCTCCATCGAGCCGCTGTCGACGCGGTAGACGTCACAGCAGAAGGCCCGCAGCGCCAACAGCGTCAGCACCGGGGCCGCGAGCACCAGCACCAGGCGCAGGGGACGACGACTCATCGGGCGGGGCAGTCTAGCAGCCCGTGGCGCGACCCCGCGCGGCCTCGCGGGGTTCCGCATGCGGTCCGGCAAGGCACGCCGACGCCGCGTATTCGCTGAAGACTCGAAGGAGGCGCAACGCCGCCGGGGCGCCTGCGGGGCCGGGCGAGGGTGTGTGGGGTTGCACCACGGGTTGCTAGCCCTCGACCCCCGCCGGGGCGCGGGGGGGAATCGCCGCCGCGGCGGCGATCCGGTCGGGGCCGGCGAAGCCGGCGGGCCGGACCCCCGCAGGGGGGAACCGCCGCTTTCTGGTGTCCCGCGCGCGGCGGTTGCGTAGCCTGGCGCGCTTCTCCAACCCCGAGGTGCTCCGTGTCCACCCTTCGCCCCTTCGCGCTCTGCCTGTCCTTCGCCCTGCTCTCCTGCTCGGATCCGACGTCCGCCAGCGCGGAGACGCCGACCCCCGGCGGGGCAACCGTCGCGGAGACGCCCGCCCCCGGCGCGCAACAGGAGCACCAGCAGGATCCCCCGATCCCCGCGGACACCGAGATCGTGACCACCGCCTCCGGCCTGAAGTACTCGGTGCTCGCCAAGGGCTCCGGCGAGCGCAAGGCCCACGTCGGCGACCGCGTCTCCATGCAGTACACCGGCTGGCTGCCCGACGGCACGATGTTCGACTCCTCGCGCAATTCGGGGCAGCCGTTCTCCTTCAACGTCGGCAGCGGCGTGATCGAGGGCTGGACCGAGGCCGCGCAGCTGATGTCCGTCGGCGACCGCCTCAAGCTGACCATCCCGCCGGACCTGGCCTACGGCGACTCCGGCTCGCCGCCGGTGATCCCGCCCGGCGCCACCTTGATCTTCGAGGTCGAGATGGTGGACGCGGTGTTCATGCCGGAGTTCCACGAGGGGCATCCCGAGGCCCAGGTCACGGAGGAGTCCGGCCTGATCTACGAGCCCCTGGCGAAGGGCGACGGCCCGCAACCCGTCGCCGGCGACGTGCTGGACCTGAAGTTCGCGGTGTGGACCGAGAAGGGCGACCTGATCGCCTGCGACCAGACCCTGGGCTCGAACCTGAAGGGCGCCTGCGGCGACATGCGCATGGAGGTCCTGAACGTCGCGCCGAAGCTGATGACCGTCGGCGCGCGCTACCGCTTCATCGTCCCCGCGGAGCTGGGTTTCGGCGACCAGCCGCCCCCCCGCGTCGCGCCCGGCGAGCCGACGATCTGGGAGCTGGAGCTGGTCGCGATCTCCAAGCCGCTGCCGGTTCCGGAGTTCGCGATGCCCGCCGACACGGAGCTGACCACCACCGACAGCGGCCTGCAGTACCAGGTCGTGTCCGCCGGCAGCGGCGAGCAGGTGAAGCTCGGCCAGCAGGTGACGGTGCACTACGCCGGCTGGTTGACCGACGGGACGCTGTTCGACGCCTCCTACAAGCGCGGCGAGCCGGCGGAGTTCCAGCTCAGCTCCGGCGGCCTGATTCGCGGCTGGATCGAGGGCCTGCCGCTGATGAAGGTCGGCGCCACCTACCTCTTCGTCATCCCGCCGGAGCTGGGCTACGGCGAGGCGGGGTCGCCGCCGGTGATCCCGGCCAACGCCACGCTGGTGTTCCGGGTCGAGGTGATCTCCGCCGCCTAGCGCGCGGAGCCGGCCCGTTCAGCGCACGGCGAAGGCGTCGAAGGACACGCTCGCGTCCGCCTTCGTCCACAACCCCGCGCGCCCCGGTCCGCTGAAGGTGTCGTCCTCGACGGACAACACCTGGAGCCCGTCGAGTCGCACGGTCATGCGCGAGCCCACCATCGCCGCCTCGAGCTCGTGCCAGGCGGCGGGGTCGAGCCGCACGTCCGCCGACTGCAGCTCGTGGCGCGTGCCGCCGACGACCTTGTAGACGCGCACGTTGTCCTCCAGCGGATTCCAGCGCGCGACGTAGTAGTTGTCCGCGTCCTGCAGCCGCCAGCACAGGCCCCCGCCACGGTCCTCCTCGCCGGAGTCCGCGCGCAGCCGCACCCGCGCGCGCACGTCCGCGGACCGCGCGGCCGGCTGGACGAACAGGTTGAACGTCCGCCCCGCGTTCGCCGCGCGCACGCGCAACACCTGCGCGCCGTCCGGCGCGGTGTCGTCGGCGGCCACGGTCCAGGACGCCGGCTTGCCGCGTCCGGCGGTCTCGGCGGGCTCCCAGCCGGCCGGAGGTGCCGCGTCCTCGAAGGACTCGAACTCCCAGTCCCCCGCCTTCCCCAGGGCCTCGGCGAGCATCCGCCCGGCCTCCTCCACCATCGCCTCGGGCGAGCGCTCGACGTTCGAGTAGGTCAGCTCGACGACGGCCTTCCCCGAGCGCAGGACCGCGCCGGAGACCGGGAGCGTCCGCCCCCGGTACTCGACCTGCTTGATCCCCAGGAAGCCGGTCAGCTCGCCCTCGTCGTAGTCGGTGTAGTGGGATTCGCGCAGCTGCGCCGGCCCTTGCTTCATGTGCTCGTCGCGCACCTCCGAGATGCGGCGCGAGAGCTCGACGAAGGTCGCGGCCTCCGCCGGCGAGGTCGTCTCGTAGACCACGGCGACGATCATCCGCTCGCCGCCTCCGCCGGTCTGGACCTCGGAGCGCGCCCGCACGATGCACGCCAGCAAGCGGTCCATGTCCTCGTCGGAGAGCTCGGTGACCGCGGCCTGGATCTGCGGGTTCAGCAACGTCGTGCGCGTGTGCTCCCAGCCCGGGGCCCCGTCGAGCTTGCGGAACAGGTCGAGCGCCGCGTCCAGCGACAGCTCGCTCGCCGGGCACGTCGCCGGATCGAGGTACCACTCGGGGTGCAGGATCGTGGGCAGATCCTCCGGCGGTTCGCGGAAGGCGCGCGCCACGCCCGCCTCTCCCTCCGCGCGCTGGACGGCGGTGATGAAGGCCTCTCCGTCGTGGTAGCCGACGCGGAAGTCACTGGCGGCGATGCGCGAGGCCGTGGCCTGAGCCGGGTCCATGTCCTCGAGCATCTCCTCCGGCAGGTAGCCGATGGTCTCGGTGAAGCGGTCGAACCCCGCCGCCCACCCGTTCGCGGCGCAGACCCGGCGCGCGACGAACTGGGCGTGACCCTCGAAGACCGCCGAGTAGGCCTGGATCTCCGGCCCCGTCCTCAGGCTCTGGAGCTTCTCGGTGAAGCGGTAGCGCGCGTCGTCGGCGGCATGGACCACCTCGTGCACGAGCACGGCGCGCAGCGACGACTCGGAGTTGATCGCATCGCGGTCGAGCATCAGCGCGATGTTCTCGAAGTTCTCCGGGTTGACCAGGATCCGGCCCTTGCCGAAGGCGTACTTCGCCAGCAGTGCGCCGGACATGTTCAGACCGAACCGGCCCGCGCGTTCCGCGCCCGCTCGCGCGTCGCCGAGCTGCGCGGTCATCAGCGGCGCGTTCTCGTCCTTGAGCACCTGCGCCACCTCCATGGTCGTCGCCAGGCGCGCGCCGACGTCGATCTCGGAGCCGAGCTCCGCCTCCACCGCGGGCACGACCTGGGCGAGCACGCGATCGACCACTTCCTGGGTCACGTGGAACGGCTCTTGCGCCACCACCGCCAGGGCCGGCACCGCGGCCAGCGCCGGAGCCAGACTTCCCGAGAACGTGCGCCAGATCACCATGGGGTCCCTCCTCCGCGGCCTCGCATCAGGCGGTCGCCGCTCTCGCGGCGGGCCGCGTGGGCGCCGATTCGATCATCTCTTCGTGCAGCGAGCGAGCGGCCGCTTCGAGATCCCGCTCGCGGACCACCAGCAGCTCCGTCGAGCGGCCGTCCAGCCGCGCGGCGCGAACCTCGATCCCCGCGCGGGCCAGCACCTCGGCGCCGCGCGCGGACTCGTCCGCCGTCCACAGCGCGGCGATGCGCGCCCAGCCGGGCTGCACCTCGACGCTCGCTCCGCCGGACAGCGCGCCGGCGAACTTGTCGTTCCAGGGCGCGAGGAAGCCTCCCGGACAGGACAGCGCGCCGGGCGGGCGCGCGTCCGCCGCGGCGCCACGCACCTCGGCCCAACCGCGCTCGGCGGCGAGGCCCGCGGCCTGCGCGCCCCGGCCGTCGCCGTCGATGCGCGTGTCGCCGGCACAGGTCTCCGCGAAACACAGCACGCGCGCCGGAATGCCCGCCGCGCGCAGCGGCTCCAAGGCGTCGGGGTGCAGGACGCGCGCCCCGTAGCGGGCGAACTCCGCGGCGCGGGCGTAGTCGAGGTGCGGGATCGGGCGGGCGGCGGGCACCAGCGCCGGATCGGCGGTCAGGATCCCGCCGACCGACTTCCAGAACTGCACTTCCGACGCGCCGACGGCCGCGCCGATCAGCGAGGCCGAGAGGTCCGACCCGTTGCGCCCCAGCGTCGTCAAACGGCCCGCGGCGTCGACGGCGACGAAGCCCGTCACCACCGGGATCCCGGGCACGCCGGCGAGCGCACGCTGCACGCGTCGCGCCGTCTCCGGCAGCGGCCGGGCGCGGCCGTGGTTCGAGTCGCTCACCAGGCCCAGGTCGAAGGCGTCCACCGGCGTGGCGGCGAGCCCGCGGCGGGAGAGGCAGGCGGCGACGACGCGCGCGCTCATGCGCTCGCCGAAGGAGAGCACGTGGTCGCGGTCCGCCGGGCTGGGGGTCTCGCGCTCGCCGAGCGCCGCGAGGATCCAGGCGAGCTCGCGCAGGTGCCGATCGAGGAACTCGGCGTCGAGGCCGAGCTCGCTCTGCAGCGTACGGTGGCGGATGCGCACCAGGCGCGCGGGGTCGGGGTCCTCGCGGCGAGCCCCGCTCGCGGCCTCGCGCCAGAGCCCCTCGAGCAGCTCGGTGACGCCCAGGGCGGCGCTGACCACCACGATCGGCGCAGCGCCCCCGTTGCGCTGCACCAGCTCGCAGGCCCGGCGAATCCCCACGCTGTCGGCCAGCGCGGCACCGCCGAACTTGAGCACTGCACGGGAGCTAGGAAGGGGTGACATATTCGGGCCCGAAAAGCCGGCGACCTCGGTCGTATGATAGGGACCCACTCGAGGAATCAGAGCATCAAGACCATGACCGAGATCGCGAAGAACGACCTGATCTACGACTGGAACACCGCCGCCGACGGCCCGCCGGGCAAGGCGCCGGTCCAGTTCGACGACGAGACGCTGCGGGACGGCCTGCAGAGCCCCTCCGCCCGCGACCCCGAGCTCGCGGACAAGGTCCGGCTGGTGCAGTTGATGGACCAGCTCGGGATCCACACCGCGGACATCGGCCTGCCCGGCGCGGGGGGTCGCGCGCGCGAGCACATCACCACCCTGTGCCGTGAGATGGCCCCGCTGGCGATCACGCCCAACGTCGCCTGCCGCACGGTGATCTCCGACATCGAGCCGGTCGTCGACATCGTGCAGGAGACCGGCCAGGCGGTCGAGGTGTGCGCCTTCATCGGCTCCTCCCCGATCCGCCAGTTCGCCGAGAACTGGGAACTGGAGACGATGCTCCAGCTCTCCCGCGAGGCCGTCGAGTTCTGCGTGCAGCACGACCTCGACTGCATGTTCGTCACCGAGGACACCACCCGCGCCAATCCCGACGACGTGCGCGTGCTGTACACCACGGCGATCGAGGCCGGCGCCAAGCGCATCTGCATCTGCGACACGGTCGGCCACGCCAACCCCGCCGGCGTGCGCAGCCTCGTCGGCTTCGTGCGCGAACTGGTCGCCGAGCTGGGCGCCGACGTCGGCATCGACTGGCACGGCCACCGCGACCGCGGACTGGGCCTGGCCAACACGCTGTCGGCGATCAAGTCCGGCGTGACGCGCGTGCACGCCACCGCGCTCGGCGTCGGCGAGCGCGCGGGCAACACGGAGATGGACCTGCTGCTGATCAACCTGCGGCTGGTGGACGCGATCGACAACGACCTGTCGGCGCTCTCCGAGTACTGCCGCCTGGCCAGCGAGTCGATCGGCGTGCCGCTGCCGCACAACTATCCGGTGTTCGGCACCGACGCCTTCGAGACGGCGACCGGCGTGCACGCGGCCGCGGTGATCAAGGCCTTCAAGAAGGGCGACGCCTGGCTCGCCAACCGCGTCTACTCCGGCGTCCCCGCGGACATGGTCGGCCTGGAACAGGCGATCACCGTGGGCCCGATGAGCGGCAAGTCGAACGTGATCTGGTTCCTGGAGAAGCGCGGGATCGATCCCAGCGACGAGGCCGTCGGCCGCGTGCTGGCGCTGGCGAAGGAGACGCCGCGCCTGCTCTCCGAGGAAGAGATCCTGGCCGCGGCCGCGCGCTAGCCGAACGCGTGAGCGAGGAGCAGGACTTCGCCGTCGTCGCCGCCGGCGGCATCGGTCACCTGCGCGAGGTGCAGGCCCTGCTCGCCGCGGTGGGCCTGGCCTCGGAGCTGCTGCGCCCGCCCGAGGGCCAGGGCAGCCCGTGAGGCACCCACCTGTGGCTCGCGGTCGCGGGCCCCGACCGCGAGGCGGCGCAGCGCACGGTGCACGATTACTGGGCGCGGGACCTGGATCCCGAGCAGCGCGCCGCCGCCGAGCTGGTCGTCGACCTCGACGCGGAGGAGAGCACCTGCCCGGCGTGCCTCTCGCCGATCCCCGGCGGCGCGACGCGCTGTCCGGGTTGCGGACTGCGCTTGGGCTAGACCGCGCGCCTCACGCGCCGAACGCGGCGCGCAGGCGACGCAGCGCTTCCTCCGCCGCCCAGGCGCCGCGGTGGCTGTCGCGCGACAGCTCGACGGCGGCCAGCCCGGAGTAGCCGACCTCGACGAGCGCGCTCAGCGTCTCGCCGAGGTCGAGATCGCCCTCGCCGAACATGCGGTGCTCGTGGACGCCGCCGCGGATGTCGTCGAGGTGCACGTGGACCAGGCGCGGAGCGAGCTCGCGGATCCGTTCGCCCACCGGCAGGTCACCGGTGCACAGCAGGTGGCCGACGTCGAGGCACAGGCCGAGCTCGTCGGCCGCCGAGCCCATGCGCTCGAGCAGCTCGAGGTAGCCGGCGGGTCGCTCGACGAACATGCCCGGCTCGGGCTCGAAGGCGATCTGCACGCCGGCCTCGCGACCGCGGGCGAGCACCGCCTCGAGGCCGCGGCACAGGTGCTCCCAGGCGCGCTCGGGCTCGACGCCGGCGGGCCGCGCCCCCGACCACAGCGAGCACACGCCCGCGCCGACCGCGGCGGCCAGGTCCACCGATCGCCGGAGCATCTCCAGCCGCCGCGCGCGATCGGCGGCCTCCGGCTCCAGCAGCGTCGGGAAGTGCTTGCGCCGCGCGTCGAGCACGAACCGCGCGCCGGTCTCGATCGCCAGCTCGAGGCCCAGGTCCTCCGACCAGTTCCGCAGATCCGCTACCGCCTGCGGGCGCGGCTCCAGCGGATCGAGCGGCCCGACGTCCGGCGTGATCGCCACGCCCTCGTAGCCGAGCTCCGCCAACAGGCGCAGCGCGTCCACCGGTCGATGGTGCGCCAGGCCGTTCGTGTTGTAGCCGAGTCGGAACATCTCAGGGCGCGTGCCAGCCCGGGCTAGCGGCGGGGCGCCTCCCAGGATCCGCCCAGGCGCCGCACGAGCAAGCGGTCGGCGAGCCGCGGCGCGATCACGCTCAGCAGTCCCAGCACCCGCCACTTCCAGCGCAGCGTCCGCTCCGAGCGCGGCGCGCGGTCGAGGGCCAGCACCTCGCGGGCCACGTCGGCCGGCCCGGCGGCGGCGGCCATGTCGGGAGCGGGCAGGCCCGCCGGGTTGGGCTGGGCCTCGAAGAAACCGGTCGCGGTCAGCGCCGGGTTGAGGGTGCAGACGGCGATCCCGTCCGGCGCCCACTCGATGCGCAGCGCCTCGCCGATCGAGCACACCGCGGCTTTGCTCGCCGCGTAGACCGCCTGCCCGGGAATGCCCCGGCGACCGAGGACCGAGGCGACGTCGACGACCACCGGCCGCGCGCCGCGGCGCAACAGCGGCAGCGCTTCGCGGCAGACGAGCAGCAGGCCGACGACGTTGACGTCGAACACGCCCCGGCAGGTCTCCGCGTCGAGCTCCTCGACGCGCGCGCGGTAGCCGCCGCCGGCGTTGTTGACCAGCAGGTCGAGCCCGCCGAAGGCGCGGTCGAGCTCCGCGAACGACGCGCGCAACGCGCCCTCGTCGCGCACGTCGCAGGTCAACGCCAGGTGGTCCTCCCCGGCCAGCTCGCCGCGGACGCGCTCCAGCTCGGCCGAACGGCGGGCGAGCAGGGCCACGCGATAGCCCTCGGCGGCGAGCAGCCGGGCCACCGCCTCTCCGATGCCGGACGAGGCTCCGGTGACGAGCGCGCGGCGGCGGGTCATCGGTGCTTGGGGCTCGCCGGGAGCCGAGTCGCCCGCGACCATCGACGTCGTGCCATGGGGCCAGGCTACCCGTTTGCACCCGCGCCGGCACGCGGACCGGCGCGCAGGCGCGCGAAGTAACCGCCGTCGATCGGCCCCGCGCCCGCGGTCTGATCGGTCGCGGCGTCGGGCAGGTGCTCGGCCTCCTCCTCGAGCTCCCAGTCCGGGTGCGCTTCGAGGAAGGCGCGCACGGCGCGCTGGTTCTCGTCGCTGTCCAGCGCGCAGGTCGACCAGACCACGCGGCCCCCGGGGCGCACGCGCCCGGCCGCGGTGTCGAACAGCTCGGCCTGCACGGCGGCCAGCGCCTGCTTCGACCGCGGCCCGAAGCGCCAGCGCGCGCCGGGGCGCTGGGCGAGCACGCCGGTGTTCGAGCACGGCGCATCCACCAGCACGGCGTCGAAGTCCGTCCGCTCCAGATCCGCGGCCAGGCCGCAGACGACGTTGTCGGCCAGGCCCAAGCGCTCGACGGTGGACCGCAGACGGTCGAGCTTGTCCGCGCTCACGTCGCAGGCCGCGACGCTCGCCCCCGCGGCGGCGAGCACCGCGGTCTTGCCGCCGGGCGCCGCGCAGAGGTCGAGCACGCGCTCGCCCGCGGCGGCCGCCACCGCCTCCGCCGCGCGTAACGCGGTCTCGCCCTGGATGGTGATGCGGCCCTCCGCGAAGGCCGGGCTGCGCGG